>OEPS010000614.1_pt1 | contig 12307 bp, 8 predicted proteins | sample 1539411 | NCBI WGS metagenome assembly OEPS01 (sample SAMN02671747, study PRJEB22543) | soil metagenome | biome: bacteria | place: China:Hunan Province, Lengshuijiang City | collected 2012-10-15 | depth 0.08m m | reverse complement strand
GGTCAGCGCCGGGGCCGGGAGCCTGGACGAGTTGCTGGCGCTGGTCGATGTCACCTTCGCCAGCCTGGTGTTCGTCGGCCTCGACCGTGATCACGTGGTGGCGCAGAGTGCGTTGATCGAAGGTGCGCTGGAAGCCAAACCCATGCTCGCCATCGTTGCTCTGGGTGATGGCATGGACAACCAGCTGGTGCTCAATGCGATGCGTGCCGGCGCCCGGGATTTCGTCGCGTACGGTTCGCGGGCCAGTGAGGTCGCCGGGCTGGTGCGGCGCCTGAACAAACGCCTGCCACCGGTGACCACCAACACCCAACTGGGTGGCCTCACCGTGTTGTTCGGCACCCAGAGCAATTCCGACGGAGCGCTGCTGGCCAATCACATGGCGCTGGTGGTGCAAAAGAGCGGTCAGCAAACCTTGCTGCTGGATCTGGGCCTGCCCCGGGGCGACAGCCTGGCGCTGCTCGGGCTCGAGAGTTCGTTCCACTTCGGCGATGCCTTGCGTCACTTGCGCAGGCTCGACGCGACACTGATCGACAGTGCCTTCACCAGCGCTGAAGCGGGGCTGCGGATTCTGGCGTATGCCAGCAGCGACGAGCCGCTGGACAGCACCAGTGCCGCCGAGCTGTACATGTTGCTCAGCGCCTTGCGTCAACACTTCCAGCACATCGTCGTGAACCTCACCGGGCAGTCCGACAGTGAAGCCTTGCGCACGTTTGTCAGCCATTGCGACAAGCTGATCTGGTACACCGATCAGAACGTGCTCAACTGCCGTCGCAACCTCGCCGTGCTCAACCTGTGGCGCGAGAAAGGCATGAAACTCGACCACGCACGCTTGCTGGTGGACGGCTATTTGAGCAGCGTCGCCCCGGACGCCGAAACCCTTGGCAAGACCTTCAACCTGGAGGTGATCGCGGTGTTGGCAGCCAACGCCGAAGTGCGCTTGAACGCCAAGAACCAGGGCGTCAGCCTGTTCGAACTGGCCCCGCGGGAAAAACTCACACAGAGCCTACGCACCCTCGGCGAACGCCTGGCCAAGCGCTCCGAAGGCCTGGCCAAACCCAAGGTCACCTGGTTCGACCGCTTGCGAGGCACCTCATGAGCGCGGAAAAACTGTTCGGCGCGGTGCAGCACGGCGCGACCGGCAACACCGATCACGAAGGCCTGAAGCTGGTCCTGCATCGCTACATCATTGACGCCATCGAAGAGTCGGGGAAGAACCTGCTGGAAGGCTCGCGCCAGTTGCTGGCGCAATTTGTCACCGACAAGGTCGCCGAATACATCGCCCGTCTGCACCTGGCGATTTCCCGTTACGAGATGGAGCGCCTGGCCGAAGAAATCGTCGACGAACTCACTGGTTTCGGCCCGCTGGAAGTGCTGCTGCGCGATCCGTCGGTGACCGAGATTCTGGTCAACGGCCCGCACCGGGTGTTCATCGAGCGCGACGGTGTGCTGCATCAAAGTGACCTGCGCTTTATCGATGCGCATCACGTCGAGCGGGTCATGCAGCGGATTCTCGCGCCACTCGGGCGACGCCTCGACGAGTCTTCGCCGATGGTCGATGCCCGCCTGCCGGATGGCAGTCGGGTCAACGCGATCATCCCGCCGATCGCTCTCGATGGCCCGTGCCTGTCGATTCGCAAGTTTCGCAAGGACATGCTCAAAAGCAGTGACCTGATGGCGATGCAGACCATCGATCTGGCGATTTTCGAGTTTCTTCAAGAGGCGGTGGGCAAGCGCTGCAACGTGCTCATCAGTGGCGGTACCGGCACCGGCAAGACCACGCTGCTGAACATCCTCAGCCAATTGATCAACCCCCACGAACGGCTGGTGACCATCGAAGACGTGGCCGAATTGCAGCTTGGCCACCCGCATGTCGTGCGCCTGGAAACCCGCCCGCCAAATGCCGAGGGTCACGGTGAAGTCAAGGCCAGCGACCTGATTCGCAACGCCCTGCGCATGCGCCCCGACCGGATCATCCTCGGCGAGATTCGTGGGGTCGAAGTGGTCGATGTACTGACCGCGATGAACACCGGCCACGACGGCTCGATGAGCACCGTGCACGCCAACAATGCGCAGGATGCGCTGCTGCGTCTGGAGACGCTGGTGGGGCTGACCGGACGCTCGATCGCCGAGCGTACCCTGCGCCAGATGATCTGCGCCGCCCTCGACGTGATCATCCAGCTGACCCGCATGCCGGACGGCCGCCGTTGTGTCAGCGAGGTGGTGGAAGTGGTCGGCATCCGCGAAGACATCTATGTCACCAACACCTTGTTTCGCCTTGATCGGCGTACCGGTTTCGGCTTCCTGCGCGAAGCGGTCAATCCGGCGGGCGACAAGTTGCGCCACGAGATGAACCTGAGCTGAGAGCATGGGACGCACATCATGATCGGACCGGTCATTCTCATCCTGCTTTGTCTGATTCTGCTCGGGCTGTCGATCTGGCTGTTCGTGCACGGCATCCACAAGAGCGGCAACGAACGGGTGCTCAATCGCCTCGCGGCGGGGCAGCCACAACTCGTTGCCCAGAAACCGGCGTGGGTCGGGTTCGAACGCATGTTCCTGCGTGCGGGGCTGGGCCGTCCCAACGAACGTTTCGGCCTGTGGCTGACCTTGTGGGGCGTGGCCATTGCCCTCGGGTATCTGCTGGCGAGCTGGATCGGTCTGCTGACGATGCTGTTGGCACCGCCGCTGATTCTGCGTCTGTACATGTCCTGGCGGTACCACCGGCGGATCAAACGCATGATCGAGCAGTTACCGCAGTTGCTCGACTACACCGTGCGCAGTCTCAAGTCCGGCCGCACCCTGAGTGACGCGGTCATGGGCGGCATCGAGTCGAGTGACGATCCGCTGAAAGAAGCCATGGGCCGGGTGCAACGCAACGTGCAACTGGGCGTCAATCTGCCGGATGCGGTCAGTGACTTTGCCGAGCTTTATGAACAGGACGAACTGCGCATGTTCGCCCTCGGCCTGAAGGTCAATCATCGCTATGGCGGCAATGCCAGCGAGTTGCTGGAGAACCTGATCAAGCTGATCCGCGAGCGTGACCAAGGTGCCCGGCAACTGCGCGCGCTCACCGGCGAAACGCGTATGACGGCCTGGGTGCTGGGTTCGCTGCCGGTGATCCTGGTGGGCTACTTCATGCTGACCAACCCCGGCTACATGCTTGGCATGTGGCACGACGGCGGTGGGCGGACCATGTTGATCATCGCCGTGGTGTTGCAAGTGACCGGCTGCCTGGCGCTGTGGCGCATGTTGCGGAGTGTTTGACATGGTCTATCTCGCCGCTCTGATGCTGCTGCTCGGCGCACTGTTGCTGGTGGTCAATCACCTGCTGACGGAGCGGCGTCGGGTGCGCCAGGTCAACCAGCGGTTGCAGGGGCATCTGGTGCGCGAGAACCGTTTCGGCAACTGGCTGCGAGCGCTGGGCAACAGCAAGTTCGGCCAGCGTTCGGTGAGCATCGACAGTGAAACCCAGACCCTGCTCAGCCGCCTCGGCTGGCGCCGCGCCAGTGAGCGTTCGCTGTACGCCGCGTGCCAGATCGGCACGCCGCTGCTGGTTTTGGGGCTGGCGATCTTTCTGCAGGAAGTGTTTTTCCCCCACGCCGCCAACCGCTGGATCGTGCCGATGCTCGCCACCGGTGCCGGTTACCTGTTGCCCAAGCGCTTGCTGGCGTACGCCGCCGGGCGTCGGCAGAAAACCATCGCCGTGGAAATCTCCACGTTCATCCCGTTGCTGCGCATCCTGTTCGAGTCGGGCATGGCGGTCGAACAGGCCCTGCGCGTGCTCAGCAGCGAAGGGCAGAAACTGCTGCCGGAACTGACCCGCGAACTGCGCCTGATTCTGGCCCGGGTCGACTCGGGACTGGAATTGGGGCAGGAGCTGAACAAGGCCTCGGTGATGCTCGCCGTCGATGAGTTCACCGACACCTGCGTGATCCTGCAACAGCTGATTCAGCAGGGCGGCGGGGCGATGAAATCGTTGCTGGCGCTCAAACAATTGCTCGACGACCGGCGCCTGACCCGACTGCAGGAATACATCTCGAAGATGTCGGCGAAGATGTCGGTGGTGATGATGCTGTTTCTGTTTCCTGCCTTGCTGATCGTACTGGCCGGCCCGGGGTTCACCGCGATTACCCGGGCGTTTGCAAACTGACGTGGGCTCATGGAGAGCGTTGATGAAAGCACTGATTGTCGTGGCAAGTCTGTTGATGCTCGGTGGCTGTGCCACTGACGGCCAGGCACCGTGGTCGGCAATGCTGGCGCCGAGCAGTTGCAGCAAGCTCGACTCCGAACAGGAACTGGCCCTGAACCTGGCGGATGATCTGGCCAACGACGGCAAGCTGCACGCCAGTCTGGCCAACCTGCAAAGCCTGCCCGACAACCTGGTCGAGGTGCGCTTGCGCAAGGCCAGGGTTTACCGCTTGCTCGGGCGCAACGAGGCTGAGCCGCTGTATCGCGGCCTGCTCGGCACGTGCCTGACGGCGGACGCCGAACATGGTCTGGGGCAGATTTATGCCGCCCGTGGCGATAACGGTCAGGCCCAGGCGCACCTGCAGCGCGCGGTGCGTCTGGCGCCAACCAATGACAAGATCCGCAACGACCTGGGCGTGGTCTACCTCAACCAGTTGCGTCTTGAAGACGCGCGCTTCGAATTCCTTACCGCTATTGAACTCAAGCAGAACGATCAACTGGCTCCGCTGAATCTGGTGACCTTGCTGCTGTACCAGAACAACTGGCAGCAAGCCGCCGAAATCGTCAGCCGCGCGCACCTGACGCCGGTGCAATTCTCCGAAGCCCGGGCCCGTGCGGAAAAACTCAAGGTGCCGGCCAAGGCCCCGACCGCGGCCGGTAATCAAGTGGCGGTGGTAGCTGACCCACAACCGTCGACGCTCAAGTGACATTCCGGGAGATCACCATGAACACCGTGCACCGCCTAAGCTGCCTGATACTGCTCAGCCTGCCGCTAGCAGCCCAGGCGATCGACGCCGGCCCGGCCTCGGCGCAGCAACAGGAAACCGAAGGCTGGCTGGTACTGCAAAGCCGTAACCAGGCGGCCTCGACGAAACCGCAAACCGCCACGGCGGCCGAGCGGGAACAGGCGATGCAGCGCTGGCTGAAGAAGTACAAGTATGAGATTCCGGACTTCTACGACCCGGACGCGGGCGGCAAGATCGAGACCAAGAACTAGGTTGCTGGCGAGGCTCAATCCATTGCGTCATCGCCGCTAAAGCGGCGTTGACGCAATGGCTGAAGGTCTACAACTGATAGCTGAAGCTGATGCTGTAGCGCGCCCGCCGATTGAACGTATCCAGCGCCTCATCGGACATCGGCTTGGCGGCCTCCAATGCAATGTTGTAGTACTTGGCATCGCCAAAACGCAGCCCCACTGCCGCCGATGACAGGTCGTTGCTCTGTACCGCGAGCTTGTTGAACCAGGTTTTCGAACGGTCCAGCACCACGTACGGCTGCAAGATGCGCACCCAGTTGCCGTCGCGGTTGAAGCTGTAGTTGACCTCGTAGGCCGCACCCCAGCCCTTGTCGCCCGACGCCTGATCGTCCGGGTAGCCACGGCCGAAGTTCTGTCCGCCAAACACGGCGCGTTCGCTGTCGGGCAGGGTGTCATCGCTCCAGTACAACGCGGCCGACAACACGCCTTGCCAGTTGTCGAAGAACTTGTCGCTCTGCACGCCGGAGAGGCGCAGGCGCAGGAAGTTCAGGTCCAGTGCCGGGTTGTTGGAATGTGCGCCCATGCTGTCCAGCCCCTGATACAAGCCACCACTGACAATCCGCAGTTGGCGGGCATCGGTCTTGCGCCAGTCGCTCTCGAACGCGAGGGCACGCACGTTGGTGCGCTCTTCGATGCTGAGCGGATAGCCGACCACGTTGTAGCGGTTTTTGTCATCCACTGCATACAGCCGTGCACCGGCGTTGAGCAGCTCGTTGGAGGCCGCAATGAACGGGTGGCTGACACCGATGGAGTAACGGTCGTCTTCCTTGTGCGGTTTGAGTTCGAAGCCATCGCTGGTGAGCACATTGGTGCCCGGATCGGCCCGGTAGCGTGAGGCAAACAGGCTCAGTTGCGTGCCTTCGCTGTTGAGGAACTGGTTGTAGTCCAGTCGGTAGTAATGCTCGTGATCATCCCCCGGCGGAAACAGCCCGCTGAGGGTCAATTGCTCGCCCATGGCGGTCTGCGAGTTGCTGCTGACCCCGAGCAACGCCTGGGTGCCATTGCGGTTGTCTTCGGTGGTGCTCAGGGTGCTGGTGAACGGTTTGCGGCTGGCCTGGGCCACCAGTGTTGTTGCGCCGTCGGTGGTGCCGGGCGGCGGCACTTGAGCCTGCACCGTCACGCCGGGAATGCGGGTCATCAACGTGGTATAGCGCTCGAAGGTCTTGCGGGTCAGCGGCCGTTCAGCCTGGATTTTCGCTGCCAGCTTGTCGAGCAGACCTTTGACCCGGCCGACGTCGCCCTGCATCTGGATGTCCCTGACGTAGCCTTCCACCAACACCACCCGCGCGACTCCATCGTCGAATTTTTGTTGGGGCAAGAACGCGTAGGACAGCAGATAACCGTCCTGTTGGTAGCGGCGGGTAATGGTGCGGGTGGCTTCGATCAGGTCGGCGAGGCTGGTCGGGTGACCGATCAGGGGTTTATAGATCTCGGCCAGTTCGCTGAGTGGATAGATCGTCCCGCCTTCAATCTGGACCGTCTTCAGGGAGATTCTGGTTTCCATCATCAGCGGCTGGGCACTGGCCGCGCCGGGTTCCGGTACTTGCACCGGAGTAGTGGCCGGGCGATAGGCATCGGCCGGCAGGTTCGGCACGGGCAGGTTACGGGTGGTTTCGTTGCTGTTGAGAAAACTGGGCAGGGTGTCGGCGAGGGCGGCGGAACTGAGACTGAGGAACAGCAGGGATGCCATTACGCGCATAGGACACTCCATGGTCAGATCACAGCGTTGGGCTGAATTTTTCCTAAGAAAAAAGCGGAAGACTCGTGGGAATCTTCCGCCCTCAACCAAGCGTAGGCGCTGTAGGTGAGGCCGTCGAATCGGCCAGGTGCAATTTAGCGTTTGTTGCCTCCAAGCGTGCCGGTCAGGCCACCGAGTACACCGCCCAGGCCACCGGTTGCGGTGCCGCCGGTGCTGGTGCCACCGTTGAGCAGGCCGCCGACTGCACCAACGGTAGCGCCGACGTTGCTGACCACACCACCGACGGCGGTCGTGACCGGGTTGTTGGTGGACGCGAGGGTGGCGCCAACTGTGCTGACTGCGCCGCCGACCTGACCGGTGAGACCGGCGACCGGCGCGCCCAGACCTGTGGCGGCGCCGACTTGTTGAGTGACGCTGGTGACCGCACTGGTGACTGGGTTCAGCCCTGCGCCGACGGTAGCGCCGACGGTCGCCAGTGGCGAGGTGGTGGCGGTGATCGGCGTGCCCGAGCCGCCGAGTACGGTGTTGAGCGAAGCGATGGTGTTGCCCAGTCCGCCAGCCGTGACGCCGCCGGCGCTGACCACGCCGTTGGTGCTGCCGGCGTTCAGACCGGCACCCACATTGACCACGGCGCCGCCTACGGTTTGCAGCAGGCCGGTACCGCCCAGACCGCCACCGAGGCCGCCGCCCAAGCCACCACCGGAAGCGGTGCCATTGTCGACCAGACCGCCGGCTTTGCCGACCGTGGTGCCAACGTTGGTCAGGGCGCCGCCAACGGTGTTGGTCAGGGCATTACCGCTGCCGGTACCGGTAACTTGACCGCCCAGGCCTTTGACTGCACCACCGACCTGGCCGAGGACACCGTTGAGCGGAGCACCGAGGCCGGTCGCATCACCTACTTTGTCGGTGGTGCTTTCCACCATCGCAATCACCGGCACCAGACCGTTACCGACGCTCTTGGTCACTGAACCGAGCGGGCCTGTGGTGGTGGCCAGGCTCAATGTGTCGCCGAGCATGGTGACTTTCTCGCCGACGCCATCAAGCACCGGTGCCACTTTGGTCACAACGCCACCGACGACTGGAACGCTGCCGGTGGCGGTCGCCAGTTTGCCGCTCAGGTCCGAGACGCCGGTACCGACATCTGAAACCACGCCGCCGACCGAGGCTGCGGTGACGCCCAGGCCATTATCGACCGTACCCAGTTTGCCGATACCGTTGGCCACGCCGTCACCCAAAGTGCTGACCACATTGCCAGCGGTGTTGGCCGCGCTTTGCACGACGCCACCGACCACGGGAACCGTGCTGAGCGAATCGCCGACCTGGCCGACGCCGTCGCCGACGCCTGCGACGGTATTGCCGACATCCTGCACCAGGGTGGTGGTCACCAACGGGGTGGTGGTCGGGTTGGTCGGGTTGGTTGGGTCCGTAGGGTCGGTCGGGTTGGTTGGGTTGGTCGGATCTGTCGGGTTGGTCGTGCCGGTACCGCCAGTGCCGCCAGTACCGCCTGTGCCAGCGGTATCGGTGCCGCCAGTGCCCGATGTCGCGCTGTCAGGCGAAGAGCTGCCGGAACTGCTGTGATGGCCGCCACCGCCGCTGCTGCAGCCCGCGAGGCCAAGGGAGAGGATCAATGCCAGAGCTGTTGCCGATTTGCACCACACTTGGGTTTTCATGATTGAGATTCCTTGCACCTGTAACAACATTCGTCGTTTTCGATGGCTCACCCGTCTGTCGCCGGTGATGCCTCGTCCGTGGTGTCAATCTCGATCGCGTCGCGGCTTGCCGCCATTCTCAAGTTGGTATTAACGCCTTTATATATAAGGCGCCACGCAGTGCCTAAGGACTAATACCCAGGATATAAACGCGCAAAAAAAAGCCTTGAAAATCAAGGCTGGGAGTTTTCCAGGGCACCGCGTGAAGGGCGGGAAAACTTAAGTGATATATACACAATTTACAGGCTTGCCCGGAGTGGAATCAGGCAACCGGTTGCCACTGACCAACCATATGCTCCAGATCGCCAGCACCGATCAGTCGTAATTCGCCACTCGACCCTGCCGCACTCGCCAGCAACGAAACCTCACTGGGCAAACGCACCGGTTTGCGAAAGTGCACGACGATTTCCAGGTTGGCTTTTGGCAAGTGATCGGCCAGTGCCGCAAGGGTTCGTGCCTTGTTCCACAAGCCGTGAGCAATCGCCGTGGGAAAACCGAACAGCCTGGCACTGGCGGCGCTCAGGTGAATCGGGTTGTAGTCGCCCGAGACCTTGGCGTACTGCCGACCGATATCGGCCGTCGCTTTCCACTGCGCCACCTGGGTCAGGGCCTGCGCAGGTTCCCACTGTTGTTCGACCGGTTCGCCGTCGAGTTTCACCCCGCGACAAAGCATCTGGCTTTCGGCTTCCCACAGCGGCCCGAGTTGATCATCGAGGGTGGTCAACACATCGAAGGTTGCCCCTTTGGGATGCGGCTGCAGGTTGTGTACACGGACGCTGACTTGTGCGCGACTGATTCCGCCCATCGGCCGCCATACACGGATGCGGTTGCTCAGATGAATCAACCCCAGCAGCGGGAACGGAAAATCTTTCTGCGTGAGCAATTGCATTTGCAGGGCGAATGCGAGGATGTGTGGATAAGTCGGCGGCAGCAGGCCGTCATCGGCAAAGCCGCAGACCTTGCGATAGGCCGCCAGCTTCTGGCCGTCGACATCGATCCAGCAGCGCAAGCCGCTGTCGGGCAGTCGGGTGCCGGTAATCTTGCGTCGGGTCGCGGCCCGCGCATACAGGCCGGGCAGGCTCGGTTCGCGGTCGAGGGTGTGCCATTCAATGCTCATGTCTACGCCCCCAGAACACTTTGTCCACAGACCCGCAGCGCCTGGCCGGTGAACGCGCCAGTGCCCGGTTGGGCCAGCCACGCAACGGCTTCGGCGACGTCTTGCGGCAAACCGCCCTGGCCCAGTGAACTCATGCGTCGACCGGCCTCCCGCAGGCCGAATGGAATGTGTGCGGTCATCTGGGTTTCGATGAAACCTGGCGCCACGGCGTTGATGCTGATGCCGCGTTCAAGCAGTGTCGGCGCCCAGGCCTGGGCCAGGCCGATCAGCCCGGCCTTGCTCGCGGCGTAGTTGGTCTGTCCGCGATTGCCGGCGATGCCGCTGATCGAGGCCAGCAGAATTACCCGCGCATTGTCGTGCAAGGTGCCGCTGTCGAGCAGGGCCTTGGTCAGCACCTGCGGCGCATTGAGGTTGACCGCCAGCACCGCATCCCAGAATTCCGGGGTCATGTTGGCCAGGGTCTTGTCGCGGGTGATCCCGGCGTTGTGCACCAGAATGTCGAGACCGTCCGGCAGTTGTTCGATCAATTGCGCAGCGGCGTCTTCAGCGCAGATATCGAGGGTGATCGCCCGGCCACCGAGCCGCGCGGCGAGGGCTTCCAGATCAGTCCTGGCCGGCGGCACGTCGAGCAGAATCACCTCGGCGCCATCGCGGGCCAGGGTTTCGGCGATGGATGCGCCGATCCCGCGAGCCGCCCCGGTGACCAACGCTTTGCGTCCGGCCAATGGCCGGGTCCAGTCGGTGACGTGTGTGGCGCACGCGGTCAGGCGAATCACCTGCCCGGAGACGAAGGCACTTTTCGGCGAGAGGAAAAACCGCAGCGGGCCTTCCAGTTGCTCTTCGGCGCCCTCACCGACATAGATCAGTTGCAGCGTACCGCCGCTGCGCAACTCCTTGGCCAGCGAGCGTGAGAAACCTTCAAGTGCCCGTTGTGCGCTGGAGGCAAAGGGATCGCGCAGGGTTTCCGGGGCGCGGCCGAGAATCACCAAGTGCGCACTGTGGTCGAGGTTTTTCATCAGCGGCTGGAAGAATTCGCGCAGCTGTTTGAGCTGGTCGGTGTGCTGCAGGTCGCTGGCATCGAACACCACGGCCTTGAGTTTCGGCCCGTGTCCGGGAATCCACGCGGTGGCCAGCGACGGTTCTGTGCCGTAGCTGTAGATCGCATCGGTCAGGCGGTTGGCGAATGCAATGACCCGCTCGGCCAGCGGCCCGCCGCCGATCAGCAGCGCACCGTCTACCGGCCGCAGGCGCCCGGCCTGCCAGCGTTCCAGCCGCACCGGCGACGGCAGGCCCAACGCCCCGACCAGACGATGGCCGATGGATGAGTTGGCGAAGTCGATATAGCGGTCAGACATGGAACGCTCTCCAAAAGTTGGGGTTCAAAGTGTGGACTACCAACGGCAATCAATCGTTCGATCCACGCAATAAGGCCTACGCTAGAACAGCAGAGTAGACCACCGTCCCTGTGGGAGCTGGCTTGCCAGCGATGGCGCAGTGTCAGCCACTGGAAATGCTGGATGTGCCGGCCCTATCGCTGGCAAGCCAGCTGCCACAGGGATTTCCCTGAATTCGGATCAACAAGGAGCTTTTCATGAGTCAGCTGCGCCGCGTCGCCATCATCGGTGGTAACCGTATTCCTTTCGCCCGCTCCAACGGGCCGTACGCCACCGCCAGCAATCAGGTGATGCTCACCGCCGCCCTCGAAGGTCTGATCGAACGCTACAACCTGCACGGCCAGCGCATCGGCGAAGTGGTGGCCGGTGCGGTGCTTAAATTGTCACGGGATATGAATCTGACTCGCGAATGTGTGCTCGGCTCGCGGCTGTCACCGGCCACCCCGGCCTATGACATCCAGCAAGCCTGCGGCACCGGGCTGGAGGCGGCGCTGCTGGTGGCGAACAAAATCGCCCTCGGCCAGATCGATTGCGGCATCGCTGGCGGCGTTGACACCACCTCGGACGCGCCGATCAGCGTCAGCGAAGGCTTGCGCAAAATCCTCCTGCAGGCTAACCGCGCGAAGACCACCGGCGACAAGCTGAAAACCTTTCTGCAACTGCGCCCACGTCACTTGATTCCGGAATTTCCGCGTAACGGCGAGCCACGTACCGGTCTGTCGATGGGCCAGCACTGCGAACTGATGGCGCAGACCTGGAACATTCCTCGTGAAGAGCAGGATCAACTGGCCCTCGACAGCCATCACAAACTCGCCGCCTCCTACAGCGAAGGCTGGCACAACGACCTGATGACGCCGTTCCTCGGCCTGACCCGCGACAACAACCTGCGCCCGGACCTGACCCTGGAAAAACTCGCGACCCTGAAGCCGGCCTTCGAAAAAAGTGCCAAGGGCACGCTGACCGCCGGCAACTCCACACCACTGACTGATGGCGCCTCGGTGGTGCTGTTGGGCAGTGAGGAGTGGGCGAAGGAACGTGGTCTGCCGATCCTTGCGTACCTGCGGGACGGCGAAGCGGCGGCGGTGGATTTCGTCAACGGCGCCGAAGGGCTTTTGATGGCTCCGGTGTACGCGGTGCCACGCTTGCTGGCGCGCAATGGCCTGA
>OEPS010000613.1_pt1 | contig 12324 bp, 13 predicted proteins | sample 1539411 | NCBI WGS metagenome assembly OEPS01 (sample SAMN02671747, study PRJEB22543) | soil metagenome | biome: bacteria | place: China:Hunan Province, Lengshuijiang City | collected 2012-10-15 | depth 0.08m m | reverse complement strand
ATCTGGTTGATGAAGATCAGCAGCGTGTTGGACTGCTTCAGGTTACCCGCCAGTTTACGCATCGCCTGGCTCATCATACGCGCCGCGAGGCCCATGTGAGAGTCGCCGATTTCGCCTTCGATTTCCGCTTTCGGCGTCAGCGCCGCGACGGAGTCAACGACGATAACGTCTACCGCACCGGAACGCGCCAGCGCGTCACAGATTTCCAGAGCCTGTTCGCCGGTATCCGGCTGGGAGCACAGCAGGTTGTCGATATCCACGCCCAGCTTGCGAGCGTAAACCGGATCCAGCGCGTGTTCCGCATCGATAAACGCACAGGTTTTGCCTTCGCGCTGTGCGGCGGCGATAACCTGCAGAGTCAGCGTCGTTTTACCGGAAGACTCAGGCCCGTAGATCTCGACGATACGGCCCATCGGCAGACCGCCTGCGCCCAGAGCGATATCAAGGGAAAGCGAGCCGGTGGAGATAGTTTCCACATCCATGGAACGGTCTTCACCCAGGCGCATGATGGAGCCTTTACCGAATTGCTTTTCGATCTGGCCCAGTGCTGCCGCCAACGCTTTCTGTTTGTTTTCGTCGATAGCCATTATTACTCCTCTCATGCCGGGTGTAACCGGGTGGTAAATTCTGTTCTGTTGAGGCAATTATACTGTATAGTCATACAGTATCAAGTATTTTGTAGAAATTGTTGCCAGAGGAGGTTTAGCGCATAGGCAGTGGCCTGACGGCGCACCGACTCACGGTCTCCGGCAAAGCATTCGCGCCGGGTTACGCCCTGTCCGCTGACGCTGGCTACGCCAAACCACACGGTACCAACCGGCTTTTCCGCGCTGCCGCCATCCGGCCCGGCAATGCCGCTGACCGAAATCGCGTAATCCGCACGGGCCGCACGCAGCGCGCCAATCGCCATCTCAACCACAACCGGCTCGCTCACCGCGCCATGCTCAAGCAGCGTCGCTTCGCTGACGCCGATCATCTGCGATTTCGCTTCATTACTGTAAGTCACGAAGCCGCGTTCAAACCATGCCGAACTGCCGGCAATATCGGTAAGGGTTTTGGCGACCCAACCGCCGGTACAGGACTCCGCCGTGGTCACCGTCGCGCCGCGTGCTTTCAGCGCCAGCCCCACCAGCTCGCTCAGCTGCATCAATTCCGAATCTGTCATTCGTCGCCCCACATAAGCTTTATAAAGAGGCCATCAAAGATAGCACTTTCAGCAGAGATATGGGGATGGGGTCGCGAATTTACGAGCGGGCTTCCTAAAAACATCAACCATGGCCGACGCGGTATTTTCACATAGCCAGCGGGCATCAGCAGTGCCGTCATTCACAGCATATGAAGAGTTAAACGTACATGTCGTTTCGAACGCGGGGCATAGACCTGTGGCCTCTCATTAACCAAGGAATAAAGCAGATAACCGGCCCATAGCGGGCCGGATTCAGTTATTTCATGCTCGCCGCAATAAGCTCCACGTTGTGTCGCAGCATTTTCACGTAGCTGTCCGCTGCGCCGCCTGGTTTTGAGAGCGCTTCAGGATAGAGTTCCCCTCCCGGCTGCGCGCCCGTTGCGCTGGCAATCTGCCTGACCAGTCGTGGATCGAGCTGGTTTTCCATAAACCAGGTGTGTACATCATCGGCTTTAATTTGTTTGATTAATGCCGCCACCTGCGCCGCGCTGGCTTCACTTTCTGAAGACAGCCCCTGCGGAGCGAGGAAGGTCACGCCATAGGAACGGCCAAAGTAGCCAAAGGCGTCATGGCTGGTCAGCACTTTACGTTTTGCCTGCGGGATCGCGCTGAACTGACCTTTCGCCCAGCTATCAAGCGCGTTGAGCTGGTCGATATAGCGCCTACCGGAAGCCACCAGCACCGCCTTATCATTCGGGTCAGCTTTAACCAGGCCGTTGAGGATATTCTGCGCATACCGCGCGCCGTTGGCGGCGCTGTTCCAGGCATGCGGATCGGTTACCGTTGCGCCATCTTCTTCAAGCGTGTGGGTTTTAACTCCTCTGGAAGCCACCACCAGCTCGCCTTTAAAACCGGATGCCTTAATCAACCTGTCCAGCCAGCCCTCCAGCCCCAGGCCGTTGACCACCACCACATCGGCTTTGCTCAACAGCGCGCTATCTTTCGGCGAGGGCTCGAAGGTATGCGGATCGCCGTCCGGCCCCACCAGCGTATCTACGTGCACATATTCGCCGCCAATCTGCTGCACCATATCGCCCAATACGGAAAAACTACTCACCACGTTTAGCGTTTTCGCCATCACTGCTTGCGATGCCAGGCCCAACGCCAGCGCCAGCCATATCCCGGTACGTTTCATCATTGTCCTTACCCCATTAATTTACGCCAGCCGACAACCAGCCGACTGCGCGAGCCCAAAATCACCGATCCAAAAAAGACGCCGCTGGCGGTCAGCACAATCGCGGGCCCGGCAGGCAAATTTGCCGCCCACGACAGGCTCAGCCCCATCCATGCGCAAAAACTACCGAACAGCGCCGCCAGCAGCAGAATGCCCGGCAGCGTCCGCGCCCAGCAGCGCGCCGCTACCGCTGGCAGCATCATGACGCCTACCGCCATTAGCGTGCCGAGCACCTGAAATCCCGCCACCAGATTGAGCACCAGCAGAACGAGAAACAGGCCGTGCAGCAGTGCGGGTAATCTGCGTGAGTTCACCTGGAGCCAGACGCTATCGAAGGCTTCGCTGACCAGGCCGCGATAAAACAGGGCGATGCAGATCAGCGTCAGGCTGGCCACGCCCGTCACGAACGCTGCCGAATCGCTATCTACCGCCAGAATCGAGCCAAACAACAGATGCAGCAGGTCGACGTTAGAACCACGCAGCGAAACCAGCGTGACGCCCAGCGCCAGAGAGCCGAGATAAAATCCGGCAAAGCTGGCATCCTCTTTTAAAGGCGTACGCCGACTGACCCACCCCGCAACCAGCGCCACCGCAATCCCGGCGATAAAACCACCGACGGTCATCGCCAGCAGCGACATCCCGTTAAGCAGGTAGCCCGCCGCCACGCCGGGCAAAATGGCATGTGAAAGCGCGTCGCCCATCAGGCTCATGCGTCGTAGCAGTAAGAAGACGCCGAGTATGGTGCTGCTCAGGGATAACGCCAGGCACACCACCAGCGCCCGGCGCATGAAGCCAAATTCGATAAAGGGCTGAAAGAAGGTATGCCAAATCATGCCATCCTCGCGGAATGAAATGCGGGCAGAACCTCAGAAGTTCGGCCCCAGTGGACGCGTTCAGTCGTCAGCAGCATTGTTTCCGGGAAATAGTCGGCGACCCGCCGGTTATCGTGCAGCACCGCCAGGATCGTTTGCCCCTGCTGATGCATTTCCAGAATCAGGTTCATCAGCTCGCAGCTGGTTGCTTCGTCAATGCCGGTAAACGGCTCGTCGAGCATCACCAGCGGCGCGCCTTGCACCATTACTCGCGCGAACAGCATGCGCTGAAACTGGCCGCCGGAGAGCTCTTCAATCGGCATTTTCGCCATCGATAGCAGCCCCACCCGCTCCAGAGAGGCCCGGATACGAAGGCGACTGTCTCTCCTGAGCCCTCGCAGCAGCGATACCTGCGGCCAGGCTCCCTGGCTGACAACATCCTGCACCGTTAGCGGAAACTGCGACTCCAGCGCGTGTCGCTGCGCCAGCCAGCCGATAACCGGCCGTCCGTTGCGCCACGACAGACGCCCGCTTACCGGTGGAATAAACCCGGCCAGGGTCTTCAACAGCGTCGATTTACCGCAGCCATTAAGGCCGACGATTGCCGTCATGCTGCCCGCCTCAATCGTGCCGCTAAGCGACGGCGCGATCGCCAACCCTTCATAACCAGCTACCAGATGATCGAGCTTAATCATGGCAGCGATACCGCCCACCAGGTTGCCAGCCACAGCGCGGCCAGCACTACGCTGGCCATCGCCAACCGGCCGATACCTGAAGTCATCAATAAGGAAGTCAATGCTTACGTCTCAATAAAACGTTATAACATAACAATATTAAAAGAAGCGTAGATTGTAAATTGGCGTCAACAAAAGGAAATGCTGCAAAATGTTACAGACTCCTCTCCAGACGGAGAGGAGCGCAGAAGACGGGATTACTGCATGCGGGCCTGTGAAACCGCCAGCCCCAGCTGCCAGACGGCCATTGCGTAATGGGTGCTGTGATTATAGCGGGTGATGGTGTAGAAGTTCGGCAGGCCGTACCAGTACTGGTAACCGGTGCCAATATCCAGCCGCAGCAGGCTCGCCTGCTGATGGTTACCCAGCGGCTGAGTCGGTGTTAATCCTGCCGCTGCCAGCTGCGAGACGCTGTATTTGGTTTTGAAACCATTGTTCAGCCCCGGCGCCTGGCCCATCGCCTGCACCGCCACCACATCGCCGCTCACCCAGCCGTGCTGCTTGAAGTAGTTAGCCACGCTGCCGATGGCATCAACCGGGTCCCACAGGTTGATATGACCGTCGCCGTTAAAGTCTACCGCATACTGTTTATATGAAGAGGGCATAAACTGACCGTAGCCCATCGCGCCGGCGAAGGACCCCTTCAGATCCAGCGGGTCATCCTGTTCGCTGCGCGCCATCAGCAGGAATGTTTCCAGCTCGCCGGAGAAGTACTCCGCGCGGCGCGGATAGTTAAACGACAGCGTCGCTAGCGCGTCCAGGATGCGGGTTTTGCCCATCACCCGGCCCCAGCGGGTCTCGACGCCAATAATCCCCACGATAATTTCCGGCGGCACGCCGTAAACCTGATACGCGCGGTTAAGCGCATCCTGATACTGATTCCAGAACGCCACGCCGTTCTGCACGTTATCCGGGGTAATAAACTGTTTTTTGTAGCGCAGCCAGGCGCCGTTTGGCCCCGACGGCGGCAGCCCGGTCGGCGCCTGGCGGTCCATCAGACGCAGCACGTAGTCCAGGCGTTTGGCCTGCGAGAGGATTTCATGCAGCTGCTGTCGGTCAAAGCCGTGCTTGCTCACCATTTTGTCGATGAACTGTTCTGCGGCCGGGTTATTGGCGAAATCGCCGCTCATCTCCATCACGTTATGCTGCGGTTCGAGTAAAAAACCGCCCGTGCCGCTCGCCATTTCCTTTTCCGCAGGCGTTTGAGGTTTGCTGCTGCAGGCAGCGAGAAAAATGCACAAAGGGAGTAGAGCCAGATAACGACGCTTCAACATGGGACATCCATTTAACTAATCGGCAAGGGGTAATTATGGTAAAGCATGCGCCCGCTCACAAGGAAGCGGCGGCGACGTAAATTGTTTTTTATTGCCATTTTTTCCTCGCTCTCTGCCGTATCTATCGTTCACTTCAGTCATTATCTTTCAAAATAAAATATTTATCTTTCATTTTGCGATCAATATAACAATTTCAAACCTTTTAAAATGATTAAAATTAGCTGCCAGTTAGCAAGAAAAATAACATGCTGAAGGAGAGAACTAATGATTGAAGTCGTTACCCACGGCGCCGAATGGTTTATCGGCCTGTTTCAGAAGGGAGGCGAGGTGTTTACCGGGATGGTTACCGGGATCCTGCCTTTGCTGATCAGTTTGCTGGTGATCATGAACGCGCTGATCAACTTTATCGGGCAGCAGCGGATCGAAAAGCTGGCGCAGCGCTGCGCCGGTAATCCAATCTCCCGCTACCTGCTGTTGCCCTGCATCGGCACCTTCGTTTTCTGTAACCCGATGACCCTGAGCCTTGGGCGCTTTATGCCCGAGAAATACAAACCGAGCTACTACGCGGCGGCCTCCTACAGCTGCCACTCAATGAACGGCCTGTTTCCGCATATCAACCCCGGAGAACTGTTCGTCTATCTGGGGATCGCCAACGGGCTGACCACCCTCGGCCTGCCTCTGGGACCGCTGGCGGTGAGCTATCTGCTGGTTGGCCTGGTCACTAACTTCTTCCGCGGTTGGGTGACCGACCTGACCACATCGATTTTTGAGAAAAAAATGGCTATCCAGCTTGAGCAGAAAGTTCATCTGTCAGGAGCGACATCATGACGCGTATTCGCATTGAAAAAGGCACCGGCGGCTGGGGCGGCCCGCTCGAACTGGACGCCGTTGCCGGTAAAAAAATCGTCTATATCACCGCGGGCACCCGCCCGGCGATCGTCGATAAAATTGCCCACCTCACCGGCTGGCAGGCGGTCGATGGCTTTAAAGAGGGAGAACCGCCGGAAGCGGAAATCGGCGTGGCGATTATCGACTGCGGCGGCACCCTGCGCTGCGGTATCTACCCGAAACGCCGCATCCCGACCATTAATATTCACGCGACCGGCAAATCAGGTCCGCTGGCGCAGTATATCGTCGAAGACATTTATGTTTCCGGCGTCAAAGAGGAGAACATTTTCGCGCTGGAAGAGGGTCACTCCCCTGCCCCACAGGCCGCACCGGCCCAGCCTGCGCCTCGTGAATATGACACCAGCAAGAAGATAACCGAGCAGAGCGACGGCCTGCTGGCAAAAGTCGGCATGGGGATGGGCTCCGTCGTGGCGGTGCTGTTCCAGGCCGGACGCGACACTATCGATACGGTGCTGAAAACTATTCTGCCGTTTATGGCCTTCGTCTCGGCGCTGATCGGCATCATCATGGCCTCCGGTATCGGCGACTGGATTGCCCACGGTCTGGCGCCGCTCGCCAGCCATCCGCTGGGCCTCGTCACCCTGGCACTCATCTGTTCTTTCCCGCTGCTGTCGCCGTTTCTCGGCCCCGGCGCGGTCATCGCCCAGGTTATCGGCGTGCTGATTGGCGTGCAGATTGGTCTTGGCAATATTCCGCCGCATCTCGCGCTACCCGCGCTGTTCGCCATCAACGCCCAGGCCGCCTGCGACTTTATCCCGGTAGGCCTGTCGCTGGCAGAAGCGCGACAGGACACGGTGCGCGTCGGCGTGCCGTCGGTGCTGGTAAGCCGCTTCCTGACCGGCGCACCAACGGTGCTGATCGCCTGGTTCGTTTCCGGATTTATTTACCAATAAGAGGTTCCTGAAGATGACCGTGATTTACCAGACCACCATTACGCACATCGGCGCCAGCGCGACGATGGCGCTGGAAGAGCAGATGCTGATCACCTTCCGCGAAGGCGCGCCGGCCGATATCGAAGAGTACTGCTTTATTCACAACCACGGCGAGCTGTCCGGCGCGCTGGTGCCGGGCGCTGAACTGCAGCTTGGCGAACAGCGCTATCCGGTCACCGCCGTCGGCGAGGTCGCCGAGCAGAACCTGCGCGAGCTGGGCCATATCACGCTGCGCTTTGACGGCCACCGCGAAGCGGAATTCCCCGGCACCGTCCACGTGGCGGGCCCGGTGCCGGAAGCTATCGCCGCCGGCTGCGTTCTGAAATTTGTTGCTTAAGTTGTAAGGAGAAAATTATGAATCAGGTTGCTGTTGTCATCGGTGGGGGACAAACCTTAGGGGAGTTTCTGTGTCGCGGACTGGCCGCAGAAGGCTATCGCGTCGCGGTTGTCGATATTCAGAGCGATAAAGCGACCCGCGTCGCCCAGGCCATTAACGCTGAATATGGTGAAGGAACGGCTTACGGCTTCGGCGCGGACGCCACCAGCGAAGCCAGCGTGGTCGCCCTTGCCCGCGGGGTGGACGAAATATTTTCCCGCGTCGATCTGCTGGTCTATAGCGCCGGGATCGCTAAAGCGGCCTTTATCAGCGATTTCGCGCTGGGGGATTTCGACCGTTCGCTGCAGGTGAATCTGGTGGGCTACTTCCTCTGCGCCCGCGAGTTCTCTCGTCTGATGATCCGCGACGGCATCAAAGGCCGCATCATCCAGATCAACTCGAAATCCGGCAAAGTAGGCAGCAAGCATAACTCCGGCTATAGCGCGGCGAAGTTCGGCGGCGTGGGGCTGACGCAGTCGCTGGCGCTGGACCTCGCAGAGTATGGGATTACCGTGCATTCCCTGATGCTGGGCAACCTGCTGAAGTCACCGATGTTCCAGTCTCTGCTGCCGCAGTACGCCACCAAGCTGGGGATTGCCGAGGACGAAGTAGAGCAGTATTACATCGATAAAGTGCCGTTGAAGCGCGGCTGCGATTACCAGGACGTGCTAAACGTGCTGATGTTTTACGCCAGCCCGCAGGCGTCGTACTGCACCGGCCAGTCCATTAACGTCACCGGCGGGCAGGTGATGTTTTAAACCAGAGGTCCCGGATTGCGCTGCGCTTATCCGGGCTACAAAACCGGCACCCCGCGCCGATCCATAGCCCGGGTAAGGCGTACGCGCCGCGACCCGGGTTCTTCCTGGCCGTCTGCGCAGTTGGCGGTTTAGTAGCCCGGACAGGCGCAACGCGCCGCCTCCGGGGGAATTTTCCCACACTCTAAGGAGATTTTATGGTTACCGCACTCATTACCGTCGCCGCCATCGCCTGGATAACCCAGCTCGCTTTTGGCGGCTGGCAAATCCGCCAGTTCAATCGCGCGTTCGATCGGCTATGTCAGCAGGGAAGAGTTGGCGTCGGGCGCTCATCGGGACGCTTCAAGCCGCGCGCCGTCATCGCCATCGCCGTCGACGAAAACGACCGCATTCGCGATACGCTGCTCATGAAAGGTCTTACCGTCTTCGCCAGGCCGCAAAAAATTCCCGCCCTCAACGGCAAACATATCGAGGAATTGCAACCTGATGTGATCTTTCCCCATGATCCGCTCTGTCAGAATGCACTATTATTAGCGCTTAATCCGAAACATGGATAATTTCGTTGTGAACGTTAATATCTTGCGAAATTATCATTTCGAAACTTTAAACGCAGGATACAACGCCTATGAAACCACGTCAGCGCCAGGCAGCCATTCTCGAGCACCTGCAATCGCAGGGCAAATGCTCGGTCGAAGAGCTGGCGCAACACTTCGACACCACCGGCACCACTATCCGTAAGGATCTGGTGATCCTTGAGAATGCCGGCACCGTAATCCGCACTTACGGCGGCGTGGTGTTAAATAAGGATGAGGCCGATCCGCCCATCGACCACAAGACGCTGATTAACACTCACAAAAAAGAGCGGATTGCCGAAGCCGCGGTCAGCTTCATTCACGATGGCGACTCGATCATTCTGGACGCCGGCAGCACCGTGCTGCAAATGGTGCCGATGCTTAGCCGCTTCAATAACATCACCGTGATGACCAACAGCCTGCATATTGTCAACGCCCTCTCCGAGCTGGATAACGAACAAACTATTCTGATGCCGGGCGGCACTTTTCGTAAAAAATCGGCCTCTTTTCACGGCCAGCTGGCGGAAAACGCCTTTGAACAATTCAGCTTCGATCGCCTGTTTATGGGCACCGACGGAATTGACTTAATCGCCGGCGTCACCACCTTTAATGAGGTTTATACGGTCAGCAAAGCGATGTGCAATGCCGCCCGCGAAGTTATCCTGATGGCCGACTCGTCGAAGTTTGGCCGCAAAAGCCCTAATATCGTCTGCGGCCTGGAGAGCGTAGACAAATTGATTACCGATGCCGATATCAGCCCGGAATTTAAGCAGGCGCTGGAAGCAAAAGGCATCGAAGTCATTATTACTGGAGAAGATCATGAGTAACTTTCTGTTAGAAGCCGGACGCCAGACCCTGATGCTGGAGCTTCAGGAGGCGAGTCGCCTGCCTGAACGCCTGGGCGACGACTTCATCCGCGCGGCGGAGACCATCATCCACTGCGAGGGCAAACTGGTCGTCTCCGGTATTGGCAAATCGGGTCATATTGGTAAAAAGCTGGCCGCCACCTTCGCCAGCACCGGCACCCCGGCATTTTTTGTTCACCCGGCGGAAGCGCTGCATGGCGACCTCGGAATGCTCGATAGCCGCGACGTGATGCTGTTTATCTCCTATTCCGGCAGCGCCAAAGAGCTGGATCTGATCGTCCCGCGGCTGCAAGAAAAATCTATTCCGCTGCTGGCGATGACCGGTAAATCCACCTCACCGCTGGCGCTGGCAGCCAAAGCGGTGCTCGATATCGCCGTCGAGCGTGAAGCCTGCCCGATGCACCTCGCGCCGACTTCCAGCACCGTCAACACGCTGATGCTCGGCGACGCGCTGGCGATGGCGGTGATGCAGGCCCGCGGCTTTAATGAAGAAGATTTTGCCCGTTCGCATCCGGCTGGCGCGCTGGGCGCGCGGCTGCTGAATAAAGTTCACCACCTGATGCGCCGCGACGGCGACGTGCCGCGCGTGGCCAACGACACCAGCGTCATGGACGCGATGCTCGAACTCAGCCGCACCGGCCTGGGGCTGGTCGCCGTTTGCGATGAGCGCAATCATGTGCAGGGCGTCTTTACCGACGGCGACCTGCGCCGCTGGCTGGTAGGCGGCGGCAGCTTACAGGATATTGTCAGCCAGGCGATGACCCGCAACGGCGTCACTCTGCAAGCGGAAAGCCGCGCGATAGAAGCCAAAGAGCGCCTGATGAAGCATAAAATCAGCGCCGCGCCGGTGGTGGATGAAAACGGCCTGCTGGTCGGCGCGATTAACCTGCAGAACTTTTATCAGGCCGGGATCCTTTAAGCCCGAGACGCTTCGCCAGCCGGTGCAGGTTGGCGACGTCAAGCTCCAGCGCGCGGGCGGTAGCGGCCCAGTTTCGGTTGTTGTCCGCCAGCGCTCTGGCGATCGCTTCGCGCTGGAACGCCTCTGTCGCCTCGCGCAGGCTTACCGCTCCCGCCGCTGGCTGCGGGCTGACGTTCGGTAAGGTCGGCATTTCCGCGGCAAACTGAAAATGCTGCGGCTCCAGCAGCACCTCATTACCCACCTGCGTCGCCCGCGCCAGCACCACCGCCCGATGAATGGCATGTTCCAGCTCGCGCACGTTACCCGGCCATGACCAGGCCAGCAGCCCGGCGCGCGTCGCCTCGCTTAAAATCACCTGCGACAGCCCCATACGTAAACGGCACTGCTCGCAGAAATAGCCCGCCAGCAGCACGACGTCATTTTCCCGCTCGCGCAGCGCCGGGACCGACAGCGGAAACACGCTCAGGCGATGATAGAGGTCGGCGCGAAAACGCCCCTCCACCACCTCCTGACGCAGGTCGCGGTTGGTCGCCGCCAGCACCCGCACATCGACCCGCAGGCTGCGATCGTCGCCAACGCGCTGAATATCGCCATACTGCAGTACCCGCAGCAGCTTGGCCTGCAGCGCCAGCGAAAGTTCGCCAATCTCATCAAGGAACAGCGTCCCGTTGTCCGCCATTTCAAACTTGCCGCTGCGGTTGCTTATCGCCCCGGTAAACGCTCCTTTAACGTGACCAAACAGTTCGCTCTCCGCCACGCTCTCCGGCAGAGCCGCGCAGTTAAGATAGACCAGCGGATTGGCCGCCCGCGGCGATCCCTGATGCACCGCCTTCGCCACCAGCTCTTTGCCGGTGCCGGTCTCCCCGCTAATCAGCACGTTCAGGTCGGAAGCGGCGACGATATCGATCTCTTTTTTCAGCTGCAGCATCGGCGCCGACAGGCCAATGATCTCCTGACGTTCGGATACCGGATAAACGATGGCCTGCTCCGGCAGCACGTTTTGATTCTCCAGTCGGGCAATCAGCAGCGCGTTATTGAGCGCCCCGGCCACCAGAGCGGCTATCAGGCGCAGTTCCTCGTCGCTAAAGCTGTCGAAGCGGTCCGCATCCATACCGTCGAGGGTGAGCGCGCCGATCAGGGTTTGCCCGGCAAACAGCGGCAGGCCGACGCAGGCGTGCACCTTCAGGCTCTCCTGACCGGGGATCAGCCCATCGTAAGGGTCCGGCAGGCTGCTGTCCGCCGGGAAGCGTACCACGTCCCCCGCCCGGGCAATCGCCTCCAGCCGCGGGTGCCCCTCAAGGGCAAAGCGCCGCCCGAGCACGTCCTGGGCCAGGCCATCGATCGCCAGCGGCACAAACTGATGCGCTTCGTAGCGCAGCAACGCCGACGCATCGCAGCCGAGAATCTGCCGCAAAGTGGTAATCAGACGCGAGAAGCGGTCGGCGTGTCCGAGATCGCTTTGTAAATCAATGGCGATTTTCGCCAGGGCCTCGACGGTGAAACTCATTATCGCCCCATAGTCATTTTGACAATCAATATAGTCATATCGACTATTTTATACATTGTCATTTTGACATCAATAAATATAAATAAAAATATTAAATCATTATAATTCAATCAATTAAAAACATGGCACGTAACTTGATATAGACAAAATATCTTATTTGAAAACGCTGTGTTAATTGAGGTGGTTATGTCTATTCTGGTTAAAAATAACATTCATTGGGTTGGCCAACGCGACTGGGAAGTGCGTGATTTCCACGGGACTGAATACAAAACGCTGCGCGGCAGCAGCTACAACAGCTATCTCATCCG
>OEPS010000612.1_pt1 | contig 12334 bp, 8 predicted proteins | sample 1539411 | NCBI WGS metagenome assembly OEPS01 (sample SAMN02671747, study PRJEB22543) | soil metagenome | biome: bacteria | place: China:Hunan Province, Lengshuijiang City | collected 2012-10-15 | depth 0.08m m | reverse complement strand
GAAGTCGATCGCCGCCCGCAGCGACTGGGTGGACCAGCCTTCGGTCGGCATCCCCTATCTCTACGTCTCGACCGGCGCGATCCTCTCCGAGGCGCTGCAGAAGATCGGCGAGCCGCAGGAGGCGCAGAAGGTGATGGCCGAGGCGCGCGCGGTTGCGAAGGCGACGCGGCTCGACGACCTGCTGGCGCGCTACGAGCAGCCCGAGCAGCCGGCGGTGAATCCATTCGCCAACGACACCGCGGGGCGCGTCGAGGTGCCGCTCGCGCCGAAGACGGAACCACCGGTAAAAGCCCCGAAGTAACCGGCAGGCCGTGAACATCGAGCGGCGTTGGACCTCCCAGGGTCCAACGCCGCTCACCTTTTTCAATCGCCCCTTTCAAGTGAAAAAGCGATCACCCCCGAAATCCGACGGTGATCTTCCCCCCCAGGGGTCGGAGTCAATCCGTGGCGATCATCACTTGAATGCGAACGACACCCGCGCGCCGCCGTCCGGCCCCGGCGACACCGAGGCGCCGAGCATGAAGCGATCGAGCTTCGTGCGCGGGCGCGAGTGAGCATAGCGCACCGTCTTGATCCCGAGCATCGCTCCGAGAAACGAACCGGCGGCGATGTCGCTCGCCCAGTGCTTGTTGAGGTAGAGGCGCGTGAACCCCGGCACCGACGCCGCGCCGTAGAGCAGCGGGCCGGCCCATCGTACCGCACCCGGATTGCGCAGCCGGATCTCCTCGACAGCGGCCGCAGACGCGGCGAAGGCGGTCGCGGCGTGCAGCGAGGGAAATGATCGATATTCGAAGTCGGTGTAGCCGCGCCCGAAGCGGTGCGTCGTCGGCCCATCCACCGCGCTGCTCGGGCGGGCGCGTCCCAGTGCGCCGCGGATCACCTGGCCGATGGCGGTCGTGAGCACGAGTGACTCGGTGAGGTGGAGCCCGACGTCGGCGGTGGTCCCGGAGTGGGCGAGGCGGCCGATGCCATAGGTGGCGAGCGCGCCGAAGGTGAAGGGCGTCTCGTTGATGAGCGTCAGGTCCTTCGCCAGCTCCCGCCGGCTCGGGGTGCCCTGCACCGATGGCTGCTGAGTCCAGCGCGCGATCCGCTCGTCGAACTGGAAGACGAGCGCGGTACCGGCGAGGGCGATCCCCGTCGCCACCACATCGCGGCGGGTGAAGAAGGTCCTGTCGGCATGCTGTGCGCGCGCGGCACGCGGCGAGGCGGCGAGCGCGGCGGCGACAGCGATCGACCACCAGGGGTGGCGGAGGGACGAACGAACCGGGTTCAACTCGGGTTCTCCTTGCGAGGTCTGCGATCGAGCGATGATTCCCGCCTACGCAAAGGTCGTCCCACCCCCGTTTGAGACGTCCGTCACACGGGGTGCGCGTTGATGCGGGGCCGTTACCCGCCCCACGCTGCCAAAGGATGCCCGGGGCGACTACTTTTCCCGGCGCCGGTGAAGCGCGCGACGCAGCGGGCAGCTTCCCCGGCTCTCACCCCTGGCACCCTTCCCCCAGCATCAGATGACTCGATCAAGTTTCCGGGCTCTCCTCGGCGCGGGCATCGTCGCCGCGCTGAGCGCCCTCGCCGGCCCCGCCCACGCACAGCAGGCGACGACGACCGCCACTGTCCGCGGCGTCGTCACCGGCACGCAGGGCGCGCTGCACTCCGCCAGCGTCATCGCCATCAACAGCGAGACCGGCGTTCGCCGGAGCGCCTACACCGACGAGAAGGGGCGCTTCCAGATCCCTTTCCTCCCCCCCGGCACGTACACACTCCGCGCGCAGCGGGTCGGCTATCGCCCGGTCGAGCGCCCCGGTGTCGTCCTCTCGATCGGTGAGGTCGTGCGCGCCGATTTCAACCTCGAAGCGTCGCCCGTGCAGCTCGAGACGCAGCGTGTCATCGCCGAGCGTGCGCCGTTGATCGAGCGGCAGAAGACCGGTGCGAGCACGCGGATCAGCGAAGCGCAGCTGCGCGACCTTCCCACCAATGGCCGCAACTTCAAGGACCTGGTGGTGCTCGCGCCCGGCACGAGCGACATCGGCCGGACCGGCGCCGGCGGCGGCCAGTCGATCGGCGGCGGGCGCACCGCGTCGACGAACGTCCTGATGGACGGCGTGAACAACAACCAGTCGTTCTTCGGCGGTGACGCGCGCGGAGGCGATCGCGCGCCCTTCTCGTTCTCGATCGAGGCCGTGAAGGAGATCCAGGTGATCAACGCCGGCTACGACGTCGAGCGCGGGAACTTCACCGGAGGCACGGTGAACGCGGTGACGAAGAGCGGGACCAACGAGTTCAGCGGGGCGGTGTTCGGGTTCGCGCGGCGCGCCGACCTCGCGGGGGTGCAGCTCACCTCGAAAGACTTCCTCGGCCGCGCGCCGACCGATTTCGCGAAGAGCCAGTACGGCTTCTCGCTGGGCGGCCCGATCGTCCGTGACAAGGCGCACTTCTTCGTCAGCGTCGATCGGCAGACCGCGGCCGAGCCGAAGTCGATCTTCGACGTGTCGAGCGACGTCGCATCGCAGCGCGCCGGGAAGATCAGCCTCGCCCTTCGCGACTCGCTGCTCCGCACCGCGAAGAACGTGTACGGGTGGGACCTCAGCCGCGAAGTCGGCCGCCTCACCGCGAACGTGGACGAGACGAGCATCTTCGGCCGCGTCGACTGGCAGCTCAACAACACGCACACGCTGACGCTTCGCCACAACTTTCTCGACTTCACGCAGCGCAACGACCGCCTCGCCGCGTCGGCCACGTCCACCGACCTCGTCTCGAACGCCGGCCCGTACAAGACGAGCGCGAACAGCTTCGTCGCGTCGCTGCAGTCGGTGTTCGGCGCGATGACCAACGAGTTCCGCGGGCAGTACGCGACCGAGATCAAGCCGCGCCCGTCGAACCCGTCGCCGGGCTTCGGGACGACCACCCCCCAGGTGACGATCCGGAACATCGTCACGAAGTTCTCGCCGACGGACAGCGTCCGCACCGACGTCGTGTTCGGGAGCGACCCGATCATCGCCGCGAACTACCTCTCCGAGCGCACCATCGAGCTCATCGACAACGTGCGCTGGACGCACGGCGACCACACGGTGAAGCTGGGCGCGACGACGATGCGCGAGCACGTCTACAACTACTTCTTCAACAACGCGTTAGGCAGCTTCGTCTTCGACTCGCTCGGCGCGTTCGCCCGCGGACAGCCGGCCTCGTTCAGCCGTGCCCTCCCCGGCGCCAGCGGCTCGCTGCCGATCGCGGAGTTCGACGTCTGGGAAAACGCGATCTACGCCCAGGACGAGTGGCAGGTCTCGCCGCGCCTCTTCCTGAGCTACGGGCTCCGCTACGACCTCGCGCTCTACCCGACGAAGCCGGCCGCGAACCCGGCGGTGACGGCCGCGTTCCCCGGCGTCGACGTCCGCCGCCGCCCGACCGACAACAACAACGTCTCGCCGCGGTTCGGCTTCACCTTCGATCCGGCCGGCGACGGGATGCAGGTCATCCGCGGCGGGACGGGGATGTTCTACGGCCGCTCGCCGTACGTCCTCGCCTCGAACGTCCTGGCGAACACGGGACTGAACCAGCGAGTGCTCAGCTGCAACGCGCCTAACGTCCCGGCGCCGGACTTCCAGGGCTTTGCCCGCGACCCGGGCACCATCCCGACGCAGTGCACCGGCGGCACCTTCGGCATCGCCGAGGTCAACGCCTTCGACAGGAACTTCCGCCAGTCGTCGGCGTGGAAGTCGAACCTCGGCTACGATCGCCTGATCGCCCCGGACTGGCGCATCGGCGTCGAAGGGGTGTACTCGCTGCTCCGCGACCAGTACGTCGCGCAGGACGTCAACCTCAACACGACGCCCCGCTTCACGATCGAGGGCGGGATCCCGGTGTATGCCCCGACCACGGCCATCAACGCGGCCGGCCGCTTCAACGCGACGGGCTCGCGCATCAACACCGCGTTCAACCAGGTCGCCGTCCAGGGATCGGGGGGATCGGGCAAGTCGTTCCAGGGGATCGCGACGCTGACCGGGCGCGCCTACGGCGCGAGCCTCTATGCGGCGTACACGTACGACCACACCCGCGACAACGGGTCGACGTCGTGCTGCATCGCGATCTTCGACATGTTCAACTCGACGCGCACCTTCGGCAACCCGAACGACTTCTCGAGGCAGTGGGGACCGGCGAGCTACAGCCGCACGCACACGCTGGTGATCTCCCCCTCCTACGAGGCTCCGTACGGCTTCGTCGTCAGCGGGATCTATCGCGGCTATACGGGCCTTCCGTATACGCCGATCTACGGCGGCGACATCAACGGCGACAAGGCGACGAACGACCGCCTCTACGTGCCGACGGCCGCCGAGGCGTCGACGTACTCGTTCGCCGCAGGTTCCGACGCGGCGACCCTCAACCGCATCATCGACGGCAGCGGATGCCTCAAGTCGCACCGCGGCAAGGTCATCGACCGCAACAGCTGCCGGAACCCGTGGACGAACGTCCTCGACGCACGGCTGTCGAAGAAGTTCACAACCTACCGGAAGCAGGGGATCGAGGTCGTCGCCGACTTCTTCAACGTGCTCAATGGCCTGAACAAGGATTGGGGCAAGCGGAATGAGGTCTCGTTCGGCAACCAGGCGCTGCTGACGCCGACCGGGTTCAGCACGGCGAGCGGTGCGCCGAAGTTCACCTACCGCGTGAACACGGCGTTCGGGCAGGCGACGCCGGAGAGCTTCCTCACGACGCAGTTCCAGATGCAGCTCGGCCTCCGCTACGCCTTCTGATTCGGGTGGGCCGTGAACGCAGGTCAGCCCCGGCCGCACGTCGCGTGCCGGGGCTGACTCGCGTTCGGGGACACTGGAGCGGCTACTGGACGGTGATCGTTCCGCGCATCCCCGAGGTGGCGGTTCCGTGGATCGAGCAGTGGTAGCTGTAGCTCCCGGCGTTCGCGAACTGCGAGGCGAAGGAACCGCTGCTCCTCACTCCGGACCCCGCGCGCGCGCCGTCGTCGAAGACGACGCTGTGATCGGTGCAGAGCTGCCCCCCGTAACCATCTCCGGTGCAGCTGTTCCACGTCCATGTGACGGTGGTGCCGGGAGCGACGGTCGTCGCCGACGGGGAGAACTGGTTGTTCTGCACCGCGATCTCGGCGCTGGTCGAGCCGCCGGTATTGCCGCCGTTGCCGCCGGTTCCCCCGCTCGGCGGCGGGGAGGCCGGGCCACCGCCTCCACCGCCGCCGCAACCGGATGCGGACAGCGCCAGCACGATGGCCGCGAAAGCGCCATGAGTGCAGCCCCTGAAGGTTCTACTGAGCATGTCGCAATCTCCCGCGCCGCTGTGGCGCACGTGCCGGGTGTACGAGGCCGACCGGGCAGCCGCTGAATCACGGTGGACGATGCGGGCGAGCGCGGCGACGGCGCAAACATCCGAGGGCGAACGACGGTGCGGGCGGGGTGAAACGCGATATTCGACGCCGCGAGAGCCCCGCGCTGCGGCCTAACGTTCGCTTGCGGCTGCGGCAGCAGGCATCGATTCCGGCTCGCGCTGGCATTGAGTGGCGGGAGGTGCTATATTTCAGGCCTGCGGGGTCTTCACCAGCGCAGGGCGCCACGGCCAATTCGAGCCGCGACGCCGGTGTCCGTTGGCGCTCCTGGCGACGCCTGTTTCATAGGTTCGCATGACGGAGCCCGAGCGAGTGTCGGAGGATGGTGGCGTGGCCGGCACGCGTGGCTCCGCGCCGGAGGAGCTCCACCCCGGCTACCAGACTATTTCCGGGGCCAGCCACCGGCTTCGCGCCCTCGCCGCGCTCAGCGGGTCGCTGACCGACTCGCTCGGCCCCGCGGAGGCTGCGGACCTCGTCGAACGAAAGGCGCTCTCGGCGCTCGGGGCAACCAGCGCCGTCGTCGTCACGCTCGGCGCATTCCCGCCCTCGACCCCCACGCGGCTCGGCAGCCCCGCGACGGACGGGGCGACCGTCCTTCACGTCGTGCATGCGATCGGGCTCCCCGCCGAGGTCAAGGCCGCCCTCGACGAGCTGCCGCTCGACGCGCCGGTTCCCCTGGCCGAGGTGGCGCGGACCGGCGAACCGGTGTTTCTCGAATCCGTCGCCGACCTGCTTCGCTATCCGGAGTGGGGCTCGGCGATGGCGAAGGTCGGCGCGCAGGCGGCGGCGATCGTCCCGGTCTGGGCGAACGGGGAGCTGCGCGGCGTCCTCTGCCTCGCATGGCCGGCGCCCCGCCCGTTCGACGAGGACGAACGCGCCTTCGTCCTGACCCTCGGCGTGATGTGCGCGCAGTCGATCATGCGCGCCCACCTCAAGTACGCCGAACGCGAGGCCCGCGATTCCGCCGAGCTCGCGAACCTTTCGAAGACGCACTTCCTCGCGACGCTGAGCCACGAGCTGCGCACGCCGATGAACGCGGTGCTTGGCTACACCGAGCTGCTCGCCGACGAGATCTGCGGCCCGGTCAATCCGTTGCAGAAGGAGCACCTCGGGCGCGTGCAGTTCTCGGGCAAGCACCTGCTCGGGTTGATCGAGGAGCTGCTCGGCTTTGCTCGCGTCGAGGCGGGGGAGGAAGTCGTCCGTCCCGAGCGGGTGTTGCTCAACGACCTCGTCGAGCAGAGCCTCGTCCTCGTCCGCCCGATCGCCGCGAAGAAAGGGGTGCGCATCCGGGTGGAGAGCCGCGCCGGCAACATCGAGCTGAACACCGACCCGCACAAGCTCCGTCAGATACTCGTCAACGTCGTCGCGAACGCGGTGAAGTTCACGGACGGAGGGGATGTCGTCCTGGCGCTGCGGGTGGAAGGAATGGACGGCGGCGTGATGGTGTTCTTCGAGGTCACCGACAGCGGCCGAGGGATCGCGGCCGCCGATCACGAGCGCGTGTTCGAGGCGTTCTGGCAGAAGGATCCCTCGACGACCCGGACGAGCGGGGGCACCGGTCTCGGGCTGGCCGTCGCGCGGCAGCTTGCGCAGCTCCTCGGGGGAGACCTCGTCCTCACGAAGAGTGCGTTAGGCGAAGGAAGCACCTTCACCGTCTCGCTGCCGGCAAGCTATAGAGGATAGCGCCGTCCGGCGGTGCGGCGGACGCACCTGCCTGACGCTGTGAACGGTGCGGGCGAACGGCATGTCCGCCGCGAGGTGTGAGTCAGGTCCGCGGCCCGGGTCTCGACATCGCCACTCTCGAGGATGACCGCGCCGGTGTCGAGCAGCGCCGCGCTCGCAGTCCTCGAGTTGCGTGATCTGGCTCATTCGTGCCCCGCGTGACCCCTGTGCGCGCCGGGGGTCTTCGGCGCTCCCATTCGCTTGTCGTGGCCCTCCGACATGCGCTGTGGGCGGAATCGAATGTAGATGGCGAAGCCGCCTGGCGCTCGCGTGCCGTAGACCGGTTCCAATGCCGCCGGGATGAGGTCCACGGATGCGCGAGCGCCGATCCCCGTACGCACGGCTCCCGCGCGATCGAACTCGTAGACGTAGCCGGCAACGAGCGAAGTCAGGCTGAACTCGCCGGCCGGCCCGCCGGCCCCGAGCACCAGGTCTTCGGCCCCTTTCCGGACGTGCTCGGCCCGGCCGAAGATGCTGTGTGCGCCGCCGAACTCGAGATTCGACTCGAGGAGGTAACTGGGTTCGAGATGCGCGGCATCCGCATGGCGGTTCGCGCCGAAGACCAGCGTCGTCGCGAGCTCCCCGTGCTCTCCGAAGGTACGGCCATTCATGATCGACCCGCTGATGCGGTGCACGGCTTCATCGGGTGCGGCCGGTTCGGGGCTCCGCAGGTATGCATAGCCCGCGGAGGCGCTCCAACGGGAGGACGGATTCCATGCCAGGCGCCCCGAGTAGGAGTCGAGGCTCCGGCCGCGGTAGTCGAAGTTCGTCCGGTTCTCATCCGGCTCGCGGCCGTTGAAGATCGATCCCTCCAGCCGGACGGAGTGCGTGAAGATCCCGGCGGTCACCACGCCGAAGGTGATGTGCGTCGCGTCCTGCCAGTGGTGGGAGATCGGCGCCATTGGATCGTTCATCGCCGAGGGGCGATGCGGAAACGCGACCGGGCCGATCGCCGGCTCGCCGACCGGAGCGACGTAGAGCGAGAGGGCGACCCGATCGGACACGGCATGCTCGTACAGCCCCGCGATCTCCATGAACAGGTCGTGCGGGTGTTGCCGGTCGTGCAGGGGCCGGCCGCGGTAGGTCTCGCCGGTCTGCAGCAGCAGGGGATATCCCTGGCCGCCGACGGTCCAGGGCTCAGCGCTCACCATCCCGCGGAGCTGCAGTCGGCCGCCGCCGGCGTTCCGCGTCGCCATCAGCATCCCCCAGTTCACGCTGGAGAACTGTTCGTCGCCGCGCCGGCTGCCCTGCTTGTCGTACATGGCGAAGGCGACGCCATGGAGCATCAGCTCCCATGGCCCGCGCATCACGTGCTCGGCGTGCATCGGTGAATCGTCAGGCAGCCAGCTGGTACCCGATCCCGTCCGCTCCATCGGGATGCCTAACGGCCCGTCGATCATCTGCATCGGCGCCATTCCGGGCATCGCGGCGGGGGCGCTGTCGGGCATCGCCGGCACCGCGGCGCGTGCGCTGTCGGGCACCGCCGGCATCGCGGGGTGCGCGCTGTCATCCGTCATCGGCATCGCCGGTGCGGGCGGGTGCCCGGTGCTGTCCTTCCGGACCCGTGGCACGGTGTCCCTTGCCACGGACGGCGCCGCCGCGGGGCTGGCCTTCGCAGGCCGGGCGGGCTTCTTTCGCGCCGCTTTCCGGGGAGTCGGTTCAGGCTTCATCCCCGGCATGCCATGCATGTCGTGGCTGGTGGTGTCCTGCTGGGCGGCGAGGCGGGCCGGGCCCAGCACGGAGGCGAGGGCCAGGGCGAAGGTCAGGGCGCGCGCGATCGCGCGCACGGACGCTGATGGAACGTTAGGCGGCATCTATCCGGTACGTCGAAGTGGAGGAGGCGATGGCGGCACGGGCTGCGTGCCCGCCAGCAGCCCCGGCGCGGCGCGCGGGGCTGGAACCACGAAGCCTGTCGGGCAGGGGTAGGCCTCAGCCCCTCGGCGGGGGCGGCTCCAGCGTCGCCCGGAACGACAGCGGCGCCTCGGTCGACGCGGCGAGCGCGCGATCGACGGCGACGGGGTCGGGCGCCCACCGCGCCTGCTCGGGCAATGCGGCCGTGGCCGAGCAGCTCGCTCCGCTCCCGCAGCAGGGGGCGTCACCCCCGGCAGCACACGAATGGTTCTCGCCGTCGGCCGGCGCGCCGCCCTGCCCCGATTCGCCAGCGCCCGACGGCGATGCCTCGACGGCCAACTGCTGGTCGAGATGGCTCGACCCATGAGCGGCCGCTGCGGCGTGCCCCCTGTCCGCGATCCCGCCGATCGCCAGCCGGTCGGCGCAAGCGGCACCACCGGTGACCACCGGCAGCTGCAGAAGTGCGAGGGCGCTGAGGAGCGCGGCGATGTGGCGGCGAACCATGATGCGACGGCTACCGGGGCGTGGCGTTGGCCGGGGAGAGTGCTCTCGGGGTGCCGAACACCCCGCGCCGAAGCTTAGCCGCTTCCGCGGCTCCGTTGCACCCCGCGCGTCTCTACCGTGGGCGGGGGGAAGGCATTACAGTGGAGGACCGTGACGCGCCCGCAAGGCGAGCGTGCGCGGCCCCCGGGAGGGCTGGCAGAATGGCTAATGCAGCGGTCTTGAAAACCGCCGTCGCGAGAGCGACTTACAGGTTCGAGTCCTGTGCCCTCCGTCCCACCGCCGCAGCTCCGTGAAGGGCCGCGCTCGCGGTTGACCCGTCCGGCGGCGGGCGGTAGCTTCCGGGTCCGAGGCGCGCGACGCTCCTGTCGCGCGCCTCTGTCACGGAGAGATGGCCGAGTGGCTGAAGGCACCGGTTTGCTAAACCGGCATACGGGTTTACGCCTGTATCGAGGGTTCGAATCCCTCTCTCTCCGCTTTCGATCTGCCTGCACTTCGCTCGTCACTCCTCGCCGTCTCATGACCGGCACGGCGCGAGGAACTCCGGGTGTCATGCGCGACCGGCCCGCCGGCGACGCCTGACACCCGTTCCTTTTTTCCGAGCCGTCCGCATGTCCGCTTCCGGAACCCCGCGCGTTCGCTTCGCTCCTTCCCCGACGGGCTACCTCCATGTCGGGGGCGCACGGACCGCGCTCTTCAACTGGCTCTACGTGAAGAAGCACGGCGGGCAGTTCCTGCTGCGCATCGAGGATACCGACAAGGCGCGCAGCACCGACGAGAGCACGCGCGCCATCTTCGAGGGGCTCGAGTGGCTCGGACTGGGCTGGGACGAACCACCCGTCTATCAGGGCGCGAACCTCGAGCGCCATCGCGCCGACGCCGAGCGGATGCTCGCCAACGGCACCGTCTACCGCTGCTTCTGCACCCAGGGCGAGCTCGAGGAGCGGCGGCGGGACGCCGAGGCGAGGAAGGAGAGCTTCAAGTACGACCGCCGCTGCGACCGCCTGTCGAAGGCGGAGGTCGACGCGAAGCTCGCCGCCGGGACACCGTTCGTCCTGCGGTTCCGCGTTCCCGAGGGGACGACGGAGTGGGACGACCTCGTGCACGACCGGATCGCCTTCCCGAACAAGGACATCGAGGACTTCGTCATCCTCCGCTCGGACCGGACGCCGATCTACAACATGGCGGTGGTCTCCGACGACATCGCGATGCGGATCACCCTCGTCATGCGCGGCGACGATCACATCTCGAACACGCCGAAGCAGATCCTGCTCTACCGCGCGTTAGGCGCGGAGCTGCCGCAGTTCGCCCACCTGCCGATGATTCACGGGCTCGACGGCAAGAAGCTCAGCAAGCGGCATGGCGCGACCGCGGTCGCCGACTACCAGCACCAGGGGATCCTCCCCGGCGCGATGCTCAACTTCCTCGCGCTGCTCGGCTGGTCGCCGGGCGGCGACCGCGAGGTGATGACGATGGCCGAGATGATCGAGCTGTTCTCGGTGGACGGGCTGCAGAAGAAGGCGGCGGTGTTCGACACGAAGAAGCTCGAGTGGATGAACGGCCAGCACCTCAGCCGGACGCCGGCCGCCGAGCTGGCGCCGCTGGTCACCCCGCTGCTCGCCCGCGAAGGGCTCGTCACCCAGGCGGACATCGACCGCAAGCGCGACTGGTATCTCGCGTTGATCGACCTCCTCAAGGTGCGGGCGCGGACGACCGACGAGATCGTGCACCAGGCGCGCCCGTACTTCACCGACGAGATCAGCTATGACCCCGACGCCGTCGCCAGGCAGTGGAAGGACGCGGCGGCGACGCGGGACATCCTCGCCGCGACGCGGGAGCGCCTCGCGCGCACGACCTGGGAACCGGCGGCGATGGAGGAGGCGCTGCGCGCGCTCGCCGAGGAACGCGGCACGAGCGGCGGGAAGATCTTTCAGCCGCTCCGCGTCGCCCTCACCGGACTCACCGTGAGTCCGGGGATCTTCGACGTGCTGATGATGCTCGGACCAGACCGTGCGCTGCGGAGGATCGAAAGCGCGGAGCGCTGGCTCGATCTCAATCGCGACGCTGCATGAGATCCGATCATTGACGAGCCGCCGAGCGCGACCATACATTGACGTCGTGGGCAATACAGGTACTTTCGCCGGGTCGCCGATGACGGTGCCCGGCGAACCTTTTGGCGGAGGTCTCCCATGGCGGAGCCGCTTTCCCCGCTGGAGCAGAAAGTCTATCATTACCTGATCGACTTTCTTGCCGAGAATACATATCAGCCGAGCATCCGGGACATTGCCCGGAAGTTCCGGATCAAGTCGACGAAGACCGTGTCGGACTTGCTCCACTCGCTGGCGGTAAAGGGCTACATCCAGCGCGACCGCGCGCGCTCGCGCGGCGTGAAGCTCCTCGGGATCGGCGGGCTCACGGGCGTCCAGCCCGTCCCCTACTACGGGAAGATCCACGCCGGCGAGCCGGCGCTGCTCCCCGAGAACCGCATCCGCTACATCACGATGGACCGGCGGTTCGTCCCGTCCGAGGATTCGTTCTTCCTCAAGGTGATGGGCGACAGCATGAATGGCCGCGGCATCCTCGACGGCGACTATGTGCTCATCTCGCAGTCGCGCCGTGCGCAGGACGGCGACATCGTCGCCGCGCGGTTGGGGGAGGAAGCGACGGTGAAGACGCTCACGCACCGCGGGGCGACGATCGTCCTCGAGCCGGCCAACCCGGCCGACCGCGCGATCAGCGTCGGCCCCGGCGACGACTTCTCGATCCTCGGCGTGGTCTGCGGAGTGTTCCGCCCGTTCTGCGAGGAAGCCGACGCGGTGTCGGAGTCGTCGGCGGCGGACTGAGGAGGGGGTCAGGGGTCAGGGGTCAGGGGTCAGGGGCCAGGGGTCAGGTACGGCATCCCTGCTGACACCC
>OEPS010000609.1_pt1 | contig 12402 bp, 12 predicted proteins | sample 1539411 | NCBI WGS metagenome assembly OEPS01 (sample SAMN02671747, study PRJEB22543) | soil metagenome | biome: bacteria | place: China:Hunan Province, Lengshuijiang City | collected 2012-10-15 | depth 0.08m m | reverse complement strand
ACACGGTTTCGGCGAAGAACATTTCCTTGGACAGGAAGCCGTTCATCAACGGCACCCCGGCCATGGAGGCACTCGCCACCATGGCCAGGGTTGCAGTGAAGGGTATCAGCCGGAACAGGCCGCTAAGGCGACGGATGTCACGGGTGCCGCTTTCATGGTCGATGATGCCTGCCGCCATGAACAACGAGGCTTTGAAGGTCGCATGGTTGAGGATATGAAACACTGCGGCCACTGCTGCCAACGGGCTGTTCAGCCCCAGCAGCAGGGTAATCAGGCCCAGATGGCTGATGGTCGAGTAGGCCAGCAGCCCTTTGAGATCGTTCTGGAACATGGCTGCGAATGCGCCCAGCAACAGGGTGCAGGCGCCGGCACCACCGACGATCCAGAACCATTCCTCGCTACCGGAAAGTACCGGCCATAGGCGGGCCAGAAGAAACACGCCGGCTTTGACCATGGTCGCCGAGTGCAGGTAAGCCGAGACTGGCGTGGGGGCGGCCATCGCGTGAGGCAGCCAGAAATGGAAGGGGAACTGTGCGCTCTTGGTCAGGGCGCCGAGGAGAATCAGGGGGAGCAGGACGGGGTACAGGGCATGATTGCGAATCAGCTCGCCGGCAGCGAGGACCTTGTCCAGGTCGTAGCTGCCGACCACATGGCCGAGCAGCAGTACCCCTGCCAGCAGGCACAAGCCGCCCGCGCCAGTGACCATCAGGGCCATGTAGGCGCCGCGGCGTGCGTCGGCGCGGTGATGCCAGTAACCGATCAGCAGGAACGAGAACACGCTGGTCAGTTCCCAGAAGAACACGATCTGGATCAGGTTGCCGGAGATCACCAGGCCGAGCATGGCGCCCATGAACGCCAGGAAAAACGCAAAAAAACGTGGCACCGGGTCCTGGGGTGACATGTAGTAGCGCGCATACAGCGATACCAGCGTACCGATACCCAGTACCAGCAATGAGAACAGCCAGGCAAAGCCGTCCATGCGCAGGACCAGGTTCAGGCCCAGGCTCGGCAGCCAGAGAAATTCTTCGCGAATTACACCGCCATCGGCGATTTGCGGGTACAGCAGGGCTACCTGGACGGTGCCGACCAGAGCGACGAGCCCGGCAAGCAGCGACTCGCTGTTACGTGCGTTGTGCGGCAAGACAGCCGCCAGGCAGCTGCCGATGAACGGCAGAAGCAGTAGCACTATCAAGGACATAGATTTCTAATCTGCAGGAGTTTGTAAGGGATCATACGTGGCGTACCGTCGATCACCAACACAGAAGCTGTGGCAGAATTCTACAAACGCGGTGTATCAAACGTTTTTTTTATAACAGTTTTTTTCAAAGGATAGACGGGAATCAGCCATTAGAGCCCAGCTTCTTGCCCTGGATTCGCCGTTTCGAGGGCCTCAGGCGTTTGCTCCCTGCGTTTGATTTTCAGCTCGCTGACCACCACCGCAATCACAATCAGCAGTCCTCCCAGCAAGGCGATACCGGGCAAGCGCTCGCCAGCGAGACGTCCAACGATACCGGCCCATACCGGCTCACCGGCATAAATCAGTGTTGCCCGGGTCGGCGAAACCGACTTCTGCGCCCAGTTCATTGCTACCTGAATGACCGCACTCATGGCGCCAAGGCCCAGAGCGCTGAGCAGTAGCAGCCAGGAAAAGTCCGGCAGCGGCTCCTGGGTCGGTACCACCATCATGAACGACAACGCCGAGGCGGTTGCCAGCTGCACCACGGTCACCCGGCGCACATCAACCTTGCCGGCGTAGCGGCTGATCAGGATGATTTCCGCAGCAATCGCCACGGCACTGATCAGCGTGACAATTTCGCCGGTACTGAACTGCAGTGAGCCGCCTTCCGGGCCGGCCAGCAACATCAGGCCGACAAAGGCCAGAGCAATTCCCAGGCTTGGCATCAGGCCTGGTCGGCGCCCCAGGACCAGCCACTGCAGCAGTGGCACAAAGGGTACGTATAACGCAGTGATAAAGGCCGATTGACTGCTGCTGATGGTCTGCAGCCCGTAGGTCTGCAAACCATAGCCGAGCATGATCGAAACACCGATCAGCACGCCGGCCTTAAGTTCAGTGGCAGTGAGACCCGATAAGGCCCGAGCGGATATCAGGCCGACGAACAACGTGGCGGCGGCAAAGCGCAGGCCGACAAAGAACATGGGCCCACTGACGGTCATGACGTTGTGCACCAACAGAAAGGTGCCGCCCCAGAGCATGGTGATAAACACCAAAACAAGTTCGGCCCTGCTCAGCCGGAAGGAAACGGAAGGGCGTTCTGCACTGTTGATCGGTTTCATGGCCTTGCACACTGGAAAGGAGCGACGCACAATTGCGGCGAAGTGGGCAGTATACTGCGCAAACCCTATCAGTGAGCAATATAGTGCACAAAAACGCCAGCCAGCGCGCCTCCGTGCTGCAACATGTCAGCCAGAACATTCGCCGCCTGCGCCATGCCGCCGAACTCAGTCAAAGCGCCCTGGCGGAAAAGTCCGGAGTCAGCCGCCGCATGCTGGTGGCTATCGAGGCCGGAGAAAATAATGTCAGCCTGACCACTTTGGACCGTCTCGCCGAGGCGTTGGGCGCCGCCTTTACCGATTTGATCCAGGCCCCTGACAACCGCGATCCAAGCCGCATCAACGAGCTTGCCTGGGCCGGGGTTCATCCCGGCAGTAAGGCGGTATTGCTGGCCAGCTCGGCCGCCAGTCGCGAGGTGGAGTTGTGGGAGTGGCGACTGGCGCCGGGCGAGGTGTATCAATGCGAGGCCGACGCTGATGGCTGGAGCGAACAACTGTATGTGGCCGAGGGTTGCCTGACCTTGGTCATCAACGATCAGCAGCATGTACTGCAGGTAGGTGATTTTTTCAGTTATGCCAGCAATTGCGTTCATGCCTATCGCAATGATGGCGAGGTGCCGACGCGGTTTGTGCGCAACGTGGTGATCTAGATGCCAAGCCCGCTCCCGCGGGTGGTGATTGCAGGAGCGCTCTTGTCCGGTGACGGGTTCAGCGGTTATTGCCGGCCAGGTAGTCTTCAGTGGAGATCACCTGGGCATAGGCAAACGCCAGAGCCGCCATATAAGCGGCATGCACGTGGGCGGCTGGCACGCTGACGCCATTGAATTCCAGGTCACGGGTGGCGCAGGCGTCGTGGATTACCGTGACGTTGTAGTCGAGGTCGGCAGCCGCGCGGGTGAAGGCGTCGATGCACATGTGGCTCATGCTACCGATCACCGTCACTTCCTTGATTCCATGCTCATCCAGCAGCGCCTTGAGCTCGGTGTTCAGAAACGAATTCACTTTGTGCTTGAGGACTACGGGCTCTTCACCTTGAGGGGCGACTTTGGGGTGGATCCGGGCACCCTCGGACCCCGACGTGAAGAAGGGCGCATCATGGGACTCGAACTCATGGCGCACATGGACCACCAGATCACCCTTGCTCCGGGTATCGGCGACAAGGCGGGCGGCATTGTCGGCGGCGCGATCTGCACCCGCCAGGGTCCATTTGCCTCCAGGGAAGTAGTCGTTCTGGATATCGATGACGATCAGCGCGTGATTGCTCATTTTAAATGCCTCTTGTTGGGGAGTGGTTGTGCCGTGGTGATAGTTATAGGCTTGAGCGCTACGCTTGCAGATTGGCGCGAACGACAAATTGGCGGGAAAAACTGACAATGGCCAAAGAGTGCGACACGCTGGAGATTGGTCTGTTGGTCTACCCCGGGGCACAAGCAGCAGCGGTGCATGGGCTGACCGACCTGTTCGCGATTGCCAATCGCTTGCGCCAGGACCTCGGCGCGCTGGACCGCCCGGTGTTGCGTGTCAGTCATTGGAGCGAAACTGATGACCGGCAGGTGACCGTGGTGTTCGATAGCCATCCAGGGGGGCGTCACCAGCCGCGGGTGATGGTTATTCCACCGAGTTTGACCCAGGCACCGTCTCCCGAGTTGCTTGAGCGTTATCGCGAGCACCTGCATCAGTGGCACCGCGACGGGGCCCTGTTGGTCTCGGTGTGTGTCGGGGTGTTTTTCATTGCCGCCAGCGGTCTGCTGGATGGCCGTCCGGCCACTACCCACTGGAATTTTGCCCAATCGCTGGCCGAACGCTTCCCCGCGATCAAGGTGGAGGCCAATCTGCCGCTGCTGGATGATGGCGACATCATCACCTCGGCCGGGCTGATGGCCTGGACCGAGCTGGGGCTGAAGCTGGTCGAGCGTTACCTGGGCGAGACCCTGGCCGCCGAGACTGCGCGTTTTCTGGCGGTAGAACGTGTCGGTGGCGGTGCGCGACCGGGCAGCGTGTTCAGTCCGCGTCTGGATCATGGCGATGAAGCGGTACTGAAGGTCCAGCACTGGTTGCAAAGCAGCGGTGCCCGCGATGTGAACCTGAAGGTCATGGCAGATTGCGCAGGTTTGGAGTCTCGTACCTTTCTGCGCAGGTTCCGCAGCGCTACGGGGTTCAAGCCCACAGAGTACTGCCAGCAGGTGCGGGTTGGCCGTGCTTGCCGGATGCTCGAATTCACCAACCGCAGTATTGACCAGATTGCCTGGGGCGTGGGGTACCAAGACCCAGGCGCGTTTCGCAAGGTATTCCACAAGGTCACCGGGCTTGCGCCTAGCGACTATCGGCGCCGTGTAATTGAAAGCATCGGCTGATTCTGGTGTGTTGGCCTAGTCGGTGGTTTCCGGGCCGGGCTCCAGCAACTGTGGACCTGGACCGTGCTCACTCAACTGATCATCGCAATTGCGTAAAGGACAGCTTTGCAGTGACATGCAGCCGCAGCCTATGCAGCCGTCGAGTTGGTCGCGCAGCATCAGTAACTTGTCGATACGCCGGGTAAGATCCTGGCGCCATTGCTCGGACAGCCGTTGCCAGTCTGCGACACTCGGCGCGCGGCCCACGGGTAATGTTTGTAACGCAGCATGAATGGTTGCCAGTGGGATACCCAGGCGTTGTGCCATCTTGATGACAGCTACCCGGCGCAGGGTTTCGCGCGGATAGCGCCGTTGGTTACCGCTACTGCGAGTACTGTGGATCAGTCCTTTGCTTTCATAGAAGTGCAGGGCGGTGACCGCTACACCGCTACGGGCGGCCAGTTGGCCGACGGTCATGACCTTCTCGGCGGTGCAGGGCAGAGTCATGGCAGAAATCTCTTGACCTATAGTTAACTCGAGGTTTTACCCTGCCTGCCGTCACATCGCAAGTTCAATGGCAGGGAGACAATGCCCATGACGGTTCCAGAGCGCAGCTTGTGTTTTACCCAGATGATCGAGTTCCAAGTGGTGCCCGCACGCCAGCGTGCCCTGGCTCAGGCGCTTGCCGAGCGAAGCGAAGGTTTGGCCTTGCGCCATGCCGGTTTGATCGGAGCGAGTATCCAGGCCAGTGATGATGGCAGTCGTGTGCTGCAATACCTGCAGTGGCAATCACGCAGCGCCTGGGAAGCGGCGGCCAGCAGTTTTGAACAGGAGCCTTTCCTGCAGTTGATCCAGCAGCATCAGGCCAAGGGTGTGAACTTCGCTGCCTTTCAGACCTTGAGCAGTCTGGCGCGCAGTGTCACCGACGGACTGCATTGCCAACTGCCTTCGACTCAGGAATACCAGGGCGAGTGGTGAGGGTAGCGGTCAAGGCGGGCGCCGATAACCATTTCACTGATCCAGGCGCTGAGGATCGAACTGTAGGCTTTCTGGCTGCGGTCGCTGGACAGTGCATGATCTGCGCCGTCGACGATTCGATGGGTCAGTGAGTGGGCGCTGACGAACGCCGAACGGTAACTCATCAGGGTGCTGTGCGGGACATAGTCGTCTTGTTCCGATTCAACCAGTAGCACGTCACCGGCGAACTCGGCGCATGCCCCTAACGCGCGATTATCGGCAGGGCCGAGTGGGCGCCGGCGATAGTCGGTAAGGCGCTGGCGATCAAGGCCTTGCTTGGGCATTGTCCATTCATCATCCCAGTACAATGCCGGAACGCGCAGGGCCAGCCATTTGACCGGCCGCTGGGCGGTCAGCAGGGTGGCCAGGTAGCCACCGTAGCTACTGCCGATCAGGGCGATGGCACTGGTGTCTACAGCGGGGTGACTGACCAGCCGATCATAAGCTGCCACCAGGTCCGCCAGGTTCTGTTCACGGGTGACGCTCAGGCGCTGGCTCTCGGTTTTTTCATGGCCGCGCAAGTCGAAGGTCATGCACACACAACCCAGGCCCGTGATCTGCTTGGCCCGTGCCAGGTCGCGCTGCTGACTACCTCCCCAGCCGTGAACGAAGAGAATGCCCGGCACCTTGTCGCCTGGGCTGACAATGGTCGCAGCGATCGTTTCATCATCGACATGGATCTCGATGGCTTCGCTATGGATGGTCATAGTCGCGCAGCCGTGCATATTTGCAGATTCTTCCGAGCTCACTGTCGTCCCCCTGATAGAAAATGGTTGCATCGGCGGGTAGCGCGGGCGCATCGAAGGCTTCATGGGTCGAGGCACGGATGCGGGTCAGTGCTGGGTCGGCGGCAAAGGCCTGCAAGGCCAGGATTTCAGCACTGCTGGCGCCACCCATTCGCCAGGATTGTTCAAGTACGCCGCTGCGTAATTTGTCCTGGCTGTTCAGGCCCCGGGCAACGTCATAGTTACGGCGTGAGGCGATAAAACCGGGGAAGTTCTGTAGTGCCGCTTGCTCATAGGTTCTGGCCTGGGTGATGGCCAGGCGCAGAGGATCTTCGAGTTCCAATTGCAGCAAGATGTCGTAATCGCCACGTACCAACACCAGATCGGATCCACCATAGATTTCCTCGCCGGCATGATCGTGGGTCAATTGTTGGGTGCCGTAGTAGCTGCACAGGATGCCGGCTACAAAAACCTGGCCAACGCTGTAGGTCTGCACCTGGGTCAGGTTCTCTTCCAGCGTCAGGCCCCAGAGGCTCAGCTCTTTCTCGTTCTGATCCGTAAGTGCTTGCTCGACCTCGTCCATCGAGGTGGCTACGGTTTGCCCCCTGCCGGCCGTCGCCCGCACCGGCTTTATCCGCAAAGGGCCGTTGTGCAGTAACAACGCCGCAGCGCGTCTGGCGTCCTCCAGGCTGAACACCGTATAGCCACTGAGCAAGGCATCACTGGCCTGGCGAGCAAAATCGTCGGTCCATCCCAGGGGGTAGCTAGCATTTGCGGGCAGTGGGTGAGAAATAGCCTTGGTTGCCATGTAGGGTCTGGTCACGACACCGCCGAACAGGTCTTGCGCCGAGGCTATGCCCATCTGCTGATAGCGAGCGGGGTCGATGAGGGTCTCGGTGGGCAGAAAGTAAAAGTTACTGTGTTCAGTGGGTAGCTCGGTGGGTACGACGACGTTCGTATGGAGCAACTGGGCCAGGCGTTCAGCCAGTTTCAAGTGCACACTGTGTTCATGTTCGGGGGTGTGCTGGCGGGTATCGAGCAGCACGACACCTTGCTTGTGATCGGTCGAGCGGGGCATAGGCATGTCCTCGGCATCTACGAGTCCCCGTGGGAAGCGTTGTCCTCCCGTGCAGGGACTTACTGTTGAGAAGGCTGAGGCGCGCGGAAGTTCACCGAGAACGCCTGTAATTCATCTTTTGTTATATAAATATAAAAATTGATAATTTATTGATCTATTAAGGGCTGAGGCAGTATGGGGCTACCTCTTGCCTACACCCATAAAGAAAGCGTCTTCTTTACTAGGCATGGACAACCAGAGACCCTGCTGTGATGAACAATTTCCCGTTGTATTTCGACTACGCCGCCACGACACCTGTCGACGAGCGAGTCATCCAGGTGATGGTGGAATGCCTTGGTGCCTCGGGCAATTTTGGTAATCCGGCGTCCGCCTCGCACCGCTATGGCCAGCAAGCGCGGGCGGCCGTAGAGCAGTCCCGTGCTCAGGTTGCTGAGCTTGTGGGGGCGCAGGCGGAGCAGATTGTCTGGACCTCGGGCGCTACGGAATCCAACAACCTTGCATTGAAGGGGCTGTTCCAGGGGCGTGAGGGTGGCCACCTCATTACCAGTCAGATCGAACACAAGGCAGTGCTTGATACCGCTTTGCAGCTTGAGCAGGCGGGTGTTGCCGTGACGCGCCTGGCGCCGGACGCTCAAGGGCTGATCAGCCCGGAGGCTGTGCTGGATGCGTTGCGTGATGACACGCTGCTGGTCTCGCTGATGCTGGTGAACAATGAGCTGGGTACCATCAACGATATTGCTGCCATCGCTAAGCTAGTTCGCCGGCAGGGTGCATTGCTGCATGTGGATGCCGCTCAGGGGGCCGGCAAACTCCGTATCGATTTGCAGCAATGGCCGGTAGACCTGATGTCATTCTCGGCTCACAAGGTCTATGGGCCGAAGGGGATTGGTGCGCTATATGTCGGTGAGCGCGCCAGGCCAGTACTTCAGGCGCAGATCCATGGAGGAGGGCACGAAGGTGGCTTGCGTTCGGGGACGCTGGCGACTCACCAGATTGTCGGCATGGGCGCTGCTTTTGCTCTGGCGGGTGAGTTGCAGGCTGAAGAGTTGCTGCGTATCGGCCAGTTGCGCCGGCGCTTGCTGGAGCACCTTCTGGGGATTCCCGGGCTGGTGGTCAACGGCAGTCCCGAGCAGCGCATTGACCATACCTTGAGTCTGACCTTCAAAGGCCAAAGTCCCAACTTGACGACCCTTGCCGATGGCTTGGCGTTTTCATCGAACTCTGCCTGCAACTCAACCAGCAACCAGCCCTCCCATGTGTTGTTGGCACTGGGGCTCGACCCGCAGTCTGCGCGCCAGACCATTCGCTTGAGCCTTGGCCGCTACACCCAGGCGCAGGATATAGATCAAGCGGTGCTGGCAATCAAAGGCTCGTTACAGTCGCAACCTTTCTGGGCGGTTGCCGGAGGCTGAAGCCTGCTCCATTATCTGCGTCTATAACAATGGATGCCGTGGTAGCAGGAGTCAGCATGAATACTCAGTCTTCAACGCAGGGAGCGGTGAGCGCACGATTGGCAGCTATTCGCCAGGTCATGAATCGCGAAGGGGTCGACGCCTTGCTGGTGCCGTCCGCCGATCCGCACCTTTCCGAATACCTGCCCGGCTACTGGCAGGGCCGGGAATGGTTGTCCGGCTTTCAGGGGTCTGTAGGCACCCTGATTGTGACATCGGATTTTGCCGGTCTCTGGGCCGATAGCCGCTACTGGGAGCAGGCCGAGAAAGAGCTGGCAGGTAGTAGCATCGAGTTGATGAAACTGCAGCCAGGAAAGCCGGGTCCGCTGGATTGGCTGGCAGAGCAGGCGTCGAATGGTCAGGTGGTCGCCGTTGATGGCGCCGTCATGGCGCTGGCATCTGCACGGCAGCTCGAGGAGCGCCTCAAGGCCCGTAATGCGTGCTTGCTCACCACCCAGGATTTGCTTGGCCAGGTCTGGCTGGATCGCCCGTCCTTGCCGGACAGTCCGGTGTTCCAGCATCTGCCTCCCGAGGCGACGGTCAGTCGCAGTGAAAAACTCACTCAGTTACGCCAGGTACTGCGTGAGCGCCATGCCGACTGGCACTTCATCGCTACCCTTGACGATGTTGCCTGGTTGTTCAACTTGCGTGGGAGCGATGTTTCCTACAATCCAGTGTTCCTCGCATTCGCGCTGGTCAGTCAGGATCGGGCCATCCTCTTTGTTGCGCCGAATAAACTGGATGCGCAGCTGCGTCAGGTGCTTGCGGGTGATGGTATTGAGGTGCGCGACTATGAGGCTGTTCAGTCGGCCTTGGCCGAAATCCCACAAAGCAGTAGTTTGCTGATTGACCCGGCACGGGTCACTCGCGGATTGATTGACAGTTTGTCGCCGCAGGTGCGACTTGTCGAAGGGCTCAACCCCACGACCCTGGCCAAATCGCAAAAAAGTGTTCAAGACCTGGCCCATATTCGCAACGTCATGGAACAGGACGGTGCAGCGTTGTGCGAGTTTTTCGCCTGGCTGGAGCGCGCATTGGGGCATGAGTCGGTCACCGAACTGAGCATCGACGAACAGCTCAGTGCCGCGCGGGCCCGTCGTCCTGGCTTCGTTTCACTAAGCTTTTCTACCATTGCTGCCTTCAACGCCAACGGCGCCATGCCGCACTATCGTGCAACCGAAGCGTCCCATTCACGCATCGAGGGTAATGGACTGCTGCTGATTGACTCGGGTGGACAGTACCTGGGCGGGACCACGGACATCACGCGCATGGTACCTGTAGGTACACCCGGCCTGGAGCAGAAGCAGGACTGCACGCGGGTGCTCAAGGGGGTTATAGCGTTGTCGCGTGCGCGGTTTCCGCGAGGCATTCCTTCACCGCTACTGGATGCCATCGCCCGGGCACCGATCTGGGCTGATCAGGTCGATTATGGTCATGGCACCGGGCACGGCGTCGGTTACTTCATGAACGTGCATGAAGGGCCACAGGTCATTGCCTACCAGGCTCCTGTCGCGCCACATACGGCGATGCAGGCCGGGATGATTACCTCGATCGAGCCCGGTACTTATCGGCCTGGGCGTTGGGGGGTGCGCATCGAGAATCTGGTATTCAATCGTGAGGTAGGGCGCAGCGAGTTCGGTGACTTCCTCGAGTTTGAAACCCTGACCTTGTGCCCGATTGATACGCGTTGCCTGCTGCCGGAGTTATTGAACGATTGCGAGCTAGGCTGGCTCAACGACTATCACCAGCAGGTGCGGGAGCGCCTGGAGCCATTGCTCGATGGGGCAGCACTGCAATGGTTGCAGGAGCGTACCAAAGCGCTCTGATCTCCAGCGCTGTGCAGAATGTACAAAGGGCAGCTCAAGTGCTGCCCTTTGTACTGAAGATTTCTTACTTGCAGATCACGATCATGCTGCGACTGGTATATCCGGCCGGATTGAGCCCGAAAAGGTAGTCGCCAGGCTCGGCATCATCGTCGCCAGAGCGGGCAATTACTTTATAGCCCTTTGCGCCGCAAGCCGTGGTCGCTTTGCTATCGCACTTGTCCCAGGAAGACGAGAGCCCCGAGCAGTTGATATGCAAACCCCGCTTGCCGTGCTTGACTTCAGTTTTTGCAGTCGCCGCGCATCCGGCGATGGCCAACATGGCCAGGATGAGCAAAATTCGTTTCATTCCCGTCCTTAATACGTGCCGGATCTGTTGCCCGGGTCTGTGTCTGTTGCCTCTTCCTGATGCTCCCTTGCGTCCCTGTCTTGTTGATTGAATAGCTTCAGGGTTGACGATCCATGACAGCTTAAAGATCGTAGATGCATGGCACAATGACCAGCTTGGATTTAAATGCAAATATTTCTCAAATCAGTCGGCGGCGACCAAGGCAGGGCTCTCCTTGCGCATCGACAGTGTCGCACCTACTGATGCAGTAATGATTGCGCCGATGGCCAGCCACTGCGCGACGCTCAACACTTCTCCGAGGAACAGTAAGCCCGAGAGTGCGCCAAAAGCAGGTTCAATGCTCATTAATGTGCCAAAGGTCCTGGCGGGCATGCGTGTAAGAGCGACCATTTCCAGGCTGTAGGGTAGGGCGGTAGACAGTATCGCGACGCCCAGTGCGATCGGTAGCAGCGCTGGGGTGAGCAGTGCACTACCGGCGTGGGCGATACCAATGGGTGCAACAAACAGCGCGGCGACAATCACGCCGAGAGCTGCGGTCTGTATGCCGTTCTCGGCGCCTGCCTTTTGGCCATATAGAATGTACAAGGCCCAGCATACTCCAGCGCCCAGTGCATAGCCTGCGCCGACCAGGTCGATACCGCCGCCGGTTTGACCGATGGGGATCAGCAGCAGCAATCCGGCTACAGCCAGGCCGATCCACAAGAAGTCTACCGCGCGCCGGGAGGCATAGAGGGCCACCGCGAGTGGACCGGTGAACTCCAGTGCTACGGCAATCCCGAGCGGAACTGTGCGCAAGGACATATAGAAGAGGAAATTCATGCCGCCCAGCGCCATGCCATAAATGATGACGGTGCGCAGGGTGCTGGCAGTGAGGCGCGCGCGCCAAGGGCGTAGCAGTATCAGCATGATCACGCTGGCGAAGATCAGGCGCAGGGTAGTAGTGCCTTGTGCGCCAACGACAGGGAACATGCTCTTGGCCAGCGATGCACCGGATTGTATCGAAGCCATTGCGATCAGCAGCAAGCCGATGGGGAACAGTGTGGCGGCCAGACTGCGGGGGTGAGCGTTCATTGGGAAAGGGTGTTCCTTATAGTTAGGCGGGGCGCGCTAGCTCGACGGCTAGGGCTTATGATGCGCAAACCCTGAATAATGAGCAATATAGTGCTCATTATTCTTTTATATAGGTTTTTTTACATTAAAGCTTGACGCACGATTCAATCACTCTATAATTCGCCCCACTTCCGGCGCAGTCGGAACGGAAAACTCCTTGAGATTCAACGAGTTAGATGTTCCAGGTAGTACCGGAGGGGCTTCGATCGAAAGATCGGCAGCGG
>OEPS010000608.1_pt1 | contig 12410 bp, 8 predicted proteins | sample 1539411 | NCBI WGS metagenome assembly OEPS01 (sample SAMN02671747, study PRJEB22543) | soil metagenome | biome: bacteria | place: China:Hunan Province, Lengshuijiang City | collected 2012-10-15 | depth 0.08m m | reverse complement strand
CCCGCCGTACATGCTTGACCAACAACTTCTCCAGCTTCTCCCACAATAGCGGCTCGGTACTGAACGCCACATTGAAGCGCATCCACCCCGTCGCCTGTGAATCGACCATGAACAACTGCCCCGGGCCGAGCATGATGCCTTGCTCCAGTGCGTCGTCGACCAGCGCCGCGCTGTCGGCGATGGCCGGATGACGGGTCCACAGGTACATGCCTTCGTCACCTTCGATAAAGCGCTCGAAGCCGAGTCGGGTGAGTTGTTCGCTGACCTCCTGCTGGGCCTCGGCCAGGCGCTGGCGCAGGCGTTTGAGGTGTTTGCGCCAGCGTCCGTCGGTGATGGCGGCGTACACCACCCGCTCCATGACCTGGGAGGTGGTCAGCCCCGAGCGCATTTTCAGGTGCAGCAGTTGCTGCATCAGCTCCGGGTTGGCCAACATGAAACCTACGCGCACGTTCGGCGAGATGCTTTTCGAGTAGCTGCCGACATACACCACCTGCTGCAGTTGATCGAGGCTGGTCAGGCACGGCAGCGGTTCGCTGATCATGTCGGCATACAGGTTGTTTTCCACCAGGCGAAAGCCATGCCGGGCGGCCAGTTGCAACAAGCGGTGCAGTTGGGCCAGTGGTGTCCGTGAGCTGGTCGGGCTGTGCAGATGCGGCTGGGTGAAGAACACCGTCGGGCGGTGGTGTTCGAGCAGGCGCTCCAGGTGGTCGAGGTCGTAGCCGTTCGGGGTGCGGGGCACGCCGAGCAGGGTCGCGCCCTGAAAGCGCAGGATGCTCATCAGGTTGGGGTAGCCGGGGTCGTCCACCAGCACCACGTCGCCCGGGCGCACCAGGGTACGCACGGCCAGGTCGAGGGCCTGGCTGGCACCGTGGGTGAGCATCAGCTGGTTGGGGTTGGCGACGATGCGCAGGTCCTGCTGCAGGTTCTGCGCGGTGAGGGTGCGCAGTTCGAGCAAACCCATGGGGTCGCCGTAACCACTGAGTTCAAGCACGCTGCTGGCGACCTGACGCATGCCACGGCGCAGGCCGTCCTCGAACATCCAGTCATTGGGCAGCCAGCCGCAGCCGGGCTTGAGCGCCAGCTGGCGGCTTTCGAAGATCTGCTGCAGGTACCACTCGGAGTTGAACGCCGGCTTGCCAGGCGCAGGTTCGCTGGCCTGGCTGTCGATCAGTTCCACCGCCGAGCGGTTGACGAAGAAGCCGGCGTTGCCCCGACTGACCAGCAAACCCTGGGCTACCAGCCGGTCGTAGGCCTCCACCACGGTAAAGGTGCTGACCGAATAGGTGGCGGCGAAGGCGCGGATCGAAGGCACTTTGGCGCCGGGTTTGAGGGTCTGGTTCTCGATCAGTTCACGCAACCCGTTGATGATCTGGTTGACCAGCGGCGGCGATGCGTCGGGACGTAATTCAAGCATTCGGAAGCTGTGCCTTCAGGTGTGCGTAACGCCGGGCGCCTGCAGGGTGCGGGGTGTACTGCATTGGCGGCCTGTACAGTGCAGTGAACTATTCATCGCGCTGTGCATGGCTCTCTGTGTCATACATTTTTACATTAGGGGCCTGTAATCGCTAGCTAAACAACGCTGAAGCACCTGCGGTTGCACGAGTTTCCTTGCATAAAAAGAACAGAAGGTAGCCACTGATGGACGCAACATCCACATCCACTTCCGCAGGGAAAGTGGAGCACGAGAGCAAGCTCAGCGCTTCGCTCAAATCACGCCACCTGACCATGATGTCGATCGCCGGAGTGATCGGCGGCGCCTTGTTCGTCGGTTCCGGCAGCGTGATCCACAGCGCAGGGCCGGCGGCCATCCTGGCCTACCTGGCCGGTGGCATCCTGGTCGTGCTGATCATGCGCATGCTCGGTGAGATGGCGACTTCCTCGCCCGACACCGGCTCGTTCTCCACCTACGCCGAGCGTGCCATCGGCCGCTGGGCCGGGTTCACCATCGGTTGGCTGTACTGGTGGTTCTGGGTCATTCTCATGGCCTGGGAAGCTTATGTAGCAGGCAAGATCCTCCACGGTTGGTTCCCCTCGGTCAGCGTTAACGTGTTCGTGCTGGCTACCACGCTGGTGCTGATCAGCGTCAACTTCTTCAACGTCAAACACTACGGTGAGTTCGAATTCTGGTTCGCCCTGATAAAGGTGGTGGCGATCATATGTTTCCTTGTGGTTTGCGGCCTCGCAGTGGTCAACCTGTGGCCCAGCGGCGAGGTTCACGGCCTGAGTAACCTGACGGCCCAGGGCTTTATGCCCAACGGTATGGAGTCGGTGGTGGTGGCAATGCTCGGGGTGATGTTCGCCTTCCTCGGCGCCGAGATCGTGACCATCGCTGCCGCCGAGTCGAAGAACCCGTCCGAGCAGATCGTCAAGGCAACCAACTCGGTGGTCTGGCGCGTGTGTCTGTTCTACGTCGGTTCGATCTTCCTGATCGTCGCCCTGGTGCCCTGGAACGATCCGCTGATGGGCCAGTCCGGCTACGGCTCGTACCGCCGTACCCTGGAACTGCTGGGCATCCCCTACGCTGAACTGGTGATGAACTTCGTGGTGCTGACCTCGGTGAGCAGCTGCCTGATCTCGGCGCACTACACTGCCTCGCGCATGCTGTTCTCGCTGTCGACCCGCGGTGATGCACCGTCGTTCTTCAAGATCACCCGTGCCGGTACCGGTGTGCCGGTGTTCTCGATCATCGGCTCGTGCTCGGTGGCGGTATTCGTCGCGCTGATCAACTTCAGTGACACCCTGCGTCCGAAAGACGTGCTCGACGTGCTGATGAACACCACCGGCATGATTGCGCTGCTGGTGTACCTGGTGATCGCCTTCTCGCAACTGAAGATGCGCCGCAAGCTGGAAGCCGAAGGCAAGCAGATTCGCCTGAAGATGTGGCTGTTCCCCTGGCTGACCTACCTGGTGATCGTGTTCATCATCGGCTGCCTGGTGACCATGGCGTTCGTGCCGGACTACCAGGTGCTGGTGTTCTCCACGGCGGCTGCGGCCATTGTCGTGGCCCTGATGGGCGCGGTTCAGCATGTGCGGGCGGCGAAGAAAGCCGTTGCCTGATGCACTGACCCACCTGGCTTGAAGACCACACGCCTGCTGCAAGGGCAGGCGTGTGCGTTGATTCACTCGCTGCTGACCACCCGGTTGCGCCCCGCCTTTTTCGCCGCATACAGACGCCGGTCTGCAGTGGCGACCAGATCCTCCAGTTCCTGGCAGCCATCGGCGCGCAGTTCGGCCACGCCGATTGAAACCGTCAGGCGGATTTCCAGCGACGGGGCACCAACCAGCAGCGTGCCGGCTTCGGGTACGCACACCGACTTTGCGGTGGCCGCGCGCAACTGTTCGGCCATCTGCGTTGCCTGCTCCAGTGGTGTGTCGGGCATCAGCACACAGAACTCTTCACCGCCATAGCGCACTACCAGGTCCTGAGGCCGTGCCAGTGCCCGGCACAGGGTGGCCATGTGCTTGATCACTTCGTCTCCGGCGCTGTGCCCCCAGGTGTCGTTGATGTTCTTGAAGCGGTCGATGTCGAGCATCCACAAGGCCACCGGCTGATCCTCGCGCAAGCGCTGGACCAGACCACCGAAGTCGGACTGCAGGCGCCGGCGGTTGGCCAGTTGGGTCAGGCCGTCGACCAGGCCCATTTCGCGCAATTGCCGGTTCAGGCGCAGCTGGCCTTTGAACAGGCGATCGACGACGTACAGGGTCAGGGCCATCAATACGCCGAGCAACGCCCAAACCCCAAGAAACAGAATGTCCAACTGCGAGTTGACCGCTCTGCGCAAGTCGTCGGCGCTGATGTAGTTGGTCAGCATCAGGTCGATACCTTGCAACTCGCGAAACTGCAGGTAGCCCTGGTCGAGTTTCAACGTGCCGTGGTCACGTTGGAACAGCATCGGAATCGACAGCCGTATATTCGAAGCTGACACGCTACTCAGCCAGTTGCCCTGGTGCGGTTGGAATGCCTTGTCACTGGAGGCGAGCAGGCTGCCTTCATCGTCGATCAGCGCATGTCGCTCATCGCTGGCGGTGGTTTGATAGAGGTAACTCTGCAGTTTGGTCTGCGGTACGTCGTAGATCAGCGCGCCGCGCATCACCGCATTGAGGTACACCGGTGTACTCAGCAGCACGTGCGGCATGCTGTCCAGATCACTGCCCGGCAGCGGGTGAAAGGTGATGTCGAGGTCTTCGATGTTGGCGCGGTTCAGGCTCATCAATGGCGAGCTGGTGAATTTACGCAGGATCGGCTCCAGTTGCGCATCGCGGACCGCCGGGTAGGCGATGACAATGCCGGAGGTGGTCAGGAACATGATCCGCGCCAGGTTGGTTTCACCCTGGAACTGTGCTGGCAACACCTGGCTCATGGCGCGTGACAGGTGCAGGTCTTCAATCAGTTGCTGCGGGTCGCGGCTCAGGCCCGGGATGTTCGCGATCTGGGCATCGCCCAGTGCCCGCACCGGGGCATCGGACTTGGGCACCGACAGCCCCCAGACCGCTTGCTGGCTGTCGCGCATGGCCGATTCAATGTCATCGTTACGGCGCATGAAGGGTTGATTGCGGCCTTCGATCAGCACCCGTTCAGCGATGTTGCGCATGAACTGCAGTTGGCTCTTGCCGTTGAAAACCACCGCTTCGATCGCCAGTGCCTGCAAGTGCAGGTTGTGCTCACGTTCCTGCAGTTCGCGCTGTTGCAGTTGGTAGTACTGACGCCCGGCGAGCAGCAGGCTAATGGCAAACGCGGCGAGAAAGCACACAACCACCGTGCGTCGGGGGCGTGCGCAGGCGATAGGCAAGAAGCGTCGGGGCTGCGGCGTCGGCGACTGTTGCGACATCAAGGCTTTCCACGGGCAAGGAAGCCGTGATTATAGATGCTGCTCGTAGCGTCGCAGGCAGGATATGTGTGCTGTGACGGCCATGCAGGTAAAGGGAAGATCCCCGCCAGATATGCCCTGGCGGGGAGTGCGGTCACTCAGAATGGATTGTTCAGGTCGATGCCGGATTTGCCCGGGGCGAGAATGTTGTTGGGGTCAAGGGCACGTTTGAGCGCGTGCTCGAGCTTGCGTTTGACCGGCCCGTAGCTCTGCGCAACACGCTCCTGGAATGCGGTGTTGACGCGGTATACGGCGTAACCCTGCTGCTCAAATACATCCAGCAGCTCGGCGAAACAGGCGTTGGCGCGCTGGGTTTCCTCGGGGCTGGTGCGGTCGTAGAGCACATCGATGACATGGTGCATGTCGCGCCAGCCGACGATGAATTCACCGACGTAGTCCAGGCCATGTTTGTTGAGAATCTTCTTGGCCAGGGCTTGCTGCTTGTCGCACTCGCTGCCCCGCGCCTGGCTGACCGGCGCAAACCACATCGAGCCGCCACCGCCACGCCAGTTGTACAGGCCGAATTCCTGCAGGTTGGGCACACCGGACATCAACTGCGCACGGTACTTGAAGGGCTGGGTGTCACCTGCTTCGTCTTCGGTGACGATACGGCCCTTGCCCAGTTGCTTGAGTGCGCCGGTGACGATCTTCCAGTTCACATCGACCTGTTCCTGGGTGCCGTAGAGCGCGGCGTAGACGTTCCAGGCGCCAAGGTTCTTGTCTTTCTGGATCTGTTTGAGAATGGCATCGGAAGTGGCGCCGGGCTCTGAGGTGTAGTCGCTGCGGCGGGTGTTGCAGGTCGATGCTTCCCACAGCACACCGGCGATCACCACCGAGTTGGGGATGACCTGGGCGATGCGCAACGGGCGGATGAATTCGACGATCTCGGCGATGTCCGACTCATTCTCGAACTTGATTTCAAACGGTTTGAACACCGGTGGCTTGGGCATCAGCCAGAAACCCATCTTGGTGCAGATGCCGTAGTTGGCCTGGGTGAACATGCCATCCAGGGTCGGGCCATAGCCCCATTTGAACACCTGCCAGGCGTTGTCGCCTTTGACCCCGCCCATGCCGGTGCGATAGACATCGCCGTTGGCCAGCACCACTTCCATGCCGCATTGCATGAGGAAGTGCTCGCCATAGGGGGTATAGCCGACGCCACGGTCCATGGTGTTGCCCAACGGCCCGGCAATCGCCGAGGGCGCGGAAAACGACAGCATCAGTGGCAGCTTGTGCTCCTGGATGTAGTCGTAGAGCTGTTGGTAGGTCACCCCGGGTTCGACCAGCGCGGTACACAGCTCAGGGTCGACATGAAGGATCTTGTTCATCTTCTTCAGGTCGAGGATCACCTGGCCGCGCTGTCCGGGCGCCGCCGAGCCATAGCCGAAGTTGCGCCCGGTGGAGATGGTCCAGACCGGGATCTTGAACTGGTTGCAGATTTTCACCACGCCCTGCACCTGTTCCACCGTGGTGGCGGTGACGGCTGCCGAGGGCGCATGTTCGGCGTTGTCCACGGCCATCATGATCTTGTTGTAGGGAATCAGCTGCTCGTCCTTGACCAGGACATTGTCGTCGCCCAGCAAGGCACGGAACTGGGCAAGGGCTTGCTCGAAACGGGTAGCATCGACGCCGCGAGGCAGCAGGGTATTGGCAGTTGTTTGGCTCATGTTGGAGTCCTTCAGACTTCGATTGAGAACGACACGTAGGTGCCGCTCAGTGCTGAGGTGCGGCTGCTGATCAACGGCGCCTGGCCGGTATCGGTGCTGCCGAGAACGGCCAGCGCGTAGCCCAGGCTGGCGGCCCATTGATCGCCGGTCTGGCTGCCGCTGCGGCTGGCCAGTTGCAGGGTCGGTGTCGGGCTGTGCAGGCGCTGCTCGTGCAGGCTGAAACCCTGGCCGCAGGCATGCAGTTGCTGGCCCAGCTGCAGGGCACAGCCGTGCGAGGCCTGGGCACTGAGCAGACGGTGCGTGGAACGACCCGCTGTTGTGCTGTGCTGACCCAGCCACTGCACGCGTGCGCCGGCACTGCGGGCCAGGTCGACAATCAGCGTGGCGCTGGCATCGTCGAGCAGGCCGATCAGGCGCTGCGGCTGGCCACTGGCAAGGCGTTGCTGCAGGTCAAGCACGACGGTCAGCTCCGCATTTGCCGGTATTACCTGCAGCGCTGGCGCCGCCGGGCTGGCTTGCATGCCCTGGACAAACGCGGAGCGGGCAACCTCGGCGCTGACCAGCGCCAGGCTCGCTGCCCGGGTGTGAGCGGGACGACCCAGCACGCTGTTGGCCAGGCTCAGGCCGGAACTGCTCAGGGCGACACCGGCCAAGCCGCCCAGGGCCATGCCCTTGAGCAGCGAACGACGTTCGACTTTCATCATCACAGTCCCCTCAAGGTTTGGCCGCTGGCGCAGGGGAGTTGGCGATGTAGTCGCCCACTTGTTGCAACGCGTTGTCGTCGATGAACGAGGCGGGGAAGGCGGGCATGGCACGAAAGCCATTGCGCACGATGGCGCTGATGTAGGCTGCGGGCAACTGCCGGCCTTTGAGCTGCGGGCCGACCTGGCCCTCATGGCAGTGGCCACAGACTTTCGCATAGACGTTTTCGCCGCTCTTCCACACGCCATCGCCATCGGCGGCGGCAGTGCCGGCAAGGAGCAGCAAGGGCAAGGCAAGACATGTGCTGACGGTCCGTCGCACGGCCTGTTGGGTGGGCAGTAGGGACATTGTGGAATCCTTATTGTTATGGGGTAGTTCAGGCAATCAGAACGGGTAGTGGCGTGGCTGGTGTTGCACGGTGATCCAGTGGTCGGTGGTGAATTCGGCGATTGCCCAGTCGCCGTTGAAACGGCCGAGCCCCGAGTTCTTCTCGCCGCCAAAGGGCGCGTTGGGTTCGTCGTTGACCGGGATGTCGTTGATATGGGTCATGCCCGCGTGCAGGCGTTGGGCGAACTGCACGCCACGTTCCAGGCTGGCGCTGAATACGGCGCTGGACAGCCCGTATTCGCTGCGGTTGGCCAGTTCCAGGGCATGTTCGACATCGCGTGCGGCCTGGATACCCACCAACGGGCCGAAGATCTCTTCATGGGCGATGTTCATCTCGGCACTGACGTTGCCGAACACATGGGGCGGCAGCACATTGCCTTGGGCCTGGCCGCCAAGCAGGAGCTGGGCACCTTCGGCTTGCGCGATGGCAATCTTTTCTTCCAGGCCGGCCAGTTGCCGGGCGTTGATCACCGGGCCGATCACCGTGCCTGGCAGGCTCGGGTCACCGCAGGGCAGGGCCTTGACCCTTTCGACAAAGCGTTGGGTAAATGCTTCGAGCAGTGGCTGCTCGACGATGATGCGGTTGACCGCCATGCAGATCTGCCCCTGATGCAGGAACTTGCCCACCACCGCGGCATTGACCGCCTGTTCCAGGTCGGCATCGGCGAGGACCACGAACGGGCTGTTGCCACCCAGTTCCAGCGCCAGGTGCTTGAGGTGTTCGCCGCCGCTGGCGATACGGCCGATGTTGCGCCCGACCTGGGTCGAGCCGGTAAACGAGATGAACGCCGGCACCGGGTGCGCGACAAAGGCATCACCAACCTCGCTGCCGGCTCCCACGACGACGCTCAGCGCGCCTGCTGGCAATCCGGCCTCTTCGAAGATACGCGCCAGCAGCAAGCCGCCGCTGACCGGGGTGTCGCTGGCCGGCTTGACCACCACGGTGTTGCCCAGAGCCAAGGCTGGTGCCAGGGAACGGGCAGTCAGGTGCAGAGGGAAGTTCCACGGACTGATGACCCCGATCACGCCCAGCGGTTTGCGGTACACGCGGCTTTCTTTACCGGGAATGTTGGAGCTGACGATGCGCCCGTGGACGCGGCTCGGCAGGCTCGCCGATTCCAGGGTAATGGCACGGGCGGCGCCCCATTCGATCTGGGCCTTGATTCGAGTGCTTCCGGATTCGCGGATGATCCAGTCGATGATTTCTTCGCGACGCTCATCAAAAATGCGTACCGCCTCAAGCAGCACCTGGCTGCGTGCGGCCGGGGATTGTGCGGCCCAGTCCGGCTGTACCTGGCGGGCGCTGCGGTAGGCGGCGTTGAGGTCGTCGCGGTTGGCCAGGGGGATCTCCAGCAGCGTCTGCTGGTTGAACGGATCGAGCACCGCCAGCGAGCGCTCGGCGCTGCCGGCACGCCAGCGTCCGGCCAAGGGCTGCAGGTGGAGGTTCTGGTAGGCAGGGCGGGTAGGGGTCATCGGCTTCTCTCTTGTTGTGTCGAAAAGGATTCGATGAACAGCCCATAACAACTATCGTGCCATGTCTTTTTTATTGGTAAAAAGTCATATAAATCAATCGGTTGTTTTGTTTTTTGGTTTTCGCAACAACAGTGCTGCAGTCACCAGGTGCGAAAATTTATGCAGAGAAGTCGCCAGGTGCAGAAAGCTCGACGCCGGCGCTTCAGGACAAAATCCGGGCGGTAATCGGCCATTTCCGCACCCCGGTGCTGTCCTTGGCCTACAGGCCAATTGACCCGGCCGAGGTGGGGGGCATACTGCAAGGCTTACCGTCTGCCTTTGGTATTGCCTCATGACACTTACAACACCTGGCAAACCTGGCCGTACCGTCGATGAAGACTTTTTCCGACAGGTACTGGGCCGCCAGAAAAGCCTGATTGTCGACCGCGCCAGCCAGTTCGGCAGCAGTGGCCTGCCTTCCGCCGAGCAACTGGCGCAGTCCGTGGCTTTTGCTCCGCAGGACGGCAGCATCTGGCTGTGTGGCCAGCGCATGATGCTGCTGCAAGGTTCGGCTTTCGGCGCTATACGCCGGGAACTGATCGAGGCCCTGGGTCTGGACAAGGCTCGCGGCCTACTCACGCGCATTGGCTGGCAAGCGGGCGCCCGCGATGCGGCCCAGGTCAGCGAGCAATGGCCGGAGGGCGATCACGCCAGCCTGTACAGTGCCGGCCCGCGTTTGCACATGCTTGAAGGCATGGTCAATGTCGAGGTTGTGCGCTTTGAGATCGATTCGGGCATCGGCCACTTCTATTCGGAATTTCTCTGGCACAACTCCCTGGAGGTTGATGAGCATATCGCCGCCTACGGACTGGGCGGGGAACCGGCGTGCTGGATGGAAATCGGCTATGCCAGTGGCTACGCCTCGTCACTGCTCGGGCGCCTGGTGGTGTTTCGCGAGCTGCAATGCCGGGCCATGGGTCATCCGGCCTGTCGTATTGTCGGCAAGCCGGCCGAGCAGTGGGAAGACATCGATGTCGACCTGGCCTACCTGGATCCGGGCGACTTTCTCAGCCGCAGCACCTATGCCTCGGGAGTCGATACGCGTGTAGCCGAGCTGGAGGTAGCGGCTGATGGCAAGCAACTGGTGGGTATTTCTGCCAGCTTCGTGGCCGCCAGCCAGTTGCTGCAACGGGTGGCGCCGACCCAGGCCACGGTGTTGCTGACCGGTGAGTCCGGGGTGGGCAAGGAGTTGTTCGCGCACACCCTGCATCAAGCCAGCCGCCGCCAGCACACGCCGATGATCGCGTTGAACTGTGCGACCCTGCCGGAGAACCTGATCGAGGCGGAACTGTTCGGGGTTGAACGTGGCGCCTTCACCGGAGCCGAGCGTTCGCGGCCAGGGCGTTTTGAACGGGCCAACGGCGGCACGCTGTTTCTCGATGAAATCGGCACCTTGAGCCTGCATGCGCAGAGCAAGATCCTGCGCGCCTTGCAGGAGGGCGAGATCGAACGGGTCGGTGGTAGCGCATCGATCCAGGTTGATGTACGGGTGATTGCCGCGACCAACCTCGACCTGCGCAAGGAGGTAGAAGCGGGGCGCTTTCGTGAAGACCTGTTCTATCGCCTGAACGTCTTCCCCATTCACTTGCCGCCGCTGCGCGAGCGGCGTGAAGACATCCCGTTGCTGATGAGCTATTTCCTGCGGCGCTTCAGCCAGCGCCATGGCCGTCAGTTGGCAGGCTTCAGCATGCGTTTGGTCAATGCGCTGCTGACTTATCGTTTCCCCGGCAATATTCGCGAATTGCAGAACCTGGTAGAGCGCGGCGTGATTGCGGCCAGCGATGGCGAGGTGATTGACGTGGTGCACCTGGCTGAAGCCGGCGCGCCGTTGATTGACTCGGCCATCGGCCTGACTGCCGAAGGACGTCTGGCCCTGGATAGCGCCGAACCTCACGCGGCAGATGCACAAGCCGAAAGGAGTCAGGCTGCCGACAACGCCCCGGAGCTGGCCAGCTTGCAAGCCTTTTTCAACGGGCAGGAGCGGGTGCTGGGTACGTCGCTGGAGGAAATCGAGCGGCGCCTGGTACGCCTGGCGCTGCAGCGCTCGGAAGGCAACGTCACCGCGGCGGCGCAAATGCTCGGCATGAGCCGCGCCCAGGTCAGCTACCGGCTCAAGGGCAGCTGACCGGGCCCAGGGTTTACAGCGGCGTGGTGAACTTGAGCCAGTAAGCCTGACCTTCTGCACGGTTGCGCACACCGGATTCGTCCTGCCATTTGGCACTGAACATCCAGCCTTGCTTGCTGCTGTATTGCACGGCAGGGCCGATGGAGAAGGAGCGCCCGCGGTTGCCGTCACTGGCTTCGACCAGGGCGGCGGCCGAGCAGTCTCCGGCGCTGCACTTGTCGTCGCTGACCTGCTGGTAGGCATGCCCGCCGACTCCCAGCACCCAGCCGTTACCCAGGCCCCAGCCGAGCGTGTAGTCGGCGTGCAGTTCGCGGCCCGACTGATAGTCGGTCGCCTTGTTTTCGAAGTTGTAGTCGTACATCAAACGCACATCGGCGTTCAGTCCGTTGGGGTCCAGATAGGTCATCGCCAGCACACCTTGCACGGTGTAATAGTGGTTACCGAGGTTGATCAGATCATCCTTGTCGTACTCGCTGGCCGTGGGCAAGACAAAATCGACACCTGTAGCGATGTGCAACTTGTCACTGGGATGAAAGCCGATCACCGGCCCCAGGTGGGCGTCACCGATGCCGCGCTTGTGGTCGTGGGGGCCGCCCTTGACGTTCAGGCGCATGTCATTGAGCGGCAGCAGGGCGTGGAAACCCAGGTCACCGCCGAATACCTTCTGCTCCGTAACCCAGACGAAACGCGGCACCAGTGTGGTGACGCGCAGGTCGATTTCGGCAGCCTTGGCACCGCTGTTGTCGCGCAGGCTGTCGGCCAGGTAGTTGCCGACGAACAGTTGGCCGTAAGTACCCGGTGGCGGCAGGATACCCATGCCGTAAAGCTCGATGCCCATGGGCCAGGAGGAGATGCCGCCTTCGGTGGCCTGGGCCTGCCAGGTAGCGGTAGCCAGCAATAGACTGGTGACGAGGTGCCGCGGGGCGAATTTGAACATGAGAGGGTCAACCTTATTGTTATGGGTGTGGCGTCGTCTGGCGACGCCTGCCCGAACCCTCTCAAGTTCTGTGCCAGCTTTTATATCCTTATTTATCAATTGTTTACTGATTTTGCTCGGCGTTTGCAGTCCGGTGGTGTCGGCGTTTGTTAAGAATTTTCAGCAACATGCGGAATTGTAGGAGCAACTGTCTGTCATCTGATTAGCTATGG
>OEPS010000607.1_pt1 | contig 12418 bp, 10 predicted proteins | sample 1539411 | NCBI WGS metagenome assembly OEPS01 (sample SAMN02671747, study PRJEB22543) | soil metagenome | biome: bacteria | place: China:Hunan Province, Lengshuijiang City | collected 2012-10-15 | depth 0.08m m | reverse complement strand
CTCGAGAGGTGAGATCGTCTCGACATGTGATGTGTGAAGGGCGGAAGATTGGGGCGCCCGGGAAGTCCACGAAATCGGTGGCGGCCGCGCCTCCCGAATACGTATGCATTCGGGGCTTCGTTGTTCCGTCCTGCAGGGAGCAACACCCTGGCGACCGCGAGCCTTCGACGCCACGGTAGTGCTCTCTGGTTCAAGTGCCGTTGCTGCTCAACAGCGAATGAACCACAGAGAACGACCGCGCAGGGGAAAGGCTCGGGATGCCGGGCGTGATCTCACGCCCCGCACCCCGCTGCCTAACGCCTACTTCCCGGCGTACCAGATCTTCCAGATCCGCCCGCCGAGGTCGTCGGAGACGAAGATCGAGCCGTCGGGGGCCTGGGCGATCCCGACCGGACGATGCTTCACGGTGCCCGGCTGGACCTCGTTCGGCGGGACCTGGGCGAACCCCTCGGCGAACATCTCGTAGTCGCCGCTCGTCTTCTCGCCGCTCAGCGGCTGGAAGACGATGCGGCCGGGCGCCTGCTGCTCCGGGGCGCGGTTCCACGAGCCGTGGAAGGCGATGAACGCGCCGGCCTTGTACTTCGCGGGGAACTGGCTCCCGGTGTAGAAGAGCAGCGACATCGGCGCCCAGTGGCCGCCGTAGGCCGCGACCGGCTCCTTCCTGCTGTCGCAGCGCCCGCTCTTCTTCCCGTCGCCGCCGTATTCGGGCGCATCGACCAGCTTCTTCTGGTCCACCGCGTAGTAGCAGTACGGCCAGCCGAAGTCGTCGTTCTGCTCGACCTGCATCAGCTCCTCGGCGGGATTCTCCGCCTGGTACTTCGGGTCGGGGAACCTGCTCTTCCAGTAGTCGAACAGCCCGTCGCGGCCGTGCTGCGTCGCCCAGAGCTTGTTGTCGAGCGGGCTGACGGCGAGCCCCATCGCGTTGCGGATGCCGGTCGCGAAGCGCGCGCCAGGGGAGAAGCGCTGCCCGACCTTGTTCGCGTCGAACTTCCAGATCCCGGCGCGCGTGGTGAGCTCGCGGCACGGATCCTCGCCGGGCATGTCGGGCTGCCGGTCCTTCGGCTGGCAGGCGTTGGTCGCCGAGCCGACGTTGAGGTAGAGCGTCCCGTTCTGGTCGATCGTGAAGTTGCGGGCGAGGTGGCCCGGCCTCGCCGGGATGCCACTGACCACGACTTCCATCTTCCCGGTCGGGATGGGGGACGCCGAATCGAGGGGCCAGCGCACGATGCGGTCCTGCTGGTCGACATACAGATGGCCGTTGTGGATGCCGATGCCGGTTTCCCCGCGATCGCCGAAATACATGACCGAGTCGGCCTTGCCATCACCGTTCGCGTCACGCATCGCGGCGACGCCGCGGGGCGACGAGGTCCGCGGCTGCCCGCCGACCTTCTGCTCGGTCGACCGCCCCATGTTCGCGAGGGTGACGTAGACGACGCCGTTAGGCGCGACGACGAGGTGGCGGGCCTTGCCGATGCTGTCGGCGAACACGCTGGCGCAGAAGCCGGCCGGCAGCGTCAGCTGCGCGCTGTCGCCAGCGGGACAGCTGGCCGCGGTGCCCGGGGCACCGGCCGCGGCGGTGGTGTCGGCGCTCTTCTTCTCGCCGCTGCTGCAGGCCGCGGCGAGGAGTGCGGCGACGCCGACGAATGATCGGGCCGACAGGAGACGGGACGTGCGCATTCTCGTTTCTCTTGGTTCTGGTGACGCCGTGTCGCGGACGGACAACCTGCCGCCGCCGGCAACCCGGCTCCGGACGCACGATGCGTTCCTCGTGCCCCGTTCCCCGTTCCTCCTGCCGCGCCGCGGCGGGCCGCGGCCGGGCACGACGGGTGGCACCGTCACCGGCCATTGCACCATCTTTCATCGAGGCGGCGCCGGCAGTGGCGCGCGGGGTCTCGTCGCATACTTTCCCGACGACTCGCTCGCCGTCGTCCTGCTGGCGAATGCGGAACCGGTGGATCTCGACCGCGCCGGTGCGGCGATCACCGCGGCATTGGTACGGGGCTGCCGAGCCCACGGGTTCTCACTGAAGGCGCGCATGACGTCCGCGGCACCAAAACGCATCCTCGTCGTCGACGACGATCCGGCGATCCGTATTGCCTACAGCGAAGTACTGTCGGCCAGCGGCTATGACGTCTTCACCGCGGGGAGCCGCGCCGACGCCCTGGCCGCAGTCGAGCGCACGGGCGGCGCGATCGACGCGCTGATCCTCGACATCGGCCTCCCCGACGCCGACGGCGCGGACGTCGCCCGTGACATCGCCGACCGCATCGGCCACCGCCCGACGCTCTACGTCAGCGGCTGGTCCGAGGACTTCTGGCAGCTCTCCGACGCGCCTGGTCGCTGGCGCGTCCGGCAGAAACCGATCCCGATCCCCTGGCTGCTCGAGGCGGTCCGCTGGCTGGCCGAGGGGGGAGATCCGCCGTCGAGCTGACGTCAGGCCGCTCCACCTAACGCGCACTCGTGCGAGGCGTGCCGGTGCTCGATCTGCACCGTCGCATGCTCGATCCCGAACCTGTCGTGGAGGTGGCGGGAGGCGGTCGCGATCAGGGCGTCGGTGTTCCCTCCGTCAGGCACGACCAGGTGCGCGGTGAGCGCCGCATGCGTCGTGCTCAGCCCCCAGATGTGCACGTCGTGCACGTCGGTCACTCCCGGAAGGGAGGCGAGGTAGGTGGTGACCTCTTCGGCGTCGATCCCGGGCGGCACCGCGTCGAGCGCGAGGTTGAGCGAGTCGCGCAGCAGCCCCCAGCTCCCGGCGATGATCAGCGCGACGAGAATCAGGCTCACCAACGGGTCGAGCCAGGTCCAGCCGGTCAGCGTGATCCCCAGCGCCGCGACGACGACGCCCGCGGACGCGGCCGCATCCCCCATCATGTGCAGCCAGGCGCCGTGGATGTTGAGGTCGGAGTTGCGCCCGCGCATGAAGCCGAGCGCGGTCCCGGCATTGATGCAGATCCCGATCAGGGCGACGACGATGACGGTGTTCGCCGCGACCGGCCCCGGGTTGCGCATGCGGTGCACCGCCTCGACCGCGATCGCGCCGACCGCGACGAGGAGAAACCCGCCGTTGCCGAGCGCGGCGAGGATCGAGAACCGACGAAGGCCATACGTCCGGCGAGTCGTCGGCCGCCGGGAGGCGAGCATCGTTCCGACCCATGCGAGCACCAGCCCGAGCACGTCCCCAAGGTTGTGGCCGGCGTCCGCGGTCAGCGCGAGCGAATGCGCGCGCGCGCCATAGATCGCCTCGGCGATCACGAAGGCGAGATTGAGGCTGATCCCGATGGCGAAGGCGCGATCATAGCGCGCCGGCCCATGGTGGTGATGGTGGTGTCCGTCCACGCCTAAGCCTACGATGCTGCCAGTTGCGCCGTCAACGCTCCGTACCCGCATTTCCCCGCACAACGCTCGAATCACCACGACAGTGGCCCGCTGCTCGCATGGTCGTACGGCGTGAACACGCCGAACCGGACTACGACCGCTCGCGCCCAGTCGCTCGAACGCAGGCTGCCGCTCCTGATCACGACCCTCCTCGCGGCCGTGCTCGCCGGCTCGCTCGTGCTCACCTACGCGACGCTGTCCGACTCGGCGCGACGAGTCACCTGGGAACGGCTCGGTCGCTCAGCCGACCAGCTGGGGACGCTCATCAAGGAATCGCTGGCCCGCCAGGGCGCGATCCTCGCCACTGCCGCGCGCGACAGCGCGATCCGTCGTGCGCTTTCGGCGCCGGGGCGCGGAACAGCCGCCGCGGCATCGGCACGCCTCGACCGGATGCTCACCGCGAACGACACCAACGTCAGCATCGAGTTGTGGGCGAGCGATGGACGGCGCGTCGCCTTCGCTGGTCGCGGCGAGCCGGCCCATGGTGCGCAATCCGGCGACGCCGCCGACCTCGGCGCGATGGCGAACAGCCGGCGGATCCCCGGATCTCCAGACTCGATTCGAGTCGGAGCGTTCTATGTCGACGAGGGGCATCCGCATTTCTGGATCATCGCGCCCGTAACCGATGGCGGGCGGCGCGTCGGGTACCTCGCGCGCGAGTTCAGGGTCGCGGGTGGAAAGGCGGCTGACGCGACGATCGAGGCGCTCGCCGGCCATGGCGTCGCTGCCTACTACCGCAACAACGATGGATCGCTGTGGACAACGCTTGGCGGCGAGGTCGCGTCAGCCCCGGCGAAGAGGGACTCGACCGACGAGGGGATCGTCGTCAGGCGCCCGGGCGCCGGCCGGCTGCTCTCCGCCGAGCAGCGGAACACGGGAGCGCCCTTCGGGATCGTGATCGAGATCCCCGAGCGCGACGTCCTCGGCGCCCCGCGCGCCGCGGTCACTCGACTGGCGCTGCTCAGCATCGTGCTTCTCCTCGTCGGCGCGGCGGCGGCATGGGTGGTCAGTCGCCAGATCACCCGGCCGCTCGCCGAGATCACGACGGCGGCGGGGTCGATCGCCCGCGGCGACTACGACGTGCGTGTCGAGCCGCGCGGGGATGAGGAGCTGCGGCGGCTCGCGGCCAGCTTCAACCGCATGGCGGACGAGATCCGCGCGACCCACAACGCGCTCGAGAGGCACGCAGCCGAAGCGGAGGCGGTGGCGATCGACCTCGACCGCGCGCGAGCGCAGGCGGAAGACGCGAACCGCGCGAAGTCGGAGTTTCTCGCGGTGATGAGCCACGAGCTGCGCACCCCGCTCAACGCGATCGCCGGCTACACCGAGTTGATCGAGCTCGGGCTGCGCGGTCCGGTGACCGAGGCGCAGCTGCGCGATCTCGCGCGCATTCGCACCAGCCAGCAGCACCTGCTCGGCCTCATCAGCGCGGTGCTCGACCTGAGCCGCATCGAGGCGGGGCGCGTGACCTACGACCTGGCCCCGATCCCCCTCGACCCTTTTCTCTCCGGGCTCGACAGCCTCGTCGCCCCGCAGGCGGCGGCGAAGTCGCTCACCCTCGAGTACCTCCCCGCGGCCGAGCCGCTCGCCGCCCTCGCCGACCGGGAGAAGCTGCGCCAGGTGGTGCTCAACCTCCTCTCCAACGCGATCCGCTACACCCCATCGGGGGGGCGCGTGACGATCAGCGCGTCCGCGCGGGACTCGAACACGGTCGCCATCACCGTCAGCGACACCGGAATAGGGATCGCCAGCGACGAGCTGGACAAGATCTTCGAGCCGTTCGTCCAGCTCGATCGCTCGTTGACCAAGGTGCGCGATGGCATCGGGCTCGGGCTGGCGATCAGCCGCGATCTCGCGCGGGGGATGGGCGGGGAGATCACGGTCGCCAGCGCGGGAAGGGGGCGGGGTTCGGAGTTCGTCCTGACCCTCCCGCGAGCGCGGATCACCGGCCGCGAGCCGGTGACGGCGAACACCGGCGAGCTTCCCGCCGTTCGTTAGGCGGGGGCGGCGGAGCGTCACCGCGCGCCGGCCGCGCCGTTGACAGAAGGTGTCATGACACGTATCGTCGCGGTCATGCGCGGCGCATCGAGGTTGCAGGAAGAGCGGAAGCAGTCGAAGCCGTTCGCGACGCTCGAGCAGGAAGCGCTGCTCGGCATCGAGCGGACGTCGGCGATCCTGAGCCACGCCGTCGCCGATGCCCTGCGCCCCTACGGAATCACCCCGACGCAGTACAACGTGCTGCGCATCCTCCGTGGCGCCGGGGAGCAGGGGCTCTGCCGGAACGAAGTTCGCGACCGGCTCGTTGCCCAGGTACCGGACGTGACGCGGCTGCTCGACCGGATGGAGGAGATGGGATTCGTCGACCGCGAGCGCGCTGCCGCCGACCGGCGGATGGTGTTCACGCGCATCACCCGCAAGGGGATCCAGCTCCTCGCCCGCCTCGACGCGCCCGTCGCCCGGCTGCACCAGCGGCAGCTCGGGCATCTTGGCGCGGCAAAGCTGCGAACGTTGATCCGCCTGCTCGCCGAGGCACGGCACGGAATCGGCAGCGACGGCTGAGGTCCGGTCCAGACAGGTGTTTGCACACGCATTCACGCAGCTCCAGCCTTCCCACCAGCGACCGCTCACGGTTCCCATGTCCAGCTCCACGTACGCACGATCGACGAACTTCTCCCGCCGCGTCGACACCGGGCTCCTGATCCTGCGCATCGTCATCGGCGTCGTCTTCCTCATGCACGGCGGGCAGAAGCTGTTCGTCTTCGGCTTCGCCGGGGTCACCGGCGCCTTCGGCCAGATGGGGATCCCCGCCCCGGCGATCACGGGCCCGCTCGCCGCGATCGTCGAGTTTCTCGCCGGCGGGGCGCTCGTGATCGGATTGCTGGCCCGGCTCGCCGCATTCGGACTGGCCATCGACATGCTGGGCGCGATCCTGATGGTCCACCTCAAGGGCGGCTTCTTCCTCCCCGCCGGCTACGAGTTCGCGCTGACGCTCCTCGCGGCCAACGTCGCGATCGCGATCGCCGGCGCGGGCTACTACTCTGCCGACCGGGTCATCGCCGAGCGCCGCGCCGGGCGCTGATGGACCACGCCTGGGGCGTCGCGCCGCCCGGCTACCGGCTTCCTGACGCGACCCGCCTCGGGCGCGTCCGACTGCAGGTGGCCGACCTCGCCCGCTCGCTCGCGTACTACGAGCGCGTGCTCGGGTTGCGCGCTGTCTCGCGAACGGGCGGCAGGGCCGAGCTCGGGACCGCCGACGGAACGGTGATCGCCGAGCTGCGCGAGCTCCCCGGGGCGGCACCGGTACCGCACAACGGCCGGCTCGGCCTCTACCACTTCGCGATCCTTCTTCCCGACCGGTCAGCGTTAGGCAGCTTCGTCGCGCACCTCGCCACGATCGGGAGGCGCGCGGGGATGTCCGATCACCTGGTGAGCGAGGCCGTGTACCTCACCGACCCGGACGGCCTCGGGATCGAGGTCTACGCCGATCGCGCGCGCGGCGAATGGCGGCAGGACGGCCGCCAGCTCCGGATGGCGACCGAGCCGCTCGACGTCGCCGCGGTCGTCGCCGCCGCGGGAGGCAGGGAATGGGAGGGGATGCCCGACGGCACGCGGCTCGGCCACGTGCACCTGTTCGTCGCCAACCTCGACGAGAGCGAGAAGTTCTACCACGCGGGTCTCGGCTTCGACAAGGTCGTGTGGAGCTATCCCGGGGCGCTCTTCCTCTCGGCGGGCGGCTATCATCACCACCTCGGCACCAACACGTGGGCGAGGCACGCCGCGCCGGCCGCCGGGCACGACGCCCGCCTCCTCGACTGGGAAGTGGTGCTCCCGGCGGCAACCGACGTGTCGGCGGCGGCAGCGAGCCTGGCTTCCCAGGGAGCGGCGGTCGAGTGGGACGCAGCCGGCGCCGCGGTCCGCGACCCGTGGGGAACGCAGCTCCGCCTGATCGCCGCCGCGTAGTGCCCGGGCGGGGACCCGGCGGCGGGGCCGCGCGACCGGCGGGTCCTGCACCGCTGCCTAACGGCCAGCCTCGGGAGCGACCGCCCGGCCAGCCGCCGCCGCGACCGTCGCCGGAAGGGACGCGCCGGTGAACAAATGGCGGAGGTCGTGGACGGTGGCCCGAATGTTGACGCAACTCCTGACTCGTATCTCCCCCCGCGTCCCTCCTCCCTGCCGATGCCGGCGTGAGCCCACAGCCAACCGTCCTCCTCCTCTCCGACGACCCGATGGCGCTCGCGCTCCTCGGGCTCCTCGTCGAGCTGGCGAACTACGCCCCGATCTTCGCCAGGGAAGGGGAGCGGCCGGAGGAGGCCCTCGCCCGGGCCCGCCCGGTTCTCGTCGTCCTGATCGACGACACCCTCGAGGCCGCACGCTCCGACGTCTTCTTCGCCCGCGCCGCGCAGCAGCGCTCCCCGATGGCCGTCTTCCCGGGCCGGACTTCCCGGCGTGAGCTCATGGCCCGCATCGGCGAGCGCGGGATCCCCTACTTCGAGATCCCGACCGACGCCGCCGATCTCGCCCGCGTGATCCGGATCGCGGCCGCGACGACCTGGTGGAAGCGCGGTTCCGATCGTCGCGCGCTCCCCGCCGCCGAGCACGCGGATGAGGGCGAGCTGTTCTTCGTCGACCGGAGCGGCCGACGCTGGCAGGTGTACGATCGGCGCGGCAGCGACCGCCGCCGGTCGGACGGCAATGCCCACGTCACCCGGGTCTTCGTCAGCGAGGGTGACTCGGTGGCCACCGCACTTGTCGAGAGCGAGATCGGCGCGCTGTCGGCCAGCGATCTCGAGGAGCAGTTCCTGCGCGCGACCCCGACCGGCTGAGCAGCCGGCCGCCGGCGGCTCACCTCAGCGGCCGTCGAGCGCGGCTTCGACTGCCGTTACGAGCGCGTCGCCATCGAGCGGCTTCTGCAGCAGCGACAGCCCGGCGATCTCGATGTCGTCGAGCGGGTCGACGAACCCGGATACCATCACGATCGGAACACCGTCGCCCCGCGCGCGCAGCGTGCGCGCGAGCTCGCGTCCATTCATCTCCGGCATCGACATGTCGGTGACGATGACGTCGATCCGCGGTTCGGCGCTGTCGTAGGCGGCGAGCGCGGCACGGCCATTGGCGCTGTCGGTCACGGCGTAGCCGGCCGCGGCGAGCATGCGATGCGTCGCCACCCGGACCTGGTCGTCGTCCTCGACGAGCAGCACCCGCGCCCCGGGTGATGACGCACGCCGCGGCGCGGCGGCGGCGACCGCTCCTGCACTCTCTTCATCTGCGATCGGCTTCGCCGGCAGGAAGACCGTGAACCGCGTCCCTGACCCGATCGCGCTCTCGACGAAGATCGAGCCGCCGGCCTGGGTGACGATCCCGTAGACCGTCGCCAGCCCGAGCCCGGTGCCGCGCGACGCGTCCTTGGTGGTGAAGAATGGATCGAAGATCCGTGCGCGGACCGCTTCGTCCATCCCGCTGCCGGTGTCGCTGACGGCGAGCATCGCGTAGCGGCCGGGAGGCAACGCCGGCCAGCGCGGGTCACCGGATGCCGCGTCGACGCGAGCGGTCTCGATCGCCAGCGCCCCGCCGTTAGGCATGGCGTCGCGCGCGTTCACGGCGAGGTTCACCAGCACCTGGTCGAGCTGGGTCGGGTCGGCGACGACCACCCCCGTGCCGGCGCCGAGGGTGACGGTGATGGCGACGTCGGGGCCGAGCAGCCGCCGGAGGAGCTTCTCGGTTCCCTCGACGACCGCGTTGAGCCGCACCGGTTTCGGCTGCAGCACCTGCTTCCGGCTGAAGGTGAGCAGCTGTCGCGTCAGCGCGGCCGCCCGCCCAGCCGCCTCGAGCGTCTCCTGCGCGTACTCGCGCGCGATCGCTCCCGGCTGCAGCTCCGCGAGAAGGAGCTGGCTGTAGCTGATGATGATCGTCAGCAGGTTGTTGAAGTCGTGGGCGACCCCGCCGGCGAGGCGGCCGACCGACTCCATGCGCTGGGCGTGGCGGAGCTCTTCCTCGAGGCGCTTCCGTTCAGTGATGTCGCGGGCGACGGTGAGCGCGGCCTCCCCGTCGCCGTAGGGGATCGGCGTCGACGAGGCCTCGAGGTCGATGAGCGCACCGCTGCCGTCGAGGCGGCGGAAGCGATGCTCGGCGACCCCGAGCGCCTCGCCGCCGCGGAGGCGCTCGACGCGGCTCGAGACCAGCGCCCGCGACGACGGGTCGGCGATGTCGGCGAGCTTGAGCCCGACCAGCGCCGCCGGCGACGCGACGCCCAGGGTGCGTGCCGCCGTCTCATTGGCGAAGAGCACTCTCCCGTCGCGATGGACGACGAGCGGATCGGGGAGCAGGTCGATCAGCGCGCGATAGCGGTCTTCGCTCTGCGCGAGCAGCACGCGCCCCCGCTCGCGCTCGTCGGCCACGCTGCCGAGGAGGAGTCCCGTCACCGCGAGCGACGCGATGAAGATCTGCATCTCGAGGTTGTCGCGCGGCAGCAACCCCGAGCTGTGGAGCAGGATGACCGCGCCGACGTCGAGCACGGCGGTCAGCGTCGCGGCTCCGCGGACGCCATGGGTGAGCGCGGTCCACCCGAGCGGAATGAAGCAGACGACGTAGGCGACGAAGCCGAGCTGTGGTGCGAAGCCGAACGCGAGCCAGAGCACCACCGGTATGGATGCAACCAGCACGAGGTCCTGGCGGAGACTCGTCCGGCGGGGGGGGCGCGACGGCGACGGTGCCGCCGCGCGCATCGGCCGATCGCCCGCGCCGCGCCGGCGCCGGCGCCACCAGTGCGCGGCAACGAGCATCGCCGGCGTCAGCGCGAGCACGGCGACGAGGTCCCCGAGCCAGAAGATGAGGAGGGCGCGCGGCGCGATCTCGGCCGAGACCGAGCCCTCGGCCATCGCGCCGATCGTTCCGAAGCTCGCCGCGGCGAACCCGGCGATCGCCATCACCCCCGCGAAGTTGGCGACGTCGCGAACGCGCGAGAATGCCGGGTCGAAGCCGAGCCGGCGGAGGACGGCCGCCGCGACCGCGTACACCAGCTTGAGCGCCAGCGAGACCGTGACGATGGGCAACAGCGGATCGGCGGGCCCTTCATAGCGGACCGTGAGGACGAGCGCCGCCGCGAACACCGGGATGACCGCACGCGATCCCCAGACGATGCATGCCGCGGCGAGCAGCGCGGCCGGCGGGTACCAGACGCTGACTCCCGGCCAGAGCTGGAAGACGTTCCGCGCCTCGCTGAGCACGATCCAGCCGACGAACAATCCGAAGATCGTCCGCGCGTCCCACGGCAGCGCCAGCTCGGTGTCGCGAGCGGGCGCGGACGTGTCCTGAGGTGCCGTGGGAGGAGCGGCGGTCATTGTGCCGGTGAATCCTGTGCGCAGCGTTGGCTTCGCCGCTTTCGCCGGCGTGGCCCCGGGTCAGGACGACCGATGCCGCGCCATGGTCAACATACGAACGATACTCGACGGACCGTGAGCGGGATTCTCCTGGCACCCTTCGGACGCGTGGACATGTTCATCGTGAGCGGCGACGACGCCGGGCGGTTGACGCTTCGGACGCTGCTTCGGGCGCTCCCGATTCGGTGGCGCGGCGGTGGTCTCTGCACACAGTTGACCGCCGGGCATCGCCGCCCGGACGTGAGCGGCGCACGAAATGCACTGAGTGACTGCTCTGTCTGCTCGTCCCCCGGATCGACTGGATGCAGCTGCTCACCGTTCTGCTTGCCGGCGGTCGTTTCGCGTTCCACGCGGCCGACGTCCGTGAGATCGTCCGTGCCGTCGCCATCGCACCGCTGCCCGCTGCCGGCTCCGTCGTCGAAGGGGTGATCAACGTGCGTGGACAGGTCGTGCCCGTGCTCGACCTCCGCGCGCGCTTTGCGCTCCCCGCCGCTCCCCTCGCGATCGACGACAAGCTGGTGATCGTGACCAGCGACGGGCGGGACGTCGCCTTCCGCGTGGAGGATGCGGAGGACCTCGTCGACGTCCCCGACGACGACATCACGGCACCCGCGGCGCTGACTCCCGCCGCGCGGCACGTCGCCGGCGTCGCTGCCCTCCCCGACGGCGCGGTCGTGATCGCGGACATGTCGGCTTTCCTCTCGCGGTGGGAGTCGGAAGCGCTCGACGCGGCGCTCGCCGCCGCGGGCGCGGCGTGACCGCGGTGATCGGTCCGCGCGGGACGACTGCGCTCACGGCGCCAGCCTGGTCGAACAGCGAGATGTCGCGCATCGCCGCGGTCGCGCGCGATAGCGCGGGGCTCGTGTTCTCGGCGAACCGGATCCCGAGCGCCGAGCAGGGGATCGGGCGGGCGATGCGGAGCACCGGCCTTGGCGACCTCGCCGAATTCCGCCGCGCGGTCGAGGAGCCGGGAACCGCGCGCGACGCGCTGCTCGCCGAGCTCACGATCGGGGAGTCCTACTTCTTTCGCGAGCCGGCGCAGCTCGAGCTCATCGCCCGCGAGCTCCTCCCTTCCTTCGCCGAGCAGCGCCGCGAGCAACCGGCGCCTCTCCGGCTCTGGAGCGCCGGATGCTCGAATGGGGAGGAGCCCTATTCGCTCGCGATGCTGCTGCGCGAGGCGCGATGGGCGCACGGCAGCGACATCATCGGCAGCGACATCTCGATGCCGCGGCTGGCCGCGGCGAGGCGCGGCCACTATGCCGAGTGGGCGATGCGGGCCATGCCGCGACCGATGGTCGAGCGCTACTTCAATCACGTCGGCAAGCAGTACATCATCCATCGCGACATCCGCGCGATGGTGACGTTCCGCGCGATCAACCTCGCGATCGACTTCGACCGGCCGGCCCCCGCCGGGATGGACGTGATCCTCTGCCGGAACGTCCTGATCTACTTCTCGATGGAGACGGTGGCGCGAGTGGCCGAGCGACTGCTCGACTCGCTCGCGCCCGATGGCTGGCTGCTCCTCAGCGCGTCCGACCCGCCGCTGACCGACCTCGTGTCGTGCGAGACGGTGACCACGGCCGCGGGGCTGGCGTACCGGCGCGCCGACCGGCCGGGGCGCGCCCCCATGCGGCAGGGCAGCGCGGCGTCGGCGCCGCCCTTCCGTG
>OEPS010000606.1_pt1 | contig 12423 bp, 12 predicted proteins | sample 1539411 | NCBI WGS metagenome assembly OEPS01 (sample SAMN02671747, study PRJEB22543) | soil metagenome | biome: bacteria | place: China:Hunan Province, Lengshuijiang City | collected 2012-10-15 | depth 0.08m m | reverse complement strand
ACTCTCCACCGGCACAGGCTTGTCACTGACATCCTTCTTGTCCGTCAGCGCATGTTCCTTGTGCAGCTTGTAATTAATGCCTTTCGCGCACGTTAATGTTTCAGCCGCCATGCCTCACTCCTCCAGAAACAGCTTGATGGTTTCAGGCAGGTGCGAGCTGACTTCGTGGGTGAACCCATTAGCGTCAGACACCCCGTGTTCCAGTCGCCCATCTGCGCGCTGAATCACGTAGGGATGATTGATCATGGGCTCACCGGTCACGTCATTGACCAGTTTCAACTTGTCCGTGAAATGCACCGGCATCGGCAGCAAACCACTGAAAGGTGCCGCTGTTACCGTGTCACCAATGATGACCGTGCCGGATCCACCAATGACCACATTGCCGTGCCCTCCGGTGCTGTCCAGGGTCGCGGCGTTCAAGCCATTGATAAATACCGTCGAAGAAACGCCGCCAGTAATCGGGCTGCCGCACGCTGATTTATCAGTCATTCGTGCAGCCGCCAAGCCGTCGAAATTCACGTTCGGCGAGCCACTGGCAATCGGATTGGTGCCATGTCCCGGGAGTGGGCAGGCGGTCGGATCGGTGACGCGGGCGGCGGGTTTTCCGCTCATGAACAGCTCCTTGCCGTGTTGCGGATCATCCTTTTGGGGGCGCAAGCATGCGTGAATTTCCAGGTTGCTTCAGACCTCCAGGCAAAAAAAGGCGCCCGATCGAGGCGCCTTTTTCATTCGTGCAAACCACTCACATCAACGCGACGGCGGCACCCGAATATCCCCCGCCCGGCACTGGGTCTTCACGCCCTTGCCGCAAGCACCGAACTGCAGATCCTTGCCCATGCACACCCGCACTTCCGAGAGTTCCGGGCCGCTGCAGATCACCGCGATGCCATTGGCCGGGATGCCCGGGTTGGCCTTGCGGAACAGGTCGGCGATTTCCTGGGCTTCGAAATAATACGAGGAACTGAACGGCTGCAGCTCTTGCGGGATCTTCACCGCGCCCACCGCTTTGTCCGCCTCATCCAGATAGCCCATCGCGCCCAGACCGCTGCAAGTGCCGTGCTTGGACCATTCGTGATCAAGCAGTTTTTTGGTCGGGAACAGCGTCAGACCTTTGGTCGTCTCCGCCGCCGACAGCGTGGTCAAGGGTGCGCAAGATTCCGGCCAGCCGCCATTGGCGTATTGCGGCCACAAACCGTGCAGCACGAAGCCGTAGCCCTTGCCGGAACATTGCACGTCATCTTTGTGAGTGAGGCAAAAGGTCGGCGACCAGGACAGCGTCAGCAGGTAGTAATCGAACTGCCCCGCCACCGCTTCCGTTTGCACCTTGCTGGCGTGCGACTGACGCGCCGAACTCAGGCCGATGCTACCGGCCGTCAGCGCGATCAGCGCCAGAATTGTAAACAGCTTTTTCATGTACCCGCTCCTTGGGACGCCTGCGTCCGTGGTTTTTGATGCTGACCAGACTTGGCCAGCGCTGATTTCGCCATGCTTGTGTTGCAAGCGCATGACGCAAGGCAAGACCGTACGCCGTTGAAAGGTCTACGATTAACAGGCAGACATCAAACCAAGGGATCCGAAATGAGTAAAGCAGACGAACTCGCCGCCAAACTCAAGCAAACCCGGCACACCCACGCGGATGCCGCGCTGGAGATCGATTGCTGGCCGGCGCAGGTCTATGACCTGTACCACCGCATCGAGGCCTGGCTGCAGCCCGTCACCGAAGTCGGCCTGAAAATCCGCCGCAACCCGACCCACGTTTGCGAAAGCTCACCTGATGGCGAAAGCCACGATTACGCGATCGACCAACTGGTGATCGAAGCCAACCAGCAAACCCTGACCTTTGATCCCATCGCCCGGTTTACCGAGGACGGCGCCGGCCGCGTGCAGATCACCCTGCCGGATCGCAACACCTCCCTGCTGCGCACCGTCGATGAACATCATGAAAGCCATTGGTGGTTGCAAACGGTGGAAACCGGACAGGAGCTGGATGCGATTGCGCTGACCGAGAACAATCTGTTGCAGGTGGTGCAGGAAGGTCTGGGCCTGTAACAGGAACGGGCAAACTGTCAAAACTGTAATCCCGCCCTCAGCCAACTGAAAGCCAGCGCTGGTTAGCCTCCCCGTCATGTTTCAAACGGGGACTTCCAGCGCATGCCTTCCAACACTTCAAGACGCACCTTCGTCAAAGGCCTCGCCGCCAGTGGCCTGCTCGGCGGCCTCGGTCTGTGGCGTGCGCCGGTCTGGGCGCTGAGCGGGCCAGGGCAGATCAATGAGCTGAGCGGCAGCGAGTTCGAGCTGTTCATCGGCGAAACCCCGGTCAACTTCACCGGCAGCCCGCGCACTGCGCTGACCATCAATGGCAGCCTGCCCGGTCCGCTGTTGCGCTGGCGCGAAGGCGACACGGTGACGCTGCGGGTGCGTAATCGGCTCAAGGACAGCACTTCGATTCACTGGCACGGCATCCTGCTGCCGGCCAACATGGACGGCGTGCCGGGTCTGAGTTTTCACGGCATCGAACCGGGCGGCGTGTATGTCTACCAGTTCAAGGTGCGGCAGCACGGCACTTACTGGTATCACAGCCACTCCGGCTTGCAGGAACAGGCCGGGGTCTACGGGCCGTTGGTGATCGATGCGAAAGAACCGGAGCCGTTCCACTACGACCGTGACTACGTGTTGATGCTCAGCGACTGGACCGACGATGACCCGGCCAGCCTGCTGAAAACCCTGAAAAAGCAGTCCGACTATTACAACTACCACAAGCGCACCGTCAGCGATTTCATCGACGACGTCAGCGACAAAGGCTGGGGTGCCACCGTCGCCGACCGCACGATGTGGGCCGAAATGAAGATGAACCCCACCGACATCGCCGACGTCAGCGGCGCCACCTACACCTTCCTGATCAACGGCCACGCTCCTGACTCGAATTGGACCGGCCTGTTTCGCCCCGGCGAAAAACTGCGCCTGCGCCTGATTAACGGCTCGGCCATGACCTACTTCGACGTGCGCATACCCGGGCTGAAAATGACCGTGGTGGCAGCGGACGGTTTGCACGTCAAACCGGTCAGCGTCGATGAACTGCGTATCGCGGTGGCGGAAACCTACGACGTGATCGTCGAGCCCGCCGCCGACGCTTATACCCTGTTCGCCCAGGCCATGGATCGCAGTGGTTACGCCCGCGCCACCCTCGCGTCCCGCGCCGGTCTGACGGCCCCGGTGCCAGCGCTGGATTCGCGCCCATTGGTGACCATGGACGACATGGGCATGAGTGGCATGGACCACGGCTCGATGGACATGAGCGACATGGCGGGCATGGACCACTCGGCGATGGGCCCGATGCAGTCGCACCCCGCCAGCGAAAAAGACAACCCGCTGGTGGACATGCAAGCCATGACCCCCACACCGAAACTCGACGATCCCGGCCTCGGGCTGCGCAACAACGGTCGTCGCGTGCTGACTTACGCCGATCTTCGCAGCACCTTCGACGACCCGGATGGCCGCGATCCCGGGCGCACGCTCGAGCTGCACCTGACCGGGCACATGGAGAAGTTCGCCTGGTCGTTCAACGGCATCAAGTTCTCCGACGCCGAGCCGCTGCGCCTCAAGTACGGCGAGCGCATCCGTCTGGTGCTGGTCAACGACACGATGATGACCCACCCCATCCACCTGCACGGCATGTGGAGCGATCTGGAAGACGAAAACGGCAACTTCCAGGTGCGCAAACACACCATCGACATGCCTCCCGGTACCCGTCGCAGTTATCGGGTCACGGCCGATGCATTGGGCCGCTGGGCCTATCACTGCCATCTGCTTTATCACATGGAAACGGGCATGTTCCGCGAAGTGCGGGTGGAAGAATGAAGGGGCTGATGATGACTCGACTTGCAGCGTTCTCCGTGCTGTTCATCAGCGCCTCCGTCATGGCCGCCAACGACATGCAAGGCATGGATCACAGCCAGATGCCCGGCATGGATCACTCGATGCAAAGCATGGACGACGGCATGATGCAGCCTGCCGCCCCCACTGAAAGCCGCACGCCGATCCCGGCGCTGACCGACGCCGACCGCGCCGCCGTGTTCGCCAGCCCCGGCGGCCATCAGGTGCATGACAGCGCGATCAACAGTTACTTCCTCGCCGACAAACTTGAGTGGCAAAACGCCGATGACGGCAGCGCTTTGGCCTGGGATCTGTCCGGCTGGATCGGCGGCGACATCGATCGCCTGTGGCTGCGGTCCGAAGGCGAACGCAGCAACGGCAAGACCGAGGACGCCGAGCTCCAGGCATTGTGGGGTCATGCGATTTCGCCTTGGTGGGACGTGGTCAGCGGCGTGCGTCAGGACTTCAAACCCGGCGCCGCACAAACCTGGGCCGCGTTCGGTCTGCAGGGCATGGCGCTGTACAACTTCGAGGCCGAGGCCACGGCGTTTCTCGGTGAGGGCGGACAAAGCGCGCTGCGGCTGGAAGGCGACTACGACATTCTGCTGACCAACCGGCTGATCCTGCAGCCCACTGCCGAACTCAACGTCTACGGCAAAAACGACCCGCAACGGGGCCTTGGTTCCGGCCTGTCGAACACTGAAGCCGGCCTGCGCCTGCGCTACGAAATCCGCCGCGAATTTGCGCCGTACCTCGGCGTGACGTGGAACCGCACCTACGGCAACACCGCCGATTACGCCCGCGAAGAAGGCGAAAGTCGCAGCGAAGCACGCCTCGTACTCGGTGTGCGGCTGTGGTTTTGAATCCCATTAAAAAACAACCCGGAGTCTTGCATGCGCACATTGAATATCACCTTGGCACTCGCCAGCGGATTGCTCTTGAGCACCCTCGCCCAGGCCCACCCGAAACTGCTGTCATCAACCCCGGCCGAAGGTGCTGACGGCGCAGCGCCGGACAAGATCGAGCTGCACTTTTCCGAAAACCTGTTGACCCGGTTCTCCGGCGCCAAACTGGTGATGACCGAGATGCCCGGCATGGCCCATTCACCGATGCCGATGAAGGCCAGAGTCAGCGCTGGCAGCGACCCGAAATCCATGCTCGTCACCCCGCTCGCGCCGTTGCCCGCCGGCACCTACCAGGTCGAGTGGCGTGCGGTGTCGTCAGACACGCACCCGATCACCGGCAACGTCACGTTCAAAGTGAAGTGAGCGATGGCTGAACTGATCAACATCATTCTGCGCCTGGCGTTGTATGTGGATTTGCTGCTGTTGTTCGGGGTGGGGTTGTTTACGCTGTACAGCGCCAACGCCGACCTGCGCTCTGGCCCGATGCTGCGTGGACTGGCGTTGATCGGGGCACTGCTGTCAGTGGCTGGACTGGTGCTGATGACGAGCACCATGAGTGGCGAAACCGAACTCGCCGCGCTCTGGCCGCATCTGCAGATGATGCTGCTGGAAACGGACGTCGGGTTGGCGTGGGCGCTGCGCATGATTGCGCTGATCGTGGTGCTGATTCAGCCGGGGAAGTGGCTCGCGTCGACGGCCGGCGCGGTTGTCCTCAGCTCCCTTGCGTGGAGTGGGCACGGGGCCATGGACGAGGGCTCGCTGCGGGTCTGGCATTTCCTCAGCGACATCCTGCATCTGCTGGCGGCGGGTGCGTGGTTGGGGGGGATGCTGGCGCTGGTGTTGCTGGCGCGGGGTCGCGTGGATGAAGCGCGGATTCGCCTGCTGGCCGACGCGGTGAAACGCTTCGAATGGGTCGGCGCGACGATTGTGCTGACGCTCTCAGTGAGCGGCGTGGTGAATTACCTGTTCATCGTCGGCCCGAGGCTGGATGACATGCTGCTCGGCACTTACGGCGTGTTGTTGGCGATCAAGGTTGCGCTGTTTGCCGGGATGCTGGTGTTGGCCGCGCTGAACCGCTTCCACCTTGGGCCGGCGCTGGCGCGATCGCTACGCGATGGACAGCACGTCATCGCGGCGAACGCACTCAGACGCAGTGTGCTGCTGGAACTGGGCTTGGCCCTGCTGATCGTGGCGCTGGTGGCGTGGCTCGGCACGTTGAGTCCGGACGCGGGATGACACCCGCGAAGGCCTTTCACTACACTGGCTCACCGTCCTCTGCAGAAGCGCAATGTTCATGACTATTCTAAAAAGCACGATGATCCTTTGCGGCACGCTGGCCCTGGCCGCGGGTGTGCAAGCCCAGGAAGCCACTTCGCACCTCGACAGCATTCAGCAACAAGGCCAACTGCGCGTCTGCACCACCGGCGACTACAAGCCCTACACCTTCAAGCGCGCCGACGGCGACTTCGAGGGCATCGACATCGCCATGGCGCGCTCGCTGGCCGACAGCCTCGGGGTCAAAGTCGAGTGGGTGCAGACCACCTGGAAAACCCTGATGTCGGAGATGCAGGCTGGCAAGTGCGACATTGGCATGGGCGGCATTTCGGTGACGCTGGAACGGCAGAAAAAAGCCTTCTTCAGCAACACCCTCGACAGCGACGGCAAGATCCCGCTGGTACGCTGCGCCGACCAAGGCAAATACCAGACCATCGAGCAGATCAACCAGCCAGACGTGCGCCTGGTGGAACCGGCCGGCGGTACCAACGAAGCCTTCGTCCACGCCTTCCTGCCCAAGGCCCGACTGGCCCTGCACGACAACGTGACGATCTTCCAGCAACTGCTCGACAACCAGGCCGACGTGATGATCACCGACGCCTCGGAAGCGCTGTATCAGCAGAAACTCAAACCGGGGTTGTGTGCGGTGAATCCGCACCAATACATGCAGTACGGGGAAAAGGCTTATCTGCTGCCGCGTGATGACATCAGCTGGAAACTGTACGTTGATCAGTGGCTGCATCTGAGCAAAGTCACTGGCAGTTATCAGAAGGTCATTGGTGAGTGGCTGGCAGTGCCGCACTAATCGTCCAGGCACAAACAGTTGTGGCGAGGGAGCTTGCTCCCGCTGGACCGCGCAGCAGGCCTTCTTTTGAGGGGCCGCTTCGCGACCCAGCGGGAGCAAGCTCCCTCGCCACAGGTTCAGCTTCGATTTTGATCAATCATCATGCAACATCCCGGAGCTGTACTGATTCAAGCTGCTGCCAATGCTGTTGCCGCCAAACTTCAGGGTCGTGGCATGACTGCGCCCCTCCGGCGACTGACAATCCGCAGAAAAACAACTGGTGGCGGTCAAGCCACCAGCGCCCGAACAGGCAGTCAATACCGAGACAGTTACAGCGATCAACAGCACTTTGACGACATCGGCGCGCATGGTACGGCTCCCCTTGGGATGATCTTGTGCAAGCATCCTAGGCGTTCAGCGCGCCCGGCAAGATGAAACCTGGCTGATCGACAGCACGGGTTCAGCTTCGCATCAAACCGTCCGCCACGCCCCGGCCGGAATCTGCGCCATCGCCTCGAACGCCGGTTTGGCGAACCAGAATCCCTGCATCAGATAAATCCCGCAGTCAGCGAGGAAATCCCGCTCCTCCGGGTGCTCGATGCCCTCGGCAATCACCTCGATCCCCAGTTCGGTACACATGCCCACCACGCCCCGCACAATTGCCTGACGTACGCGGTCGCGGTGAATACCGCGTATCAGCGCCATGTCCAGTTTGATCAGATCCGGTTGAAAGTCCGCCAGCAGATTCAACCCGGAATACCCCGCACCGAAGTCATCAATGGCGGTCTTGAAACCAAACTCGCGGTACTCGCGCAAGATATTCATCAAGTGCTTGTTGCTTTCGACGTGCTCGCCCTCGACCGCTTCGAAGATCAGCCGCTCAAGCGGAAACGCATGCGCACGCGCCGCCTCCAGTGTGCTGCGGATGCACAGGTCCGGGCGATAAACCGCGTTGGGCAGGAAGTTGATCGAGAGAAAACCGGTGAGGCCCAGCTGCGCGGCGGTGGAGATTGCCCGCACGCGGCACAATTGATCGAAGCGATAGCGGTTCTGGTCATCGACCTGCTGCAGCACCGACAGCGCCCCTTCGCCCTGCACGCCCCGGACTAACGCCTCGTGGGCGAAGGTCGATTGATCACGTACATCGACAATCGGCTGGAACGCGAACGAGAACGCCATGTCGGCCTCGCCTTTTTGCCGGCAGCCTTGGCACCCCCCGCTGGGCTGGGGGAAAATGGGTGTATTGGTCATGACGCCCCCTGAGAGCGGGTTGCAACCATCCATGGCCCAGAAAAAATAACTGCACGGACCGGGTGGCGCCGCGTGGCGCCCCCCCGCTTATACAGGCTGACCGGTCAATTCCGGCCAAGTTCATTGCGAAATGCCATCAGGTGCGGAAATGCGCCGTCATGCGTTGCAGGTCCTGCCCCAGCGACGCCAGTTCAAGGGTCGCTGCAGCACTTTCTTCGCTGGCGACGGCCGACTGATCAGCCACATCGCGCACGCTGACGATGCTGCGATTGATCTCATCGGCCACCGCACTTTGCTGCTCGGCGGCGGCGGAAATCTGCAGGCTCATTTGCTGGATCGTACCGATCGACTGGTTGATCTCGGTGATCGCCTGCTCGGCCTTCTGCGCCAGCACCACGGTGTCCAGCGTGCGTTCGCGGCTGGATGTCATCAGTGTAGAGGCCGCTTGCGTGCCCTGCTGCAAGGTGACAATCAGCGCTTCGATTTCCTTGGTCGAATCCTGGGTGCGCTGCGCCAGCGAACGCACTTCATCGGCAACCACGGCAAAACCACGGCCCTGCTCCCCCGCCCGCGCCGCTTCAATCGCCGCGTTCAGCGCCAACAGGTTGGTCTGCTCGGCGACAGCCTTGATCACATCGATGACCTTGCCGATCTGCTCACTGTCCTGGGACAGCACGTTCATCGCCGCGCCCAGGTCCTCGATTGCCACCGACAGTTCGCTGATCTGCACAGTCGCCTGCTTGACCACCGCGCTGCCGTGACGTGCCTGCTGATCGGCCAGAGTTGCGGCGGCGGACGCGTCGGTGGTGTTGCGCGCGACCTCCTGCACCGTCGAGGCCATTTCGTGCATCGCCGTGGCGACCTGATCCACCTCGACCTTCTGCTGGCGCACACCGGCGCTGGTCTGCTCGCTCATCGCCGAAAGCTTCTCGGCCGACGTCGAAATATGCGTCACGCCGTTACCGATCCCCTGCACCAGTGTGTTCAGACTTTGCGCCATGTCCTGCATCGCGTTTTGCAGATCGCCCAACTCATCCTTGCGGCTGGATTTGGCTTGCACCGTCAGATCGCCCTTGGCAATCCGTCGCGCCAGTTCCACCGTCAGCGCCAACGGCCCGGTGATCTGCCGCGAGATCAGCACCGCAGCCAACAGACCGACCACCAGCGCCAGCACGGTCAGCACGGCAATCTGAATAAAGGCACGATGTTGATCGTCCCGCGCCAGACGCTGCTGGGTGTCCATCAGCCCGGTCATGATGCTGTCCATCGCCTGGCTCTGTTGATCCACCTGCTGGCGCAGGCTCTGCTTCTGCTCGAACAGCGCGGCAACCTCCACCAGCACCTCGCGATAACGCCGGATCCCGGCCTGCGCCTCTTCAAGCTGACTCGACAGGGCCGCCGGCAACCCGCTGCGCGCCTTGCCCATGTCCGTCAGAAACGTATCGGTGGTGTCCAGCAGCACCTGCTTGTTGGCCTCGCTCGGCACCGCGATATAACGCCGCAGCATCAGACGAAACATCGTCATGCCATTGCGCAGATCCGCCACCGTGCGCAAGTCCGCCACCCGCGCACTGTCGGCTGACGCCAGCGCACTGGCCGTGGCGCTCTCGAACAACCTGTTGAAGGTCTCGGCGTACTTGTCCGACATCGCTCCCAACGGTTTCAGCGCATCGCTGGTGGCCTTGTCCGCCTCGACCAGACGCTTGACCTGCTGATCGTAAGCCAGCGTGGTGTCCTGCAAACGCTTCAAGGCCTGCTGGTTTTCCGCCCGCGTCAGGGTCTGCAAGGCCTTGGCGATCAGCCCTTGCAACACCGTCAGCCGCGACTGATAAGCCTCGGCAAACGCCGCGTCCGCCGCCGCCTCGTACTGCTTCTCCGACAGCCGCATGTCCTGCGACGCATCGTTGAGCGTGCCGATCAGACGCGTGGTGTCCAGGCGATCCACCAACACATTGCTGCTGCTGTAGCCAATGAAGGCCACCGCCCCCACCGCCAGCAACAGAACGCCAAACCCGGCCCCCAACTTTCGGGAAACCTTGATGTTGCCCAGAAAACTCGATGCTTCTGCCATGTTCAGCCTCTAACGCCCTGACGCGATTCAGCGTCAGGCACAAAAAGTAGATCTCTGATAACCGGAGTTACCGCTCATATTCGGGGGCGTCATCCTGAGCAAATGGCGGACAGCTCCAACTGTCCCGGCTGCAATAGACTGACGCGAAGAACCGTACCGACGGCGCACGCACCAGCGGACAAATCCAGGGTTTGCGCTGGATTTATCGTTTCAGCAGAGGTGTTGGAGCAGATGCTATAAATTTTGGGAAAAGTTGTACAACTTTATATTTTTGTATAATCGTTGAACTTTTTTGAGCGCATGATGACGCATTGCCATCATTTTTTGTGGCACATCGCTATTGCTGCGAAATCAGGCTGAAACCTGCCATTTCGGCGGTTGGTTTGCGCATCGACTGAGCGCCCTCCGCGACCCCGCCGCTTGCCACGGAGGGCAGCGATCTACGCTTTGAGCTCGACGTTATCCAGCGCCTGATTCACCGCCAACTCCCCCAACATCACCACCTGCGCAATGCCCAGCAGCGTCTTGCGGTGCGAGACATCCAGCAACGCGGCGAAATCGTTGAGCATGGTCGTGGCGGACCCCAGGGATTCACTGGCGTTGGCGAGCAGGGATTCAGTGTCGTAGGCCGGATTGGCGAGGAACATTGGTCTGGATTGATCACCGCTGGCCATGATCTGGCTGGCCGGGGTGAGGTAGTGATCGAGGGCGCGCTCGGCGGCTTCGTGGAGTTTGCGGGAATCGAGGGATTCGTAGGGGGATGTGGGGTTGGATTCGGGTGGGTTGGGTGTTGGTTTGAACATGGTGTAACTCCTGACGGATAAACGAAAAGGAGCCATCACTCTCGCTACCAAACGAAGGGTGGAGGCCATACGCAGGTTGGTAGACCGGTCGTCAGGAACCCCGGCGCATCCGAAGACGCCCCGCGCATGACCACCATAAAACGAAGACGAGAAACGCCCTCGCAAGACAGTAGTCTTGTGCTTCTGACGGAGGCGGGCTACCAAACCCGATCACTGGTTTTCAGTGACACAGGGACGATAGAACCCGCGAGCTAGACGCACAAGCCGGCGGATTCTGTCTTAGGTGTAGGGGGAGGCGCAAGGATGTGTAGGGCGTAAGATCGACCAACAGGCCGAATTTAAACGGCCTTCAGCGTCAACCCAAGTGGAGACATGTAACACATCGCGGCAAGCCAAAGCTCAGGCCCGAATAGATGGGAAGAGCCATTGGAGGGCACCATAGATTACGATCAAATCAACCACCAGGTCGGCGGTTTATGGATCCAAAAGAACGCAGCGAAAAGCCTGAACAGAAGATACCCATTAGCGAAAATGAAGCTACTCTTCAATGAAACTCTCATAGGCATGAGGACTAGAGGGATGATATATTACGCAGTTAGTTAGGAGCCTCAATCTAAAGGATTGAAAATTGAAACTGAAAAAGAAAACCTACTCTCAATTTATTAACAGTACATTAGTTCGCAGAGCGTACAAATTTAATTTCCTAAGTTTGTTTTCCGGCGCGGGTATCGGCGACTATGGACTAAAGCTTGCCGGCGGCCAGTGCCTCGGCGCTTGTGAGATTGATCCGAGCAGGTCTGCCGTCCACAGTTCCAATATTGGCTCCAAACTTTGGGGAAATCTGAGGACCGAAAATAAAAAAATAATTGAGTATTACAAAGACCAGAAAATCGACCTACTTATTGCAACTCCTCCTTGTCAGAGCTTCAGTACGGCAAACTCACGACGTGGCCTTCGCGAGGATCCCGACCACGCCAGCAAAGACGAGAGAAACAGCTTGTTTTTTGAAGCTCTACATGTTGCTAGAGCATTGAAGCCGTCCGTTATTCTATTTGAAAACGTTCCAAATTTTCTAAAACGACAGATTCGCTCAGAAAACGGCAAAATTGTGGGTCGAGTTCACGAATTCATAGATGCCTCGCTTTCCGACTACTCAAGCTGGCAGGGAACTTTATGTTTCTCGCAATTTGGTGTACCGCAGCGGAGAAAACGTTCAATTGCAATTTTTGTTCGTAATGATCTTCAAATAAACGGCGACTTATTAATAAAAAATTACTTAGCCCCTGATCGTTGGTCATATCTGCCTGAAGGAAATCCGAAAAACATTCTACAGGCCATTGATGACCTACCTGAACTAGATGGGAAAAGCGAAGCAAGCGCGATATCAAAGGATGATCCCTTACATCAGGTACCAGTCTATTCCTCTCATCACTACAGTTGGATTTCTAACATTGCCAAAGG
>OEPS010000605.1_pt1 | contig 12427 bp, 4 predicted proteins | sample 1539411 | NCBI WGS metagenome assembly OEPS01 (sample SAMN02671747, study PRJEB22543) | soil metagenome | biome: bacteria | place: China:Hunan Province, Lengshuijiang City | collected 2012-10-15 | depth 0.08m m | reverse complement strand
CTGCCAGACCGAGATGTCGAACGACTGCGAAGCGGTCTGGGCAATGATGTCGCGGCTGTCCAGGTTCAGGTACGGCACCTTGCTCAACTGGTTGTTGAGCATGCCGGCCTGTTCGACCATCACGCCCTTGGGCAGGCCGGTGGAGCCGGAGGTGAAGATCACGTAGGCCAGGCTGTTCGGTGCGCTGAAGATACCCGGACGGCTTTCGCTGTAGTCGCCTGCCAGCAGCTCTTCCCAGACCAGCAATTGCACCGGCTGCGCCAGGCCCGCCAGCAGTGTGCGGGCACGCTCCAGGTAGCGGGCGCTGCAGATCAGCGCCGGGGTGCGGCTGGCGGCGAGGATGTTGGCGATGCGTTCATCCGGGTGGCTCGGGTCCAGCGGCAGGTAACCGGCACCGGCCTTGAAGGCGCCGACGATGGTCGCCAGCAACGCCAGGCTGCGCTCGGCCAGCAGGGCTACCGGCTGGTCCTGACGCACGCCATGGGCGAGCAGGGCATGGCCGACGCGGTTGGCGTGGCGGTCGAGCTCTGCGTAGCTCCAGGTGTGCGCCTGGCAACTGGCGGCGGGCTGCTCGCCATGCTCGTCGACCTGCGCTTCGAACAGTTCGATGAACGAACGGTCCAGGGCATGGGCGACTTCGGTCTGGTTATGCTGCAGGATCCACTCGCGGCGCTCGCCGCTTTCCACTTGCGCGACGTGCTCAAGCGGTATCTGCAACTGCTCGGGCAGGGCTACCAGCAGTTGCTGGAACTGCGCCAGCAGCGCGTCCATGGTTGTCCGGTCGAAGTAGCGGGTGTCGTAGGACAGGTGCAGGCCGAGCTGTTCGCCGGGGTAGACCACCACGGTGATCGGGTAGTTGGTGTGGGTGCGCGACGACTCGGAGATCACCCCCATGTTCTGCGCGTCGAGGCCGACCGAGGTGGCCATCGGCGCGTTTTCGAACACGAACAGGCTGTCGAACAGCTGCTGGCCCTTTTGCAGCTCGCTGCAGGCCTGGATGTTGACCAGCGGCAGGTAGTCGTATTCGCGCAGCGAGACATTGGTTTCGAGGATGCCGCGCAGCCAGTCCAGGGTGCGCGTGCGCAGGTCCGGGGACGGCAGTTTGATCCGCAGCGGTACGCTGTTGATGAACAACCCGACGGTGTCCTGCATCTCTGGAATATGCGCCGGGCGCCCGGAGACGGTCACACCGAAAACGATGTCGCGCGAGCGGCTGTGGTGGTGCAGGGTCAGGGCCCAGGCGGCTTGAACGAAGGTGTTGACGGTCAGGCGTTGCTGGTTGGCCGCTTCCAGCAAGCGTGCGCTCTGCTCGCTGCTCAGCCAGGTGTAGTTGTCGTCGATCACCGAGTGCGCCGCGCCGCTGACCTGTGGGCGATCTGTCGGCAATGGCGTGGCTTGCTCCAGCCCTTCGAGCTGCGCCTGCCAGAAGCGTTGTGCGGCCAGCGGGTCCTGCTGCTGCAGCCACTCGATGAAATTGCGGAAGCGATACGGCGTGGCCAGCTGGCTCGGGCGACCTTCGCGTGCGGCGTGGTAGATCTCGAAGAAGTCCGCCATCAACAGCGAGCGGCACCAGGCATCGATCAGGATGTGGTGGTTGCTCATGACGAAGCGGTGGGTCTGGTCGGCCAGCTTGATCAGCTTGAAGCGGATCGGCGGTGCCTTGGCCAGGTCGAAACCGGCCTCGCGCTCTTCGCGCAGCAACGCGATGATCCGCGGCTCGGCCTGCGCCAGCGACAGGTCGCTGAGGTCGAGCAGTTCGACCTTGATTTGCGGTGCGCGGTGAATCACCTGCAATAGCTCGCCACCGGTGTTCCACAGGAACGACGCGCGGATCGCCTCGTAACGCTGCACGACCTGCTGCCAGGCGCTGTCGAACAGGGCGTAGTCGATGGCTTCGCGGATGGTGTAGCACTCTTGCATGAAGTAGATGCCCGAGTGCTGCTCCAGCAGGGTATGCACCAGCAGGCCTTCCTGCATCGGCGACAGCGGGAAGATATCGTCGATAGTGCGCACCGGGATCGGCAGGGCGTCGAGCTGCTGCTGAGTGAGCGTGGCCAGGGGGAAGTCCGAGGGCGTCAGGCCCAGGTGCTCGCCGCTGCTGCAATGCTCGATCAGTTGCTCCAGTTCTTCGCGGCAGTACTGCGCGAGTTGTTCGATCTGGGTTTCGCTGAACATGTCGTGGCTGAAGGTCCAGGCCATGTTCAGGCGGTTGTCGTAGACCTGGCTGTTGAGGGTCAGCCAGTTGCCCAATGGCGTATCGGGGCTTTTCTCTTCGCCGACCGGGTCGCCGCTGGGGGCGAACAGGGCGCCGTTGTCGCCATCGAAGCTGCCGTCGAACTGGCCCAGGTAGTTGAAGGTAATGCGTGGCTGGGCCAGGGCCTGGAGTTGCTCGCGGATCGCCGCGTCGCCCAGGTAGCGCAGGGCACCATAGCCAATGCCTTTGTCGGGTACTGCACGCAGTTGCTCTTTGATGGTCTTGATCGAGTTATCAAGCTCAGTCTGCGGCGTCAGGCACACCGGGTAGAGGCTGGTGAACCAGCCGACGCTGCGGGTCAGGTCGATGTCGTCGAACAGCTCTTCACGGCCGTGACTTTCCAGCTGCACCAGCACTTCAGGCTGGCCACTCCAACGCTGCACGCCGCGCGCCAGGGCGGTCAGCAGCAAGTCGTTGATCTGTGTCCGGTAGGCTGCCGGAGCGCTCTGCAGCAACTGGCGGGTATGGGCCTGGCTCAGTTGCACACCGACAGTGGCGGCATGGCGACCAAGCAGGCTGCCGTTGGCATTGGCGCCCGGCAAGTCGCCGTCCACGCCTTGCAACTGGCTCAGCCAGTACTGCAGTTCGGCTTCGACGGCAGTGCTGCGGGCATGCTCGCCCAGGCGCTCGGCCCATGACTTGAAGGCGCTGGTCTTGGCCATCAGCTTCGGTGTCTGGCCGGCTTGCAGCTGCTGGTAGACCTGCTGCAGGTCCTCGAAGAGGATGCGCCAGGACACGCCATCGACCACCAGGTGGTGGATCACCAGCAACAGGCGCTGGCTGCCGTCGGCAAGCGTCATCAGCACCGCGCGCAGCAACGGCCCGCGGCTCAGGTCGAGGCTACGCTGGGCTTCGTTGCTGACGGCCGCCATCGCCAGTTGATCGGCTACCGTGCGTTGCCACAGCAACGGCTCGTCGTCAGCCAGCGGCGCATGCACGGCGCGCCAGCCGTTGTCGTCCTGATTAAAGCGCAGGCGTAGCGCGTCGTGGTGCTCGACCAGTACGGCCAGGGCATGGCGCAGGGTGTCTGGCTGCAAGGCGCTGGCGGGCTTGAGCATCACCGACTGGTTCCATTGCTGGCGCCGGTCGATGGCGCTGGCAAAGAAGGCCTGCTGGATCGGCAGCAACGGCGACTCGCCAACTACCGGACCTTGCTCGACCTGCACCGTGCTCTCGCCCCATTGCGCGACCTGGGCCAGGCCCTGGATGGTCTGATGTTTGAACAGGTCCTTGGGGGTGAAGCGGATACCAGCCTGGCGGGCGCGGCTGACCACCTGGATGGAGAGGATCGAATCGCCGCCCAGTTCGAAGAAGTTGTCGTTGACGCCGACCTGTTCGAGCTTGAGCACGTCTTGCCAGATCGTGCTGATGTGCTGCTCCAGGGCATCGCGCGGCGCCTGATAGGCGCGCTGACCGTGGTTGCTGTCGAGGGCGGGCAGGGCGCGGCGATCGAGCTTGCCGTTGGGGGTCAGCGGCAGGGTGTCGAGGAACAGGTAATGGGCCGGCACCATGTAGTCCGGCAGGCATTGCAGCAGGGCCTGGCGCAGCGTTTCGCGCAGGCTGGCAGCGGCGTTGTCGTCCAGTGCCTGGGTGGCGGCGAGGTAGGCCACCAACTGAGCGCCATGGGTGCTCGGCTGGGCGAGAACCGCGGCCTCGGCGATCGCGGGGTGTTGCAGCAGGCGTGCCTCGATCTCGCCCAGCTCGATGCGCAGGCCACGGATCTTGACCTGGTGATCGATGCGGCTCAGGTAATCCAGGCTGCCGTCGGCGCGCCGACGGACCAGATCGCCGCTGCGGTACAGGCGCTCGCCGTTGGCGGCGAAGGGATCGGGCACGAAGCGTTCGGCGGTCAGCCCCGGGCGCTGGTGGTAGCCGCGGGCCAGGCCGGCGCCGCCGATGTACAGTTCGCCGGCGCTGCCTTGCGGGCAGGGTTGCATGTGCGCGTCGAGCACGTGCGCGTGGACGTTGTCGATCGGCTGGCCGATGGGCGCAATGGCGCTGTCGGTTGGGCCGGTGATGGTCTGGTGGCAGGTGTCGATGGTCGCTTCGGTAGGGCCATAAAGGTTGACGATGCGCCCACCCCACAGCGCCTGCAATTGCGTCACCAGCGCCGCACCGAGGGCTTCGCCGCCGAGCAGGACCAGGCGCAGGCTGGCCAGTTGTTCGGCATTGGCCTGGCTCAGCAGGGCCTGCAACAGCGACGGCGCCATCTGCAGCACACTGATACGCTCGGCGGCGATTTCCTGCCAGAGCAGCGACAGGTCCTGGCTCAGGGCCGGACTGGCGAGCACTAGCTGAGCACCGTTCTGCAGTGGCAGCCAGAACTCCCACACCGAAGCGTCGAAACTGATCGCGGTTTTCTGCAGCACCCGGTCCTCGGCCTGCAGGCTCAGCGCTTGCTGCATCCAGGCCATGTGGTTGGCCAGCGCGCCATGGCGCACCTGGACGCCCTTGGGTTGGCCGGTGGAGCCGGAGGTGTAGATCATGTAGGCCAGGTGGTCCGGGTCGACGGCCACTTGTGGTGCGGTCTCGGGATAGTCCTGCAGGGCAGTGTTCAGGTCGCCCAGTTGCACGGCCTGGACGCCGGCCGGCAGTGCAATGCTGTCCTCCTGACCGGGTTGCAGCAGGACCAGGGCGATGCCGCTGTCCTGCATCATGTAGGCCAGGCGCTCGGGCGGGTAGTTCGGGTCGAGCGGCAGGTAGGCACCACCGGCCTTGAGGATCGCCAGCAGGCCGACCACCAGTTCGACGCTACGCTCCAGGGCCACGCCGACGAACACATCGGGGCCGACACCACACTCGAGCAGGCGATGGGCGAGGCGGTTGGCCTGATGCTCCAGCTCGGCGTAGCTGAGGCTGTGGCCGGCGCAGGCCACGGCCAGGCGCTCGGGGGTGCTGGCCGCTTGCGTGGCGACCTGCAGGTGCACGGCGGGCAGGCCAGGGCGTGATACTTGGGTGTGGTTGCCACAGGCAAGCAGCGCCTGCTGCTCATCAGCGTCAAGCATGGCCAGTTCGCCCAGGGCGCGTTGTGGTTGTGCCAGCAGGTCGTCGAGCAGGTTTTGCCAATGACGGGCCAAGCGCTCGATGCTGGCGGCGGCGAACAGGGTGCTGTCGTATTCGAAGCTGGCGTCGATGCTGCGCGGGCTGTAGGCGATGTCCAGAGACAAATCGAATTTGGCTTCCTGCTGACCCAGCGGCAGAAAGTCCAGAGCCAGATTGGCGAAGCGCATCGGTCCTTGTTCAGCGCCGCCGACACGCCAGTTGAACAGGGTCTGGAACAGCGGGTTGGCCTGGGTGCTGCGCTGTAGCTGCAGGTCTTCGAGAATCAGCTCGACCGGATAGTCGGCGTGCTCCAGGGCCGCCAGCGACTGCTCGCGCAGGGTGTGCAGAAAGCTCGGCAGCGGCTGGCTGCCATCGAGCCGTGCACGGTAGATCTGACTGCTGACGAAGTAACCCACCAGTTCCTGGGTCTGGGCCTGGTTGCGGCTGGCGTTGGGCACGCCGACGGTGAAGTCATGCTGGTTACTGTAACGACCCAGCAGCAATTGCCAGGCACCGAGCATGACCACGAACGGGGTCAGGCCGTGGGCCTGGCAGAAGCTGTTGAGACGCGCCACCAGCGGTGCCGGCAGGCTCGCGGTGAAGGTGCCGGCGAGGGCAGCGCGGTCCTCGGTGCGCGGTTGGTCCAGTGGTAGTTCGAGCGGCACGATTTCGTCACCCAGGTACTCGCGCCAATAGCGTGCGGCTTTGGCGTGCTGGGGCGTGGCGGGGTAGTCCTGGCGCTGCCAGCGGGCGTAGTCGGCATACTGGATGGCCGGGCGCGGCAGGGCCTGACTGCGGCCTTGCAAGGCATTCTGGTAGGCGCTGGCCAGGTCGTGCATGAGGATCGGGTTGGACCAGGCGTCGGAGACGATATGGTGCATGTTCAGCAGCAGCACGTGACGGTCGTCGGTCAGGCGAATCAGGCTGGCGCGGATCAGCGGCGCAGAGGTCAGGTCGAATGGTTTTCCTGCTTCGGCTTGCAGCTGTTGCTGCAGCTGGGCGTCGCGTTCGATTGCGTTCAACGCCGACAGGTCCTGATGTTGCAGCGCCAGGTGTGCGTGCGGCGCAAGCACCTGCAGGGGCTGGCCGTCGATCTCTTCGAAACGCGTCCTGAGAATGTCGTGGCGCTGGATCACCTGCTGCAGCGCGGCGTCCAGGGCATCGGCCGCCAGGTCACCTTCCAGTACCAGGGCGCGGGGCAGGTTGTAGGCAGAGCTGAGCGGCGCGAACTGCTGCACGAACCACAGGCGTTGCTGGGCGAAAGACAAGGGTTGCGGCTGATGGTCGGTGCTGGCTGCGATGGCGTCCGGGGCACCTGCCTCGTCGGCCATGAGCAAGGCCAGCAGGTCATCTTCGGGAAGGGAATGCTCTGGGTTCATCATCGATCTCGTCGCCGTCGGCAGAGGAATTGTGCGTTCTCAGAAAGACGAAGGACGACGAGACGGATTTACACGTAAAGCGGCGAACGACGGGCGTTCGCCGCGCTTGTCAGGCGTAGCTGGGCGCAGTCACCACCTGGCCGGCCTGCATGCGCACCAGGTGATCGGCGATGTCGAAATAGCGGTCATCGTGGGAGATGACGATGATGGTCTTGCCCAGGCGTTTCAGGTCGGGCAGCAGCTCGGTGTAGAACACCCGGCGGAAGGCCGGATCCTGGTCGGCCGCCCACTCGTCGAAGACCAACACCGGGCGTTCATCCAGCCAGGCACTGACCAGGGCCAGGCGCTTGCGTTGGCCGGTGGACAGGTCGGTGGTGGTGAAGGCGCCATCGCGCACGCTGACCTTGTGGGCGATTTCCAGGCGTTCCAGGTACTGGCCGGCGTCGGCTGGCAGGGTGCGGCCGTCTTTCATCAGGTCTTCGAACAGGAAGTAGTCGGCGAAGATCGTCGTGAAGTGCTGGCGGTAGTCGTCCAGACCCTGGGCATCCACGGCTTTGCCGTTGACCAGTACCTGCCCCTGGTGCGGAGTGTAGAGGCCCAGCAGCAGCTTGATCAGGGTGGTTTTGCCGCAGCCGTTTTCACCGACGATGAACAGGATTTCGCCGGGCGCGATACTCAGGTTCACTGGCCCGAGGGTGAACGGGTCGCTGCCGGGTATGGCCGGGAAGCTGTACTGCACGTTGCGCAGCTCCAGGCGCTCAAGCGCGGGTTGTGGGCCGGGGTCGGCGCTGAGCAGCAGGTGCGGCTCCGGTGAAGAGAAGCGTTCGGCCAGGTCGGCAATGCGCCGGAAGGCAATCTGTGCGCGGCTGATGATCGGCAGGTTACCGATCAGGCTTTCCAGCGGGCCTTTCATGTACAGCAGCACCAGCACGAAACCACTGATCACTGCCGGGTCGTTGTTCGGCCACAGCGATTGCAGGGTCAGGGCCAGGCCGATGACCACGAAAAACAGCATCGAGCCCAGGCTCTTGGCGATCACGAAGATGTTGATCGCGCGCACATGGGTGTCGCGGATGTGGTCGGCAGTGCCCTGAATATTGCGCGTCAGCATGGCATGTCGGCGCGGGCGGTGAATGCGCAGTTCCTTGGCGCCTTCGGCAATCGCCTGGTAGTGCTTTTGCAGATCGTCTTCGGCCTCGCGGGCGGCGTTGAAGCCGCGCAGGCCTTTGCTCTGGGCGACATACTGGATCGCCGAGCCGATGCCGATGGCGGTCAGGGTGAGGAAGAAGATCGGCAGCGACAGGCTGGCCAGGTAACCCAGGCAACCGACCACCACAGTCAGGGAAATCGCCAGCGGGGCAAAGGAGAAGGCAAAGTCGCTGATGGTGTCGACGTCGTGGGTCAGCACCGGGATCAGGCGGTGGGTGCGGTAGCGTTCGATCTGCTCGATTGGCGCCGACAGTACCTTGGCCCCGAGCTCTTTGCGCAGCCGGGCGATGACATGCTGGCCGACATAGTTGGTGCCGATGTCGGCGGCGATGCTGCTCACCAGAGCCACCACGCACAGGCCGATGAAGGCCAGGACGATGCCTTTGCTCATGCCGTCGGCGTTGTGCAGACCCTGGTTGACCGTGGCCAGCAGGGCGGTGACGGCCAGGCCGCCAAGGATGCCCAGAACAATGGAGGAAATCACCACCAGGCGATACGGCTTGAGCAGGCTCAAGAGTTCGCGGGTGGCGCTAGGCGATGCTGCGGTCATGAAACTACCTCGTTCGCAACGGGCGGGGTGGGCTGGCGCGCTCTGCGGGCGACAGCCGTGTGTTGGAAGACGAGCCAGGCACGGGGCGATTTAGCGCTACCGGCGTGCGGGAAGCAGGGGGCGCGACAGTTGGCTGCCGGCCCCTGTCGGGGACGCGTTCAGAGTTCGCGCACTACACGAAAGCCGATCCAGTCGCCGCGGGTTTCCGGGCGGCGGTAGTTGCGGTTGCCCGAGCGCGAGAAGATCGGTGCCTCGGTCCAGTCGTTGCCGCGGATCATGCGTACCACGCAGTCGCCTTGCTTCCACGCGCTGCCATCGCTGGGGGCACCTTCGTAGCCTTCGTTCTGGCAGTCGGCGGTCCACTCGTAGACATTGCCGTGGGCGTCGTAGATGCCAAACGCGTTGGGTGCGTAACTGCCCGCCGGGGCGAGGAAGCTGAAGCCGTCTTCCGGGCCATAGGTGTTGGCGTGCTTGGCGATGCTGTAGGCCTTGCCTTCGTCACGCGGGAACGGCTGCGGGCCGCTGCTGCCCCCACGGGCGGCGTATTCACGCTCGGCTTCGCTGAGCAGCCGATAGTGTTTGCCAGTCTTTTTCGACAGCCAGGCGGCATAGGCTTCGGCTTCGTGGAAGTCCATGCACACGGCAGGGTAGCGGTTCTTGTCGCCACGCTTGTATTCGTCGGTCAGCGAATAGCGCGGCACCCCAGCCAGGCATTCGCGGCCGGGGCGATCATCGCCATCGGGCATTTTGTAGCCGCTGTCCTTCAGGTAGGCGTTCCATTCGCCGGTGAGCACCTGAAAGCGGCTCACGGCGAAGGGCTTGGCGAATGTCACCGGGTGCATCGGACCTTCATCGGCCTCGCGTCCCTGTTCGTCTTCGGGGGTACCCATGGTGAAGGTGCCGGCCGGCAGCACGACCAGTTCCGGGCAGTCCTTGCAGTCCTTGAACACCTCGCCCGGTTTGTGTTGCTCGCTGGCTTGAGCCAGGCCGGGCACCAGGCCGGCAAGCAGGGCGCCGAGGGCCAGACGGGCGATCAGGTTGCCGGTCGCGGTGCGGGGAGTCTGTGAATTCATCGGTCTCTCGATTCGCAGTAGGGAAAAGGCGGCACTACACGGCCTTGGCCAGGATGGCCATGAAGCGCTCGATCTCGGCTTCGTTGTTGAGCAAGCCGGGGGCGGTGCGCACCACCGGCCCGACGTCACGGTTGACGGCATCGGCGACCACGCGCTGTTTCATCAGCTCGGCGGCCACTTTGTCGCTGTCCTTGCCCTTGACCCGGAAGAAGCTGAAGCCCGACGACAAGGCCGCGCGGGTGGGGGTCACCAGTTCAATCTGCGCCATGCCTTGCAGGCGCTGACGCAGCTCGGCATTGAGCTGGTGGATGCGCGCCTGAACCTCGGCCTTGCCCAGTTGCAGGTGCAGTTCGAAGGCTTTGTCCAGCGCCCAGCGGTGCTCGAAGGCGTGGTAGCCGCCGGGGGTCATGCTGGTGGCAAAGTCGCTGTCCTGGGAAAAGGTCGGCACCAGCGGGGTGACATCCTTGAGCTGTTCCGAACGCGCACAGATGATCCCGGTGCCGCGTGGGCCGAACATCCATTTGTGCGTACCGGCAATGAAGAAGTCGCAGTGCATGTCGGGGAAGTCGAGGTTTTCCACGCCAAAACCATGCACGCCATCGACGACGTAGAGGATGCGGTCCTTGTCGTCACGGTTGCGGTTGTGCTCGGCCACCAGCGTGCCGATTTCGCCGATGGGCAGTTTCACCCCGCTGCCGGAGTGCACCCAGGTCATGCCCAGCACGCGGGTATTGGCGCGAATGTTGGCGGCGATGTTGCCCAGCACTTCGTCAGCAGAGACGCTGTGCGGCGCCTTGAACAAGTCGATACGGCGGACCTGGGTGCCCTCGCGTTCGGCGCGAAAGTTGAGCACGTGATGGGTCGAATAGTGTTCGTGACGGGTGGTGAGGATCTCCTGATCGGGGCGCACGTGAATGCCGCCATAGATCATCGCCAGGCCTTCGGTGGTGCTGCCGGTCAGGGCGATCTGCGCGGGTTTGGCCTTGAGGTAGCGTCCGGCCCAGTTGCGCACCTCGGCTTCACGCGTCCAGGTTTCTTCCAGGTCCCAGTCCATGGCCAGGCCCGGATTGCGGTCGAGGTTGGCGCGGTGCAGGGCAATCGCCTCGCGCACCGGTTTCGGGTGTGAGGTCACGAGGAAATTGGCGAAGTGAATGTAGCTGGGGTCCTGGTCGAACAGCTGGCGAAACTGGGCCCACTTGTCGCCGCTGGGCGCGGTTGGCGCGCTGGCCAGCGCGGCCGGGGCGAGGCTGCCGGCCAGTGGCAGGGCGGCGGCCAGCAGCCCGGCCTGTTTCAGAAAGGTTCTACGGTCGGTCATGGGGAGGGCTTCATCGCGCGCTAAGGGTTTTGGAGGAGTGCTGGACCTGGGCCCAGGCCCTGAGGAAGTTGCCGCCCCAGAGCTTGCCGATATCGGCTTCGGAGTAACCGCGGGCGAGCAGTTCGGCCGTGACGTTGCGGATCTGGCTGACATCCTCGAAGCCCTTGAGGCCGCCGCCGTCGTTGAAGTCCGAGCTGATGCCGACATGGTCGATGCCGATGGTCTTGACCACGTGATCGATGGCGTTGCCAAAATCGTTCAGGGTGGCCTTGGGTTCGTCGGCGAGGATGGCGTACAGGGCTTTGGCGTAGTCGCCGAAGCGCTGTTCCGGCCAGCTCGCAATCACCGGGTCGCCGGGCATCAAGGCCCAGGCCTGATTGGGCAGGGCGGGCAGGTCGAAGCGCTGGCGCAGTTGTTCGAGTTTGTCTTTGCTGGCCTGGCTGATCGGGCGCAGGTAGTCACCGTAGGCAGGGATCATCACCACGCCGCCGCTGTCGCGGATCAGGCGCAATTCATCGTCGTCGAGGTTGCGCGGGATATCCACCAGCGCCCGTGGGCCGGAGTGCGAAGCCACCAACGGCGCACGGCTGAGGGCGGCGACCTGGCGCAGGGCCTGGCTCGACATTTGCGAGACGTCGATGATCACGCCGAGGTCGTTGAGCCGCCGCACCGCTTGTTGGCCGAGCGGTGAAAGACCGCCGAGGGCATTGGCCGTGTCCTGGAAGAACGGCATCGGTCGCGAGGAGTCGGCCCAGGCGTTGTTGCCTACGTAGTTGAAACCGAACATGCGCAGGCCACGGGCCGCCCAGACGTCCAGCTGGTCGAGGTCGGTGCCCAGCGGGTAGGCATTGAGCATGCTGATGAAAATCGCGAACTTGCCTTCGCCTTGCAGCCGGCGGATGTCGTCAGGGCTGTAGGCGATGGCAGCGCGCTCGGGAAAGTCGCGGGCCATGTTGTAGATGACGCGGTAGCTGGCTTCCTGCTGGGCGCGTGCCAGTGCGACGAACTCAGGGCCGGGGCGGTGCGGTGCACCGTCGCCTTGCCAGATCGGCGGCCAGCCGAATACGGTCAGCGCTGCTGCGGAGAGGCCGCCGCGCTGGAGTTTGGGTAAATCGAACTGGCCCTGGCTGTCGCCGTCCAGCGGATTGTGCTCGGCGCCGAGGCTCAGCGGCACGCTGATGTGCCCGTCGAAGGTCAGCAGGCGCTGCTGCAGATCATTGGCCTGGCGGATCACGGCGAAACTGTAGCCGGGGTTGTCCCGGTAACCCTGGTCCCAGGCCCACCAGCCCGCGCCTGCGCCCAGCGCGAGAAGCACGGGCAGGCCGAAGCGCAGGGTGTTGTGCAAACGTCGTTGAGTCATTGCCTTCTCATGGTTCGCTGCTGTCTGGGGTGGACGAGCGCTGGGGCGAAAAATTTAGGTTCTTCATGGAATTGCGGGGGGATGATTTTGGGTTTTTGAGGGTGTGAGCTTATCCATTTGGTGTGGCGACGCTGATGGCCCCTTCCGCCCTTACGGCGGCCTACTTTTTTCTTGGAAAAAGTAGGCAAAACCGCTTGCTCCTGCATACGGCCCTACGCTGCGCTCCGGGTCCCTTCGCTCCGGCA
>OEPS010000604.1_pt1 | contig 12450 bp, 8 predicted proteins | sample 1539411 | NCBI WGS metagenome assembly OEPS01 (sample SAMN02671747, study PRJEB22543) | soil metagenome | biome: bacteria | place: China:Hunan Province, Lengshuijiang City | collected 2012-10-15 | depth 0.08m m | reverse complement strand
CCACCTGGACGCAGGCGAAGGAGCCGGCGACGAGCATAAAGAGGAAGAACCAGAGCAGCGGCGCCATCACGCGCGGGTTCGGCTCGAAGCCGGTGAGCCCGCCGAACACCTCGTTGAGCGTCGGCTGCAGCGTGAAGGTGAAGATCGTCGCCTCGATCGCCGACCAGACGACGAGCACGAGGAACGCGACCCACGGCATCCCCGGCTGGAAGTAGCGGCGCGAGGTGATGTCGAGCAGCGTGAAGGGCGAGCGCACGATGCCGACGATGATGTTCTTGATCATCAGCAGCCCGAAGCGCACCGACCCGATCACCCAGCCGACGAGCGCGACGCCGACGCGCAGCATCCCGGCCCAGAAGAGCCACACGCAGCGCCCCGCGTCCCACCACGCCATCAGCAGCGAGGTGAGGAACCCGCCGCGGCCGGAGCGGAAGGGGAGGGTATAGAGCGAGACCGCGGTGCACCACATGCCGGCGATCGCGAGCAGCGCGGGAAGGAGCAGCGCCGCCCAGGCGAGGACGCGGAGTGCGGGATTCCCCGGCGCCGAGGCGAGGTTCAACATCGACCCCTGCCACTCGGCGAGCCAGCGCAGCGGCGCCGTGAGCGCGAGGATCGTCGGCTGCCACTGCGGGGGAAAGAGCTGCGCGAATGAATCGAACATGAAAGTCGCCTCGTGACCTGGATGCGGTTGTCGTGCTTCCAAGTCAGACGAGCGCGCTTTCGCCGCCGATACTGTGATTTCCATCCGCGTGCGACAGGTCACGGGATGGGTGCGCGCTGCGGCGCGTCGCGCGCCGCGTGCGCGGACAACATGGGCTCAGCGGCGCATGCTGTCACGCTTCGTGACACGCATCCTTACCGAGGGGCGAACGAATCTTCCGCGCTGGACGCCGCTGCCTGTTTCGAGCGGCGGCGGAGCGATCGCTCAGCCTTTCGCCTTCCTCGCCGGCTTCGGCTTCTTCGAACCGTTCAGCGCCACCGCCTCCCGCACCAGCGCCCTGAACGCCGCCGCATCGACTTCCTCCCCCTCGTGAATGTCGATCGCCCGCCTGACGTTTCCGTCGAGGCTCGCGTTGAACAACTTCTTCGGATCCTTCAGCGACGCGCCCTTCGCGAAGGTGAGCTTCACGACGCTCCTGTAGCTCTCGCCGGTGCAGATGATCCCGTCGCGCGACCAGACGGGAGTACCCATCCACTTCCACTCCTCGACGACGTCGGGCACCGCCTCGCGGATCAGCGCCCGCATCCTGCCTAACGTCACGCCGCGCCAGTCGGCGAGCTCGGCGATCCGCTTCGAGATGAGCGCCGATGCCTGCTCACCGGAGATCCCGGCGGGAGTCTTCTTCTTCGCCGGCATCGGTCAGCCCTCCGGGTTGCCGTGGCGCGGCGGCCACTCGGGCGCCGCGATCCCGAACTGCTTCGCATACTCGGCGTTGAGTCGCGGCCACTCGAACTTCATCGCGTCGCCGCCGACGATGCGGCCGACCGGATGCCCGCCGAGGAAGCGGTCGAGCACGTCGAAGCAGATGTGCCAGCCGGCCGCGCCCATCGAGATGAAGTTGCGGTCGATGTTGTGCCAGAGCGTCAGGCGTGTGCCCTTGCCGAGCGGCTCGAGCTGCCAGCGCATCGTGTTTCCACCCCAGTCGTACTCGAGCAGCCGCGGTGCTTCGGCGCGCGTGACGCGGGTCTCCGAGACCTGCGGCGCCGGCGTGCCGACCGTCGAGAGCTTCACGGGTCCGGTGGCGTCGAGCGCGCGGTCGGCATCGAAGGGAGCCCACTCGCGCAGCTGATCGGGGTCGGTGAGCGCGCGCCATACCGTCGCCGGCGAATGGCGCAGCTCGCGGACGAGCACCAGCGTCCACCGCTCACCATCCTTCATCGCCTCGGCGCCGGCGGCGGGTCCGGGCGAATATTCAGCGCGACCGCTCATCGTTTCTTCCTTGCTTTCGTGACGGCTGTCTTCCGACGTGACTTCCGTTCCTCCGCGTCGAGATGGCGCTCGAGCGCGTCGACATGGGCGGACCAGAAGCGCCGGAAGGGGGCGAGCCATGCGTCCACCTCGCGCAGTGGCTCCGGCCTGATCCGGTAGACGCGCCGCTGGGCGTCCACCCGCGCCTCGACGAGCCCCGCCTCGCGCAGCACGCGGAGGTGCTTGGAGACGGAGGGCTGCGGCAGGCGCAGCTTCTCCTCGATCTCGCCGACCGAGCGCTCCGACGACGCGAGATAGCTGAGGATCGCCCGCCGGGTGGGCTCCGCGATGATTCCGAACGACGTGTCCACGGCTTGTATATACTACCAGCAGCATATACCTGTCAAGCCATATATGCCCCCGTCGCGGCGTCGCGGCGGCCCGGCGGCCGGCCCGCGGGCTACGGGCGCGGCCTGGCGGTCGAGCGCGAGTCGCGGTCGAGCGACGGGATGCGCCGCCCCTCAGCCGAGCAGGCGATGAGCTCGTCGAGCCGGCGCGCGCGGGTGTCGGGGCGCTTCGCGCTCACCACCCGCCAGATCACGTTCCGCCGGTACCAGCTCGGGGCACTCTCGAACCACTTCCAGGCTCTGCGATTGGCGCGGAACCGCTTCTCGTCGGCGGGATCGAGCGCGCTCTCCCCGCGCTGCTCGTAGGCGTAGATCCCGCTCTTCGCCGCCTTCCGTCGCCCGAACGCGGCGACGCCCGCGGGGAGCGCGCGTCCCTCGGCGATAAGCTTCTCCATCAGCGCGATGTTCACCGCGCTCCAGGTGCTCTCCGCCTTTCGCGGGGTGAAGCGGATGGTGTACCGGTCGTCGTCGACGCGCCGGCGCACGCCGTCGATCCATCCGACGCACAGCGCCTCGGCCACCGATTCGGGCCAGGTCATGCCGGGCGCACCGGTCGCCTTCTTGTGGAAGCCGACGAGCAGTTCACGTTCCTTCGCGTGGTTGGCGACGAGCCACTTCCGGAAGGCGGCGGGGGAGGGGAAGTAGACGGGGGCGGGCTGGTTCATGGGAGAAGGTTAAACCACCGCGTGTTCAGGCTCGATGCTTCACCGCCGCGCGTCCGGGCCGGAGGTACTGCCCGGCCAACGCCCACGCCGGATCCTTGTCGATCCGGTAGTCAAACTGCCTGACGGGCGACTGGTCCGCGGTCAGCGTGGTGAGGTAGGCGTGCGCGACCTCCGGATCGCGCACTCGGAAGATGAGTTGGCGCGTGCCATTCCAGGTGATCGACGCGAGGAACGCCGCGTTGCTGTTCGCCTCGAGGTGGCTCCGAAATTCCTTCGCCAGCTGCTTCAACACTTCGGTCTCTGCGCTCGTCGGCAAGCCGGCATCGTGCTTCTCGGCCATGTCGATGATGATCGAAAGCTGCCAGGGGAACGCCTCGGATCCGACAATACGATCGAGAGCCTGGTTGATGACGCGCAGCTCTGGCATCCCCTCCGACTCGCATTGGAGGATGACCGCCGACTCCGTCGGGATGGTGACGCCGGCACTCGGCGCCTTGTTTCTGAACGGCAGCCACATATCGAGGCTCGTGTGATAGAGGTGAGAATTCCTCGTTTCAGGACAGGGCGCTCGACACTACCGCTTCAGCACTTCCTCCCGCCGCCCGACAAGCCTGATTGCCGCGTTGGGGTAGAGTTCGTAGACGAATGCATCCGTGACGACCATCTCCGGCACGCTCGGCTCCCGCGTCATCACCCACAGCACGTCCGTGTCCTCGGGGACGTCGTCGAACACCGCGCTGTGCACCCCGACCTTCAACTCCGATCCGTTCTGCAACACCGGGCGGCCAAACTCGAGGATGGTGTTGTGCAGGCGGCGGGTATCGAGGATCGTGTTCCCGTCGGCGCTCACCCGATAGCGCGCGTCGCCGCCGAGCGGCCACACGTCGGGACGCGTCTGCGCGGGAAAAACGTAAACGAGCCATTCCTGCTGGTCGCTCGGGAGCACCGCCACGTTGTACGGTCGCCTCGGATGCGCGGAGGTGGTGAAGCTCCGGCGCGCATTGTCGATCGCTCGCGCCACGCCGAGATGCCACGCCGTCTGGGGACGTGCGGGACGAAAGCTCTGGATGTAGAAAGAGTCAGAGTTGACGCGCAGCTGGCGCGCTTCGTAGGACAGAAGAAAGGTGTCGCGCCCAGCGGTCATGTGTCCGAACATCACCCACCACTCGGCGCCCTCGCGCCGGACGAAGTACATGTTCACTTCGTCAGGCGCCGGATGAAGGGCCCGAATCGTATCGGATGCGCGACGCGCCGCGAACATGTAGGACGCGAGCTCCATCCCGCGCCCCGAGATGGCGATCAGCGAGTCGGGGTGTGGCAGCGGTTTCGGGCTGGCCGGCTGCGCCGCCAGCGCCGGTGGTAGCGCAAGGCACAGCGATGCATGGAAGATCCAGGCTGCGCGCACGCTCGCGGAGGGGGACTTTGCTTTCGTCGATGTCATGGCTCAAGGACGATCGAGGTCCGGCGCGCGTTCCGCCGTGACTGACGTCAAGACATTGTGACCGACTGGAGTGCCGACGTTAGGCGCCGGCTGCCATAATAGCATCTTCCGCTGGCTCGTCTCCGCGCGCTATGATCGGGAACGCTGCTCGCCTGGCCGCGCCGCTCCCTCTCCCCGGTCCGCATGCGCCTTCTCTCGTTCGCCATCGCGCTCGCCGCCACCGCTGCCTCACTCCACGCCCAGGACGACACGCTCCACGTCCTCCGCCATGCGCCGAGCGACACGGCGAGCGTGAACAGCGTCATAACGGTGACCTTCGATCGCCCGGTCGCCGGCGCGCTCGACGCCACCGTCGCCGCGGAGAAGCTCTTTCGCATCGTGCCGGCGATCAGCGGGCGAGTCGCATGGCGCGATCCGGTCACCATCCGCTTCGTCCCCGACGAGCCGCTCGTTCCCGGCACCCGCTTCACCGTCACGATCGACACCGCGTTTCGCGCGCTCGACGGGACGCGCCTGACGCGTCCCTACGAGTTCTCCTTTCGCGTTCCGGACGCGCGGCTCCTCGCGCGGTCGTTCGGCGGTGACTACCGCTACAGTCCCGCCATGCTCCCCTATGACGGGAAGATGACGCTGCTGTACAGCGCGCCCGTCGACCTGGCGATGCTGCAGCGGGGGGTCCGGCTCGAGTTCAAGGATTGCCCAGCCGCGCGCGCTGCGGTTCCTCTTCGCGTCGCGCGGCAGCGACCGATCGGCGAGGGAGATCCGCAACGGTTCAGCTACGCCGGCGGGTGGGATCGCGACACGGTCGCCGATCGATTCCGACGGGTGGTGGAGATCGAGCCGGTGTCGCCCCTCCCGGAGGACTGCCTCGGGACACTCACCCTCCCCAACTCCATCGACGACGCGGGGCACGGCAGCACCGAGCAGTACGCGGTGCGCACGCTGCCGCCATTCGCGCTGTCGGCGTTCGAGTGCCCTGAGGCGAGGTGGTGCAATCTCGAGATGCTGAGCTTCACCTTCACCGCCGACGTGAAGCTCGCCGACGTGAAGCGCTTCGTGCACGTCACTCCCGCCGTCCCCTTCGACTTCCGGTATCCACGCGATCAGGCCTCGACGTGGACGATCCTCGCCCCTCTGGTTCCGCGCACCACGTACGCGATCTCGATCGATTCCGCGCTCCGCGACGTGGACGGCCGGCGGATCACGGGGAAGCTCAGCGCGACCTTTACCACCGGCGATTACGTCGCGAACATCGGATACGCGTCAGGGCCCGTGACTGTTCCCCGCGGCGGCCCGCATACGATCGCCCTGCGTCACATGAACGTCGGCGCGGTGCGCGTAACCTCGTGGTTCATCCCCGAGGCGAACCGCGCGATCGCCCTCTCGCTCCTCCCCGGTGACCTGAGCCGGAAGATCGACTCGCTCGCCGAGTCGACGACGACGGCGACCATCCGGCTCCACGCGACGGTGAACGTCGATGGTGTCACCGAGCTGCCGTTGCCAGGAGCTCTCCTTGCCCGGCGCGACGGACTGGTCGCCATGCGCGTCGAGGTCGCCGGTCGACTGAGCACTGCACGCCCGCCCTCACCGCCCCAGGTGAAACGGGGGAAGGGGACGCTGTCGACCGCGATCATCGAGGGCGAACCGCTGGCGCCCATCCCCATGTCGCCGATCGCGCTCGTCCAGCTCACCGGGCTCGCCGTGCACGCGAGGATCGGCGACGGTGATGGCAGCGTCGTCGTCACGAGCATCGGCGACGCCCGGCCCGTGCGGGGAGCAACGGTCCGCTACCTCGCGCCCGGCGGCGTCGTCATTGCCGAGGCGCGAACCGACAGCGCTGGCGTTGCGACCCTCGCATACCCGCGACTCGACGCGGACCGTCGACAATTCGGCGGGATGAGCGAAGCGCGCTACCATCTCGTCGACGCCGCCGTCGCCGGCGACCGCGCAGCGTTGCCGGTGGTGCGGGGCCGATCGTACTACTGGATGTCGAACCCGCTCGACCCGTGGTCGCTCGGCGGGCGGCGCGAGGGCTCGCCCGCGTTCACGGCAACGATCTTCGCCGAGCGTGGAATCTACCGGCCCGGCGAGCCGGTTTACCTGAAGGGAGTGCTGCGCACCGGCGTGCTCGGCGCGCTCACCGTGCCACCGCGGCAGCCCGTCCGCCTGACGGTAACCTACCGTCCCAGCGGGTACGAGTCCGACGAGGACGTGATCGTGCGTGACACCGTCATCAGGAGCACTTCCTTCGGCACGATCACGGACTCGCTCCGCCTTCGCCCCGGCGCCGGGCTGGGGATGTACGTCGCCAATTTGATGACCGGTGGTCCGGGGAAATGGACGTCCGTCGCCAGCGAGGAGCTGCGCGTCGCCGAGTATCGCGCGCCCGAGTTTCTCGTCACGGCGAGCAGCGACTCGGCACCGCGCTTCGCCGGCGACACGGTGCACGTCGCGGTGTCGGCGCGATACCTGTTCGGCGCACCGATGGGTCGGACGCCGCTCCGATGGCAGGCGGAGCTCCACGAGCTGAAGCCCTGGGATATCCGGATCCCCGGGGCTGACGGGTGGACCGTCGGCGAGTGGGACTGGCAATGGGGGGACAACCCGCCCACGCCTAACGTCCAGGGAGTGGACACCCTCGACGACGCGGGCCGCGCCGACGTGCGCGTCGCGCTGGCGGCGCTTCGCCCGAGCCGGCCCGGACGGGTCGATGTGAACGTCGCGGTCACCGACCTCAATCAGCAGCTGGTGACGTCGACCACGCGGGTCGCGATCCATCCGGCGCACCTCTACATCCTCGCGAAGAAGGCGGAGCGGGCGTGGTACTGGATCGCCGGCCAGCCGGCCACGCTGCAGCTGAAGACTGTCAGTCCCGAGGGCGATGCGATCAGTGGGTCCGTGATCACCGCAACCGTCGCCTGGCGGCAGTGGCGTCGGCTCAACGGGGGAAGCAGCTGGCGGGATTCGACGGTGCGTGTCGATACGGTCCGGGCAGGGGTGGCCCCGGCGACCTACAGCTTCACCCCGGGGCACGACGGTTTCTACGAGGTGCGGCTCACCGCGTCCGACGGGCGCGGGGGCGTCGCGCGGACGACCGTCGGCGGCTATGCGATCGAGGGCGGACGGCGCGGCGGTCCTCCTTACCAGCTGGCGCTCATCGCGAGCGCGCGGGAGGCCTCCGTCGGCGAAGAAGTGCAGGTCGCCTTCGACTCGCCCTTCGACTCTGCCCAGGGATGGGTGACGCTCGAGCGCGAGCGTGTGCTCGAGCAGCACCGCCTGACGATCCACCGCGGGATGAACACGATCCCGGTCAGGATCACCGGGGCGCATGTGCCTAACGTGTTCGTCTCGGTGATGCTGCTGGCGATTCGTCCGACACGCGACGCGCATCCCGACTCGGCGACGCGGCTGCTTCGCGCCGGCTACGTCGAGATCGCGGTCCGAACCGGCCCCAAGCGCCTGATGGTCGCCGTGGCGCCCCGGTCGACGGAGTACGCGCCGCGTGACAGCGCGGTGGTGCGAGTGAGCGTGTCCGACTCCGCGCATCGCGGCGTGCGGAGCGAGGTCACCCTCTGGGCGGTCGATGACGGGGTGCTCGCGCTGACAGGATACACGGCGCCGGACCTCATCGCCCGGATGTACGAGCGACGCGGGCTCGGTGCGGCGCTGTGGAGCACGCTGCCGACGGTTGGCATCGCCCTGCCGGCGTTAGGCGCGCTGGCGTCCCCCGCGAGCTTCAGCCTGAGGGGACAAAGCTCGCGTATGCAGCTTGATGAGGTGGTAGTGGCGCAGGCCTTCGGCGCGGCTGCGCCGGCGATGCGCACGCAGTTCCGTGCGACCGCGTTCTACCTCGGCTCCACGGTCACCAGCGACAAGGGGATCGCCGAGCTGAGGGCGCAGCTCCCCGACAACCTCACGACCTGGCGGATGATGGCCGTCGCGGTCGGCAGCGATGACCGGTTCGGCTCCGGCGACACGACCATGCTCGTCACCCGCCAGATCGTCGCCCGGCCGTCGCTGCCGCGGTTCGTGCGCGCGGCCGATACCCTCGTCGCCGGCGCGGTGATCAACGCCCGCGACGGGGCGGTGCATCACGTGACCGTCGACGCCAGCAGCGAAGGGATGTCGCTGCAACGTGGCTCGCGCCGCACCGTCGACCTGGCCGAGGGAAGGGGTGCGACCGCGCGCTTCGCCTTCGCCGTCCCTGCTCGCGACAGTGCGCCGGACACGGTCGTCGTGCGCCTCCGTGCATCCGACAGCCGGAATGGCGATGCCGTCGAGTCGCGGCTGCCGGTGGAGCCGGACTTCCACCCGCGCGCGCACGCGTCGATCGGGACGCTGCGCGGTCGCGCGGAGGTAGTGCTCGACCTCCCCGCCGACATCGACGCAGCACGGTCAACGGTGTCGCTCCGCATCGGGACGTCGCCGATCGTCCCCCTGCTCGCGGCCTGGGACCGGCTGCGCGTGTACCCGTACGACTGCACCGAGCAGCTGGCAACGGCCGGGCGTGCCGTCATCGCGATCTGGCGGATCGCGGGGGATAATGCGCCGGCAACGTCAGGCAGCGACCCGCGCTCGCTGGCGCAGCAGGCCGCCGACGCGATCGTGCGCCGCCAGCGGCCGGACGGAGGGTTTCGCTACTGGGAGGACCACGACTGGACCTCGCCGTGGCTCACCGCCTACGCGGGACTCTTCCTTCTCGATGCCCGCGATCAGGGGATCACTGTCGACAGCACGGTGCTCCGGCGCGCGACCAGCTACCTCGAGGGCGCCGCGAAGCTTCCAGTCGATACGGGTGGGATGAACCGCACGGAGCGCCGCGACCGCCGGCTCGCGCTCGGCGGGCGCGTCGCAATCGTCGACTTCCTCCGCCGCTCCGGACAGCCCAACGCGAAGGCAGAGGATGCGCTGCTTGGCGCGGCGCCGGCGATGACTTGGGAGGATCGCCTCCGCCTCGCCGAGGTGTTGAGCCGTCGGCGGGACGCCCGCGCCAGAGCGCAGGCGATGGTCGATGAGGCGTGGCGGGCCGTCACTCGCGCCGGGGCGCGCGTCGACCTGCCCGATTCGGCACACGCTGAGCGCGAGTTTCCCTCGCGGATCGCGCCGGCGGCGGGACTGCTCACGGCGACGATCGCGCTCCGCCCCGACCACCAGCTCCTCGGCGGACTGGTGGAGACGGTGCTGCAACAGGGGCGCGCCGAAGGGGGATGGGCATGGAACACCCAGGACTACGCCTCGGTGGTGATGGCGATGTCGACGCTCGCCCCGGCGAACACGCAGGGCGGCCGCGTGACGGCGACCGCCGGTGGACGAGCGCTGGTCGCGCGCCGTGTCGGATCGTCCGACTCATCGGAGAAAGTCCCCCTCGGCGGACTGCTGACCAGCGCGCCTAACGGCAGGCAGCGCCTCGCCCTCAGGCTCGAGGCATCGGGGACGAAGATGCCGGTGTTCTACGCGGTCACCATCGAGGAGGTCCCCTCGAAGCCGCCGGTGACGCCGGACATCCAGGGGATCGTCGTCGAGCGCTGGTACGAGCGATTCGACAATGGACAGCCGGTGACGGCGGTGACCGAGGGCGACCTTGTACGCGTCCGCCTTCGGGTGACGGTCCCCGCCGATCGCGAGTTCGTCGCTGTCGAGGACCCGCTCCCGGCCGGTCTCGAGCCGGTGGATCTCACCCTGAAAACGTCAGGCACCCTGCAACCGTTCGTGACGCCGGTGAGCGAGCAGGCCCGCCGCGACGGCGACCGCGACTCGGAATCCTCGACCTGGCAGGCGTGGCTTTACGGGCGGTGGGAGGACGGCTGGTGGTCGCCGTGGGAGCACAAGGCGATTCACGACGACAAGGTGGTCTGGTTCGCGCGCATGCTCTGGCCGGGCAGCTACTCGGCCAGCTACATCGCGCGGGCGACGACGACCGGATCTTTCGTCCGGCCGCCGGCGCACGCCGAGGAGATGTACAATCCCGCGCTGCAGGGGCGGAGCGATGGCGGGCGGTTCGTGGTCGACGAAGTGAAGCACTGACCGAAAACGCAGGCAGCCACCGATCAGAGCAGCCGGTTGACCGGGCCGGCTCTCACTCGGCGATCCGCGCGATCAACCCGCGCCCCCGGAACGGTCTCGTTCCCGGCGCCACCACCTCCACGTTCAGCGCCGCCACGCCAGGCGGAACGCCGCCTCCCACTCGCCGTCAGGCCGCCTCGCCGGCGGGATCGGCCGCATCCGCAGCTCGGAGCCTCCTGCCAGCGCCACCGCCTTCCTCGAGTAGCCGAGACACGCGGGAGGGAGCCAGTCGAGGAAGACCTCGGGAACGGTGAACGTCACGACCGCTCCATCGTCGGCGAGCTCGCTCACGGCAACCGTACCCGCCGTGAAGAAGCGCGACCAGAGCTTCGGATAGTTGCCGATCACGAAGGACGGCTTCGTCAGCCGGAAGAACACCTTGTAGACGCTGTTCAGGCTGCGCTCGGCGATGAACTCGTACATGCGCGCGAGCGTCTCGTCGCTGTCCGCCCTCCCCGCACCGCGGATCGCCGGCGCCAGCGCCTTGAACGCCGAGAAGGAATACGTGCCGAGCAGGGAGAAGGGCTTGCTCCAGACGGCAGCCGCGTCGGGCGGCATCCGTTCGACGATCGCCGGCCAGGCGGCGTCTCCGCGCTCGGCGATCACGAACTCGCGCGCGTAGACGAAGTTGACCCCCCTGGCAACGATGTCAGTCATGTGGCATCGGGTGTCGGACGCTCATCGGTCCTGGGGTGAGGGTGTGAGACCGCCCGAGGCCGTCCGGCGCTGCTCGGTCGCGGCGATGATCGACGCGGCCAGCAGCTGTGGCCGGAGGTCGTCGGGCCCGCGCGACGAGGCGGGCGAGAGCATCCTGAATGCCTCGCGGGCGCCGGCGATGTCGCCGCTGCGCAGCCGGGCGACTACCGCGCCCTCGCGCAGCAGGTCGGGGGCGAGCCAGAAATCCCCGCGTGCCGCCGCCGCGAGCAGCGGCCGCGACGCGCGCGCCGCCTCGGCGAAGTCCCACGCCGCGAGGCCGTGCAGAAACTCGATCGACGCCCGTGCCTCGGCCGGCGCCGGCTGCCGGGCGAGGAACTGGTTCACGCGCGCGTAGAACGCGCTGTCGGCGACGCCGGCGCTACCCCCGGCGCGCGCTTCCTCGGCACGGCGCACGGCGTCCACCCAGTAGCGCCAGTCGATCGGGGTCGCGTTGGCGGCCAGCGATCGGTCGACCGCGCGCACCGCTTCCGCGGCGGTCAGCTGCTCGACGGTCGCGCCCTCGAACGCGGCGCTGTTGACGCGCGCGGCGAGCTCCATCGCCTCGAGCCGGGGAACGTTGCCGATCACGATGTAGGGCGCCCGGCTCGCGGGGACGCGCCGGTCCTCGAGCAGCGTGGCCAGCCCGAAGCGATCCCCCGAGAGCGCGGCGAAGCCGGTGGCCCCCTCGGCGAGATACCGCGTGCGCTCAGCGCCGAGGTCGAGCACGGGATAGAAGTCGCTGTTCGCGCCGCCGAGGTGGACGAGCGGGGCGAGGGTCCGTGCCTCGACGACGCGCAGCGCGTCGAGCATCTCGGGGGTCAGGGCGAGCACTCGCTTCAGGTCGTGCGCGATGCCGGGGAGTGCGAGCACCGACCAGTCGGGGGCGGGAAGCCGCGGCTCCTGCGTCGCGACGATGAGGACGTCGTGGTTCCCGACGACGTACATCGCGTAGTCGGGAAAGTTCTCGCCGACGGCGCGGACGACGCTGAGCACGAGCGGGTCGTTGATCTCGGACAGGTGCACCCACTGCGCGAAGATCCCCTTCGGCGCCATGAACCGCCTGACGTGCGCGTAGAACTCGGTGGTGAAGAGCCCGGAGACGCCGGCGACCCACGGGTTCGACGGTTCGGAGACGATCAGGTCGTAGCGCTCGCCCTGCGACGAGAAGTACGAGCGGGCGTCGTCGATCGCGAACGAGGAGCGCGGGTCGTCGAAGACGCGCGCGTTCGCCGGGTAGAAGCTGCGCGAGGCTCGGAGCATCTGCGGCTC
>OEPS010000602.1_pt1 | contig 12495 bp, 13 predicted proteins | sample 1539411 | NCBI WGS metagenome assembly OEPS01 (sample SAMN02671747, study PRJEB22543) | soil metagenome | biome: bacteria | place: China:Hunan Province, Lengshuijiang City | collected 2012-10-15 | depth 0.08m m | reverse complement strand
ATCTCGCGCAGACGCTCGTTGTTGCCGTGGGAGAAGTCTCCCGCGCAGGCGTAGCGCCAGTTGACGAACGGTCCGTCACTACCGTTGGGGTCACGCCGCCGGGAGTAGTCGCTGGATGGGACATCCTCCGCCGAGCGGTGGAATCCGCTACGGTGACTGGAATCGCCCACGATCCCGGAGTTGCGACCTCCGAGCCGCACCCAGTCGGCCATCTCCTGTTCGATGACCGGAGCCGCTACCGTGGCCATCAGCTCTCCTCCTCGCTGCCGTCTGCGCCGAGGAGCCTCCGTACCTCGGATGCCTCCTCCTCCGGCACCTCCTCGGTCCACTCCTCCGGCTGCGCGTTGCCCGGATCCGCCTTGGGGTTGCTCATGGCGTCACCTCCTTCCCGATCGGGAGCCTAACTCGCCTCCAGAGCAGTTACCCTGGTGGCGAGATCCTGCACGATGGCCAGCAGAGCGACCGAAAGCCGTTCGTACTGCACACCTTCCGGCTCGCCATCGTTGTCGTAGTGGACGAACTCCTTGAGCCCCAACGCATCGACCTCCTCAGCGATGAGGCCCACGTGCCACTTGGCGCGGTCTCCGTCCCGCGTGTATTCCCGCTTGTCCTGGAACCGGACCGGTCGGAGCTGGAGGAGCGTCCGGCTGTCCGTAGCCAAATCTCCCACGTTGACCTTGCTCTTCAACGTCGAGGTAACGCGATACACGATATGGCTGGCGTCCATGTGTACGTTGGCCGCGCTGGCCGTCGTGTCCGAGGTCCGGAGCCGGATGTTGCCGAACAGAGCCGAGCCGGAGCGCGGACCCACGATGAACTCGCCACCATCCGGTCCGTCGAGCCACACTCTCGTGTTGTTTCCGCCCGCTCCGGCGTTGTCCACATAGAGCGTGTAGCCGTGGTTGAAGGAGAGAGCGATGGAGCCGGGACCCTGAGCGGGCAACACCTCCATCGTCCCGTCAGTGCGCAGCACTCCCGCTCCGGTCCGCCGGAGCCAGGTGTCACCGGCGTTGGTTACGCCGTCGCCCCAGGTCATGTCTCCGTTGGCCCGGATAACCCAGCGGGGTTGCGCCTCGCCGGTGATGTAGGTGGCGAGGCCCCAGTCCCCTGAGCCCGGACGCTCAGAGCTAAGCCATCCCTCCAACCCCAACCGGCGAGTGCTGACGCGCTTCAGGGAAACATCCCCGCCCGCTCCGGCGGGAGCCCACTGCATCGATCCGTCGAAATCGACCCACCAGCGGTCCATCGTGTCGGTCCCACCCATCGTGGCGATAGCGCGATGTCCGTTAGCACTAGAGCTGGTGCGGAGCAACACCTGCGACGTAGCTCCGCCGCCTAGTCCCCACGTCTGAAGCAGCCGGTACTGGCTGCCGCTCGGTCCCGCTCCGAGTCCGAGCCGGGAGAACTCCAGCAGCGTCCCGACGTGTACCGGGATCCACGAGGAGCCGCCCCAGACGTTGGCCTTCCCGGTGTCCGTCTCCAGGATGGCCTGGCCCTGGAATGGCGTGGCCGGCCGTGCCGTCGAGGTGGCCGGAGTGAAGCTCATGGCCGCATCGAGCTTGTCGAAGTTTGCGTTGAGAACGCTCACATCCAGGAAGTCGCCGGTGATCGGATCCGGGTCGGGCTTCTGGAGGAGGAGCCGTGTCGTGTAGTCCATCATGCCACCCGCTGAATGCGGAGCCAGGATCCGGCGTACACGACTGCGGCGTCAGCGCTGGAAACCTGTTGGGCCCAGCGGAACTTCAGCCCGCCTCCGGTCCCGCCTGTCCTAAGGAGACCACGAGGCATGGCCTGGACGATAGCTCCGGTACCTCCCCAGATTTGGGTCTGGGACTGATTGCGGCTTTCCATCTTGATGATGCCTTCGTAGCTGGGAGTGCCGGAGTGCGAAGCGCTGAAGGAGTTGCCTGACCACTCCATTGTCGCACCGGCTGGCATGAACCAATTCATCGAGAGGTCAACCGCTGGCGCGGCGTAATACAAGATGAATCCGTCCATGAGATAGGTTGCGTTGGTGATCAGATTGGGAATTTGCAAATCCGGGTCATCGGTGAGGACGGTGGAGTTGCCCCGTGTTGTGTTGTTGCCCTTGACCGCCCAGAAAGTCTGGCCGATGCCCTTGTAATTGCCGAACTTCCCCCAGGAAGATCCATCCCACAGCAGGACGTCCCCCGTGTCCGTCTCTGCGATGATTTGCCCCGTGAATGGGCTTGGCCGGGTGTCCGAAGTGCATGGCGTGGCGCTGACCGCTGAGTCCAGCTTGTCGAAGTTTGCGTTGAGGACGGTGATGTCAACCGGGTCGCCTGTTACCGGGTCCGAATTGGGCTTCTGGAGCGCGAGGCGCGCGGTGCTGTCCATTGACTCCCCCTAGAACGGAACGATGATCACTTGGCACTGTTCAAGAATGGGGTCCCAGGTTCCACCGTTGAATACGTTCGATGCATACACCTTGACCGTGTACGTGCCAGGGGGCACGTTCACCAGGTCTGAATATCCGACGCTCCCGATGGCATTGCCAGACCAGTTACTGTCAGTGATCACCTTAGTGTCTGCAATAACCGGACCGATAGTGGTTGCTCTGGTAACTCCTCCTGAATCGACGAACTGGCATTCAGAGGACACCCATGCATCCTGGCTCAGGCTCACGGTGATTGAATGGTGGACGATAGCTCGACCACTCTCCAGTTCCACCACCATGTCCAAAGCAGTTAGGTGGTGGTAAGTGTCGCTGGTTAGGGTAAAGCCAGAAGTTTTCTTGCCCTGAACCCCGAAGGCAAGCTGAGCCAGATTCACCCGAGCGGCAGTGACAGGATGCACCGCCGCTATGTCATAGCTCCCATTCGGTTGCGATCCAACCTCGACTCGCAGCTTTCCGCTCGGATCATACACATCCAGAGAGCCTTCAGTCAGCCTGATATTACCGCCAAGACCAACCTCCATCTGACTGGCCAGCACCGTCTGGGCCGTGATGATCCCAGCGGTCAGCTTGCTAACGGAGAGGTCGCTGATGTGCTGATCATCAATCAGGTCAACGGTTGCCTGCACCGCCTCCGACGGTCCGGAGCGGTTACCCGCCCGGTCCACCGCCACGACCTTCACCCAGACGTCATCGGTCTGCTCGATCTGGAACGTTCCCACCGCAGGAATGTTGGCCTGGATCATCGCCGCGTTGGCGATCAGCTTGCCGACCTCGTTGCTGTCGTCGGGCAGGAATGCGTTGCTACCGCCCACATGCACGCTCAAGTACACGAGATCCGGCTGGAGGTTGAACGTCCCACCTTCCGCCTTCCCGAGCGTGTGGATGACCTGGATGGCGATGCGCGAGGAGGCTACTACCGGAGCCGCCGGCACGCTCGGCGCAAACAGATCCTCGCTCGCCACCACGAACTCCGAGGCGGACCACACGGAGACCTTGGGCGGGTTAGCGGAGTCCACCGCCCGGATCTGGAACTCATACTCCACGCCGGGAGTCAGCTCCTGCACCAACGTCTGCGTCTGGCCCCAACCGACATACACCGTGTGCCACTCGCCGCTCGCCTGCACGGGATCGGTAATTGGTGCGCCCCAACGGTTTCCGGACAGCTGACCCCACCGGTAGTTCGCTCCGAGCGGGCCCAACTCTCCCCATCGGACTCGATATCCGATCCAGGTGTTGACCCGGTACCGGATCTCATAGTGGCCGCCATCGGTGATGACGGAACCGTCCGTGTTGAGAGGCTGGTTCCACTTGAGGAACACAGCCGCCTTGGTCCAATCTCCCGTGTCGGGCTGGTAGGAGCCGGTGGAGGTGTCCTGGAAGGCGGGAGCCGCCGGGATGGTCGTATCCGGCGCAGAATCCGGGCTGTCGGGAAGGTTCGGACGGATGCCGACAGGCTCGGTACCGATCGAGGAGAGCGAGCGCGGGAGGTCTCCCACCACGATGGTCGTCTCACCGGTCTCTCCGGCGTAGTATGGCGACAGGTCGATCCACTCGCCTTCCGTGGTACGGAAGGCAACCGTCCAACCCGGAGGGACCGGCCACGTCAGCTCGACACACCGGAGCGCTATCGGGTTGATCGGCTGCCCCTCCCAGATGACCTCCCGCCCGGAGTCGATGAAGCCGTTCTTGGGATCGTACACATCAACGTAGTCGCCCACCACCAGATCTCCCTTGATATCAAAGGCATCCGAGGAGAGCGTGACGGAGTTTCGCTTGCCGGAGAAGTGATTCAGCGCCAGCTGCGCTCGCGCATCGGCGTTGGCCTCTGAGGTCTCCGACTCCGAGACCAGCCGGGTGATCTTGACCGGAGCGCCGAACAGGTGCTTGTACGGGACCACCGGCTGCTCGGCGGAGCCGGTTGCGATCGAGGAGCCTTCACCCTCCGCCAGCAGTACGACTCGCGTGGTGTAATCCTCCACATCCGTCTCCATGCCCATGCGTCCGGGCAACGCCTTCCGCAGCAGGTCCGCTCCGGCTTGCTTCTGCATCAGGATGGTCGTCGGCGTGGTCTTGTAGAGCTGGGAGACCGTACCGGCGTCGAGCGTCCCGTTGTTGTTCACCCGCCACTCGGCTCCGAACGTGTCGGTGACGTAGGTGATGGCCTTCCGAGGAGTCACCCACTGGTGCTTCCCGGTGTAGGTACCGGCGACGGAGTGCAGGACTCCCTCGATGACGCTCCCGCTCGGAGGGAGGAGCGCGCGCACGGAATTGGCAAAGGTCGTGCCGACCAGATCCACCGGCGCTTCCAGCAGGTCTCCCTTGTCGTCGGAGTCGCCGAGCCAGTACGCCATACCGGCTCCCTTGAGACCGTACTCATTCTGTGCCGTACGCCCAAGGTACACACCGACGTAGCGTGCGGCGGCCAGGAGGGAGTCTCCGTACTGTCGAACGTCCAAACGGCCAGGAGCGACCACTACGTGGCCGAACTCCGTGAGCTTGTCGAGGAGGTCTCTCGGCGTGTGCTCCCGGAGCCGGATGTCCCACGAGCCGGAAGCCTGCTTAATCTCGGTGATCGTCATCGCGGTACCACCATCGTCGCCTCGCTTCCCGCAGCGATGTACTGGTCATGAAGTCCGGCGAATGCATCGCCGGAGTCGGTGACTTCCCGGATCTGGAGGGAGTCCACATCGAGGAGTGTACCGACCACCACGGTTGGGGCGAGGATGCCAGCCGACCGAGCGATGTGAGTGGTGTTCGCCGGAGCCGTGGCCGTACCGGACACCGGAGTCCAGACATTCGCCGCGAGCGCGGGAGCCGAGATCGAGGTGCCGCTCAGGAAGGTCGCACCGTTGTACCAGCTGAACCGCAGGAAGGCATCGCCAGCCGTTACCGGTACGGGAGACCGGATCCAGCCGTTGATGGAGTACGTCTTGCCGGGTGTACCGGGAGTGGCCGTCTCGGAGTGCGCGATACGCAACTCAGTCGCCGCAGCGGTAGCCGTCACCCGGCCGTAGTACGTCCCGAACTTGGCTCCATCGCTGCGGATCTCCCCGTTGGCTCCGCTGAGCGTGAACCAAGGGACAAAGCTCCCGGTCTCAAAGCCAGGGTTACCGCCTCCGGCACTCGGCTTGGGGATCTCGGCTCCGATGTAGAAATCCAGGGAAGTTGTGGCCGCCTTGTGGATCCCGCCCGCCAGCGGCGTGAAGCTCCGGGCGGAGCCGACCGTGAAGCGGAGTCCATTGGCATCCTCGCCAACAGCATTCACGTAGCCGGTCCCAGTGGTCGTGGTCTCGATCGTATCCAGAGCCACCTCGATGATCCCAGAGGTCGAGCGCTGGACCTGTCCCTCAACGATGCGGGATCCGCGTCGTAGCACCAAATCGATGAGCACTCGCTGCTGGTTGTCCGGCTGAAGAACGAGGATCCGGATGACGGCCATCTCCGGATCGAGCCGGAGCACCGTGGCCGACTGCCAGTGCACCCAAGGAGTCGAGGTGTTGGCTCCGTTGGCCGTACGGATGTCGTACGCCTTCTCCCGCCACGCAGCCCCATCGTAGTGCGCCACGAGGAGGGTGGACGTGATCCCCATGCTCGACGGGACCGGCTTGACGCGCACGAGACCGTTGTTCAGCTCCCAGCCGATCGGCGGGAGCTTGATGCCGATGCCCGCCCGCTCGATCCCGTCAGAGTCGATGAGACGCACCCGCCCGTTCAAGTAGGAGCCGACCGGGCAGCCGTAGCGCGGGTTGACCGCCGGGATGGCGCGGTACACCGTGATCGGGCCATCGGATCCGGTCCGCACCACGGTCGCCGGAGTCGCCGCACCGACATGGTACCCATAGTGGCCGATCGGCGGAGCGTGCCAGCGCTCGCCGACCTTGGAGAAATCGTTGAGCCGCACCACATGCGTGAGCCTCGACTCGACGTCAACGGCGTTGTCGGGACCGATCCGGGTGAGACCGAGCGACCAGGTGAAGCTGCCAGCCTCGCCTTCCCAGTGCACCGCCGAGGTGTTGACGTCATCGATGGTGTAGTACCCGCTTCGGTCCGTCTTGTGTTGGAATACAACAGGAACGGTCTTGCCGTACATCGAGGTCAGGTCATCGGCGAGCGCTCGGAGCTGAGCGAGGCTCCGACCGGGGTGGACCTCGATCCCGGAGATGTTGACGGTGCGGACTCCCGACTGCGCATTCGTCGCATCGGCAATGGTGTAATTCTCATTGAGGGTCAGCGCTCCGACCTTCAGCACGCCAAGAGGCATCAGCGGTGGCTCCTCTCATAGTCGTCCAGCGCCTGGTGGAGCTTGGCGACGAACTTGCGCGGGACCGTGGGGTCATTCAGATCCCAAGTACCGTCGATCTTCACAGTACCGATGCTAATCGAGCGAGACTCCGTGTGCGTCGAGGGTGCGACGGCTGGTCGGATCTGTACGGGAGCGATGCCGGCCTGCGCGGTAGCTACCGCCGGAGTAGCCGGGACCGGCAGACGTGCGGCGGCACCCTCGACCATCCGCCCGGCGGCATCCTTCACCGCGCTCAGTCGGGAGATGAGACCTCGGGCAAAGTCCTGCGTCATTCGCTGACCGCGCTTCAGGACGTAGCCACGTCCGGACAGCGGACCCTCCTTGGCGGGAGAGCCGGGCAGGAATCGGCCGATCACGCCCACCACGTCTCCGGCCGTATCCCGGAGCCGACCCAGCATCGCCTTGATACCGTTGATCAATCCCTGGATCAGCTCCTTGCCCTTGTTGTAAAGGAGCGAGCCGATGTTGCCGAGACCGGAGGTGATCCGACCGGGAATGCCCTTGATCGTGCTGATCAGCGAGGAGAGCCGACTGACCACGCCATCCTTGAGCTTGTTGAAGAATCCGATCACCGTATTGACGATGCCGAGGATCCGGTTGAAGATGGTCTTGACGCCGTTGATCCAGTTGACCACGAATGCCTTGACGGCATTAAAGATGGTCGTCCAGACCGCCTTCCAGAAATTGAAGTAAGCGATGGCCTTGTCGATGACCCACTTGATGGCGGCCCAGATCTTGTCCCACGCCGCCTTGAAGAACGGCACCAGGGTATTCATGAACCAATCGGCGACTGCCTTGGCAGCGGTCTTGATCGCATCCCAGACCGCCAACACAATCTTCCGGAAGGTCTCCGACTTGTTCCAGAGCAGGATGATGGCGGCGACCAACGCAACGATGGCGATGATCACGAGACCGATTGGGTTGGCATTCAGGGCCACATTCAGAAGCCACTGAGCAGCCGTCCACGCCTTGGTGGCGGCCGCAATCGCCAGCTGCGTCACCTTATACGCCACGAGCTGCGCGGCCTGCCACGCCCAACGCGCTCCGGTAAGCGCCGCATTCAACAGCCATTGCCCGGCGGCCATCGCTCGGGTGGCGACATTCGCAGCTACCACCCGCGCTCGATAGATTGCGAGCTGAGCCGCCTGCCACGCCCACCGAGCGGCCATCATCGCCGCATTCAGCGCAATTTGCGCTCCTCGCCAGGCCAGCTTTGCGACCTTCACGAGTCCCGCCCAAAGCTTGATGAGCTTCATCGCCGCGAGGAGCGAGCGGAGCGCGGTCACGAACTGGTAAATTTTGATGCCGACCGCAGCAAAGATTAGGAATGCGGCCGTGGCCAGGCCGACATTGACGATGGTCTCCTGCGTGCCCTTGTCGAGCTGGGCGAGCCAATCGGCAAACTTCTCCAGTCCGCCCGCAATCTTGACGATGGCCGGGAGGAGCACGGTACCGAATGCGATGGCAGCGGTCTCGGCGCTACCCTTCAACTGCTCGATCTTGCCGGCCGTGTTGTCGAGCCGAGCGGCCGCAACATCCTCGGCGGAGACCTTCCCCATGGCCGTGGCCATGTTCTCAAATCCGGTCGCTCCCTCATTGGAGAGCACAGCAGCCGCTCGGATAGCGTCCGAACCGAACAACGTTTCCAGGGTGGCCAGCTTCTGCTGCTCGGTCATTCCCTTGAGGGAGTTCTGGAGCACCTGGGAGATATCGGCGAGGCTCTTGGCCTTGCCTTGCGCATCGAAGAATTGGTTGGCGCCATCCTTAGTGACGATGCCCAATTCCTTCATCAGCTCAACCTGCTTCTTGCTCTGCGGGTTGAGGTTCATGAGCATAGTCTTGAGCGAGGTGCCGGCGTCCGATCCCTTGATGCCCATCTTACCCATGAGCGCGATGGCGGTAGCCGTGTCGTTGAAGTTCAGGCCCACGAGGTTAGCGACCGCACCAACCTGCTTCAGCGACTGGCCAAAGTCGCCCACCGAGATCGAGGAGGCGTTGGCCGCTCCTGCGATCTGGTTAGCGACATTCGGCATATCCTTGGCCGAGAGTGCGAATGCATTCATGGCGTCGGCCGCAAGTTCCGCTGCGGCCGGAAGCTCCACGCCGCCCGCTGCCGCTAGCGCCACCGTAGCGTCTGCCGCACCGTTCATGATATCCGGGAGGGAGATCCCTGCCTTCGCAAGCTCCTCCATGGCAAGAGCAGCCTCGGATGCGCTGAAGGAGGTATCTGCGCCTAGCTGAAGAGCCTTCTTGCGGAGCGTCTCAAGTTCCGCATCGGTCGCTCCGGAGACCGCACCGATGGCGCTGATCTGCTTCTCAAAGTCGATGGCCACCTTGGTGGCGAGACCGAAGCCAGCAGCGATGCCAGCTCCGGCCAAGCCAGTTCCCGTCGCAACCCGGTCGAGACCTTCCGAGGAGGTGCGTGCGCTCTTGTCGAGCGAGCCGAGATCCCTTTTGGCCTGATCCACACCCTTGCCGTCGTAATCGACCGCAATGCGACCCTTGGCGGTCCCAAGGTTGTAGTCGGCCATTAGGACGTCACCTCCTCCGTCGTGGCGGCTCGGCGAATTTCGCTGTGCCTTCTCCCAGGTACCGACTCAGAATCATGTTCTTGGCCATCTGCTTCTGAGCCGCCGACCGTTTCTTGCCGCCATCGACCTCTGAGAGCTTGTTCTCCAGGAATACACCGAACGTCCCAATAGCACGATCAAAGAAGAATGCATCGGGCTGGTCGGTGATCCCGTAAAGCTCACTCGGTCGGCAGCGATACGTCTTGGAAAGCTGGTACGCCGCCCAGCAATTCTTGGGATTCCTTACGAAACTGCTCGATGTCGCGGGTCCCACCCACGACGAACTGGAAGATGAACATCTTGTCGTCGAGGTCCACCTCATCAGCGTACAACGCCTCAGCGTCCCGCTCGGAGGCATCGGCCGGAGGCATCAAGACCTCGGGAGCCTTCACGACGTAGCAGACCACCTTGTCCACGAGGTCCATTGCCTTCAACAGATCCTGTGGATTCTCGGCGAGAGCCTTGACCGCCTTCTGGGCGTTGCGGGGATCCTTGGAGTCAATCAGCTCCGACTGGACCAGACCGGTCAGCGTGTCGAGGCTGTCGAGGATCCCTGCCCCGATGAGTCCCTGGACTCCGGGGCGGACCACGAGACATGTTTCTCCGGAAGGCAACTCCAGCTCGATACGCTGGCTGGCCTTCCCGAGACCGTACTTGGTCTTGTTGCCGCCGGAGCGGCGAGACTGACCTGGCATCCTTGTGCTCCTTGGTCTATGTCGGACGGTTGATGGATCAGGCCACCGAGATGGCCGTCTCCTCCTCGTTCTGGACGAACTCCCAGACGGTGTCCAGGCTTTCGGCCATGAGCGAGGCGTAGCCGATCCCGGAAGCGCCGGTCAGAAAGAACTGGCCGTCACCGAACTCGCCTTCCAGGTTGCCGGTCGCCTTGCACCGGTACACGACGCAGTGGAGGTCACCGCCGGAGTCCGAGATGGACTGGCCCTCCACCTTGAAGTATGGGCGGGAGTCGGTGACCTTCTTGGTCCATGTCTTCTTGAGGTCGGTACCGGCCACGCCGGACTCGACCACCGTGCCTCCGTACATGACGGCACCAGCCTCAAAGGAGATGCCGCCTCCTTCCAGCTCCCACTCGACGTTGGGCCCGGAGCCGTGCGAGGCCACGAGGCGGTCATCGCCTCGCAGATCTTCAAACTCCTCGACCTCGGCGAATGAGAAGGTGCGAGCATTGGGGAGGTCCACCGGAGTCCCCAGCGTGGTCGCTGCCGCGTTGGTGTACGGCGTCAACTTGACGTCACGCAGACCGAACGGGAGCGCGATGGGCATCGTCATTCCGTCCCAACTCCTTTCGTGTTCATCGGGTCACGGAATCGTTTTGTCTCAACAAGTTCACCGGAGACCGGGTGGAACCTGTGTAGTACGACCACGCCACGCCCGGCACCACAGATCCGCGAGTCGCACTTGACCTCTATGAGATCACCCACGAGCGCAGCCTGCTTCTTGCCGGGGCAGCGGAGGTCCATGTCAGCCCTCGACCAGCTTGAACCGGTCGTCCCGCGCCAGGAAGTCGGCCAGCTGCGCGTCCGTCAGCGGAATCTCGGAGCGTTCCACCCGGAAGTCGTTGGACTTGTCCCAGCGGAGCTTCTTGCCCTCCGTCGCGCCCAGCGACCGGACGTTGGCGGCAGACAGCTCCCGTGACATGAAGTGGTTGTCGGATCTCCACGTCACATACTGCTTGGTGCTCTCCGCCGGAACGGCAGTCGAGGTCGTGTCGCCACGAGCCATCTCAATCCTCCCTTCAGGATTCACTTGCGGTGAACGTGAGTGCTCGGTTACGGGTGATGGCGGAGTATCCGTCATCCCACAGATCCTCGGAGGTCCCATTGTCCTCCACGTCGAGGATCCACCCGCTCCCGTGATCTACGCCCACGATCGGCACGAGGATATCCCGTACCCGACCGAGCGCGCTCTGGATGGGTCCGTAGTCGCTATCCCTGTTGTACGCCCACACCGTCAGGCCGATACGGGAGATGTGGGAGTCTCGACCGGGAGACCTCGGAGACTCGATCCCCCACCGGAGCACCATGAACCGGCGCTCTTGTGGCGAGTCGGCTCCCATCAGCGCCGGGTAAATGGTATTCGTGTTGTATTCCAACGCATTCAGCTCTGCGTCGTTGGCGAGGAGGTCAAACACAAAGTTACGCAACATGTTTCACCTCACTTGAGTCGGCCGATGAGCCTGGTCAACGTACCCATGATCATCGGCGCATACCGGACCATGCTCGGGATCACGATGGAGTACCGCGCAGCGAACCGGACCTCAAGCCAGATCCCGTAAGGCACCGAGTGGTAGAGATCCACCCAGTGCGAGACGAACGGGAGGTGTCCGGCTTGCGCTCGGAGACCGGAGCGAGCGTTGCCCGTCCGGTCGGTCCAGGGAGCGTTGGTCTTCATGTAGCTCTCGATTTTGGAGTCATAGAACTCCATCACCCCGGCCACACCCCGGTCGAGCTTGGCATCGAACACGGGGACTCCCTTGATGAGCGGAGTCATGTCCAGGTTGAGGTCCGGTCCGACGTAGACACCCTTGCGCTTAGCCATAGCGGACCACCTGGGCTCGCCGCTCGTATCCGTTGTCCGGCAACAGTTCCGCCAACTCCAGACGGACACCATCGCTGTCCACCCAGTAGTCGTACCGGCCCATCTGCGCGTCATAGTTGCCGAGCAGCTGGAACTCGACCTTGCGCTGCCGGCCGTCCGCACCGACTACGGTGCCAGGCTGCGTGCCGGTCGGTGCGCTCTGGTCGATGAGCCGGAAGGTCTGAAGCGGACGTGGCGGCTGGTCGGTGAGCGTCGTACCGGTGCCAGTCTTCACCGGGATCCGAGGAATGAGCGCCACCTGGAGCGGGTTGGCCTCGATGAAAGCGGCTGTGTTACGCCGCAACATCTCGACCTCGGCTGGGTTCATCGGCTCAGCCGCCGGATGCGCGTCCCGCCCGAAGCAGCGGGAGTCAGCGACTGGAAGTGGAGGACCATGTTCAGAGCCTGCTCGTGTAGGTCACCCATCTTGCGGGAGGAGCCACCCTCCGAGATGTCCACGAGGTCCGCATACTTGGCAGCCTTCTCCTGCCAGACCGCTGCGGCCACGGTGTTGAGGTCTCCGGCCGCATCGATCCGGGCGGAGAGCGCGGCATCGGTGTACGGCTCGGCGTCGATCTGCTCGCCGATCAGCAGGCGGAGCGAGG
>OEPS010000600.1_pt1 | contig 12518 bp, 9 predicted proteins | sample 1539411 | NCBI WGS metagenome assembly OEPS01 (sample SAMN02671747, study PRJEB22543) | soil metagenome | biome: bacteria | place: China:Hunan Province, Lengshuijiang City | collected 2012-10-15 | depth 0.08m m | reverse complement strand
GTTGGCGAGGCCGGGGTTCCGGACCCCCGCCAGCCTCCTTGCCGCCCGGAGGGTGGTCCGGGGGGAGCCCGGGTACCCGGCCCTGCTGGACGCTACGCCGGGCGCCCCGGCCGAGCTGTTCGTCGCCGGCAAGCCGCTCGAGCCGGCCCCGCATGTGGCGATCGTGGGCACCCGCCGGGCGTCCCGCTACGGGCTCGAGGTTGCCGGGTGGCTCGGCCGGGACCTTGCCGCCGCCGGTGTCGTCGTCGTGAGCGGGATGGCCGCCGGCATCGACGGTGCGGCCCACCGCGGGGCACTCGGCGCCGGGGCGACCGCCGCCGTGCTCGGCAGCGGCCTCGACATCTGCTACCCGCGGCGCAACGCCGGGCTCTACCGGGACCTGATCGACCGGGGGACCCTGGTCTCGGAGTTCCCCGCCGGGACCATGCCGGCGCCGTGGCGGTTCCCGGCTCGCAACCGGATCATCGCCGGCCTGTCGCTCGGCGTCGTGATCGTCGAGGCCCGGCGGGACGGGGGAGCGATGATCACCGCCCGGCTGGCGGCGGAGTTCGGGCGGGAGGTGTTCGCGGTCGCCGGCCCGGTTCACGCCCCCGGCTCGGAAGGCCCGCACGCGCTGATCCGGGACGGCGCCCGGCTGGTCAGCTCGGCCGCCGACGTGCTCGAGGACCTCGGGCTGGGCCGGCCGGAGGCGCCGCTTCGCTGTGTCCAGCTCCCGCTCCCGGTGATCCCGCTGACGCCGGACGAGCGGCTGATCCTGGAGGTTGTCCAGGCCGAGCCGATGCTGCTCGACCGGATCGCCCGCCTCGCCGGCCTGCCGGCGGCCTCCGCCAGCTCGACGCTGTCCCGGCTCGAAATCGCCGGGCTGGTCTCCCGCCGGGCCGGCGGCCGGTTCGCCTTACCGGTGGAGGGTCCGCGGTAGTCTTCGGGCGTGGAATACCGGATGCTGGGCCGCACTGGGGTCAGGCTGAGTGCCTTCGGGCTCGGGGCCATGATGTTCGGCGCCTGGGGCAACCCGGACATCGACGAGTGCCACCGGATGGTCCACCTGGCGCTCGATTCCGGGATCAACCTGATCGACACCGCGGACGTCTACTCTTCCGGCCAGTCCGAGGAGATCGTGGGCAAGGCGATCCGCGGCCGCCGGGACGAGGTCGTGCTGGCGACGATGTACAGCTCGATGAGCAAGGGGCCCAACGAGCGGGGCAACTCCCGGCTGTGGATCAAGCGCAGTGTCGAGGCTAGCCTGCGCCGGCTCGACACCGACCACATCGATATCTACCAGCTGCACCGGCCAGACCCGGCCACCGACATCGAAGAGACGCTGTCGGCCCTCGACGACCTGATCAACCAGGGCAAGATCCTGTACGCCGGCACGTCGACGTTCTCCGCCTGGGAGCTGGTCGAGGCGCTGTGGGTGGCGGAGAAGCGCAACCTGGTCAGGGTCACCTCCGAGCAGCCGCCCTACTCCATCTTCGCCCGGGAGCCCGAGCGCGACGTCTTCCCGGTGACCCAGCGCTATGGGATGGGGGTCCTGGTCTGGAGCCCGCTCGACGGCGGCTGGCTGACCGGCAAGTACAGCCGGGGCGGGGCGATCCCGGAGGACTCGCGGATCGCCCGGGCGGCCACCTGGGGGCCGAAGGGCGCCTCCCGCTACCACCTGCACCGGCCGGGGAACCAGCGCAAGCTCGACCTGCTGGAGCAGCTGGTCAAGGTCGCCGAGCAGGCCGGCTTGTCGATGACCCACATGGCCATCGCCTTCACGCTCGTGCACCCGGCGGTCACGACGACGATCCTCGGGCCGAGGACCTACGAGCAGCTCCGGGACCTGATCGGGGGGGCGATGGTCCGGCTCGACAACGACACCCTCGATGCCATCGACCGCATTGTCCCGCCGGGGACCATCATCGAGCGGGCCGACCGCGGCTGGACCCCGCCCTGGATGTCCCGCAAGGCCCGCCGCCGGGACGTGCCGACGCCCCCGCGCACGTCGGACTAGCGGATTCGTCAAAACCTCTGTGGCTAGCACTTGCGCCGGCTCCGCCTCCACGGCTTGATCGAACTCATCCCCCACACTCACCGCTACCCCTCCTGGCCGCGTGACCTGAAGATCCTTGCCCGGGGTGAAACTGGGCCGCCAAGAACTTGACTCACCAGCATCAACCCTGACGGGCCTAGCCTCCTAGTCCGGGTGGTCGGAGTTGAGCTCAGCCCTGTGGGCAACTGCGGGCCCGGCAATTACCCCGTAGGAGCGAGCCATTGGGCCGGGTCTGCTCCAGAAGCCGTGACGAATTGTTCAAGCACTGCCCGCGAGTTGGCAGCCCACGACACCCGCACCCCATTCGTCACCAGCTGGCATCCCATGAGCTGAATCGATACTTCAACTGTCTGGCCCGCCCCCGCGAACATCGCGAGGACGGCTCGGCCGTCGTCATTGGGACAGTGGTAACTCCCCGGGGGCCGAGCCGGTAACGCATTGAGAGCATCCGCCAAGGCCGCCGCATGCGCTGAGTCCGTAACGTCCGCAGAGCTTACGAGGCCGAGTGGAGGCGAGTTGTTGAACCCCCCGTACAGGCACACACGGGCCTGCCCGGCCGTCACTGGGACGAGCCGCGTCGATGCATCCTCGGCCGTACTAGTCACCTTGTCGGGCCTTGTGGATGGGCAGGTCGGCGGCGGCGGGTTATATGGGACGTTTGGTCCCGCCACCCGGATCCTCGTGCCTTGGTGATTGACAAGCCCTGGGAGCAATACCCACGAACCAATTGCGACCACGCACACCGAAAGGCTAGCAGCCAGTATGGCCCGGGTACGCCTCCGCCGGTGGCGAAGTTGGATGCCTCGACCCATGACGTCCGACAGCAGATCATCGACGGAGCCTGGGTTGATCTCGTTCACAGCGCCACCTCGTTTCCTTCCCAGTCGGCCCCTATCCGCTTTCGGAGGGCCACCATTCCTCGGTGGAGATGGGTTTTTACGGTGCCCTGCTTCATGCCTAACGAGTTCGCAACCTCCTCGACGCTCAGGTCCGCCAGATAGCGCAGGACGATGGCCTCCCGTTGGCGCCGAGAGAGTCGCCGGAGGGCCTCGGCGAGCGCCTGGTTGACAGCAATACGATCCGTGGGCGCTACGCTCGCTTCGGTCCTATCGGCCGCGGAACGCAACCAGGCGGTTTGCCTCCGACTCTCACTGCGCGTCCCGTCAAGCGCCAAGTTGGTCGCTACTCGGAGCACCCATGGCAGGCGGTACTCCAGCCGACGGACTCTCGGCCATGCTGCGAACGCTCGGACGAAGGCCTCCGCCGCGGCATCCTCAGCCTCCGAGGGGGCAATGACGAGGTGACGGACGACACGCATGGCAACCGGCAGGCCTTCCCGGAAGAACGATTCGAAGTCGCTGACGGCGTCGGGGGTGTACTTGCTCATGACACTTAGTAAACGCCCGAGGGGCGGCCGGCGGTATACATCGATTCAGACGATGTCGAAGTCGTCCAAGGGCGGCCGCTGGCTGGGAGGCGACTACCATTGGCGAGCGATCCTCATACTCCCCAGAAGGGGGTGCAGGCTCCGCCTGCACCTCGCTGGTTCGTGCCGTGAGCGATCGCCAGTGGAGCCACTTCGCCTTCTGGATCTTTTGTGTGCCTGTGCGAAAACCATGTATATGACCGCGAGGGACAGGAGGATCAGCTCGGAGCGTTGGGCCTGGTGCTCAATGCCGTAGTGCTGTGGAACACCCAATACATGGATGGATGCGGCCCTCGCGGAGTTGCGAAAATCCGGGTACCCGGTGCTTGACGAGGAGGTGACCCGCCTGTCCCGTTGCTCTTCGCCCACATCAACTTCCTTGGATGCTACGCCCTCACCGCCCCACCACTGAGGGGCCTCCGGGCCTTACGGGATCCCTGACGCCCCTGACGACGAGGACGTGTATGGCGTCAAACCGCCGGTCGCCACGTCCAATTTTCGGTCCGTTCCTCCTCGCCGCCGCGCACGTCGGACTAGTGGTCGCTACGCTTTTGTGAGTAAAAACAGCCATACATGCTACGTTTTTACTCACAAAAGACCTGGAAGGCTTGAGGGCGCGCGAACGACCGGGGTAGCTTCAACCGGTCCAGGTGAACCCATTCGGGACGGTTGCCGTGCCGTACGGCGTGGTCAAGGTCACGGTGACCGGCCCATCCACCCCGCTGGGCGGCACGACGACCGTGATGCTCGTTGCGCTGTTGGTGTTCGGAGTGATGATGGCCGAAGCAGTGCCGAAGGTCACCGACGTCGCCCCGCCCAGGTTTTGGCCGCCGATGACGACCGTCGTCGCCGTGGTCGATACCCCCGTGTTCGGGGTGATGCTCTGGATGGTCGGCCCGGGGACGGTCACGGTGTAGGCGACCCCGCCGGACGTGCCCGCCGGGGTCGCCACGGTGACCGAGACCGTCCCGGGACTGATCGCCGGGACGGTGGCGGTGATCGAGCTGTCGCTGTTGAACGAGAACGTCGCCGGCGACGACCCGAAGTAGACGTTGACCGCCCCGGTGAAACCGCTTCCGGAGATCGTCACCCCGCTCCCAGCGGACCCGGAGCCGGGCGAGACCGATGTGATCTGCGGTCGGTTCCAGGTGAATCGGTCCCACCTGCCGGTGGCCGACGGGCCGGCATCGTTGTCGACCCCGACATCGACCGCGCCGCTGGCGTCTGGTGCCGGAGCTTTCGCCATGGCGGAGGTGTCCGAGTTCACGGTGATCGCCACGGTGATGCCGTCAAACGTCGCGTCGATGGCGCCGCTCAGGTTGCTCCCGGCGATTTTCACCTGGGTCCCGGCTCCGCCACTCTTCGGCGACACCGAGGTGACGTTCGGCCCGTAATTGAATTGGCCGCCGTCCGACGGCGAGGCCGGGCCGCCGGCAGGAGTGGTCACGAGCACGGGCTCCCGGGCGTTGCCGGCGTAGGCCGGAGCGGTGCAGACGATGGTGGTGTTGGTGTTGCTGGTGATCGGGCAGGCGCTGGCGCCGACCGACACCGAGGTGGCGCCGGAGAGGTTGGTGCCGCTGATGGTCAGCGGGGTGCCCCCCGACGCCGGGCCGAAGGCGTCAGGAGGGGCACCTGAGGGAGCCGTCCCGTCGCCGCTGATGCTCGTGACGTCCGGTCCAACGTAGGTGAAGCTGTCGCCCATCAGGCCTTTCGCGCTGCTGCCTCCGGGGTTGGTGACGGTGACGTAGACCTGCCCGGATCCGGGGGGAGCGAGGGCGACGATGGTGGTGGCGGACCTCGACGAGATGGTGGCTCCCCACGCCCCGAAGTCGACCGCGTTGGCGGTGGAGAAGTTGGTGCCGCTGATCGTGACCGATGTGCCGACTGGTCCGCTGGCCGGGCTGATGCTGCTCACCGTCGGCGCCGGGGGTGGCGGGGGCGGTGGTTGGTTGTTCCCTCCCGGCGACGGACTGAGGGGGGCAGGCCCGGACCCAACCGTGATCACCGTCGGGGCACTCAGGAGATTGCTCTTGGAACCGCCGGTGGACGGGCTACCTGATGAAGTCTTTGTGGTCTTGGGTGCCACGAACGTACCGCTATTCTTGTTCCCACTGTAGAAGAAAATCGGGACCTGTGGCCCTGAAGGCGGGGCCGGTGCGCCCGTCGGTGTGGTCAGCGGTTGGGCCGCGCCCGGGCTCTGATCCGGGTTCGGGTTCGCGCTGGCGGTCGGGGAGGGCCCCGTGCTGACGTGACCGTCGGTTCCGTTCGCCGTCCTCGCCTGCGCCCCGTTGCCGGACATCACGCCAAGCCAGCCGGCCCCGGCCACGGCGATCGCCGTGATCGCCGCCGCCGCCGGGGCCGCCGAGTTGTGCAGCAGATGCTCAGTCCTACGCAGCAGCGCCCCCATCGGCGCCAGGCCCAGGACGGCGCCGCCGAAGGGCACCTTGGCGCTTTCCATCTCGATCAGGGCGTCGACCAGCTCGGCGTCGAGCTGGGTGCCGGCGACTGCCCGCAGCTCGACGAAGGCTTCCTCACGGGAGCGACCGGGCCGGTAGGAACGGTCGGAGATCAGGGCGTCGTAGGTGTCGACGACCGGCACCAGCCGGGCGATGATCGGCAGGGCGTCACTGTCGACGCCGTCGGGATAACCGGCCCCGTCGACCCGCTCGTGGTGATGTCGCACCGCGTTCACAACATCGGCCCCGATGTAGGGAGCCACCAGGGCGGCGCCAATCGCCGGGTGGTTGCGGACGAGTTCCGCCTCGTCCGGGTCCAACGGCCCCGGCTTGTTCAGGATCGAAGAGGGGATCTCCAGCTTGCCGATGTCGTGGAGCAGGCCGGCCAGCCGGGCGATCTCGCAGTCCTCCGGCGACAGCCCGATCCGCTGGCCGAGCTCGACGCACAGCCGGGACACCCGGCCGGAGTGCGCCCGGGTGTAGATGTCGCGGCGGGCCATCTCCCGGGACAGGTCGAGCAACGCCCGCAGCGACTCCCGGGATGGCTGGGCGGGCGACGTCCGGAGCTGCTCGATCAGCTCCTTGACGTGCTTGTTGGCCAGCCGGTGACGGGCGTAGCGCAGCGGGAGGAAGTTCGCCGGACCGGAACCGGGGAGACCCACGCGGCGCCAGCCGGCTTCGACCAGCGCAGCGGCGCCCAGGCCGGCGAAGATCGCCTCGGCGGCGGTGAGGGCGGCCCCGGCCAGCTTGGCGAGCTGTGAGGCATGAGCGACGCTGGGCGGCCCGAGCAGGACTGCGGCCGCAATGGCCGCGGCCGCCGGGATGAGCAGCCCGCCGACGGCGGCCAGCAGGGCAATCCAGATGGGATGCGCCGGAGGCGCCTGCACGTCGGCAAGCGTTCGGTGTGGATGCGCGTCTTTAGGATCGTCTGAGAAAAATCCGTCCATACCCCCGTCGGCCCCCCGACCGACCTACGATAAAACGGAATCGAGCTAGTTTACCCTCGCCTTCGGGCCCGGAACGGCGAGCAGTTTCTCAATTGACGTTAGAGTTCTCTCATTGGGTCCTTCAGCGTAAAAGCGAACCGGACTGTGATGAGGCTCAGATCGGACTAAACACCCCGCAAACGCGCCCGCGTGGGCGCTGAGGCATCCAAGAGTGGGTAAAGGAGGGCACGGACCGGCCGGAGGGCGCCCTGGGCAGTGCCTATACTCGATTGCAGCAGGATTCGTTGCGGCGGCTTCACTCAACACTTACGCGGGGAGCACGGCCACTTCCCGGGGGACCTGGTGGGGAAACCAATGGCGCAGGGCACCCGAACCGCGGCAGCGCAGCGAGCCACGCAAACCGCCGACACGGTTGAGCTCGACCCGGACAAGCAGGCGCTGGCCGATCTCTGGGAGGACTACAAACTCACCGCCTCGCCGCGGGCGCGGGACAAGCTGATCCTCCAGTACTCGCCGCTCGTGAAATACGTCGCCGGCCGTGTCTCCAGCGGCCTTCCGGCCAACATCGAGCAGGCCGACCTCGTGTCCTATGGGATCTTCGGGCTCATCGATGCCATCGAGAAATTCGAACCGGGCCGCGGGAACAAGTTCGAGACCTACGCCATCAGCCGCATCCGCGGGGCGATCATCGACGAGCTCCGAGCGATCGACTGGGTGCCCCGCTCGGTCCGCTACAAGGCCCGCGAGATCGAAAAGGCGATCGCCAAGCTGGAGAGCGAGCTGAACCGGGTGCCGACCGACCCGGAGATCGCCGGCCAGATGGGGATCAGCGTCTCGGAGCTCCGCTCGCTGTACCAGCAGATCTCGTTTGTGTCCCTGGTCGCCCTCGACGAGCTGATGACCGTCGGCGGCGAGAAGGGCGACAGCATGCCGCTGATCGAGACCCTGCAGGACACTGGCACCGCCGACCCGGTGGCTGCCTTCGAGTCCGAGGAGATGAAGCGGATCCTGCTGGAGGCGATCAACAAGCTGCCCGACCGGGAGAAGATCGTCGTCACCCTCTACTACTACGAGGGGCTGACCCTGGCCGAGATCGGGCAGGTGCTGGGAGTCACCGAGTCCCGGATCTGCCAGATGCACACCAAGGCGGTGCTGCAGCTGCGCTCGCGCATGGCCGACTCCCGCCACGACTAAAAGGCGAGCTGTCTAGAATCACCGCGGAGTACAGCGCGCACGAGAACCGAAACTACGCACGCCCACAAACCCTTGGGTGCCTCGCTTGAACAGCGGGGTCAACGGTGGGCGGAGGGGCCGGAGCCTGCTCCGGCCAGAACTGAAAGGGGGCGGCGTGGCCGTCGTAACGATGAAGCAACTCCTGGAGTCGGGGGTCCACTTCGGGCACCAGACTCGTCGCTGGAACCCGAAGATGCGCCGGTACATCTTCACCGAGCGCAGCGGCATCTACATCATCGACCTCCTCAAGACCATGGAGGGGATCGAGGCCAGCTACACCTTCGTCCGGGAGCTCACCGCCAAGGGTGGTGTCGTGCTGTTCGTCGGGACGAAGAAGCAGATCGCCGACGCCATCGCCGACGAGGCAAAGCGGGTGGGCATGCCGTACGTCAACTACCGCTGGCTCGGCGGGATGCTGACCAACTTCCAGACGATGTACAAGCGGATCCGCCGCATGCGCGAGCTGGAGACCCAGGAGGCGCAGGGCATCTTCGATGAGCTGCCCAAGAAGGAGGCCCTCCGGCTGCGCCGCGAGCTGGAGAAGCTGCAGAAGAACCTGAGCGGCATCCGGGACCTCTCCAGCCGGCCCAACGCCATCTTCGTGATCGACACTCGCAAGGAAGAGATCGCGGTCAAGGAGGCCGGGAAGCTGGGGATCCCGATCATCGCCGTCGTCGATACGAACTGCGATCCCGACCTGGTGGACTTCGTGATCCCGGGCAACGACGACGCCATCCGCTCCGGCTCGCTGCTGGCCCGGGTGATCGCCGACGCGGTCGCCGACGGGCTTGGCGCCCGGCCGCCCGAGGTGATCGCCGCCGCCGAGGCGGCCGCCGCCTCCGGCGTCACCTACACCGCTGGTGGCGAGGAGCCGCCGGCCGAGTGGGAGATCCAGCTGGCGCAGGAGGAAGCGGAAAAGGTGCGCAAGGCCAAGGAGGAGCCGCCCGCCGCGGCCGAGCCAGAACCGGCGCGGCCAGGGGCGGAGGAGGATGAGACTGAGGAAGTCCGGCCGTTGCTCGACGCCGAGCCCATCCCCGGAGAAGACATCGAGGAGGAGTTGAAGGTGATCTACAAGGACGAGGAGGAGGGGGGCCGGCGGCGATGAGCGACAAGCCAATCTCCGCTGCCGACGTCAAGGCCCTCCGGGACGACACCGGTGCCGGGATGATGGACTGCAAGCGTGCGCTCACCGATGCCGGGGGCGATGTCGCCCAGGCCAAGGAGCTGCTGCGCACCTGGGGCCTGGCCGGTGTCGAGAAGCGCAAGGTGCGGGTGGCCTCGGAGGGGGTCGCCGCCGCCTACCTGCACGAGGTCGGCGGGCTGCCGCCGAAGCTCGGCGTGCTGCTTGAGCTCGACTGCGAGACCGATTTCGTCGCCAAGACCCCCGAGTTCCGGGAGCTGGCCCGCAACCTGGCGATGCAGGTCGCCGCGATGGAGCCGCGCTGGGTGTCCAGGGACGATGTCCCGGTGGACTTCCTCGAGAACGAGCGCAAGATCATCGCCGGCTCGGACGAGCTGGCGAACAAGCCCGAGAACATCCGGGACAAGATCGTCGAGGGCAAGCTCGGCTCGATCCTGTCCGGCAAGGGCGGGGTCCTTCTGGAGCAGGTCTATGTCCGGGACGAGTCCGGCAAGAGGAAGGTGGGCGATATCGTCAGCGAGCTCGGCGCCAGCGTGAAGGAGAACATCGTCGTCCGCCGCTTCGCCCGGTTCCGGGTCGGGGAGGACGACTGACAGTGCAGCTCCCTCCCCACTGCGGGGCGCCCTCCCACCTGGATCTGGGCCGGGCGGCGTGAAGCCGGTCTTCCGGCGGGTCATGCTCAAACTTTCCGGCGAGATCTTCGCCGGGTCCGACAACGGGTTCGGCATCGACGGGTCCGTTGTCACCTCGCTGGCAAAGCAGCTGGCCGAGGTGCAGTCGCTCGGGGTCGAAATCGCAGTCGTCGTGGGCGGCGGCAACATCGTCCGGGGGAGCCAGGCGGCGGCCATGGGGATGGAGCGGGCCCGCGCCGACTACATGGGCATGCTCGCCACAGTGATCAATGCCCTGGCCCTGGCCGATGCGCTCGGGCAGGCCGGGGCCGAATGCCGGGTGCAGAGCGCCATCTGGATGCAGGAGGTCGCCGAGCCGTTCATCCGGGGCCGGGCCATCCGCCACCTGGAGAAGGGGCGGGTCGTGATCTTCGGCGGGGGAACCGGAAACCCTTATTTTTCAACGGATACCGCCGCGTCGGTACGGGCGCTGGAGATCGGGGCGGAGGCGATCCTCAAGGGGACCCATGTCGACGGTGTGTACGACGCCGACCCCCGCTTTCATCCGGATGCCCGGCGGTTCACCGAGGTCGACTTCCTCGACGTGTTGAACCGCGGGCTTCAGGTGATGGACTCGACGGCAATCTCTCTGTGCATGGACAACAATCTCCCCATCATCGTGTTCGACCTGACCGTGGGCGGGAATCTCCGCCGGGTCGTGCTGGGCGAAGACGTCGGCACCAGGGTGGGCGCCCACCGGGCGTCCTAACGTCCCAAAAGATGATTAGGAGGGATCGGTGGAAGAGAGCCAGCAGATCCATGGGGCCGAGGACAAGATGCACAAGGCCCTCCAGGTCACCAGAGAGGAGCTGGCGGTGATCCGGACGGGCCGGGCTTCGCCCCGGCTGGTCGAGCGGATCGACGTCGACTACTACGGGTCCAAGGTGCCGATCAACCAGATCGCCGGCATCTCGGTCCCGGAGGCGCGGATGCTGGTGATCAGCCCGTACGACCGCAGCGTCCTCGGGGCCATCGAGAAGGCGATCCTCGCCTCCGACCTCGGCATCAACCCGACCAACGACGGGGCGATCATCCGGCTGACCTTCCCGCCGCTGACCCAGGACCGGCGCAAGGAGCTGATCAAGCTGGTCCGGGAGCGGGCCGAAGAGGGGAAGGTCGCCGTCCGCAACGTGCGGCGCCACGCCAAGGAGGAGATGGAGCACGCCGAGCGGGATGGAACGATCTCCGTGGACGAGCTCCGCCGCCTGGAGAAAGAGCTCCAGAAGGTGACCGATCGCTTCGTCGCCGAGATCGACGAGGTGGTCGCCGCCAAGGAGCACGAGCTGCTCGAGATCTGACCGTCACGGTCCCCGAGAGCGTCGGGTGGGCGTCGGGCAGGCGGGGCATCGCGCCCGCTTGTGCCTACTCATTCCAGGCCGCGCCTGGTACCCCGGTGGGGAGTATCGTGCCGAGAATGCCGGACGCCAACCGCAGGGGTATATCCGGGCGGTCGCGCCCGTTGCGCGCCGGCGGCGGTAGCGGCTGGCCAACCCCGGGGAGCGCCCCGGCCCGGAAGCGGTCCTCGCTCGGGCGCTGGTTCGGGAGCGCCCCGCCGGCGGCCCGCACGCCTGAGGGCGACAGCGCCACCGGCGGCTCCGCTGATCGGACTCCCCGGCCGCGGCCTAAGCGGGGGCGAAGAACTGATCCGCCGGGAGAGAAACCCGCGGGCAAGGGCTCCGACCTCAAGCTGCGCATCCTCACCGGCGCCGTCCTGGCTGCCGTCGTCATCGGTGTCGGTAGCCTCGGCACCGCCCCGCTGCTCGGCCTGCTGGTGGTCGTCGTCGGGGTCGCCCAGGGCGAGTTCTATCTGGCGGTGCGCGGGGCCGGGTACCAGCCTGCCACGGCCCTCGGGCTGGTCGCCGGAGCCACCCTCCTGGTGGCCGCCTACGAGCGCGGGATGGCCGCCGCGCCAGTCGTGCTGATCCTGACCCTGGCCCTGGGCGTCGTCTGGCACGCCTGGGGCCGGGACAAGGGCAGGGCGCTGGCCGACCTGGCGGTCACGCTGGTGGGTGTCGCCTACGTCCCGCTGCTGGCCAGCTTCGCCGCCGCCGCCCTGCCCCACCACGACGGCCGGGGCATCGTGGCGGCCACGATCGGGGCCGCCGCGGTCTACGACATCTTCGCTTATGCCGGGGGCCGCCTCTTTGGCACGCACCCGCTGGCGCCGAGGATCTCGCCGAAGAAGACCCGGGAGGGGGCGATCGTGGCCACCGCCTCGGTGATCGTCCTGTCGGGAGCGATCGCCCCCCAGGTCGGTCCGTGGAGCATCGGCGCCGCGGTCCTGCTCGGTGCTCTGGTGGCGGTCGCCGCCCCGATGGGCGACCTGTTCGAGTCGGTGCTCAAGCGGGACCTCGGTATCAAGGACATGGGCTCGATCCTCCCCGGCCACGGCGGCGTCCTCGACCGCATCGACGCCATCCTGTTCTGCGTCCCCGTGGCCTACTTGTCGCTCCGGATCTTCGGGAAGCTGTGAACGTGGCGCGTGACCCTGACGCCAAGGCCGCCGGCAGGGCGGCCTACGACGACGCCCCGCTGTTTGAGGACGTCTTCGGCGACTCGAGTGAACCGGTCCAGGTGGCGATCCTGGGCTCGACCGGCTCCATCGGCCG
>OEPS010000599.1_pt1 | contig 12532 bp, 6 predicted proteins | sample 1539411 | NCBI WGS metagenome assembly OEPS01 (sample SAMN02671747, study PRJEB22543) | soil metagenome | biome: bacteria | place: China:Hunan Province, Lengshuijiang City | collected 2012-10-15 | depth 0.08m m | reverse complement strand
GGGGGCGGGGGCGGGCGACCGCAGGGTGGACGGGGACGGCATCAGCATCCCCGCGGGCGCGGCCAGGGACAGAACCACAACAACAACGGAAATCGCGACGGCAACGTCCAGGGCGACCGCGACGGGAACCGCGATGGGAACCGCGAAGGGGGACGCCGCGGACGTCGCAACCGCGGACGTGGTCCGCGCCGCGGCGGGGAGCCGCAGGACCGCGGACCGATTCTTCCCGTAGTCGCTGACTCGGAGACGAAGGGATGGTTCGACCTCGGGCGCGATGGCGGGTACATCCGGCGCGCCGCAGGGAGCTACCTCGCCGAGCCGGGCGATGCCTTCGTCCCGCTCCCGATGGTCAGGCAGATCGGGCTGCGCCGCGGTGACCTGATCGAGGCAGCCGTTGGCCGCGACCAGCGGGGCCGCACGGTGGTCGCCGAGATCAAGTCGGTGAATGGCGACGACCCGGCGAATGCGGCGCGCCGTCCCGATTTCGCGACGCTTACCGCGTCGTACCCCGAGCGGAAGCTGTTCCTCGAGACCGGTCGTCCGGCCAAGGGAGGGGCCGAGCTCATTCGCCGGGCGATCGACCTGATCGCCCCGATCGGCTTCGGCCAGCGGGCGCTGATCGTCGCGCCGGCACGCGCCGGAAAGACGACACTGCTGCACGCGATCACCGAGGGAGTGGCGCTCAACCACCCGAATGCGGCGCTCCTCATCCTCCTCGTCGACGAGCGTCCCGAGGAAGTGAGCGAAGCCATCTCGTGGGGGGTCGGCGAGGTGATCGCGTCGAGCTTCGACCAGCCCGCGGCGCGCCACGTCGAGGTGACGGAGATCGTCCTCGAGCGCGCACGACGGCTCGTCGAGCAGGGAAAGGACGTCGTCATCGTGCTCGACTCGCTCACGCGCATGGCGCGCGCTCACAACACCGCCGAACGCGGAACGGGACGCACGCTGTCCGGTGGGCTCGATGCCCAGGCGATGGCCAAGCCGAAGGCGTTCTTCGGATCGGCGCGCGCGATCCCGGCCTCGTCCGGGGGTGGGTCGCTGACGATCATCGCCACCGCGCTCGTCGAGACGGGGTCGCGGATGGATGACGTGATCTTCGAGGAGTTCAAGGGCACCGGCAACTCCGAGATCAAGCTCGATCGATCGCTCGCCGAGAAGCGCATCTACCCGGCGATCGACATCGCGACGAGCGGGACGCGGCGCGAGGAGAAGCTGTTCCGCCCCGACCAGCTGGACGCGGTCTACACCCTCCGCCGCGGGCTGAGCCAGATGCCCCCACAGGCTGGGATGGAGTGGCTGATCAAGCGGATCGCCGCCACGCAGAACAACGACTCGCTCCTGTCAGGGTTGTGACCGGACAGCGTTGAGAGGCGCGCCGGGGGCTCCCCCGGCGCGCCTCCTTTTTTGGGGGGCAAAGCGGCCCATCGCTTGCACTTGAGGACGGTGCCATGACGATCCGCAACGCTCTCCGGGCGCTGGGGGCAGCGATGCTGCTTGCCACCCCGCTGCCACTTGCCGCCCAGAACGCGAAGGGCGACCAGCTCGAGGCGCCTGAGGTCATCAAGCTCTCGCTGCGCGGGGTCAAGGCGTTCCCGACGTCCGACATCCAGCAGAGCATCTCGACCGAGGCGTCGCACTGCCGCGGCCTGATCCTCACCCCGATCTGCTGGATCACGAAATCGAAGGCGGTCTACGCGCACTTCTTCCTCGACCGGAAGGAGCTCGCGCGCGACGTGCTGCGCATCCGTGTCTTCTACTGGAAGCGCGGCTATCGCGAGACGACGGTCGACACGGTCGTCACCCCGGTCGCAGGCGGCGTGGGAGTCACCTTCCGCGTGCACGAGGGACCACCGACGCTGATCCGGAAGATCTCCGTCGGTCCGGAGACGCCGGTGCTCTCGGCGAAGGACATTCGCGGATCGGTGCGGGTGAAGGTCGGGAAGCCGCTCAACCTGCTGGCGCTCGACTCGTCGGTCGTGAACATCAGCAACAAGCTCGCGAACCGCGGCTACGCCGACGCGGTCGTCCGTGTCGACACCGTGGTGGTCTACGATACGACGCACTGGGCCGACGTCGCCATCTCGGTGAACCCGCGCTGGCTGGCGCGGATCGGCGAGATCCGGATCGCCGGGAACGAGCACGTCTCCGAGGCGACGATCCGTCACTCGCTCGCGCTGCACGAGGGGGAGATCTTCAAGCGGTCGGATGTCGTCGAGAGCCAGCGGAACCTGTACGAGTCACAGCTGTTCCGGCACGCGGCGATCGTGATCCCCCCGCAGGGGGACAGCGTCAAGATCCTCGAGATCGCGGTGCGTGAGGCGCCGCTGCGCGAAGCGCGCGTCTCGACCGGGTTCAACACGGCGGACTTCGTCCAGTTCCAGGGCCGGTTCCAGCACTTCAACTTCCTCGGCGGCGGGAGACAGCTCGACGTGCAGGGCGCGGTGGGGAACCTGCTCGCCGGCCAGCTCAACGGCGTCGGCTTCTTCCGCGACGTGCTGAAGAACGCGACCCCGGACGAGCGCGCGCCGTTCGAGCAGCCGACCTGGCAGCTGAGCGCCGACGTCAGGCAGCCGTGGTTCCAGAACGCGCGCAACACCCTCGGGCTCGGCGTGTTCGCGCACCGGCGGGCGACGCCGGGTGTGTTCATCGATCGCGGCGAGGGGGCGCAGGCATCCTTCACCCGCGAGATCGCGATCCGCGCGCCGGCGAGCGCGACGTACCGCTTCGAGTTCACCCGGATCGAGGCGGGTGACCTCTACTTCTGCGTGTACTTCGGCGTCTGCGACAACGGGACGATCGCGGCGCAGCGGACACCGCAGCGCCTCTCGCCGGTTGCCCTGACGGCGCAGATCGACCAGACGGACCAGGCGTTCTCGCCGACGAAGGGGATTCTCGGGAAGCTCGAGCTCGAGCACGCATCGGGGTTCACGGCGTCGGACTATCGCTACAACCGGGCGACGGCGGACCTGGCGACGTACCTGCAGGTGTTCCGCTCGAGCGTCCTCGCCATCCATGGCCGGGCGGGGATCGTCCGTGCGTTGGGGAGCACCGGCACGGCGCTCGGCGTGACCGATGCGCAGAACGTGCTCCATCCGCGCAAGCGGTTCTACGCCGGGGGGTCGCAATCGGTGCGCGGCTACGGGGAGAACCAGCTGGGCCCAAGGGCGCTGACGATCCCGTACAGCAAGATGGTCACGCTCGAGGGATGCGACGGCTCGTACGCGACGGTCGCGTCGTGCGACCCGAACGGCCGGACGGTGAAGAGCCGCGACGCGACCGGGAACCCGACGGCGTTCTCGACGCTGCAGGCGCGCGACTTCACCGCCCGCCCGTTAGGCGGCACGTCGCTGCTCGAGGGGAGCGTCGAGCTGCGCTTCCCGGTCTGGCGACAGATCGGGGGGGCGGCGTTCGTCGACGGGGGGCTGGTCGGGGCATCACGGCTCCGGGACCTCGCCACGGGCAACGGCGCGGTGACTCCCGGGGCCGGGGTTCGCTACGCGTCGCCGGTCGGTCCGATCCGCGTCGACGTGGCCTACAACCCGTCCGTCGCCGAGGACCTGCCGGTATACACCGAACGAGTGAACGCGCAGGGGCGGAGCGAGATCGTCCGGCTCGAGAAGCCCTACCGGTACGAACCGGCGACGAAGTTCCTCGACCGGATCACATTCCACTTTTCCATCGGGCAGGCGTTCTGATGCGGCGCGCGCTCAGGATCATCGCCGGAATCGTCGTCGCGATCATCGCGGTCGCCGGTGTCGGCGTCTGGGTCCTCACCGGCACAGGCTACGGTCACGAACGGGTGCGGAAGATCGCGCTCGACGTCCTGAAGTCGCACGTCCACGGCAGGCTGTCGATCGGGCGGATCGACGGGAACCTGCTGACCGGGACGACGATCCACGACATCTCGATCACCGACAGCAGCGGCGCTCCCTTCCTCGTCGCCGACGCGGTGAAGGCGCGCTACTCGATCGTGGCGCTGATCGGGAAGAAGGTCGCCCTCAACGACGTCACGATCACGCGTCCCGTCGTCGTCCTCGACCGGCCGCCCGGGGGGAAGTGGAACTTCGACCGCATCTTCCCGCGGACGCCGTCGAACCCCGCCGACACGACCCACGGCTTCGGGAGCTGGATCTCGTTCACCAACGTGACGATCGTCGACGGGCAGATGGTCGTGAAGTCGCCCTGGCGCCCGGACACGGCGCTCACGGCCGGGCAGCAGGACAGCGTCGCCGCGCTCGCGTTAGGCGGGAAGACGCGGAACCGGATCCAGCAGGTCGCCGGCGGCTACCAGAAGGTCATGAGCTTCGACCGGATCGACGCGAGGATGCCGCGGATCCGCCTCGCCGATCCCGCCGAGCCGACGAAGCTGATGCAGGTCGCCTCGCTGCAGATGGTGGCGGCGCCGTTCCTGCCGCCGGTAGCCGAGGTTCGCGACCTGAAGGGGACGTTCGAGTTCACCGGCGACTCGCTGTGGTGGACGAAGTCCGACGCGAAGCTTCCCGGCTCGCACATCACCGGCGACGGGCGGTACGTCTACGCGTCGTCGGACATGACGCTCAGGCTGCACGGGGCACCGGTCGCCGCCGGCGACCTGCGCTGGCTCTATCCGCGGCTGCCGGCGAACGGGGGCGGGTCGCTCGACTTCCTGATGACGTGGGCGGGGAAGTCGCAGGACTACGTGGCGACGAACGCCGACATCACCCTCGACGGCGCCCATGCGACGGGGACGTTCGGGCTCGCCCTCGGCGACTCGCTCGCCTTCCATGACACGAACCTCCGCGTCGCCGGCCTCGACACGCGGACGATCGAGCAGATGGTGCCGGGCTTCACCTCGCCGCGGCGCGGCACGTTAGGCGGCCGCCTGTCGCTGGCCGGCGGGATCCACGCGATGCGCCTCAACAGCGACATCACGTTCGCCGACTCGCGCGGCGGGACGAGCGAGGTCGCGGCGGTGGGCGAGGTCGGGATGATCCCCGGCGGCGGCTTCCGGGCGCGCGCGCTGCAGGTGCGCGCCGACCCGGTGCAGGTCGCGCTGGCGCGGACGTGGATGCCGTCGCTCCCGGTCGGGGGGATCGTCGTCGGGACGGCGACGGTGAACGGCGCGACGACGACGCGGCTGGTCGCGAACGGCGACCTGACGCACGTCGAGAACGGGGCGCGCTCGCGCGTGACGGGAACGGCGGCGATCCGCACCGCCGGGGCGGGCGGGATGTGGATGGACGTCGACGCCCGCGCGCGGCCGGTCTCCCTCCACACCGTCGGCCGCTTCGTGCCAGCGCTCGAGCTGCGCGGAGTCGCGGCCGGTCCGATCCGGCTGACGGGGACGCTGCGCGACCTCGCGGTGCGGTCGTCGCTTCGCTTCAACGAGGGGGGTGAGCTCGACGTCCGCGGCACCCTCGACCTGGCGAGCACGGAGAAGGGCTACGACCTCGCGGCGGCGATGCGGCTGTTCGATGCGCACGCGGTGATCGCGCGGCTGCCGAGGACCTCGATCACGGCGAAGATGACGGCGCGCGGCCGCGGCTTCTCACCGGCGACGATGGCGATGGCGGCGAGCGCGGACGTGGCGGCGTCGCAGTACGACAGCCTGGCGATCGACAGCGCGTCGATGCGGGTGAGCATCGCGAACGGGCTGCTGACGGCGCGGAAGCTGACCCTCAGCGGGTCGCGCGCGGTGGTCAGCGCGTCAGGCACCTTCGGGCTCGCCGAGGGGCGGAGCGGCCAGCTCGCGGTGCGCGGCCAGCTCGATTCGCTGCAGCGGTTCGCGCGGTTCTTCCCCCACGACACGGGGATGGTCGCGCCGCGGCCGGCGCGTGTGGCGAAGGCGCTGGCCCAGGCGCGCGAGGACTCGGTGCGCCTCGCCAGGGCGACCGAGGTCGAGCGGGCGGTGACCGGCGCGCCGATGCCGAAGGTGAAGGCGCAGCTCCCGCCGTCGGTGCGGGCGGACTCGGTATCGGGGCACCTGCAGCTGGCGGGGACGGTGACGGGCGGGCTCTCGCGCTTCAACGTGCGCGCGCGCCTCGCCGGCGAGGACTTCGCGGCGATGGGCAGCACGGCGAAGGCGGCACGCGCCGACATCGCCTGGACCAATGCCCGGACCCCGCAGTCGAAGCTCGCCGTCGGCGTGCAGCTCGACGCCGCGTCGTTGAAGGGATTCGCGCTCGACAGCGTCGACACGCGCCTCTCCTACGGCAACAGCGCGGGGGAGGTCGACGTCGCGATCTGGCAGGACCACGTGCGCGAGTACTCCCTCGCCGGCAACTACCTGCTGCACCTCGACGAGAAGGAGCTTCACCTGTCGCGGACGCAGCTGCGCTTCGACACGACCGTGTGGCGGGGAACGCGTGAGGCGGCGATCCGGTGGGGGGCGCGCGGGATCGAGATCCGCGGCCTCGAGCTGCGCAACAGCGCCAACGGCCGCATCTACGCCAACGGCCTGCTGCCGACGAAGGGTGACGCGTCGCTGCAGTTCGCGATCGACAACTTCCACGTCGAGGACATCGCCGGGCTGCTCGAGAGTGACGTTCCCTTCAACGGCATCCTCTCGGCGAGCGGGCGGGTAGACGGGACGCTCGGCGACCCGCGCTTCCGCGTCGCGTTAGGCGTCTCGCGCGCGTCGTTCCGCGGGACGACGATCCCCGAGCTGCACGGGACGCTGAGCTACGCGCGCCGCGTCCTGACGACGCGGATGGACGCGTCCCGCGCCGGCGGGGCGGCGATGGCGTCGCTCACCGGGCAGCTGCCGATCGATCTCTCGCTGCAGCGGACCGACACGGGGAGCCGCCTCGGCCGCGGCGCGGTCGCACTCGATCTCGTCGCTGACAGCCTGCCGCTCGAGCTGATCCCGCGGTTCACCGACGTGGTGGCGGGGGTGACGGGGCGCGCCGCCGGGAAGGTCGTCGTGCGCGGGACGATGGCGAAGCCGCAGCTGGCCGGCGCGCTGGCCCTCGACCGCGGCTACTTCAAGATCGTCTCGACCGGGATGCAGGTGCGCAACGTTGCCGGCTTCGTGCGGATGCGCGACGACACGGTGTTCGTCGACTCGATCGCCGGGCAGGCCTCGGGGCTGATCCGCCTCACGGGAACGATCGGCGTCGAGAAGTTCACCAACCCCGACTTCGACCTCCACTTCTTCGCCCAGAACGCGCGCGTCCTCGACAACGAGAACGGGATGCTGCGGGCCGACGCCGAGCTGACGATGGCCGGCCCGATGTCGGCGGCGTACATCAGCGGACGGACGCGGGTGCGCAGCGGGGTGATCTACATCCCCGAGTCGGACAACAAGTCGGTGATCAGCGCGGGGGATCCGGCGCTCTTCAACGTCATCGACACGTCGGTGGTGACCGACCGCGAGATGCTGCCGACGCAGTCCCCGCTGCTGAGCGGGCTGCGGATGGACGTCACGCTGAACGTGTCCCGGAACACGTGGGTGCGGTCACGCGAGGCGAACGTCGAGATCTACACCGCGGACGAGGGGCTGAGCGTGCACGTCGACCGTTCGAAGCAGACGCTCGCGCTCGACGGCGTCGTCAGCACCGACAACGGGCAGTACACCTTCCTCACCAAGCGCTTCACGATCAAGCGCGGCTCGGCGATGTTCGTCGGCTCGAACGGCGCCAATGGCGAGCCGATGAACCCGACGCTGCAGATCACCGGCGAGTACGGGGTGCAGCTGCCGCAGCAGCAGGCGCTGAACATCGAGGTGCTGATCGGCGGCACCCTGCTCCGCCCGAAGCTGACGCTGCAGAGCGACGCGCAGCCGCCGCTGTCACAGTCCGACCTGCTCAGCTACCTCGCCTTCGGCCGCTCGTCGTCGTCGCTGCTCCAGCTCGAGGGATCGAGCGCGTCGAGCGGGAACGCCAGCGGCGGGATCGTCGGCACCGGCGCGGCGGTCGCGTACAAGCGGCTCGCCGCGGTCGCCGTCGGCGTCGTCGCCGACCAGTTCGAGGGCGAGGCATCGCGCTCGCTGGGCGCGGACGTCTTCAACATCACGCCGAGCGACGTCCCGACCGAGGTCTACACGCCTAACGGCATAAGCGACTTCCTCGTCGGCACCCAGGTCGAGCTGGGCAAGTACATCGACCCGCGCACCTACCTCTCACTCCGCGCCGCCGGCAAGGGCTACCCCGGGATCGGGATCCGCCAGCGCACGGCGAAGGGGTTCATCTACGAGCTGAGCTTCGAGCCACGCTTCCCGGTGACGGCACCGTCGCTGGACCCGGCCGGGAACCAGCATCAGTTCGAGGTGTTCGGAGCGTTCATTACGCGCGAGTGGAGATTCTGAGGCGAGTAGCGACGAGTGAGGGTCACCTCACGGCGACCAGGGACGAGTGAGGTGTGAGAGTTCGGGTGAAGCGGGTAGCGAAGCGTGAAATGCCTGAACCCTCGGATGTAAAGCGGGCGCCCCGCGCAACATGCGCGGGGCGCCCGCCTTTCTTCGCTCATTGCATTGGCTGAGCGAATGGTCCGCGACGTCGGCTTCGCAGTCCGCTTGCCATACCCGCGAGAGTGTTGAAGTGCGGACAGCCGTCACATGTCACCGCCCGGGGAACTTTTACACCTCGCTACTCGGGAGAGCCGTCACACCTCACTACTCAGAGAGCGTTCACACCTCACTACTCAGAGAACGCTCACACCTCACTAGTCAGAGAACGTTCACACCTCACTCGTCACTACTCGCAGTCGCCTTCTTCCCCGTCAGCGACCTCGCCAGTCCGCCGAAAGTCTTCACCCACTCGAACGCCCGCGCGAGCGGCGGGCCCAGGCGGAGGCTGCCACCAGCGGCTTCGATCCCCTTGTCGACGACCCAGGCGATCAGGCGAAGCAGGCCGAGCACGGCGAGGCCGATCACCCAGAGGGGGAAGACGATGACGAAGCCGATGATGATGAACGGGAGGAGGATGATCGGCGCGACCGGAATCAGTGCCAGCTGAACCCGGCCGTGAACAACGTCACGCCAGAACCGCATCGCCTCTCCCTGCATCGACGTCACCTGCCCCCGTTCCCGATTTCATCCCAGAGCGCGGCGATCGCGCGCATTCCCTTGACGAAGTTCTCGTCGCTCATCCATTCGTCAGGCGCGTGGGCGTTCTCGCCGGGAAGCCCGAAGCCAACGAGGAGTACGGGCGCGCCGAGGATTCGTTGAAAGTCGCCGACGACGGGAATCGAGCCGCCCTCACCGGTGATCACCGGCGCCTTCCCGAATGCGGCCTCGAGCGCGCGCTTCGCCGCGTCGAAGAGCGGACCGTCGAGATCCGCGCGCCAGGGGCGCCCGCCGTGAAGGTGCGTGACGGTCACCGTCACGCCCTTCGGCGCGACGCGGGCGACGTGCGTCTTCATCGCCGCCTCGATCTGCGCCGGATCCTGGTCGGGGACGAGGCGGCAGCTCACCTTCGCCATCGCCACCGCGGGGAGAACCGTCTTGGCGCCCTCGCCGGTGTAGCCGCTGAGGAGCCCGTTCACCTCGCAGGTCGGACGCGTCCAGATGCGCTCGAGCGTCGAGAATCCCTTCTCCCCGCCTAACGCGGGGGCGCCGACCTCGTGGAGGAAGCCCTCGTCCGTGAAGGGGAGCGAGCGCATCTGCTTGCGCACGTGTTCGGGCCACTCGCGCACGCTGTCATAGAATCCGGGGATCGCGATGTGCCCGTCGGCATCGTGAAAGGTCGCGAGAATGCGGGCGAGCGCCATCGCCGGGTTCACCACCGCGCCGCCGTAGCTCCCCGAGTGCAGGTCGCCGCCCGGGCCGCGGACGTCGATCTGGAAGTAGGCGAGCCCGCGCAGCGACGAGAGGATGCTCGGCAACCCGGGCGCAAACATCGCCGAGTCGGAGATGATGACGCCGTCGCACTTCAGGAGATCCTTGTGCGACTCGATGAAGGCCTCGAGGTTCTCGCTCCCGACTTCCTCCTCGCCCTCGGCGAGGACGATCACGTTCACCGGAAGCTTGCCGCGCGTCTTGAGGTGCGCCTCCAGCGCCTTGACGTGGAGGAAGAGCTGTCCCTTGTCGTCCACCGAGCCGCGGGCGTAGATGCGGCCGTCGCGCATGGTCGGCTCGAAGGGTGGCGAGTGCCAGAGCTCGAGCGGCTCGGCGGGCTGCACGTCGTAGTGCCCATAGACGAGGATGGTCGGCGCGCCGGCGCCCGCCTTGCGCCACTCGCCGACGACGACCGGATGTCCGGGGGTCTCGTGAATCTTCGCGTCGAGACCGGCGTCGCGGAGCGACTTCGCCACCCACTCGGCGGCCTTCGCGGTGTCGGCATTGTGCTCCGAGCGGGCGCTGACGCTTGGGATGCGCAGGAAGTCGAACAGCTCGGCGTGGATGCGGGCGTCGTTGCTCGTGAGGTATGTCTCGAGATCGGACATGGCGGCCGGTGAAGGTGAGGGCGAAGCGTCAGGCGCGGGGGACCTGCCCGTCAGCCGCCGCGGGCGAAGGCGCGGGCGGCGACGACGCCGAGCGCGGCGGCGCTGACGGAGAGGAGGATGCTGGCGGCGACGTAGGTCGCGGCACGGCGGGCGTCGCCCCCGTTGAGCATGCGGACCGTCTCGATGCTGAAGGTCGAGAAGGTGGTGAAGCCGCCGCAGAACCCGATGGTCAGCGCGGCGCGGACGGTGACGTCTTTCACCGGCGACCACTCGCCGCTCAGCCAGCCGATGAGGAAGCTGCCGGCGACGTTGATGAGCAGCGTCGCGAAGGGAAAGCGCACGGTGACGGGCGCCATCCACGACGAGATCCCGAAGCGGGCGAGGGTGCCCGCGGCGCCGCCTGCCGCGATCGCGAGGGCTAGGAGCATGACGCAACATATCGGGGAGCCCGGCGCCGGGGGAGCGGCGCCGCCGGGAAGGGGTTCCGGGCATGCCGAAGTTGCCGCCCGCCGATTCCCGCCGTCATGGCTCTGAGGCGCCGGATGGCCGGCGGCTCTGGCCGTGCGCGCACGTCAGTGCAGCGGTTACTCGCGGAGGACGCGTGGGACAGTCGCTCGCTCGAGAATACGTGGACGCCGCCGAGGCGGCGGGGCTGCGGTACGTGACCGATGCGACGCCGGGGATCCGGCGCCGCCGGCACGGCCGCGGCTTCACGTATCTCGATGCCGAGGGACGGGTGATCCGCGAGCGCGGGCAGCTGCGACGATTCAGGTCGCTGGTGATCCCGCCGGCGTGGACGGACGTGTGGATCTGCGCCGATCCCGATGGCCACCTGCAGGTGACGGCACGCGACGCGCGCGGGCGGAAGCAGTACCGCTACCACGAGCGGTTTCGCGCACGGCAGGACGAGTCGAAGTTCGACCGGATGATCGCGCTGAGCGACGTGCTCTGGAAGATCCGCGAGCGCGTCGAGCGCGACATCGCGCTGCCGGGGCTGGCCCGTGACAAGGTCATGGCGACGGTGGTCTGGCTGCTCGAACGGACGTTGATCCGCATCGGGACCGACGAGTACGCGAAGGCGAACAACTCGTTCGGCCTGACGACGCTGCGCAGGCGGCACGTCGCGGTCGCCGGATCGAAGGTGGACTTCGAGTTCCGTGGAAAGAGCGGGATCGAGCACAGCGTCTCGATCACCGACCGCCGCATCGCCCGCATCGTCCAGCGCTGCCAGGAGCTTCCCGGCTACGAGCTGTTCAAGTACATCGACGACGACGGACGGAAGCAGAGCGTCGAGGCGAGCGACATCAACGACTACCTCCGCCAGATCACCGGGCGCGAGGTGACGGCAAAGGACTTCCGCACCTGGGCGGGGACGATGCTCGCCTCGGAAGCGCTCCGCGAGATGGGACCGGCACCGACGAAGAAGCAGGCCGAGAAGAACATCGTCGCCGCGGTCGATCGCACCAAGGCGAAGCTCGGCAACACGCGCGCAGTGTGCCGGAAGTACTACATCCATCCGGTGCTGATCGAAGCGTACCTCGAAGGCGAAGTGCTGCCGCCGATTGGGGAGAAGGAGTGGAAACCGCGCGGTGAGACCGCGGGCAAGCTGCGCCGTCACGAGGCGGAGACGCTGGCGTTCCTGACGGCTCGGGCGGAGCGGCGCGCGGCGATGGCGGAGGGTGTCGTCGAGGGGCAGTGACGAGCTGCCTTTCCTGAAGGCGTTCACGGCTGTGCGTCGGGGCCGTGTCATACAGCTGGTCTTGGGAGACACAGAGAACGGCGGAGGCACAGAGAACTGCTCGTGGCGCTGAGCAGCTCTGCACCAAGCTGTTCGTACCCGTGCCCGGGACCGGGAACGTCGGTGGCGCTCTCCGTGTCTCCCGCCGTGCTCTGCGTCTCCCGCGACCAGCTGGACGACGCCAGCCCGAGACACGCCCGTGAACGCCTTCCAAGATGCGCGCCCTCTCGGGGGTCTTCTGCGCCAGCCACGTGGCCAGCCTCGCCTCTCGCGGCTGTCTAGATTTCACGGATGCCGAACAGACTCGCGAACGAGACCAGTCCGTACCTGCTGCAGCATGCGGACAATCCGGTGGATTGGTATCCGTGGGGGGGGGAGGCGCTCGCGCGCGCCCGCGCCGAGAAAAAGCCGATTCTCCTCAGCATCGGCTAC
>OEPS010000598.1_pt1 | contig 12535 bp, 12 predicted proteins | sample 1539411 | NCBI WGS metagenome assembly OEPS01 (sample SAMN02671747, study PRJEB22543) | soil metagenome | biome: bacteria | place: China:Hunan Province, Lengshuijiang City | collected 2012-10-15 | depth 0.08m m | reverse complement strand
GGGATCTCGAAACATTCGGCGGGTGACCTCCGGCCGGCCACGGTCGTGACGGTGCCGACAAACTCCGAGGGGTGACCTTCGGGCAAAACGGCATCGGCGTGGTGCAATCCCTCGTGGGCTCCTTCTAGTGCTGCGCGCGCTGAGAGAGCGCGCCCGGAGCCAAGGAGTCTCCTCGCTATGTGTGGGATCGTCGGGTACGTGGGGGACCGGTCCGCCCTGCCGGTGCTGCTCGAAGGGCTGAAATCACTGGAGTACCGGGGCTACGACTCGGCCGGCATCGCCTTGCCCGCCCGCAACGGCGCACCCGGTCTGGAGGTTGTCCGCCGTAAAGGCAAGGTCGACGAGCTGATGGCCGCCGCCGGGCGCCCGCCGGGTGTCGCCAACGGGCAGCACGCCGGCATCGGGCACACCCGCTGGGCGACCTGCGGCGAGCCCAGCGAGACCAATGCCCACCCGCACCGGGACTGCACCGGCAACGTCGCCATCGTGCATAACGGCATCATCGAGAACCACGTACAGCTGCGCCAGCGGCTGGCCGCCGCCGGCCACACCTTCGCCTCGGCGACCGACTCCGAGGTGATCGCCCACCTGGTCGAGGTAGGCCTCGCCACCGGGGCCGGCCTGCTGGAGGCAGTGCGCACTGCAGCGTCCGAGCTGCATGGCTCGTTTGCCATCGTCGCCATCGACGCCCGCCAGCCCGGCCTGATCGTCGGTGCCCGGGTCGACGCCCCGCTGGTGCTCGGCCTCGGGGAGGGCGAGTACTTCTTCGCCTCCGACGTCGCCCCGCTGCTGCGCTACACCCGGCGGGTGGTCTGGCTGGCCGACGGCGAGGTCGCCCAGCTGTCCCGCGCCGGCGCCCGCATCCTCGGCCTCGACGGCACCGAGCACGTCCCTGCCTCCAGCGAGGTCGCCTGGGACCGGGAGGCAGCCGAGAAGGCCGGCTTCCCCGACTTCATGCTGAAGGAGATCCACGAGCAGCCCCGGACGCTGCGCGACACGCTCCGCGGCCGGGCCGAGCCGACCGGCGAGCTGGCGCTGACCGAGCTGGCGATCAGCCCCGCCGAGCTGGCCGCGGTCAACAAGATCTTCATCGTCGCCTGCGGGTCGTCCTACCACGCCGGCCTGGTCGCCAAGTATGCCTTCGAGCGGTGGGCGCGGATCCCGGTCGAGATCGATGTTGCCAGCGAGTTCCGCTACCGCGACCCGGTCCTCGACGGGGCAACGCTGGTCGTGGGCATCTCCCAGTCCGGCGAGACCGCCGACACCCTGGCCGCCATCCGCTACGCCCGCACCCAGGGGGCCCGGACCATCGTCATCACCAACGTCGTCGGCTCCAGCATTTCCCGGGAGGCGGACGCTGTGCTGTACACCCACGCCGGCCCGGAGATCGGCGTTGCCGCCACCAAGACGCTCACCACCCAGATCGCTGCCCTGTGGCTGCTCGGCCTGTGGTTCGCCGAGGGGACCGGGGCGCTCGAGCGGGCGGCCGCCGCCGATGTGATCCGCGAGCTGTGGCGCTGCCCGGAACTGATGGAGTCGTTCCTCGACGGCGCGCAGGGGCCCGCGGCGCTTGCCGGGATCGCTGAGCGGTTCGCAACCGCGCCGGGCTGGCTGTTCATCGGGCGGGGGGTCGGCTTCCCGTTGGCGCTGGAGGGGGCGCTCAAGCTCAAGGAGATTTCCTACCTGCACGCCGAGGGGTTCGCCGCCGGTGAGATGAAGCACGGACCGATCGCCCTGATCGACAAGGGGATGCCGGTGGTGGCGATCGCCACCCACAGCCGGGTGCTCGGCAAGCTGATCTCCAATGTGGAGGAGGCCCGCGCCCGGGGGGCGTCGGTTGTCGCCATCGCCCAGCATGGCGACGAGCGGGTACTGGAGGTGGCCGCCGACGTGGTCGCGGTGCCGCAGACCGCCGAGCTGCTGTCGCCGATGCTCGACCTGCTGCCGCTGCAGCTGCTCGCCTACCACGTCGCCAAGCTGCGCGGCTGCGATCCGGACCGCCCGAGGAATCTCGCCAAGTCGGTAACCGTCGAGTAGGGTCCCCACCGCGATGGTGCGGTGGGAGGCGTGGGCGTTGGAGGCGGCCGGCGTCGTGGTGATCGGCGTCGCCTCCTTCAGCGTGATCCGCGCCCTGCTGCTGCCGGGCAGCAAGCAGAGCCCGCTGCAGCGGCTGATCGAGAACAGCACCGACCTGGGCTTCCGCACCATCGCCCGGATGGGCATCGACGGCGATCGCCGCCACCGGGTGCGTTCGATCCACGCCCCGCTGATCCTGATCATCCAGCTGTGGACCTGGCTGGCGCTGTACCTGATGGGCTTCGGCCTGGTGCTCTGGGCGGTCAGCGACTCGGCCAGCCTGGGCTTCCGGGAGGCGGGTTCCTCGCTGCTGACCATGGGCTTCGCGGTGACCCACGGGGGGCCGGGCACCGCGGTCGACCTGGTGGCGGGGGCGACCGGCCTGATCGTCGTGGCCCTCCAGATCGCCTACCTGCCCACCCTGTACACGGCGTTCAACCGGCGGGAGTCCGAGGTGTCGCTCCTCTCGATCCGGGCCGGTGAGCCAGCCTGGGGGCCGGAGCTGCTCGCCCGGGCCTACCTGATGGGCTCGCTGGCCGAGCTCCCGGCCCTCTGGGCCTCGTGGGAGCGCTGGGCGGCGGACGTCGCCGAGAGCCACTCCAGCTACCCGGTGCTCATCCGGTTCCGGACCGGGGACCCGCTGTCGAGCTGGCTGACCGGGTTCCTGGCGGTGCTGGACTCCGCCGCGCTGTGGGCGGCGATCAAGGGGTCCGAGGCCCCGCTCCAGGCCCGGCTGTTCCTGCGGATGGGGTTCGGCGCCCTGCAGCAGGTCGCCAAGACCGTGGGCATCCCGTTCAACCCCGACCCACGACCGGACGACCCGGTCGCCCTGACCGAGGAGGAGTTCGGCGAGGGCCTGGCCCGGCTCAGGTCGTACGGGATGGAGATCGACCGGCAGCCGGACAAGATCTGGGTCGACTTCAAGGGGTGGCGGGTGAACTACGAGGGGATCGCCTACATCCTGGCCCGGCAGATCGATGCCCCGCCAGCGCTGTGGTCCGGCTCCCGCCGCATCCCAACTCCCTTCATCCCGCCACGTCGCCTGCTCGACCGCACCCCGGAGGACCCGGAGGGCGCCACCGGAGGCTTCCGGGGCGGCGGCGGCTAGGTCACTGTCCTGTTTGCCGGCGGAATCCGCCTGGAATCATGACAGTGGTTGGTGAGGGTTTGTGTAGATAGGTGTTGATATGCCTTAATGTGGGCCATGGTCCCGCTCGAACCGGTGGCTGCTCTCGCCCAGGCGCAGTTCGGCGTGCTCAGCGCTTCCCAGCTTGCCGGCCTGGGGCTCGATGACTCGGCCGTTCGCCGCCGGGTGACCTCCGGTCTGCTCAAACGCTCATTGCCAACCGTGTTCGTCTTCGCCGGCGCCCCGCCAAGCTGGCGGCAGGATCTGAAGGCGGCCAGCCTCTGGGGGGAGGCGGTGGTCTCGCACGAGGCGGCGGCGGCACTCCATGGTCTTGCCGGGTTCCCTGAGCGGCCCGTTGTCCTCACCGGCCTCCGCCAACCCCAGTTCAAAGGGGCCGCGATCACCGTCCACCGGGGCGTGCCCGATCGTCGGTTCGTCACGACCGTGGACGGGATCCCGGTCACCAACGTCGCAAGGACCCTGATCGACCTGGCCGCCACGATGGGGCGGAGCGACTTCGAGGAGGTCATGGACGATGCCCGCCGGCGTCATCTCGTCTCCGACGGCCACCTGCGCTGGGCGGTGCAGACGCTGCTCGCAGATGAGCTGGGGAAGAGGACCAGCGGCAAGCGGGGGGCTCAGGTCATCAAGGAGATCTTCGCGGGGCGGGGACCGCTCGACGGGCCGTCGGCCAGCGCCTTCCAGAAGGACGTCCGGGTACTGCTCTTAAGCGGTGGCCTGAGGATAATCGAGGAACATGAGATCCGGGACAGGAAGGGAGACTTCATCGCCCGGGTCGACTTCGAGCTGGAGGCGAACGTGGTCGTCGAGGCCCAGAGCCGCAAGTACCACTCCAGCTGGGATGCCCAGACAAGGGACATGCGCCGGCACAACAAGGTCACCCGGCGGGGGAAGCTCGTCATCTACATCACCCCGACCGACATCGCAGAGCGGCCCCGGGAGGTCCTGGCCGAGGTGGTGGAGACCGTGGCCATGGCCAAGGCCCTCCGCGGCACGGCAGCCACCCGCCCGTAGAATGACTCGGTGCTGGCCGTCCTCACACCAGAGCAGATGGCAGCGGCCGACTCTGCAACGATCGCCGCCGGCACTTCCTCGTCCACCCTCATGGAGCGAGCCGGCCGGGCGGTGGCCAGGGCGGCGGTCCGGCTCGCCGGCGGAGCCTACGGGAAGCGCTTCCTGATCCTCTGCGGCAAGGGCAACAACGGTGGCGACGGGCTCGCCGCCGCCCGGCTGCTCGCTGAGCTGGGAGCGGCGCCCACGATCGTCTTCCTGGCCGACCCGGGCGACCTGACCGGCGACCCGGCAACCAACCTCGCCCGGCTGCCGCCCGGGGTGCGCGTGCTTCGCTACGAAGCGCAGGTCCTGGCCAGAGAGCTCGAACGGGCCGACCTGGTGATCGACGCCCTGTTCGGCACCGGCTTCTCCGGGGCGCTCAGCGGCGACCCGGGGGCAGCGGTCGAGGCCACGAACGCCTCCGCAACGATGACACTCGCCGCCGACATCCCCTCCGGGGTCGCCGGGGGTTCGGGCCAGGTCGACGGGCCGGCAATACGGGCCAGAGCCACGGTCACGATGGCCGCTCCCAAGCTTGGCCTCATCCTGGCCCCCGGCTGCGAGTACGCCGGCGAGGTGGAGGTCGCCGACATCGGCATCGCCGTCCCCCCGCCCGGCCCGGACGTGATCGGCGCCCCCGGCCCGCTCGAGGTGAGCGCGGCCCTCGGCCGCCGCCCCAACGAGGCCCACAAGCGCAGTGTCGGTACGGTGATGGTCGTCGCCGGGTCGGCGGCGATGCCCGGGGCCGCTGCCCTCGCCGCCGCAGCCGCCCTCCGGTCCGGGGCCGGCCTGGTGACGCTGGCGACCGTCGAGCCGGTCGCCCACCAGATGCACGCCCGGATCCCCGAAGCAACCACCCTCGTCCTCCCGGCGACCTCCACCGGGTCGATTGCCGCCGCTGCCCTCCAGCCGTTGCTGGAGCGATCGGAGACGGTCGACGCGGTCGCTATCGGCCCCGGCCTGACGACCGCCCCCGAAACCGCCGATCTGGTGCGGACCCTGGCGGAGCGCCTGAAAAGACCTCTCGTCGTCGACGCCGACGGCCTCAACGCCCTCGGGGAGAACCCGGAGCTACTCACCCGCCGCACGCATCCCACCGTGGTCACGCCGCACCCCGGCGAGATGGCCCGGCTGGCGGCCAGCTCCTCGAAAGCGGTCCAGGCCGACCGCATCGGCGTCGCCCGCCGCATGGCCAGTGAGCTGTCGGCTACGGTGGTGCTCAAGGGGTACCGGAGCATCGTCGCCGCTCCCGATGGCCGGACCGCGGTGATCACCACCGGCGGCCCGGCGCTGGCGACCGGCGGCACCGGCGACGTCCTGACCGGGGTCACGGCCGCGCTGCTGGCGGGGGGCCCGACGGCAGGTCAGCCGTACCAGGCCGCCTGGGCCGCCTCCTGGATCCACGGCCGGGCGGGCGACCTGCTCGGGGACCGCATCGGCTCCCGGGGAGCACTGGCGGGCGACCTGCCGGAGGCGGTGGCCGGGGTGATGCACGAACTGGAGGGACGTGAATGAACGATCCGACCGCCGAGCTCGCCGTCTGGGCTGAGGTCGACCTGGGGAAGGTCCGGCGCAACGTCGAGCGCCTGCGCAGCCTGCTTTCGCCGGAGACGAGGCTGCTCGCCGTCGTCAAGGCCGACGGCTACGGCCACGGGGCGGTGCCCTGTGCCCGGGCGGCGCTGGCTGGTGGGGCCGCCATGCTCGGGGTCGCCCGGGTGCCGGAGGGGGCCGCCCTCCGGGAGGCCGGGATCGATGCCCCCGTCCTCCTGCTCGCCGAGCAGCCGGACCGGGCGGTACCCCACGCCGTCGGCCTCGGCCTCATCCACACCGTCTACACCCGCCAGGGGCTGGATTGCATCGCCGCCGCCGCCCGCGCCGCCGGCACATCCGCCCCCGTCCACGTCAAGGTCGACACCGGCATGCACCGCTACGGGGCCCAGCCGCAGGACGTCCTCGGGCTCATCGGGGCCGCCCAGAACACCGAAGGCATTGAGCTCAGCGGCATCTGGTCCCACTTCGCTGTCGCCGAGGACGTGCTCAACCCGTACACCAAGCAGCAGTTCGAGCTGTTCTGCGACGTGCTCGACGCGCTGGGACCTCGGCAGGCGGGGCTCACCCGGCACCTGGCCAACTCGGCCGGGCTGATGACCTTCCCGGAGGCCCACTTCGACCTGGTCCGCACCGGGATCGCCGTGTACGGGATCCACCCCTCACCGGAGCTCGCCGACCGGGTCGCGCTGGAACCGGCGATGTCGTTCAAGAGCCGGGTCGGGCTGACCAGGCGGCTCGCCGCCGGCGAGTCGATCTCCTACGGCCAGCGCTACCTCATGCCCGCCGAGGGCGTGGTCGCCAGCATCCCCGCCGGGTACGCCGACGGGGTGCGCCGGGCGCTGACCAACACCGGCGAGGTGCTGATCCGCGGTCAACGGCACCAGATCTCGGGCACCGTGACGATGGACCACCTGATGGTCGACGCCGGCGAGGCCGACATCCACCCCGGCGACGAGGTGGTGCTGCTGGGCCGCCAGGGCGGCGAGGAACTGACCGCCCACGACGTCGCCCGGTCGCTCGGCACCATCCCGTACGAGGTCGTCTGCGGGATCAGCGCCCGCGTCCCCCGGGTCTACATCGCAGATCCATCACTATGATGGATCGTTCGGGACGGATCGGAGTGCTGGCGTGACGGGAGCAACCTGGCAGACCCTGGAGGAAGTCCGGGCTGAGGCCATGTCCTGCACCCGGTGCCGGCTGGCCGGGGGCCGGACCCAGGTGGTGTGGATGGACGGCAATCCGGCGTCGCAGCTGATGTTCGTGGGCGAGGCCCCCGGGTTCCACGAGGACAAGCAGGGCCTCCCGTTCGTCGGCGCCGCCGGCCAGTTGCTCGACACCATGCTCGGCGGCATCGGCCTCGACCGAACCGGCTGCTGCATCTGCAACGTGCTCAAGTGCCGGCCCCCTGGGAACCGCGACCCGCTACCCGACGAGATCGACGAGTGCCGCCCCTACCTGGAGGCCCAGATCCGCTTCATCCGGCCGCGGGTGATCGTCACCCTGGGCAACTTCGCCACCCGGTTCGTCCTGGACCGCCAGGTGTCGATCTCCCGGGTGCGCGGCCAGCGCTTCACGGTCAACGGTGTCACCGTGATCCCGACCTTCCACCCCGCCTCCCTGCTCCACGGCGGCGGCGCCGCGTCGCCCTCGATGCCGCTGTTCAAGGAGGACTTCCGCCTCGTCGCCCAGGTGCTGGCCGAGCAGCCGCCACCGGGGCAGGAACCCACCGAAGCGCCCGAGGACTTCGCCCAGGAAGCCCTCTTCTAACCGCCCCTCCCAGCACTCCCATGGCCATGCCGCCCTACCTCAGCCACCGCTCCCTGGAAATGGAATCCCGCTCGCCGGAGGAGACCAGGCGCCTGGCAGTCGCGCTCAGCCCGCTGCTGCGCCCCGGGGACGTCGTAGCCCTCGGGGGCGACCTGGGGGCAGGCAAGACGACCTTCGTCCAGGGCCTGGCGGTCGGGCTGGGCATCATGGAGCGGGTGACCAGCCCGACGTTCATCCTGCTGCGGGAGTACGTCAGCGGCCGCTACCCGTTGATCCACATGGACGTCTACCGGCTGGACCGGATGCAGGAGGTCGTCGACCTGGGCTACGACGAGTTCCTCGACCCCTCCTACATCGTCGTCGTCGAATGGGGCGACATGGTGGCTCCGCTCCTGCCCAAGGAGCACCTCGGCATCGAGATGCGTTACGGGACCTCCGAGACGATGCGTGAGATCGTGCTCCGGCCTCGGGGTCTGGGGTGGGAGGAGCGGATGCCGGCGGTGCGGGCGCTGACCGAGGAGATGTTCTCGGCCGACCGCGACGACCCGCTGTTCAAAGAGACCGAGGGCCCGTCAACACCTGGGCGCCCTCCGGGTGGGGAGCGCTAGATGCTCATCCTTGGCATCGAGACCTCCACCCCGCAGGCGTCGGTGACGATCGGTTCCGAGCAGGGGATCATCGGCTCCTGCACCATCTCCCGCGGCGCTGCCTACGGCGAGTTCCTGCTGCCCGCCGTCGAGTTCCTGATGCGCCAGTCCGGTCTGACCTACCGCCAGCTGTCGGCGCTCGCCATCGGTCTCGGCCCGGGCCTGTTCACCGGGATGCGGGTGGGCGTGGCCACCGCCAAAACGCTGGCTCAGGGCTTGTCGGTGCCGATCGTCGGCGTGCCGTCCCTGGACCTGCTCGCCTTCGACGCCCGCTACACGCCGAAGGTGATCTGCCCCGTGCTTGACGCCAAGCGGGGCGAGGTGTTCTACGCCTTCTACCGGCAGGTGCCCGGCGGCGTCACCCGGGAGAGCGACTACCAGGCCGGCTCGCCGGAGCGGCTGGTCGCCGAGTTCGACGCACTGGGCAAGGACATCCTGGCGATCGGCAACGGGGCCTTGCTCTACCGGGCTAAGCTTGAGGAGGCGGAGCGGGTGGAGATCGGGACGATGACGCATGCCTTCCCGCGGTCGGCGGCGCTGATTGACCTGGCCCTGCCACGGCTGGTCCGGGAGGACTTCGACCGGCTGTTCGACATCGAGCCCATGTACATGCGCCGCACCGCCGCCGAGATCAACTGGGAAGCCCGGACCTTGAAGTGACGAGGGAAACGAGCCGGACGTGAGCGCCATCCCCCACCAGCCGCTGCTGAATCCGGAGGAGGTCGAGTTGACGCCGATGCGCCGGCGCCACCTGCGGTCGGTCCTGCGCATCGAGGCCCAGGTCTACCCCCGCCCGTGGAGCGCGGCGCTGTTCCTCCAGGAGATGTCCCGCAAGAACGACCGGGCCTACTTCGTCGCCCGTTGGGAGAGCCAGGTGATCGGCTACGGCGGGATCATGCTGTCGCCCCCGGAGGCCCACGTCACCACAATCGCCGTCGACCCGGCCTGGCACCGCAACCACATCGGGACCAAGCTGATGCTCGGCCTGATCGACGCCGCCACCGCCCGCGGGGCGCACTCGGTGTCGCTGGAGGTGCGAAAGTCGAACCTCGGCGCCCAGCAGATGTACGAACGGTTCGGCTTCCGGCCGGTCGGGGTGCGCCGCGGGTACTACGTTGAGACCGGTGAGGACGCCATCGTCATGTGGGTGGAGGGCGTCGACACCCCGAAGTACGCCGCCCTGCTGGACAGGATGCGGGCAAGGGTGAGGGGAGGCGGATCCAATGGCGAATAGCAACCGGGTCGGGGGTAGCGTCGTTGAGGTGCCGATCGGCGACGCCCTCGAGGACGCGCTCGACATCGGGGGGCTTGATGTCGAAGGCCTGGGGGCCGAGCCGCTGCCGGAGCGGCGCCAGATCGGCGACGTCGCCCCCGACTCGCTGGTCCTGGCGATCGAGACCTCGTGCGACGAAACCTCGGTGGCGGTGCTGCTCGGGGAGCACGACATCCTCGCCAACGTGATCTCCTCGCAGTCCGCCCTCCACGAGCGCTACGGCGGCATCGTCCCCGAGCTCGCCTCCCGGGCCCACGTCCAGGCGATCAACCCGGCGCTCGCCGAGGCGCTGCGCCAGGCCGACGTCACCCTGTGGGATCTCGATGCGGTGGCGGTGACCATCGGGCCGGGCCTGATCGGGTCGCTGGTGGTCGGCGTGGCTGCGGCCAAGTCGCTGTCCGCCCTGCTGGAGGCCCCGCTGATCGGGGTCAACCACCTGGAGGGCCACATCTATGCCAACTTCCTGGAGCACAAGGACTCGGGTCCGCCGCTGGTCTCGCTGATCGTCTCCGGGGGCCACACGCTGCTGATCCACATGCAGGACCATGGGATCTACAACCGGCTCGGCGAAACCCTGGACGACGCCGCCGGCGAGGCCTTCGACAAGGTCGCCCGCTACCTCGGCCTCGGCTATCCGGGTGGCCCGCTGGTCGACAAGATGGCGGCCAACGGCGACCCGGAGGCAATTGCCTTCCCCCGCCCGATCCTGGCTGAGGGGTACGACTTCTCCTTCTCGGGGCTCAAGACCGCCGTGCTGACCTACGTCGAGAAGGAGCGCCGGGCTGGCCGCGAACCCGATGTCGAGAACCTGTGCGCATCGTTCCAGGAGGCGCTGGTCGACGTGCTCGTCACCAAGACCCTACGGGCGGCCAAGGCGGAGCGGGTCGAGACGGTGGCGCTGGCTGGCGGGGTGGCGGCCAACTCCCGGCTGCGCGAGGCCATGCAGGCCGGCTGCGAGGAGGCCGGGATCCGGCTCTTCTACCCGTCCCCGCTGCTGTGCACCGACAACGCGGCGATGATCGCCGGCTGCGGCTGGCACCGCTACAAGCGGGGAGTCCGCACGTCGCTCGATGTCAGCCCCGACCCGAATCTGCCCATCGTTTGACGCTGGCTGGCACCCGCGTTAGCATCCGGTTAGCACTCACGAGTCGTGAGTGCTAACCATCGGAAAACTATTTGAGTAGGGGGTGTCGATGAAGCTGCGACCACTGGCGGATCGGGTAGTCGTCCGTCCCGACGACTCGGACCGGGCACTGCCCTCCGGGCTTGTGATCCCGGACACCGCCAAGGAGAAGCCCCAGGAGGGCATCGTGCTGGCGGTCGGTCCAGGGCAGTACCACGAGGGTCAGCGGATCGCTCTTGACGTCAAGGAGGGCGACCGGGTGCTGTACTCCAAGTACGGCGGCGTCGAGGTGAAGATCGACGGCGAGGATCTGATGGTGCTGAACGAGCGGGAGATCCTCGGCGTCATCAGCTAGGGCTCGCTCGGCTCACAGGCGTGCAAGAGGCCCCGCCAGCTCTGGCGGGGCCTTTTCGCGGGCCGGGGAACCCCTACCGGCCCGGCAGGTAGCTGATCGGGTTGTGCGGCACCCCGTCGACACGCACCTCGAAGTGCAGGTGCGGCCCGGTGCAGTCGCCGGTGCAGCCCACCAGCCCGATCGTCTCGCCCTGGGTGACCGGGCCGCTCTGGATGATCTTGTGACTCTGGTGGGCGTACAGGGTCTCGATGCCGCCCCCGTTGTCGATGATCGTGCAGATGCCGTAGCCCGACCCGCAGGACAGCGTCAGCACCGTCCCCGACTTGGCGGCGTGGATCGGGGTCCCCGTCCGTGCCCCGATGTCGATCCCGTAGTGGAACCCGCCCCACCGCGGCCCGAACGGCGAGGTGATCGGGCCGCTGACCGGCCAGATCAACCCGGTCGGGTTGACGTTCGCCGGCCCCCTGGAGATCGCCGAGTCCGACTGCAGGGCGGCGGTCAGCGCCTCCGAGGTGGCGGTCAGCTCCTGCTCGTCCTTGATCTCCTGGGCGATCGTCGCCTGGACCGCATCGAGTGCGGCGGTCCGGTCGGCTTTGGCGCTGTTCAGCAGGGTGGCCCGGTCGGCGAGGGACCCCTCCTTGGCCAGCAGCTCGGCCTGGTTTGTGGCGAGCCCTTGCTGCTGCACGGACAGGGCGTCGCGCAACCGGGAGGTCTGCACCATCGTCTGCGACTCGAGGTTGGAGGCGATCTGGAAGATCTGGGTCCGCTGGATGAACTCGCTGATCGACCGGGACGACAGCAGGCTGGTGAGCGAGTTCGCCGGCCCGGCCTCGTACAGGCTGACCGCCTGGGCGTTGGCCTGGGACTGGGCGGCGGAGTACTGCGCCTGCAGCTGAGCGATCTGGGTGGTGGAGGTATCGATCTCCGCCTTCAGGTTGAACACCGACTGGGTGTTGACGCCAACCTGCCGGTTCAGCGCGTCGATCTGCGTGTTCAGGGCGTTGACCTGGTTCTGGATGACGTTGGCCTGGCCCTTCGAGGCAGCCAGCTTCTTCTGGATGGTGGCGATCGCCTGCTGGGTGGCATCCAGCTGGGACTGATCGCTGCTGGCGCCACCGGCAGCGACCGCCGGGACGGCGATCACCGGCAGCAGCGGGACGAGCATCGATACGGCGGCAGCCAGGATCAGCAAGCGCCGGAAAAACGCATAGGGGCGCGCCCCAGCGCGCGCGGCAAGAGGTCTCGGGGAGGCCATGCGAGCACAGAGGCTACTGGCGCCGCAAGCAGCGAGTCAACACGGGGGGCGAAGCCCCCCCGACGTGCCTTGCCTTTGCTTTGCCTTGCTTTGGCCTTTGGGGGCCTCCGGGGGGGCAAAGCCCCCCGGATGGCTTTGCCGGATCCATGTCGCACCACTCGCCACGCTTTTGTGTGTAAAAACCGATCATATACACGCGTTTTTACACACAAAAGGATCCAGAAAGCGAATGAGGATCGCTCGCTAACCCTGCCTTTGCCTTGCCTTGCCTTGCTTTGCCTTGCCTTT
>OEPS010000597.1_pt1 | contig 12539 bp, 22 predicted proteins | sample 1539411 | NCBI WGS metagenome assembly OEPS01 (sample SAMN02671747, study PRJEB22543) | soil metagenome | biome: bacteria | place: China:Hunan Province, Lengshuijiang City | collected 2012-10-15 | depth 0.08m m | reverse complement strand
AAAAACAATCAGTAATAAAGACAAATCCCTATTCAGCACGTTCATTAACTCGTTACCATAAAAAAAAGCCCCGAAAGGGGCTTTCTGTGATTAAAATTTTGAAGATACAACTTCGCATGATTAGAAGCATACACGACAACTTCGGACAAAATCAAGCTTTATGCATTAAAAAAGCAAAATATTGTCTCGATCGTTTCAAAAGTCGGTTACTTTCTGAAATTCTTTATCAGCCCTTCTCTCTTCCTTCCAGCAAACGTCCACCAGTTCATCGCAGAACGGTTTCCAGTTCCGGGTCCATGTTCTGACATGGAGATCAGGTATCAGCGCCAGAATCGCTTTATAAGCAGTTGTAGAAGGAACTGAGGAAAAACCATTCCCTGAACAGCGCTCACAGGTTTTATATACCGGCGCTCCCTGCTCTTTAGTCGTCTTACGATCCAGCACCTGGCCGGAACCACCACACCGGCAGCGGGCGTTCATCTTCCCTTTACCGTCACAGGCTTCACATCTGGCGCCGGTGGTAGCAGTTACCTCTGTCCATTTTTCCCAGTCAGACGGGCGAACGGCGCGGGACATCTTCGCCCAATATGGCGCTTTACCCCACGGGTATGTGACTTTTCGTTCCGTGATAGTCGTCTGCATCTTACCGGTACCGCTACATACCCGGCAGGCTCCCGTGGTTTCCGCTGAACGGGAATACTCTGCAAAGGCAAATTGTGCCAGCAACAGGCAGCAGCGCCCCAGCGCGTTACCTGCGGCCTTCCGCACGTTCTTTGGTGCTGTATCAAGGGCATACCGCGCCAGCGTCTGAACCGCCAGCTGCTCATCGGTCTTGCTGATGCCAGCCTTACCGAAGAATGCCGCCAGCCCGAACCGCGCCCTGCTGCTGGTCACCCCGATCCCGGTCATAATGTCTGTACCGTTCAGGCGATTCGGCGATGTGCTTTTCACGTCGTCGCTAATATGCATACCCTGAGGGCTGAAGTGTTTGAGTGAGGATTCCAGTTTCATGCGGCCACCTTCTTAAAAAAGACCTGCTCACGAACCTGATCGCCGTTCATGAGCATGTCGGATTTGATTTTTATAACCGCAGCCTTGGCGCTTGAATATGCCTGCACGGCTTCACTAAGTTTTTCGAATCTGCCAATGTGGTAATGCCTGCCATTGACCTGTATTTTTACGCGCCATTTTTTTGAACTTTTGCACCAGGTAACCCCTGTATAACCGGATGCGGAGGAAGACCTGTCGCTTACGTTACTGGCATTAACCGATATAGATACATCGCGTAAATTAGAAATGCGATTATCAGTCCTGTTATGGTTGATGTGGTCAATTACACAGGTGGGCCATGCTCCATGTGTATATAGCCATGCCAGGCGGTGAGCTCTGAGTAATTTCCCGTTCAACCGGATATCGATATAGCCCGTATCACTTAAAGAGCCAGCAACATCACCAACCTTTACCCTGTTGCTGGTCTGCTTAATCCACGTAAATAATCCGGTGCTGGGGTCGTAGTGCAATAATTCCCTCAGTTCATCTTGGGTAATCATCACGCCGCCTCCTTTTGTTTTTTGGTGAATACCAGCTCCCGCACTTCGTCACCGTTGACGAGAAGATCGTTAAAATCGCCACCGTCACACCAGCGGATGCAGACTTTAACGAGGTCGTTTTTTGCCATCAGGTTTGCATGGGCGCATTCGAACGCCGCGGCATGCCCGGTGGCTGAGTATTTGTCCATGTCAGCAAAAATGATGAGATTCTTCACGCCCGCCGGCACGCGGAATTTCTTCATGAAACCGCTGTTAAGCACTGCCCAGGTATTGACGCCATAAACCTGATAACAGGAAAGCGCCGTCTCGATGCCTTCAGCAATTCCGAGGGTTGTTGATACGGGAAACATGCGGATGGCCACAGAGCGGGCATGATCCAGATAATTATCCTCCTGCAGCGATTTAAGCTTTCTGGCACTTATGCCGATCTGTGCTTTCTTATCGCCATCAAGAAGCGTCTGATGCAGGTAACACAATTCCGCTTTATCATCCGTAGCCAGGGCATAAAGAGACTGGAACACTTTTCCTGCATGCCGCTGGCGGTCATTGAATCGCACACCTTCAGCGGGTAACCGGGTTATGCCGCGGCTAAGGAGATAATCAGCGGCGCTGGTCCCCTTAAGTGCCACCAGCTTAGAAAATTTCCTGATAACCTTTTTCCGCAGGTTCGACGCATCGCTGGTTACAGGCACATTGATGCGCTGATAGTTATTCCCGATTAGCTGATCCACTTCTGCGCAGATGGCAGAAAAGCTTTTTGACTGGGTAAGGGTCAGCAGCTTCATACCGTCGCCGCTACCGCATACGCAAATCCATGTGCCCTGACCATCACGGTCATCTACGCGGTATTTGCCCCGCGCCTTACAGATCGGACATTCTCCCTTGTAGTGGTTTTTCCCGGTGATCGGGGGTAGTCCGTAATATTCAAAAATTTCAGACCATCGACCTTTTGCTGCTTCTGCCGTTTTCATATTACTGACTCGCTCTATTTACGTTTTTCTGGAGTTTTCGTTTTGCTTCGATAATTAACTGTCCGTCACTTCCATCTGGTGGCTCGTAGTGGGCGCTGTAGTCCTGTGGTGTGAGCAGATCACTTACTGGTTTCTTCACGATCTGCTGCACACGCTCGCGGCCTTTCGCAAATTTGATAAGCTTGTGTTTGATGTGGTTGCTGACCTCCGGTGTGATTTCCATCGGGAAGTCGCTTAAGCCGTTCGGCCATTCTCCGAATTTTTCCTGGAAGGTATGAGCACACCAGCCATTGCTGACCGGTTTTCCCTGCGCTGCGCGATGACGCTGATAAAACTTGATCTGACTCCACCAGGACTGCTTGTCGCTTTGGGTGTATACCGCTTCGCCCTTGCTCATTTTTTTGATGTTGCGGGTGCCGTCAGTCTCAACGTCCTGACCAGCGAGCGGTTTAAATCCGCATTTCGGGCAGACGTAAACTCCGGCGGGCTTCATGAAATGGCATTCAGGGCATTCTTTCGGGAGTTTTTCTTCCCTCTCTTTAGCTGCGCTGGCGGCGGCCGCTTTCATGCCGTCATTTTTTGATGGCAGGTCGTCGTATTCGATGGAGTCAGGGAAGCCGAGGCGATGCACGGTGCCGCTGTGATCAAAAATCAGGCAGGCGTCTTTACCGGGGGCGGTGCGCAGACCTCGGCCAAGCGCCTGCAGCCAACGTATTTCGCTCTTTGTCGGTCGGGCGTAGATGATGCAACGGACATCGCTGTCGAAACCGGCCACCAGTACACCCACGCTGACAATGATTTTTGTGGCGCCAGTCTCGAAGCGGTGGATCATCACCTGCCGTTCTTCGTGGGGTGTCTCTGCGACCATGACCTCGGCGTTAATACCCGCCTTGTTAAATTGCATGGTTACAAAGTTTGCGTGGGCCTTGTTAACGCAGAACGCCACCGTAGGAAGGTCACGACCATGACGAAGCCAGTTATCGACGATATCGCCCACCAGGTCAGAACCGCACATGATTTCCGCCAGCTGGGATTCGTCGTAATCAGAACCGAACTCCAGAGAGGGCTTCGTTTTAACCCCGCTAAGATCCGGTTTTGTTGGGGCGAAAAATTCGTATTTACTGAGGTCACCACGCTGGATCAATTCGCCGATCGTCGTGGGTTTAATCAGGTGTTGATAGTAATGGCCCAGGAACGGCGCAAACGGGGTACCAGATAAACCGATAACCTTCGCTTTTTTCTCCGTTGTGATCCGTTCGATTTCTTTCAGGATGCGGCGTTTACGCAGGTGTGCTTCATCGACAATAAGCAGATCGATGTTTTTGGGAAATTCACGCCTGATTAGCGTGTCAGCGCTCGCAATCTGGATCAGCAGATTAGGGTCGTAGTTCGGGTGATCACGCCAGATAAAACTAATCTGGTCCTCCGGCAACCCGTATTCTGTAAAGCGCTGGGCGGTCTGGTTAATCAGAATCGTATAAGGGGCGACAAACAGAACACGCATACCACGACTGACCAGACCGGCGGCGATAAATGCAGCCAGTCCAGTTTTCCCGCTTCCGGTCGGTGAGTAGACCATGAAAGAATCGTGCGCCTTCCAGGTGCGCCGCAGCATGTTAAGCCCGCGGTCCTGTGCAAAGTTCGGTTCGATATTCAGCATCACCACCACCTTTAAAATTCACTATTCCAAAAAGGACCTTTCCCCGATCTGAGAAGCGGGAAACGATGTACTACCTTTCTGGTACGCAGCCGCTTTTAAACACTGTCTCTTAGATCGAGACCTACCTAACCTATGGAGCTGTCTGTTGGAAAAGGACTCTATTCCTGCCCTAACTCCCAACTCCCCCCAACCCCCCCTCTTCCCTCTTCCCCATCCCATGTACTCGCAAGCTGATACATTGGATAAAAAACAGTCAAGGTGGTTACCCTGCTTTCACCCGGCACCTTTAAGCCCGGTGACCAGCGGATCGTTATCGTGATCCGGCCAGGGGTGGCTGGGTCGTATACCCTTGTAATGCTCGTCCATGTGCCTCAACAAACCTACGAAGCCTCACATTGGCTTCATGCCTTGCCCGGTTCTCCTGCCGGAAAGAAACGAGTTCAGCGTTAAACTCAATTTCGTAAACCTCGGAGTATTTCAGTGCGACTTTCCGGCGAAGCGATGGAAGTAACTGGACTAACTGCTCCTGAATCCACTGAGCATCTGCCATGCTGTATAGCGCTGGCATTTCAACCCTGATGAATTCGTGATGCATGACTCAGCCCACCCGCTTCGCTATGAGGTAATAAACCCCACTTATCGGGTCGTACCGGATGCTGCATGGCAACAGCTTTTGGAAGTACCGAGGATCTGGCATTTGCTTTGATTGTTTTGACATTTCAGGAATCTCCATAGAGAAGCCATGCAGGCTCGCACCCCAGAACCGTTGCCAACTCGACAAGATGGCGGGGACGCTTTGTTTCACCTGACTCTATAGCCTGTAGCGATTGCTGCCTCATGCCTACCATCCGTGCCAACTGCACTTGGGAAAGGCTCTTCTCAATCCGTTTTTGCTTAACTCGATAAGCAAGATTCATAATATTCACCCAACAGTTTTATCTGTATATTTCTACAGAATTTACTGTTTGTCAATTACAGCTTAAACTGTGATTCTTGTAGATGGATTTTTAAGAGAGTGACTCAGATGGGATTAGCTGAACGAGTAAAAACAAAAAGAATAGAACTGGGGCTAACACAGACTGAAGCCGCAGAACGCGCAGGAATACGTCAGCAGTCATGGCAAAGTATTGAGGACGGGAAAACCCTGAAACCACGCAACATAATCGGTATTGCCAGAGCTTTAAACTGCGATGCGGACTGGCTCATGAATGGCGGGACTTTTAAGTCGATGGCAGAGGTTAACAGTCGAAAAGTCCCACTGATCAGCTATGTCCAAGCAGGCGCACTAGCAGAACGACCGTCAATCGAGGCTCTGGATGGTGACCTTGAATATATTCTGACCGATTTCGAATTATCAGAGTTTAGTTTTGCCCTGCGAATAGAAGGCGACTCGATGGAGCCAGATTTCAAAGATGGTGATGTAATAATTGTGGATCCTGAACTGGAGCCTATGCCTGGCGAGTTCGTAGTCGCCAAAAATGGCGGGAACCAAGCTACTTTCAAAAAATATCGCCCTACGTATACTGATATGACAGGTACTCAGCATTTTGAATTGGTCCCCCTCAATGACGATTACCCTGTCATTAATAGTGATACTCAGCCACTAGCTATCATCGGAGTGATGGTCGAACATCGCATCTACCGCAGAAAACGATAAACCCACACTATCTCAGAACCGGCTTAGGCCGGTTTTTTTACGTCAAAATAAAATAAATCACCTTTAAATACAGCAATATATGTTTAATTTAAAATTAAAAACAGATAATACTGTTGACTGAAATACAGTTTTATCTGTAGTCTTAAACCATCGACAACCACATGAGCCTATGACTAAAAAGCTCAGTACACGATGGAGCTAAATAAATGAATACCTTCAAGGGCCTATCTTTAAATCCAAGTGATGCATTTCGAAATATTGCCGCCATGATCGAGGTCGGCTTGCTACTAACTGTAACCGATAGTGAGTGCAAATCTGACAGCGGGGATTATGTGCTGACTATAGCCAAACAATATGCTGAAGCAGCATGCAACCATGCACTTGAGGAAAAGAAATGAAAACTCCAGCGCAAATGCTTATTGATATCGCAAGTGAGATGACAGACGCGGCAATTACTTTAGAGTTAATTTACAAGAGCACGGACAATGGGTGTGAAATAGATAGTGGTATTAGTTGTGTTATCCGCTCCCTGTTAAACACTAACGAAAAAGCTCAGGGGTACATTGAAATCTTGAGTGATGTACCCGCCTCTACCTCACTCCAAGAGGAAAAGAGTGGGAATGATATTGCTGACGATATTTTTCACGCAACCATTACAGCCAGAAAGCTAGAAGAATTAGCACATATCTATAACGAGTTTTACTTCACTGACAAAGATAACGGCAGTCCAGAAATGTATATGGCAGATGTAATCTTCGACTATGCAAGAAAAGTTCGTGATGAATTAGTCAACATCGAAAAGAAATTAAATTAACCAACATTTATTTTAAGTAACAGCTTAATTGCTGGGGAATCATTCACCTTAAATTTAGTAAGGGGTTAATTATGAGTTTCATTATCGACCATGCTGCATATAAAACTGCCCTTCTTTATGCCGCAAATGGTCATGAAATTATCGCCAGCTTATATCTGCGCAAAGCTTACGGGAGGTAATCATGTGGGACCCGGCAACAGATACATCCATTGAAGACGCAGCGTTATCAGCAAATAACCTTAATGAATTATTAGATTTAATGTACGCGAACTTTGAAAGAATGAATTCTCCACAATGTGAGGCGTTGCTGGGGCTTGCTATTAATCTTTCAGACGAAGTTGCTATTTGGTTAAAGGCGGAGGAGAAACGCCGTGAAAACAAACCTGATTGAAACTCGCCGTCGTCACCTTGTTCGGGCAAAGTTAAATTCAATGATGAGAAGGACCGGAAGCCACTTTCAATTAGTTAAATTGGACGATGGCACAACATTACCCGTTGAACTTGATGAAGACATATTAACGAAAGCACTCATAAAGATTTTTGAGGCGATGGTTTATGACATCCACAAGCGCGAACAGGCAGAGAATTTAATTTCTGAACATTATTCGAATTGCATGGGTGTGAATAAATTATCGCCAGACGGAGTTGATTTTATGAATGCACTGATCGCAACGCTAGCAGAACATTCATTAAAAGCGGAGAGCTAATTAATGAGAATGATTGAATATCGTGGCGTACTTATTCCAGCACCGCCGCCAATGGTGCAATTAAGTTGCGATCCGGGTTTTACCGGACGGATTGTGATCGAGCTGGAAGATGGTGAGTTCGTAAAACAATACCCGATACGCAAAGAAGAAACGTTTTGCTCACTCGAGTCTTTTCTCGAACTCGCCCAGGAAGCTGGCTATCAAGTGATAGCCCCGAATACGGAGAAGCAGTGATGATCGACAACCGGACCGCCAGCGCCATTGACCTGGCATTACAGAAACACCACACGCCCGTCGGTGACCTGTTCGCGGCCATCCGTCACGGACGCATGAAACGCAGCTTTAGCCGAGGCACTGCCATTAGCTGGCTGGCTCACTTTCTGACGTCACACGCCTTCGCTCTGTCCGGGTTTAAACAGCGCCACCCTGATTTTCTGGTTGAGCACGAAGGGGACGAGATGTGGTGCCGTGGCGAAACTACCGACGAATATCACCGCGCCCACCAGCGCACCCTTCGCCGCCTACGCCGCATCCTCGCCCGCAAACGTGAAATGCAGAAGTGGTGTGAAAAGTGGGATGCCATGCACGATCGCTACGTGAAAGAGCGTGAAGAACTTCAGGCCAAAAAGCCAGAAGGGGTTCGCTGATGGCTAAGAGACGCAGTAGCAAAACCCGACAAGGGCTATGTGGTTTGACGCTTGCACAAGGGCACCGGCTGACACGGAACCCTATCCCTGAGCAAAACAACACACAGCAGTTTGTATCTCATTTTGAAACTGGTGACGGCAATGTGCAGATGCCATTAAACCGCAGCATGCGCCGTTACGCCCGACATATCGGAATCAAACTCATGAAGGTAGCGAAATAATGGAAAAGGAAATGCAGGTGGTTAACGGTGTTCCGATGATGGGTAGTCGTGCAATAGCTGAAGCTACCGGAAAGAACCACGATCATGTAAAACGCGACATTCTGGCGATGTTGGCGCAGCTTGGATTTCATTCACCAGATTTGGATAATGATGATTTTAAAGGATTTATTATTCACAGGAAGGAATATCAGGGGCGCACAGTTATTGATGAGATTTTCCTGAATGAAAATCTGTCGATGACCCTGGTAACGGGCTATGACGCAGTGCGCCGTCTGGCGCTTATTGAACAGTGGCAAGGTATGAAAAAGGTGCTTGAGCAACCGCGCATTGCAGCGCCGTCAACGTATCAGGCACCAGACATGCTCTCACTGGCCCGCGTCGTGGCCGAAGCCACCGCATCAGCGACGATGAAAGCCGTAATGGAGGTAGCAGGAAATAATCTGATTGCAGCTGCACCTGCAGAGTCATCACCGCTTCATGTCGAACATATCACCCAAGCGATGCCAGAAGAAACCAAAGAACCGGAGTATGTGCCTGTCAATAAAGTTTCCTGGGCTACCGGATTATCCGATCCAACCTGCCGCCGGCTGGTCACTTTCTCCGACCTTCCGAATTGCTACATCGATGGCATTCGTGGACTTTGTGTACATCGCGAATTTTTCATGGCCGCAGTCGAGGTCCTGATTAAGGAATCGACTCCACCGGCTAAAGGCCGTAAGCGTTGGCACCACCCGGAGTTCGGCGGATTTGAGTTGCGCAAAGATCCTAGTGAGATTCTCGGAGGCAACCACAGTGAATAGCGATATCTGGATGCCAGCCGGTTCAATCGAGGAGGCCCACCAGCGGGCCTTGACATGGGTTTGCGATGCTTACCTTTTCTATCTGGTCAGTCTGCACCGTCGCCCGGTGTTCCGTCACCAGTATGGCGATATTTCGCTTAACCAGCCCGCGCTACAGGGTTTCATTGACTCCTACCTCAAAGATAAAGGATGGGATACCGAACGGCGCTGTGCACACTACATCAACATTCTGGACCTCATTAAATATTTGCATCGCAGCAATTCGCAATTTATTGACTGGGGAACAGTGCCAGCGCTGACTCCTCGCGGGATCCGCTGGATGAATGCATGCCTTTCACGCCTAGGCGAAATGGTGAACAGCTATGGCGGATGGGGAGACTACATCACTGCTGTTGAGGAGGTTCGGACCAATGAAAAAAGTTTCTGAACTGGTGATATTCACTTTGTTTTTCTCAAGCCTTTCTGGGTTGGGATTTACAGCTGGTGTGTGCTGTTTCTTTGGTATTGCGCGATTACTGGCGAGGACTCTGGCATGAAAATCGAATATCAGGACTACGGGTCCGTTGCAAACATTGTGGTCACCAGCACCGTTTTTGAGTTTCGTAAACACAACCGCGCAATTGATGTGGCCCTCTTTCTGGTTCCCGGCATGACCAGCAATAGCAGCGGATTTTTCATCATGAAAACGGTTCTGAGCGGCAAGACACATCACGCGCTGCGGGCCTATAAGCATTTGCTGCGGGAGGCTAAGCGATGAGCACCACACTCAACAATGGACGTATCAACCTTGACTCCCTGGTAACCATTGAGGATCACCTCCGCGCACTCGCGTTGGCAAACAGGACGCTGGACAGCATTAAAGAACAACTGTCTCAACAGTCAGATAACAAATCGGAATGGTACCGCAAGGCGACGAGGGCGCATAAATCGTGGTTCTGGGTTCGCTCGCGAATCTGTGAACAACTGGCAATTTTGCGCAATAAGGAAAAGGAGGTTAACCGCCTGCTCTGGCAATACCAAAACGAAGCATTGCTGACGCAACTTAAAAGCCAGGTAAACCATGAGGTTTATACCGAATGCATTCGACGAGCAAAGGTTAAAGCAGCACAACGCCTGGAGCAGGAATTTAAAGCCGCAATGATTGAGGTGGGTAATGAGTAACAAAATCGAAAACCCTGTGGTGATTATCCATAAGCGCGATAACAGCGATTCGTATGCTGTGGCCATCACTAGCGGCAGCCAAAACTATCACGATGCCATTCTAATGGCCTCAATGGAACCAGATATGCAAGGTGATGATATCGATACCTGGAGCAAAACTGGTTATTACATGGCGGCTGAGATAGAGCGTTTACGCCTGCAGCTTATCGCCCCTTTGAGCATTGGTGAGCTATTAGAGCGTCTGGAAGAGCAGACGGGGGATAAATGGGGTCGTCTGGTTAACGATGTCACTGCTGGTAAACCGTTAACCATCACCCTACCCGACATCAGCTCAAAGGCGTTCTGGAGCGGTAGCGGCAAAAATGAAGTATTCCATCCAGAGACTTACAAACGCTGGACTAAGGAAGCCATTGAACGTTATTGCGCCATAGCTCGGATCGAAGTGGAGGTGAGGTAATGGACTGGCCAACAGCGTTTTGTACCGTCGGCTGTGCGTTCGCCATTGCCTGGTGCTTAAGGAGCTAACGCATGAATCGTGAGTTTGAAATCTGGGTTCGGCTGCGCTACGGCGGTCGCTATGACCTGACGCGAGACGGCCACGGCTACTACTGCCGTGAAGTGGTTAAGCGAATGTTTGAAGTGTGGTGCCATTGTCGTGGCTTGAAAGTGGTGTGAGGTGAGTATGCAGACAATCATTCAACTTGAGCCGAACGAGTGGGTCTCTGAGGACCTGCTAATCGCGGTGACTGGCATGAAGCGCGGCACAATCACTCGTGCCCGCAAAAAGTCCTGGTTGCTGGGTAGGGAGTATAAGCACGTTTCCCCTGAAGGTGATCCAAAGCCCACCAGCGAATGCATGTATAACCGCAAGGCGGTTGATGCGTGGATTGCCGCACAAAAACAACCAATTTGGTGATCGGGCAACATGAAACAGGTAAGCTTATACCGCTCCTGGACGTCAGGAGGGAATAATGAGTAAAGCATCATACCCAACGGGCGTTGAGAACCACGGCGGATCGCTCCGCATATGGTTCATTTATAACGGCAAGCGTGTCAGGGAAAACCTCGGTATCCCTGACACCGCTAAAAACCGCAAGGTTGCCGGGGAGCTGCGTACCTCAGTCTGTTTCGCTATCCGTATGGGTAGCTTTGACTATGCTGCGCAGTTTCCAAACTCACCTAACCTGAAGAATTTCGGGCTAGGCAAAAAAGACATTACTGTAAAAGCTCTTGCTGTAAAATGGCTGGATCTGAAGAAGATGGAAATCACCGCAAATGCAATGGGGCGTTATCAGTCCGTGATAAAAAACTGCCTGGTAATTCTTGGTGGAGGTAAGCTAGCTTCCGCTATCACTCAGGAAGATGCGCTGAATTTCAGAAAGGAACTCTTAACGGGATATCACCTGTCCGGCAAAAATCAGAGTAAACCGATTAAAGGTCGTAGTGTTCCTACTGTAAATACATACGTCACGGTTGTCTCTGGAATGTTTCAGTTTGCAGCCAAAAACGGTTACATAGCCAGAAATCCTTTTGACGGGATATCGTCACTGAAAAGATCGAGGCCAGAACCAGATCCATTAACGCGTGAAGAGTTTGTGAGACTGATAGAGGCTTGCCACCATCAGCAAACAAAAAACTTCTGGTCTTTGGCTGTGTATACGGGGATGAGGCATGGAGAGTTGTGTGGTCTTGCGTGGGAAGATATTGACCTTAAGGCCGGAACGTTGATTGTCAGAAGGAATTACACGCAAACTAAGGAGTTCACTCTTCCAAAAACGGAAGCGGGAACCGACAGGGTGATACACCTTATACAGCCTGCGATCGATGCCCTGAAAAGCCAAGCCGAGTTAACCCGGCTTGGACGTCAGCACCAGATAGAAGTAAAACTGCGCGAGTATGGCCGGACAACCACTCACTCATGCAGTTTCGTCTTCAATCCCCAGATTACAGATCGCAGGGGCAAATCCGGTTGTCATTATGCCGTAAGTTCAATTAACAGAACATGGGAATCCGCAATTAAACGAGCCGGGATTAAGCGCCGTAAAGCCTACCAGTCCAGGCATACATATGCTTGCTGGTCGCTGGCGGCAGGCGCAAACCCAAGTTTCATCGCAAATCAGATGGGGCATGCTAACGCCCAAATGGTTTACAATGTGTACGGTGCCTGGATGAGCGATAATAATCAGTCTCAAGTAGCGATGCTGAATCAAAAGCTGTGTGAGTATGCCCCATCCATGCCCCATAGACTTAACATCGCATAACTGACACAATTAAAATCAAATAGTTAGTACATAGGTACAAATACATGAACAATATGAACGTAATTATTGCCGATGACCATCCGATCGTAC
>OEPS010000596.1_pt1 | contig 12542 bp, 7 predicted proteins | sample 1539411 | NCBI WGS metagenome assembly OEPS01 (sample SAMN02671747, study PRJEB22543) | soil metagenome | biome: bacteria | place: China:Hunan Province, Lengshuijiang City | collected 2012-10-15 | depth 0.08m m | reverse complement strand
TTCTTAGCGTATAAAATAGGGATATTAAGGAAATGATGACAAAATAATAGTCTAAATGTGAAAATGTGGTTTTTTAGTAAAAACCCTTTTTCTTTTTGTTTACGGAAAGGATGTAAATTCCAGCTCCGTAAACGCTTATAAATTTTAATAATAACGCTTGATTTGAGGGGTGAATCAGTTGACAGGTCAACTAGTTCAGTATGGACGACACCGCCAACGAAGAAGTTACGCACGAATCAGTGAAGTTTTAGAATTACCAAATCTTATTGAAATCCAAACCTCTTCCTATCAATGGTTTCTTGATGAAGGTTTGCGTGAAATGTTCCAGGATATTTCACCAATTGAAGATTTTACTGGTAACCTATCACTAGAATTTATTGATTACAGCCTTGGCGATCCAAAGTATTCTGTGGAAGAATCAAAAGAACGGGACGTTACATATTCTGCTCCATTACGTGTAAAAGTACGTCTTGTAAACAAAGAAACAGGCGAAGTAAAAGATCAAGATGTATTTATGGGTGATTTTCCACTTATGACTGAGACAGGTACGTTTGTCATTAACGGGGCAGAACGTGTTATTGTTTCACAATTAGTGCGTTCTCCGAGCGTTTACTTTAGTGGAAAACTCGATAAAAATGGGAAACGTGGCTATTCGGCTACTGTCATTCCGAACCGCGGCGCTTGGCTGGAGTATGAAACAGACGCCAAAGATGTCGTATATGTGAGAATAGATCGTACTCGGAAACTGCCCGTTACGGTTCTTTTGCGTGCACTTGGCTTCGGCTCTGATCAAGAAATCATTGAATTGATCGGGGATAACGAGTATATCCGTAATACATTAGAAAAGGACAATACAGAAGGTGTTGACAAAGCGCTTCTAGAAATTTATGAGCGTCTTCGTCCAGGTGAACCGCCTACTGTTGAAAACGCAAAGAGTCTATTAATTTCGCGTTTCTTTGATCCAAAGCGCTATGACCTCGCTAATGTTGGTCGTTATAAAATTAATAAAAAGCTTCATATTAAAAACCGCTTATTTAACCAGCGTTTAGCAGAATCCCTTGCGGATCCTGAAACTGGTGAAATTATTGCTGAAAAAGGTACTGTTCTAGACAGACGAAATCTGGATAGAGTTTTGCCAGCCCTAGAAAAGAATATTAATTTCAAAGGCTTCAATCCTTATGGCGGCGTAGTGGCAGAGGAAATTACTCTTCAGGACATTAAGATTTATGCTCCTGGCGATGAGAACGAAAAAGTAATTAATGTCTTAGGTAACGCCTATGTGGCCGAACCAATTAAAAATATTACACCTGCTGATATCATTGCATCGATTAGCTACTTCTTCAATTTATTGCATGGAGTAGGCGATACCGATGATATTGACCATCTAGGAAACAGACGTCTTCGCTCTGTAGGAGAACTCCTTCAAAATCAGTTCCGAATCGGATTATCTCGTATGGAACGTGTGGTTCGCGAAAGAATGTCTATCCAAGATACAGCAACGATCACACCGCAACAATTGATTAATATTCGTCCGGTAATTGCTTCAATTAAGGAATTCTTCGGAAGTTCACAATTATCGCAATTCATGGATCAAACGAATCCGCTTGCTGAATTAACTCACAAGCGTCGTCTCTCTGCCTTAGGACCTGGTGGTTTAACGCGTGAACGGGCAGGCTTTGAAGTTCGTGACGTTCACTACTCCCATTACGGTCGTATGTGTCCGATTGAAACACCAGAGGGACCGAACATTGGTCTGATTAACTCGTTATCATCATATGCAAAAGTAAACCGGTTTGGATTCATTGAAACACCTTACCGTCGTGTCGACCCTGATACCGGAAAGGTAACAAGCCGAATTGATTACTTAACTGCGGATGAAGAAGATAACTATGTTACAGCGCAAGCAAATTCTCGTCTGAGTGACGATGGTTCCTTCGTTGATGAAGATGTTGTTGCTCGTTTCCGTGGGGAAAACACGGTCGTCAAACGTGAGCGAATTGATTATATGGATGTATCGCCAAAGCAGGTTGTATCTGCGGCAACAGCGTGTATTCCGTTCCTTGAAAACGATGACTCTAACCGTGCTCTAATGGGAGCGAACATGCAGCGTCAAGCAGTCCCGCTTATGCAGCCAGAAGCTCCAAGAGTTGGAACAGGTATGGAATATGTATCTGGTAAAGACTCAGGTGCTGCGGTTATCTGTAAGCACGAAGGTATTGTTGAACACGTGGAAGCACGTGAAGTGTGGGTACGCCGCATAAATGTGGTGGACGGTCAGGAAGTAAGAGGAAATCTTGATAAATACCGCATGCTTAAATTCATTCGTTCCAATCAAGGAACTTGTTATAACCAACGACCAATTGTCGCTGTAGGCAACCACGTAACAAAAGGTGAAATTCTTGCTGATGGTCCATCAATGGAATTAGGGGAATTAGCCCTTGGACGGAACGTTCTTGTTGCCTTCATGACATGGGATGGCTATAACTATGAAGATGCGATTATTATGAGTCAGCGTTTAGTGAAAGATGATGTCTATACATCGATTCATATTGAAGAATACGAGTCAGAATCTCGTGATACAAAACTTGGACCAGAAGAAATCACACGTGATATACCAAACGTTGGAGAAGATGCTCTTCGCAACTTGGATGAGCGTGGAATTATTCGTACGGGTGCAGAAGTGAAAGATGGAGACTTGTTAGTTGGTAAAGTAACGCCAAAAGGAGTTACCGAATTAACAGCTGAAGAACGTCTTTTACACGCAATCTTTGGAGAAAAGGCACGTGAAGTTCGTGATACGTCACTTAGAGTTCCACATGGCGGCGGCGGTATCGTTCTTGATGTTAAAGTCTTTAATCGTGAAGATGGCGATGAACTTCCACCAGGTGTGAATCAGCTTGTCCGCGCTTATATCGTTCAGAAACGTAAGATCTCTGAAGGGGATAAAATGGCGGGACGTCATGGTAACAAAGGGGTAATCTCACGGATTTTACCGGAAGAAGATATGCCGTTTTTACCAGATGGCACACCAGTCGATATCATGTTAAATCCTTTGGGCGTACCATCACGGATGAACATTGGACAGGTGCTTGAGCTTCACCTTGGAATGGCAGCCCGTTACCTTGGAATTCATGTAGCTTCGCCGGTATTTGATGGAGCGCGTGAAGAAGATGTTTGGGGAACGATTGAAGAAGCAGGCATGGCCCGCGATGCTAAAACCGTTCTTTATGATGGCCGATCTGGGGAACCATTTGATAACCGTGTCTCTGTAGGTGTCATGTATATGATTAAACTTGCCCACATGGTTGATGATAAACTCCATGCCCGTTCAACGGGTCCTTACTCACTTGTTACGCAGCAGCCACTGGGCGGTAAAGCTCAATTTGGTGGACAGCGTTTCGGTGAGATGGAAGTTTGGGCACTTGAAGCATACGGAGCAGCATACACCCTTCAAGAAATCCTTACCGTTAAATCCGATGACGTGGTTGGTCGTGTGAAAACTTATGAAGCTATCGTCAAAGGTGAAAATGTTCCGGAACCAGGTGTTCCAGAATCATTCAAAGTATTAATTAAAGAGCTTCAGAGTCTAGGAATGGATGTTAAAATCCTGTCTGGCGATGAAGAAGAAATAGAAATGCGCGATACGGAAGATGACGATGACTTACAACAAGTCGACACGTTAAACATTGTTCCTGAGCAAGCACTTGAATCAGAAAAAGTCGGTTCAAAAGAGTAAATATATATTATGAGTAGGAGCGCATATAGCGCTCCAACTTTTGTACGAGATAAGGGTATAACCTGGATATCAAAAGGGAGGTAGGCCCCTTGCTGGATGTTAATAATTTTGAGTATATGAAGATTGGTCTTGCTTCACCCGATAAAATCCGTTCATGGTCTTTCGGAGAAGTCAAGAAACCAGAAACGATTAACTATCGTACATTAAAGCCTGAAAAAGATGGCTTGTTCTGTGAACGAATTTTTGGTCCTACAAAGGATTGGGAATGTCATTGCGGAAAGTACAAGCGTGTACGTTATAAAGGTGTCGTTTGTGACCGTTGTGGAGTTGAAGTAACACGTGCTAAAGTTCGTCGTGAACGAATGGGGCATATCGAGCTTGCTGCACCAGTTTCACATATTTGGTACTTTAAAGGTATTCCGAGCCGAATGGGACTTGTTTTAGACATGTCTCCAAGAGCTTTAGAGGAAATCATCTACTTTGCTTCATATGTAGTTACGGAATCCGGAGACACAGCTCTAGATAAAAAACAGCTATTATCTGAAAAAGAATATCGCGCATACCGTGAAAAGTACGGAAACAAATTCCAAGCTTCCATGGGAGCAGAAGCGATTAAAAAGCTTCTTTTTGATATCGATTTAAATAAAGAGGTAGACGCATTAAAAGAGGAATTAAAAAGTGCACAAGGTCAGCGTCGTACCCGTGCGATTAAACGCCTTGAAGTATTAGAAGCATTCCGTGGGTCAGGAAATGAGCCTTCATGGATGATTCTTGACGTTCTTCCGGTTATACCTCCTGAACTTCGCCCAATGGTTCAATTGGATGGAGGAAGATTTGCAACATCCGACTTAAATGATCTTTACCGTCGGGTAATTAATCGTAATAACCGCTTAAAGCGTTTGTTAGATCTAGGTGCACCAAGTATTATTGTTCAGAATGAAAAACGGATGCTTCAAGAAGCAGTTGATGCCTTGATTGATAACGGCCGTCGTGGTCGTCCAGTTACAGGACCGGGTAACCGTCCATTGAAGTCACTTTCCCATATGTTAAAAGGAAAGCAAGGCCGTTTCCGTCAAAACCTACTTGGAAAGCGTGTTGACTATTCAGGTCGTTCCGTTATCGTTGTAGGACCGAACTTAAAAATGTATCAATGTGGACTTCCGAAAGAAATGGCGCTAGAACTATTTAAGCCATTTGTTATGAAGGAACTCGTTGAAAAAGGGTTAGCCCATAATATTAAATCAGCCAAACGTAAGATTGAAAGAGTATCTCCAGATGTGTGGGATGTACTTGAAGATGTTATCAGAGAACATCCGGTATTATTAAACCGTGCCCCTACATTGCATAGATTAGGGATTCAGGCTTTTGAACCGACACTAGTTGAAGGACGTGCGATTCGTCTTCATCCTCTTGTATGTACTGCATACAATGCGGACTTTGATGGTGACCAAATGGCTGTTCACGTACCGCTTTCATCAGAAGCACAAGCAGAAGCACGGCTTTTAATGCTTGCAGCACAAAATATCCTAAACCCTAAAGATGGTAAGCCGGTTGTTACTCCTTCCCAGGACATGGTATTAGGTAACTATTACTTAACTTTGGAAAGAGAAGGCGCTGTCGGCGAGGGAATGATCTTTAAAGATACGAATGAAGCAGTACTTGCCTATCAAAACGGCTATGTTCACTTCCATACTCGTGTAGCTGTCCATGCAGGTTCATTAGGAAATGAAACATTCACAGAAGAACAAAATCATAAGTTATTAATCACTACAGTGGGTAAGCTTATTTTTAATGAAATTCTGCCGAAATCATTCCCGTATATTAATGAACCGACTAGACATAATTTAGAAGTTGAAACACCTGTCAAATATTTTGTTGAAAAAGGCGAAGACATTAAGGCAAAGATTCAGTCAATGCCATTAATTGATCCGTTCAAAAAGAAAATTCTTGGGAATATCATTGCGGAAGTATTCAAGCGTTTCAAGATTACCGAAACATCAAAAATGCTTGACCGCATGAAGGACTTGGGCTTTAAACATTCAACGAAAGCAGGACTTACGGTTGGTGTAGCTGACATTGTCGTACTTCCTGAAAAGCAGGAAATTCTTCATGAAGCACAAAGTAAAGTAGATAATGTTATGAAGCAATTCAGACGTGGTCTAATTACCGAAGATGAGCGTTACGATCGTGTTATTGCTGTCTGGAGTGCTGCAAAAGATACCATTCAAGGGAAACTAATGAAATCCCTGAATAAATCGAATCCAATCTTTATGATGAGTGATTCCGGTGCCCGTGGTAACGCCTCTAACTTTACACAGTTAGCTGGTATGCGTGGTCTGATGGCCAACCCGGCTGGTCGAATTATTGAATTACCGATTAAATCAAGTTTCCGTGAAGGATTAACCGTATTAGAGTACTTTATCTCGACACATGGTGCGCGTAAAGGTCTTGCTGATACAGCCTTGAAAACGGCTGACTCCGGTTACTTAACACGTCGTCTTGTGGACGTTGCACAGGATGTTATTGTCCGTGAAGATGATTGTGGTACAGATCGCGGTTTCTTAATCAGTGCCTTAAAAGATGGAACAGAAATAATCGAAGGACTGGATGAGCGCTTAATTGGCCGTCATGCTCGCACTGCGATCAGACATCCGGAAACCAAAGAAGTGATTGTTCCTGAAAACGGCTTGATTACTGAGGATTTAGCAGAGATTATTGTGGGTGCAGGTATTGAAACAGTGAAAATCCGCTCGGCATTTACATGTAATACACGTCATGGTGTATGTAAGAAATGTTATGGCCGCAACCTGGCAACAGGTCAAGAGGTTGAAGTGGGTGAATCTGTTGGTATTATTGCAGCGCAATCAATCGGTGAGCCAGGTACACAGTTAACAATGCGTACCTTCCACACAGGCGGTGTTGCGGGAGACGATATTACACAAGGTTTACCGCGTATCCAAGAGATTTTTGAAGCACGTAACCCTAAAGGTCAAGCAGTTATCACCGAAATTGAAGGTGTAGTTGTTGGAATTAATGAAGGCCGTGACCGCCAGCATGAGATTGTTGTTCAAGGTGAAGTGGAATCAAGAACATACAATGCACCATATACAGCACGCTTGAAAGTGGCAGTTAATGACCATGTCGCTCGTGGTGAAGAATTAACTGAAGGTTCGATTGACCCGAAAGAATTAATCCGAGTGAAAGACGTTACTTCAGTTCAAGAGTACCTATTGAAGGAAGTTCAGAAAGTTTACCGTATGCAAGGGGTAGAAATTGGTGATAAGCACGTGGAAGTAATGGTCCGTCAAATGCTCCGTAAGGTTCGTGTCGGGGATGCCGGTGAAACAGATGTTCTTCCAGGAACGCTTCTAGATATCCATCAGTTTACTGATGCGAACGAAAAGGCATTGCTAGCCGGTAAATTACCAGCTACAGGTCGCCCGGTATTACTTGGTATTACCAAAGCGTCGCTTGAAACTGATTCATTCCTTTCTGCAGCATCGTTCCAAGAAACAACAAGAGTTCTTACCGATGCAGCAATCAAAGGTAAACGTGATGAATTACTAGGTCTAAAAGAAAATGTTATTATCGGAAAGCTGATTCCAGCTGGAACAGGAATGCCGCGTTATCGTAAAGCAGAGCCTGTGCTCCGTGATACCACTTCTGAAGAAACAGTTACAATTGATTAATAATAGTAAGGGATCTGCTAACTAGCAGATTCCTTATTTTAAGAAAATAATTACTGTGGTGTTGACATCCATTTATTAAAATGATACTATATCAAAGGTGCTCCTATTCACCTGATACTTTGGAGGATATGAACGATGTCTTATGAAAAAGTATTCCAGGCACAAAAGTTCGTTATAGGAACAAAACAAACAGTCAAAGCACTTAAAGAAGGTAATGTCCGAGAGTTGATCGTAGCAAATGACGCTGACCCGAAAGTGACAGTGAAAGTTGTTAATGAAGCTCTTGATATAAATGTTCCTATCCTATATGTTGATTCGATGATAAAACTCGGAAAAGCATGCGGGATTGAAGTTGGTGCTTCAACTGTTGCAATTATCCGCTAAAAGCTGTTTTTGTAGATAGAAAGTCTGCAAGAACTTTGTTTTTGCAAAAAAATGAACCACCTGGATGTGTGGGTTTACAAATAATGAAGGGAGGAAACACAAATGCCAACTATTAACCAATTAGTGCGCAAGCCTCGTCAATCTAAAGAGGAGAAGTCAAAATCACCTGCGCTAAACAAAGGGTATAACAGCTTCAAGAAATCACAAACAAATGTATCTTCACCACAAAAACGCGGTGTATGTACTCGTGTTGGTACAATGACACCAAAGAAACCAAACTCAGCGTTACGTAAATATGCTCGTGTACGTTTGACGAATGGTATTGAGGTGACTGCATACATTCCTGGTATTGGACACAATCTTCAAGAGCACAGCGTTGTTCTTATTCGTGGAGGACGTGTAAAAGACTTACCAGGAGTACGTTATCACATCGTACGTGGAGCACTTGATACAGCCGGTGTTAATAACCGTATGCAAGGACGTTCTAAATACGGTACAAAGAGACCAAAAGCAGCTAAGAAATAAAACAACTTAAATAGAAGCTTCTTTGAAAGGAGGAAATATAATGCCACGTAAAGGTCCTGTAGCAAAAAGAGACGTGTTACCAGATCCAATTTATAACTCTAAACTAGTTACTCGTTTAATCAACAAGATGATGGTTGACGGTAAAAGAGGTAAGTCGCAAGAAATTCTTTACTCTGCATTCGATACAATCCGTGAACGCTCTGGCAAAGAGCCGATGGAAGTTTTTGAAGCAGCGCTTAAAAACATTATGCCTGTACTTGAAGTTAAAGCACGCCGTGTAGGTGGTGCTAACTACCAAGTTCCAATTGAGGTGCGCCCAGACCGCCGTGCAACTCTAGGTCTTCGTTGGTTAGTGAACTATTCACGTAACCGTGGAGAGAAAACAATGGAAGAGCGTTTAGCGAATGAAATCATGGATGCAGCTAACAATACTGGTGCATCTGTTAAAAAGCGTGAAGATACACACAAAATGGCAGAAGCAAACAAAGCGTTTGCTCACTATCGTTGGTAATCTAACCTTCAATATAAAAACTTTTAAACTAGGAAGGAGAAAGACCCAATGGCAAGAGAGTTCTCCTTAGCAAATACTCGTAATATTGGTATCATGGCTCACATCGATGCTGGTAAAACGACTACCACTGAGCGTGTTCTTTATTACACTGGTCGTATCCATAAGATTGGTGAAACACATGAAGGTGCATCTCAGATGGACTGGATGGAGCAAGAACAAGAACGCGGAATCACAATCACTTCCGCGGCAACAACTGCACAATGGCATGGCCATCGTGTAAACATCATTGATACACCGGGACACGTAGACTTCACTGTTGAAGTTGAACGTTCCCTACGTGTACTTGATGGTGCAGTAGCAGTACTTGATGCACAATCTGGTGTTGAGCCTCAAACTGAAACAGTTTGGCGCCAAGCAACAACTTATGGTGTACCACGTGTTGTATTTGTAAACAAGATGGATAAAATTGGAGCTGACTTCTTATATTCTGTAGGAACAATCCATGACCGTCTTCAAGCAAATGCACATGCAATTCAGTTGCCAATCGGTGCTGAAGATCAGTTTGAAGCAATCATTGACCTCGTGGAAATGAATGCAGTATTTTACGGAAATGACTTAGGAACTGATATTGAAGTTCGTGAGATTCCGGAAGAATATAAAGCTCAAGCTGAAGAATACCGTGAAAAGTTAGTTGAAGCAGTAGCGGAGTTAGATGAAGAATTAATGGAGAAATACCTAGGTGGCGAAGAAATCACTAAAGAAGAGCTGAAAGCTGCGATTCGTAAAGGTACCGTTAATGTTGAATTCTACCCAGTTATCTGTGGATCTGCATTCAAAAACAAAGGTGTTCAGTTAATGTTAGATGCTGTTATCGATTACCTTCCGTCACCATTAGATGTACCTGCAATTAAAGGACATGCTGTGGATGATGATGAAGAGATCGTTGAACGTCATTCTAGCGATGAAGAGCCATTCTCTGCTCTTGCATTCAAAGTTATGACTGACCCTTATGTTGGTAAATTAACGTTCTTCCGTGTTTACTCTGGTACATTAGATGCTGGATCATATGTTCAGAACTCTACTAAAGGTAAGCGTGAACGTGTAGGACGTATCCTGCAAATGCATGCAAATAGCCGTCAAGAAATTTCTAAGGTTTATGCCGGTGACATTGCAGCAGCTGTAGGTCTGAAAGATACAACTACTGGTGATACTCTATGTGATGAGAAAAATCTTGTTATCCTAGAGTCAATGGTATTCCCTGAACCAGTAATTCAACTTTCAGTAGAACCAAAATCAAAAGCTGACCAAGACAAAATGACAACTGCACTACAAAAACTTCAAGAAGAAGATCCTACCTTCCGTGCACATACTGACGTTGAAACAGGTCAAGTAATCATTGCTGGTATGGGTGAACTTCACCTTGATATTCTTGTTGACCGTATGCGTCGTGAGTTTAAGGTAGAAGCTAATGTTGGTGCGCCTCAGGTTGCTTATCGCGAAACTTTCCGTGCTTCTGCACAAGTTGAAGGTAAATTCGCACGTCAATCTGGTGGTCGTGGTCAATACGGACACGTTTGGATTGAGTTCTCACCGAATGACGAAGGAAAAGGTTTTGAATTCGTTAACGGTATCGTTGGTGGTGTAGTTCCTCGTGAATACATCCCTGCAGTCCAAGCTGGACTTGAAGATGCATTAGATCGCGGAGTTCTTGCTGGATATCCTTTAGTTGATATCAAAGCAAGATTATTTGATGGATCATACCATGATGTTGACTCCTCAGAGATGGCGTTTAAAATCGCTGCATCAATGGCACTAAAGAATGCTGCTTCTAAATGTAAGCCAGTTATTCTTGAGCCTATGATGAGAGTTGAAGTTGTTATCCCTGAAGAATATTTAGGAGATATCATGGGACAAATCACTGCTCGTCGTGGCCGCGTTGAAGGTATGGAAGCACGTGGTAATGCACAAGTAGTTCGCTCTAGTGTGCCACTTTCAGAAATGTTTGGTTATGCAACTGCACTTCGTTCAAGTACACAAGGACGTGGAGTATTCTCTATGCACTTCGATCACTATGAAGAAGTACCAAAATCAGTTTCTGAAGAAATTATTAAAAAAAATAAAGGTGAATAATTGATTTTCATCTTTTGATAAAGTATAACTACAATTGTAAGCAGTGGAAGCCGTGATTCTGGGACAACCATGTTCACGGCTTACATAAAAAACTAAACTAAAACTTTTATAATTTAGAGGAGGATTTCCTAATGGGTAAAGCTAAATTCGACCGTTCAAAGCCACACGTTAACATTGGTACAATCGGACACGTTGACCATGGTAAAACAACTTTAACAGCTGCAATCACTTCTGTACTTGCTAAAACTGGTAAAGCAGAAGCTCGTGCATATGATCAAATTGACGGTGCACCAGAAGAAAAAGAACGTGGTATCACAATCTCAACTGCACACGTTGAGTATGAAACAGATACTCGTCACTACGCACACGTAGACTGCCCAGGACACGCTGACTATGTTAAAAACATGATCACTGGTGCAGCACAAATGGACGGCGGTATCCTAGTTGTTTCTGCAACTGACGGCCCAATGCCACAAACTCGTGAGCACATCCTTCTTTCACGTCAAGTAGGTGTACCATACCTTGTTGTATTCATGAACAAGTGTGACATGGTTGACGATGAAGAACTTCTTGAATTAGTAGAAATGGAAATTCGTGATCTATTAACTGAATACGATTTCCCTGGCGATGACACTCCAGTTATCAAAGGTTCTGCTCTTAAAGCATTAGAAGGCGAAGCTGCATGGGAAGAAAAAATTTATGAACTTATGACAGCTGTTGATGAGTGGATCCCAACACCAACTCGTGACACTGACAAACCTTTCATGATGCCAGTTGAGGATGTATTCTCAATCACTGGTCGTGGAACAGTTGCTACAGGACGTGTTGAGCGTGGTGTAGTTAAAGTTGGTGACGTAGTTGAAATCGTAGGTTTCACTGAAGAGCCAAAATCTACTACTGTAACAGGTGTAGAAATGTTCCGTAAGCTTCTTGACTTCGCTGAAGCAGGAGACAACATTGGTGCCCTTCTTCGTGGTGTAGCACGTGAAGAAATCGAACGTGGTCAAGTATTGGCTAAACCAAAGTCAATCACTCCACACACAAAGTTCAAAGCACAAGTGTACGTTTTATCAAAAGAAGAAGGTGGACGTCACACTCCATTCTTCTCAAACTACCGTCCACAATTCTATTTCCGTACTTCTGATATTACAGGTATCTGTATGCTTCCAGAAGGCACTGAAATGGTTATGCCTGGCGACCACATCGAAATGATCGTTGAACTAATCGCTCCAATCGCTATCGAAGAAGGAACTAAGTTCTCAATTCGTGAAGGTGGACGTACAGTAGGTTCAGGTTCAATCACTACAATCACTGAGTAATTGAATAGCAGTAGTAACTTTGGTTATGAAGCTGGTCAATGATCACAATAGTAGAAGCAGATGGGTGACGATCCATCTGCTTTTTTGATGTCTAAAAGCAAACTTTAAATCGTGTTTCTTCTATATAAATATATATATGAACTTTCTAAATTGTCTAGCTTCAGCTCCCAGCGGCTAGTGGACTTCGCTCTTCTCCCTACGATAAGTCAACATCGAATCGCTAACGCTCTCCGTGTTTCCTTTATCTC
>OEPS010000595.1_pt1 | contig 12547 bp, 10 predicted proteins | sample 1539411 | NCBI WGS metagenome assembly OEPS01 (sample SAMN02671747, study PRJEB22543) | soil metagenome | biome: bacteria | place: China:Hunan Province, Lengshuijiang City | collected 2012-10-15 | depth 0.08m m | reverse complement strand
CTTCTGCGGCTGGAACGGATCTAGGAAGGCCTTGTGCTCACCCGCGGTGTAGGTACGTCGCTCGACACCCAGTTTTTCCATGGTGCCGACAAACCCATAGCCGGCAGCCGTAACACCAATGGAGCCGACCAGGCTGGCCTTGTCTGCGTAGATCTGGTCCGCGGCACTGGCAATGTAGTAGGCACCGGAAGCGCCCAGGTCACTGATCACCGCGTACAACTTGATTTGCGGATACTCGGCGCGCAGGCGGCGAATCTCATCGTAGATGTAACCCGATTGCACCGGACTGCCGCCCGGGCTATTGATACGCAGGATTACTGCCTTGGTTTTCGAATCCTTGAACGCTTCGCGCAAGCCTCCGACGATATTGTCGGCACTGGCAGGCTCCTGGTCTGCGATCACCCCGCGCACTTCAACCAGCGCAGTGTGATTGACACTTCGGGACGCGGCCTTGTCCATGCTCATCAAGGGACTGAACAGCGCGAGGATACCGAACAGGTAGGCAAAGGTCAGCAGCTTGAAAAAGATCCCCCAGCGCCGCGCACGACGCTGCTCCTGCACGCCCGCCAGGAGGGTTTTCTCCAGCAGCTTCCAGCTCTTCTGCTCTTCGTTGCTGTCGGCGTCAGGCGCCTTCCATTCGTCAGCCATGCTCACCTACCCTGGAATTACTGCAGCAGGCGCGCGGCTCAGCCAGGCCTGCAACTGTGAAAAATGCTCGATACAGACTTGCGGCCCGAAAGCAGCCAACGCCTGCGGCGACATAGCCCCATAACTGACCGCCACCGAATGCATGCCGGCGTTACTGGCCATCAACAGATCGAACGACGAATCGCCGACCATCAACGCACGACCCGGCTCGACCTGGCAATGCATCAGGATTTCTTCAAGCATCTGCGGATGGGGCTTGCCGCGACTTTCGTCGGCAGCCCGGGTGATATCGAAGTAATCCTGCCAGCCATTGGCCCGCAACACCCGATCCAGACCGCGACGCGCCTTGCCGGTAGCCACTGCCAGACGATAGCCCTGTGCGCGGAAAGCCTCCAGCGTTTCCACCACACCATCGAACAGCGGCGACGGCTGCTCATCCAGCGCCATGTACACATCAGCATAGTGCTGACGGAATACCGCCACTTGCTCGGCATCCAAGTGTGGATACAGCGTGCTGATGGCTTCGGACAGCGCCAAGCCGATTATACCCTTGACCGCCTCCTCATCGCAGGTGGCGTGACCGGCGCGACCGGCAGCCAGATGCATGGCCTCGACGATGCGCCCGATCGAGTCCGCCAGGGTGCCATCCCAGTCGAAGATCAGCAGATCGTAATCACGCCGCACTCAAGCGCTCCACCGTTTTGGACCACATCTCGTCGACCGGCGCCTCAAGCTTGAGCTCGCCACCATCAGGCAGCGGCACGGTCAACGCATAGGCATGCAGGAACAGGCGCTTACCGCCCAGATCACGAATTTCGCGGGTGAAATCTTCATCGCCATACTTGCTGTCACCAGCAATGCAGTGCCCGGCATGCAGGGCGTGCACACGGATCTGGTGGGTACGCCCGGTGATCGGGCGCGCCTCGACGATCGTGGCGAAGTCACCGAAGCGGCGCAGCACGCGGAACAGGGTCAACGCCTCCTTGCCCTCGTCATTGACTTCGACCATACGCTCGCCGGAACGCAGATTGCTTTTGAGCAACGGGGCGTTGACCTGTTTCTTGGCCGTCGCCCAGTGGCCACGTACCAAGGCCATGTAACGCTTGTCGACGCCATCACCGCGCAGCGCGGCATGCAAGTGGCGCAACATGCTGCGTTTTTTCGCGATCATCAGCAGGCCGGAGGTGTCGCGATCCAGGCGATGGACCAGCTCCAGTTCCTTGGCATCCGGGCGCATCTGACGAAAGGCTTCGATCACCCCGAAATTCAGGCCGCTGCCGCCATGCACGGCGATACCAGCGGGTTTATTCAGCACGATCAAGGCCTTGTCTTCGTAGACGATGGCGGCCTCGAGGCGCTGAAGCAAACCCTGGGCCACCGGCACAGGTTCGTCGCGCTCAGGCAGACGAACGGGTGGCACCCGCACGATATCGCCGGCCTGCAACTTGTACTCAGGCTTGATCCGGCCCTTGTTCACGCGCACTTCGCCTTTACGCAAAATGCGGTAAATCAAGGTCTTGGGAACACCCTTGAGCGCAGTGATGAGGAAATTATCGATTCGTTGGCCGGCAAGTTCCGGCGCGACCTCAATCAGCTGGACGCCGGAGGTCGGAGGGGCATTAGTCGTCATTTATCAATCATAACAATTTTTTATGGATTTGAAGCACTTAATGATTGCTGCTATAGTCGCGAACGCCGCCAAAAGCGGCTGGCCAGCGGACTCACGGCTTATTGCCGGCCCTGACCGACGCAAAATCTCTAGGACGCGAGGCCGTCCGACGGGGCTTTCGCCAGTTTACAGAAATGCCTGGAATCGCCACCAGCGCCGTGCAGAGAAGACCGATAAAAAACTTCAAGAGCGGTGTTTTGCCCTCCCCGATGTTTTTTTCGATGCCACTCTGTCAGTGCCGTCAATTTCACGCATTCATGGCGAAGGTTTCGGAAATACCAGCCTTGGACATAAAAGGCGCGGGCTCCCGAATTGGAGCTGGCGATAAATGCAACCCGTTGCGGATTCAGCGCGCGGCAGCACCCGAATTATCAGGGATACGTGTAGGGTGGAGATGCACAACCGTCGGACCGTGTAGTACTGCGTCCAGTCCACAGGCCTTTTGGCCAGGCGACCGGACCCGGTCTTGATCAAGATGCCCCTGGGTGTCCACGGCCGAAGGCTGATTCCTCCTCCTGACTGAGTGCATTTGACACCACAGCAAGCAGGACGCGTCGTCGCGACTTCGGCAGTACTGGGTTACCAGTCTGGCTCGACAGTCGCTGGACACGGGGGTGGCCCGCCACCCCTTGCGCACCTGACACCGACCGTGAGAAGTCGTGTGTGCCGAACGCCGTTTCCGGCAGCCCGGAAACCGACGGTATTACATGAAAAGAATGCTGATTAACGCGACTCAACCCGAAGAGTTGCGTGTAGCTCTGGTAGACGGCCAACGTCTCTACGACCTGGACATCGAGTCCGGTGCGCGCGAGCAGAAAAAGGCCAACATCTACAAAGGCCGGATCACCCGGATCGAACCCAGCCTGGAAGCCGCTTTCGTCGACTTCGGCTCCGAGCGCCATGGCTTTCTGCCGCTGAAAGAAATCTCCCGCGAATACTTCAAGAAGTCCCCGGAAGGTCGGGTGAACATCAAGGAAGTGCTCAGCGAAGGCCAGGAAGTCATCGTCCAGGTCGAGAAAGAAGAGCGTGGCAACAAGGGTGCAGCCCTGACCACCTTTATCAGCCTGGCTGGCCGCTACCTGGTCCTGATGCCGAACAACCCGCGTGCCGGTGGCATCTCCCGTCGTATCGAAGGCGAAGAGCGCAATGAACTGCGCGAAGCCCTGAACGGCCTGGTCGCCCCTGCCGACATGGGCCTGATCGTGCGCACTGCCGGCCTTGGCCGCAGCAGCGAAGAAATGCAATGGGACCTGGATTACCTGCTGCAGCTGTGGACCGCGATCAAAGAAGCCTCGCAGGACCGCGCCGCGCCTTTCCTGATCTACCAGGAAAGCAACGTCATCATCCGCGCCATCCGCGACTACCTGCGCCAGGACATCGGCGAAGTACTGATCGACAGCATCGACGCCCAGGAAGAAGCCCTGACCTTCATCCGCCAGGTGATGCCGCAGTACGCCAGCAAGATCAAGCTGTACGAAGACAGCGTGCCGCTGTTCAACCGTTTCCAGATCGAAAGCCAGATCGAGACCGCTTTCCAGCGCGTCGTCGAACTGCCTTCCGGTGGTTCCATCGTTATCGATCCGACCGAAGCCCTGGTGTCCATCGACATCAACTCGGCGCGCGCCACCAAAGGCAGCGACATCGAAGAAACCGCCCTGCAGACCAACCTGGAAGCGGCCGAGGAAATCGCCCGCCAGCTGCGCCTGCGTGACATCGGCGGCCTGATCGTCATCGACTTCATCGACATGACCCCGGCCAAGAACCAGCGCGCCGTCGAAGAAAAGGTACGCGAGTGCCTGGAAGCCGACCGTGCCCGCGTCCAGGTCGGCCGCATCTCGCGCTTCGGCCTGCTGGAAATGTCCCGTCAACGCCTGCGTCCTTCACTGGGCGAAAGCAGCGGCATCGTGTGCCCACGCTGCAGCGGCACCGGCATCATCCGTGACGTCGAATCCCTGTCGCTGGCGATCCTGCGCCTGATCGAAGAAGAAGCCCTGAAAGACCGCACCGCCGAAGTTCGCGCGCAAGTGCCGATTCCGGTTGCAGCCTTCCTGCTCAATGAAAAACGCAACTCGATCACCAAGATCGAACTGCGCACCCGGGCGCGTATCGTCATCCTGCCGAACGACCACCTGGAAACCCCGCATTTCGAAGTCCAGCGTCTGCGTGACGACAGCCCGGAAGCTCAAAGCAGCCAATCCAGCTACGAAATCGCCGCTGCCGAGACCGAAGAAGTCCAGCCGACTGCCGCCACCCGCACCCTGGTTCGCCAGGAAGCCGCGGTCAAGACCGCACCGGCTCGCGCCAACGCACCGGTCCCGGCTGCTGCCCCGGAACAACCTGCTGCACCGGTACACGCCGCGCCAGAACCAAGCCTGTTCAAAGGCCTGGTGAAGTCGCTGGTCAGCCTGTTCGCCGGCAAGGAAGAACCAGCCGCCGCCCCAGTGGTCGCTGAAAAGCCAGCCACCGAGCGTCCACAGCGCAACGAAGAGCGCCGTAACGGTCGTCAGCAGAGCCGCAACCGCAATGGCCGTCGCGATGAAGATCGCAAGCCTCGCGAAGAGCGCGCCCCGCGTGAAGAGCGTCAACCTCGCGAAGCCCGTGAAGAAACCCAGGCCCGCGAAGAACGTGCTCCACGTCAGCCACGCGAAGAGCGTCAACCTCGCGCACCACGTGAAGAGCGCCGCTCCCGCGAAGACCGTCCAGTTCGTGAACTGCGCGAGCCGCTGGACGCCGCCACTCCAGCGGTACGTGAAGAGCGTCCTGAGCGTGCACCGCGTGAAGAGCGCCAGCCTCGTGAAGAGCGTGCACCGCGCGAAGAACGCAGCCCACGTGAAGAACGTGCACCACGCGAAGAGCGTGCACCTCGTGAAGAACGTGCTCCGCGTGAAGAGCGTCAACCACGTCCTCCTCGCGAAGAGCGTCAGCCAAGCCCGGTCGAGCAGGTAGCTGAAGCGACCGAAGAGCAACTGCCGAACGAAGAGCTGCTGCAGGATGACAACCAGGAAGGCACCGAGGGCGAGCGCCCACGTCGCCGCTCCCGCGGTCAGCGTCGTCGCAGCAACCGTCGTGAGCGTCAGCGTGATGCCAACGGCAATGTAGTTGAAGGCTCCGAAGATGGCGCTGAAGAAGGCAACGAGCCGTCGGGTGCCGAACTGGCAGCCGGTCTGGCCGTTACCGCCGCCGTCGCGACCAGCAACATCAGCGCTGAAGCCGAAGCCCAGGCCCACGTTCAAGCTGAACGCGCTACTGCAGCTGTTGAAGAGGCCGCTCCTGTCGCAGCCACGGCAACTGTTGAAGTCGCTGCCGTAGAGGCCGTTGAAGCAATCGAGCCGGCGGTAGTCGAGCCAGTGGTAGCTGAAGAACCGAAGCCGGTTGTTGCTGAAGAAGTGGCAATTGCCCCGGTGGTCGAGCTGCCAGTCAGCGAGCCTGTGACTGTGGTTGAGCCAAGCATCGAACCGGTTGTCGAAGCTGCGCCACAAGCCGCGGTAGAAGCACCGGTTGAAGTGGCCGTCGCCGCCGAGCCAGTTGCTGAGGCACCACGTGAGCCAGAAGCTGTTCAGGCGCCTGTGGTTGAAGCCGAAGCAGCCCAGCCGGTTGCCGTCGAGCCAGTAGCTGTTGCCGAGGAACAAGCCCCTGCTGCAGAGCCAGCCGTGGTAGAAGCCCCGGTAGTCATGCTGCCGAACGGCCGCGCACCAAACGACCCGCGTGAAGTGCGTCGCCGCAAGCGTGAAGCTGAAGCAGCCGCTGCAGCCGCCGCTGCTCAAGCCGCACCGGTAGAGCAGCAAGCAGAAACCCTGGAAACCGCAGAAGAGCATAAGCCGCTCGTCTGATCCTCCAGGCAGTAAAAAGCCCCGCCAGGTGACTGGCGGGGCTTTTTTTATGGCCGGTGGCCGGGAGATGCTGACTTAACCGGGTGGGAGTCAGTACAGATTCGGCTCCATCTCCAGCGTGACGCCAAAGCGTTCAAGAATGTCAGCCTGGATTTTCTGCGCCAGCTGATGCAGCTGCAGACCAGTGGCCTGGCCATAATTGACCAACACCAGCGACTGCAATCGATGCACGCCCGCATCACCGTCACGGTGCCCTTTCCAACCCGCCTGCTCGATCAACCAGCCGGCTGCCAGCTTCATCTGCCCGTCAGCCTGTGGATAAGCCACCAGCCCCGGATGCTGCACACGAATCCTGTCGGCCAGCACCGCAGCGACCACCGGGTTTTTGAAAAAGCTCCCGGCATTGCCGAGTTCGACCGGATCGGGGAGCTTCTCCCGGCGAATGCTGCAAATTGCATCGCTGACATTCTGCGCCGTCGGCTGGCTGATGCCCTGCTCACTCAGACGCTGACGTACCGGCCCGTAGTCCAGGTGCGCCTGCATGACACGATTCAAGGCAAAGCGCACCCGCAGAATCAGCCAGCGCCCTGGGTGCTGCTTGAACAGGCTGTCGCGGTAGGCAAACTGGCACGCTTCAAGATCAAAGTCATGCAACTCGCCGGTCTGGCGATCCAACGCTGTCAGCCCGACAAAGACATCCTTGATCTCGACCCCATAAGCACCAATGTTCTGCATCGGCGCGGCCCCGACGGTACCGGGAATCAGGCTGAGGTTTTCCAGGCCAGCCAGGCCTTGAGCCAGACTCCACTGAACGAAAGGATGCCAAGGCTCACCCGCCTCGGCTTCGACAATCACCCGTTGACCATCATCAGCCAGAATGCGCAGACCGCGACTGGCCATATGCATTACCAACGCCTGCACATCCGCGGTCAACAGCAGGTTGCTGCCGCCACCGATGACCAGCACCGGCACCTCCCGCTGCTTGGCGTCGGCCAGCGCCTGGCGAACGTCGGCATCATTGTGCACGTCGGTGAAATACCGCGCCCTGACATCAATGCCGAAGGTGTTGTACGGCTTGAGCGATACCTGCTCCTGCCACTGAGCACTCATAGACGACCCTTGAGTTCGATGACCAATTGGCGACAGGCCGCTTCGATCAGGTCAAGTACCTGCTCGAAGCCTTGCTCACCGCCATAGTAAGGATCCGGCACTTCATCCAGAACGCTCTCATAACGACGCAGGAACAGATCCAGCTCGGCCTTCGCCCCGGCGGGCTGCAGGGCCCGCAGATGGCCAAGGTTGCTCTTGTCCATCGCCAGGATCAGGTCATAGTCATTAAAGTGCCCGGACTTGACCTGTTGCGCGCGCTGCTGCGACAGGTCATAGCCGCGCAGTTGCGCGGCGCGGCGCGTACGGCTGTCCGGCTGCTTGCCGACATGCCAGTCACCGGTGCCGGCCGAAGCCACTTCGATCAAGTCACCCAGGCCTTCGGCCTGAAGCTGATGGCGCAATACGCCTTCAGCGGTGGGCGAGCGGCAGATGTTGCCGAGGCAAACGAACAGAACCCGCATCAGGCCTCCAGAATGCGCCTTACGCGCTCCAGGTCTTCAGGGGTATCGACACCAACCGGTGGCGCCTCAATGGCATCGGCAACGTGAATACGTACGCCATGCCACAGTGCACGCAGCTGCTCAAGCGATTCGGTGCGCTCCAGCCAGCACGGCCCCCAGCCAACGAAGTCATGGAGAAAACCGGCACGGTAAGCGTACATGCCAATATGACGACGATAGGGCACGCCATCTGGCAAGGTGTCCCGACCTTGGGCGAAGACATCTCGCGCCCAGGGCAGCGGCGCGCGGCTGAAGGTCAAGGCCAGGCCGTTGCAATCGCTGACCACCTTGACCGCATTGGGATTGAAAACCGCAGTGACATCGCTGATCGGTTCGGCCAGGGTCGCGATGCCGGCTTCCGGGTGCGCTGCAAGGTTGGCCGCTACCTGGTCAATGATGACCGGCGGAATCAGCGGCTCATCGCCCTGTACGTTGACCACGATCGCGTCGGCGGCCAGACCGAGTTTAGCCGCCACTTCGGCCAGACGGTCGGTACCGGAGTCGTGGTCCTCGCGGGTCATCAGCACTTCAGCGCCAAAGGCCTCGCAGGCCTGATAGATACCGACATCATCGGTAGCAATGACCACACGCTGGGCGCTGCTCTTGCGTGCCTGTTCCCAGACATGCTGGATCATCGGCTTGCCGGCGATTGCCAGCAGCGGCTTGCCCGGCAGGCGAGTAGAGGCCAGGCGCGCCGGGATTACCACAGTGAAGGTCAGACTCATTTATCCAGACGCTCATCATCAGTCAGGGTGCGGGCTTCGCTTTCCAGCATGACCGGAATACCGTCGCGGATCGGATAAGCCAGGCCTGCGCCCTTGCTGATCAGCTCGGTCTTGTCGGCACTGAGTTTGAGTGGGCCTTTGGTGATCGGGCAGGCCAGGATATCGAGCAATTTGGTGTCCATGGGTATTCCTCAGGCCAGTGGCCGGAAAAAGAAACGAATCAGGAGTGCCTCGAGCCGGGCAACAAGCGATCGAGCTGGGCATCAAACCAGGCCTGGAAGGCCGGCGAAGGCGCAGCGTCGACTGCAAGGTACCACCAGTCGTCAGCAGCAAAGGCGCGGCATTTGACCGCGTCCTTTTCAGTCATGATCAGCGGCAGCGCAGGCGTGAAACTCAAGGCCTTGGCACTGTACTCGGCATGATCGGCAAAAGGGTGTGGCACAGGCTGCCAGTTTAGCCCCAGCAGGGTATTGAAGAAACGTTGCGGATTGCCAATACCGGCCACCGCATGCACGGCCTGCCCAGGGGGAAAGTGATCAAGCGCTCGGCGCTCGCCGCTGCGCACGTTGACCAGCGCGGTAGGTTGCAAGACAAAAGCAAAGCCATCTTCACGATCGCTTGTAGCGCCGTTGTAGAGCAAGGCATCTACCGCTTGCAGGCGCTCCACCGGTTCACGCAGCGGTCCGGCAGGCAAGCAGCGGCGATTACCCAGGCCGCGAGCGGCATCGATCAACACCAGCTCCAGGTCACGAGCCAGGCGGTAATGCTGCATGCCGTCGTCGCACAGAATCAGGTCCAGTGGCTCACTGGCCAACAATGCCTGAACCGCATGCGAGCGGTCCGGGTCGATCATCAGCGGCACACCGCTACGCTGTACGATCAGCAGCGGTTCATCGCCGGCCTCGGCTGCACTTTGCTCGGCATTCACTCGCCAGGGCAACTGCGCAGGCTTGGCGCCATAACCGCGACTGACCACGCCAACGCGCAGGCCTTGCTGGCGACAATGTTCGATCAACCAGAGAATCATCGGAGTTTTGCCGGTGCCGCCGATAGTGATGTTACCCACCACAATCACCGGTACCGGCGCGCGGTAGCTGACACTCTCCCCCGCCAGGAATCGCGCACGCTTGCGCAACACCACGCGGCGGTACAACGCCTCTAGCGGGCGCAGCACGGACAGCGCCGGATGCCCGGTGTACCAGGCATTGAGCAGACGGTCGGCAAATGCCATCAAGGTGTCCCCTGGGCAGCCTCGACCGTGGTCATGCGCAACTGGCTGAAACCGAGTTTACCGGCCGCATCCATGGCAGTGACCACCGCCTGGTGCGGGGTCTTGCCGTCGGCACTGATCGACAACGGCAGTTTGGTGTCACCGGCAGATTCTTTCTGCAGGGCTTCGGTCAGGGTCGCCAGATCGCTCTTGGGCAACAGGTGGTTGTTCACCGAGTAGACGCCATCGGCGCTGATGGTGATGTCCAGCTGCTTGAGTTCGTTGTCGGGTGCCGGCGCCCCACTGACAGACTCCGGCAGCTCTACGCGCAACTGGGTTTCCCGGGTGAAGGTGGTGGTCACCACAAAGAACAGCAGCAGGATGAACACCACATCGATCAGCGACGCCAGGTTGATGTCCACGGTTTCCCGTGCCTTGCGCCGGAACTTCACGCCTTGCCCTCGGCGAGGTCGACGTCACGGTCACCCTGCACCACTTCAACCAGCTTGATCGCCTCCTGCTCCATGCCGACCACCAGTTCATCGATGCGCCGTTGCAGGAAACGATGGAAGAACACCGACGGAATACCGACCATCAGGCCTGCCGCAGTGGTAATCAGGGCCTTGGAGATACCGCCAGCCAATACCGCGGCGTTGGTGGTCATGCCGGTGCCCATGAACGCACTGAAGATATCGATCATGCCCAGCACGGTACCGAGCAAACCGAGCAATGGCGCCATGGCGGCAATCGTGCCCAGGGCATTGATATAGCGCTCGAGCTCATGAATGACCCGGGCGGCGGCCTCTTCGATGCACTCTTTCATGATTTCGCGACCATGGCGGGAGTTCGCCAGGCCTGCCGCGAGGATCTCGCCCAGCGGCGAATCGGCACGCAGGGCCTTGAGCTTGTCACTGGTGAGCTGCTTGTCCTTGATCCATACCCACACCTGACCCAGCAGGTGAGGAGGCGTAACCCGGCTGGCACGCAAGGTCCAGAGACGCTCGGCAACGATAGCCATGGCAGCGATGGAACTCAGAATGATCGGCAGCATCATCCAACCACCGGACTTGACCAATTCCCACACAGTTAGCATCCCCTAGAAAAAGTTCGCCACTTTACCATAGGACCCTGGGACGCTCATCTGCCGAAGGTCGTCAGCTCGAGTCGCGCCAGAATCGCCGCTGGCTGCGCAATCCCAACGGCTCGCCAAAAGTCCCCAGGCGCAGGCGCAGAGCACCGTGCACTGCGCTGTCGAAGACGTCGATGCCATTGGTCCGGTAGCGCTCCACAACCTCGGCATGAGGATGACCAAACGCATTGAAGCGCCCCCTCGATATCAATACGCCACGCGGCGCCGTGGCCGTCAGCAACGCCTGACTGGATGAGGTGCGGCTGCCATGGTGCGGGGCTTGCAACCAGTCGATCCGCCCCGCCTGCCAATCACTGAGCCAAGCGCGCTCGCCAGCGGCGTCGAGGTCACCTGTCAGCAGCAGCCGCTCGCCACCCGCCTCGACCAGCAGCACACAGGAATCCTGGTTGCTGTCGCGAGCGCCTTGCCACTGCCAGACAGAAAAGCTCACACCGTCCCATTGCCAGCGCTCGCCGCTGACACAGGACTGTGCCTGCAAGGCGGCTGGAAGCCTTGCAGCTTCGCCACCCCGCACCTCAAGCACCGGCAGGCCGCGCTTGATAGCCAGGGCACCACCGGCGTGATCCGCATCGGCATGACTGAGCAACATCAGATCGACCGCCTTGACGCCCAGCTTGCGCAAAGTCGGCAACACGACGCGCTCCCCCAGGTCAGAACCACCCAACGCAGGCCCGGCGTCATACAGCATCGAGTGCTGACGGGTACGCAGTACGAAAGCCAGGCCTTGCCCCACATCCAGTTGCCAGACTTCCACCTGGCCATGCGCTATCCGCTCCCGCGGCGCAAATGCCGCCAGCAGCAACAACGGCCAGCCCAGTACACGCATTGGCAGGCCCGAGGGCAGCAACACCAGCAATGCCCCCGCCGCCATCATCAACCACAGTGGCCATGACAACGGCTCCGGCACCCAGGCAGGCTGCAATTCGGCCAGGTGCTCCAACAGGCGGAACAACCCGTCCAGCAATCCGCCTGCCAGCCAGATCAAGGCTTGCCCCAGCAGTGGAACAGGTAGCAACAAGGTGCCCAACAACGCCAACGGCAGTACCGCGAGACTGATCCAGGGTACGGCGACCAGGTTGGCCAACGGCGCCGTGAGACTTACCGGCAGCCCCAGGGCAATCAACACCGGCAACAACCCCAAGGCAATCAACCACTGCGCCCTGCCCCACGCCAGCCATGCGTTCCACGCCCCCAGCCGGCCACTGAAGGTGAACACCAGCACCGCAACCGCAGCGAAAGACAACCAGAAACCCGGCAGAAGACTGGCCAACGGCTCCCACAGCAACACGGCGTTGAGTGCCAGCAATAGCGGTACCCACATACCCAGATGGCGATAGCGCAATCGCCACAGCAGGACCACCGCGAGCATCATGCAGGCGCGCTGGACAGGCACCTGGAATCCGGCCAGCAAGCCATAGCACAGGGCCGAGACAAAGGCTGCGCCACACGCCCAGGGCAGCCAGGGTAAGGCCTGTGGCCACCAGCCCAGTCGGGCCAACCCTGCGATCAGGCCATAGACCAACCCGGCCAGCAGGCCGATATGCTGCCCGGAGATCACCAGCAAGTGCACGGTGCCGGTCGCCTGCAGCACTTGCCAGCTCTCGCGGGCCAAACCTGCACCATCACCCAGCACCAGGGCGACCAGCTCGGCCTCGCGGCCCTGGGCATCCACGCTCAATAAATGCTGGCGCAGATTATCGCGCCA
>OEPS010000591.1_pt1 | contig 12583 bp, 8 predicted proteins | sample 1539411 | NCBI WGS metagenome assembly OEPS01 (sample SAMN02671747, study PRJEB22543) | soil metagenome | biome: bacteria | place: China:Hunan Province, Lengshuijiang City | collected 2012-10-15 | depth 0.08m m | reverse complement strand
TCAGCTCCGCCTCGGCGTGCTCCGGGATGATGTTCGCCTCCGATCCACCGCGAATGACCCCGATGTTGACGGTCGTTTCGCCGAGCACCGGATCGTTAGGCATCGGCAGCGACTTCACCGTCGGCAGCAGCTCGAGCAGCGGCTCGATCGCCGACTGGCCGAGGTGCGGATAGGCGGAGTGCGCCGGCTTGCCGCGCGTGCGCACCATGACGCGCTGCGAGCCCTTGGCGCCGCTGGCCAGCTTGCTTTCGGTCGGCTCGCCGTTGACGAGATAGCGACTCGTCGCCGGCAGCCGGTTCGCGGCGCGCGCACCGTCGGATCCCTTCTCCTCGCCGACGAGCATGAGCAGGTCCACACGCTGCTCGCCCGACTGCACGAGCCTGTCGGCGGCGGCGAGCATGGCGGCCGCGATCCCCTTCGCGTCGCAGGCGCCGCGGCCGTACAGCAGGTCTCCCGCCAGCCGCGGCGGAACGTAAGGCGGGACGGTATCGAGGTGCGTCGAGAGCGTGACACCGCCGCCAGCCCGCGACGCCCACACGTTGGCGCGCCCCTTGGAAACTTCCTGGACGTGGACGTTCCATCCGCGCGAGACGAGCCAGCGGGCGACGAAATCGACCGCGCCGCGCTCCTCGCCGGTGGTCGAGGGGATGGCGAGGAGCTCAGCGGCGAGAGCGACGACGTCGGTCATGCTCCAACATACTCGCCGCTCGTCGCGTTGGGCAATTCATCGGCGGTGAGATCACCAGCGGGATCCGGGACGCACGAACGCGCGACGGGCGAAGAGGTGGTGCTCTCCGCCCGTCGTTGTCTCTCGCCTCGCGCGGCAATCAAGCCGCTCGTCCGCCGCCGCGCGAATTTCGTCCGTTCGGGGTGCGCGGCGGCGGTTGATGCCCGCTGCGAGACGAACCTCGCGCCGCATCCCATCCCGAGCAATCGATGCGGCGCGCGAGCGATCGACGTGCCGCGCCATGCCCGGGCTCCGGATCGGCCGGGTCCCGCTGGGCGGGGCCCGCTCCCTGCGCCCCGCCCCGGTCGTTCGCCAGCGGCGGTTCCGCGTCGTGATGCGAGATGCTCATGCCGGGAATCGGCGCAGGAAGCGTGCCCTCGAACGATCTCCCCGACTATCGCCCGGGATTCGCTTCGGCCGAGCGCGTCTGCGCTACGGCCGCGCTCTCCGCACCGCGCGCATGCTCGACGAACAGCTGCTGGACGAGCCGGTTCGCGTCGTCGGCATAACGGTCGTGGTCGCGCTCGCACTTTTCGCCGATCTCGGCGAGGCGCTCGATCCCCAGTTGGCGCCCGGCTTCGCGGAACGTCTTGAACGTGTCTTCGCTCTGGCGCGACGTGACGATGTCGCCGACCAGCCGGAGGAAGTCGCTCTCGCGAGCCGCGTCGGCAAGATCGCGGGCGACGCCGAGTGCCTTGCCGAGGGCCTTCTTCGCGGTCCCGGCCTCTGCGCCGATCTCCCGCTGGTAGTCCTCGAGCATCCGCTGGTGACCCTGCATGACGGGGATGTACTTCGTGCACAGGTCGCGGAAGCGCGGATCTTCAGCCTGCGACTCGTGGTCGACGAGGTTCTTGACAAACGTCTCGTGCTGCATGACCGCGTTGTTGACCTGGCTTTTCAGGAAGTCCATTCCTCTGTCCATTTGTGTCTCCTTGTGATGGTGACTGTGGGAGAGTGCAGAGGACGGGCCAGCGGCGAGCGCGCTGGCGCATGCGCGTCAGAGCGTTCCGTCGAGCACGCTCGCGCGAACCCGGAACAGCCACGCGGGTATCTGCAGCCGCGCCGCGCGGGCACGGTCCTCGAGCGCGTTGAGCATGGCGCACTTCAGCGCGACCCCGTCGTCGGCGGCGGGAAGAGTGCGCAGCGTGCGCATGAGCGCGGCCGGGCTTTCCAGGTACGCGGCGAGCGATCGCGCAGGGGCGAGGTCGAGGTTGAGCCGCGCGGGCGAGAGCCTCACGGCAGAGGGCGCGCGGCTCGCACCGGCGAGCGCAGCGGACGAGAGAGTCCGCGAGTCGACGTCGAGGACCGACGCAAGGCGCTGGCAAAGCGTGCTGGTCAGCTCGGACTTGCCCGTCATCACTCGCCACAGCTGCTGCCGCGAGGTGCCCGCCGCGCGGGCGAGGACCTGTTTGGAAACCCCGCGATCCACGCGCAGCATCTCGATGCGCTTTCCGAGATCGGAGAGTCTGGGCCCCGCGGCGTCGAACGATCCCGCAGCCTCGCGAGCGCCGTGCTCGCTCGCGTTCCGCACCCCGGTTGTGAGGCGCGGAACGACCCGATCGCGAGGCTGGTGGATCGTTGACATTCGTAACTCTATACCATTAGATTGAGCATACCGAAATAACACCGAACTCGCGCAACAACAGTAACCAAAGGCTAGAGCGCGTCATGAAGAAAGTCAAATCGCGGCGGGCCCCCGCGACGGCGACGCGAAAGCCGAAGGCGGCGGCCGGGCGATCCCGCGTGAAGGAGAAGCTTGCGGCGCGCAAGTCCGCGCAGGGGGCGCGGGGAAAGCGGGCCGGGTCAGGGACGCGACAGGGCGCGAAGGCGGCGGTTCCGGACGGCCCGGAACTCCAGATTCGGGAGCTCGATCCGTTGCGGGTCTGCGGGGGTCGAACGAGCGTCGTCCAGCTGTTCCGGGTGGACGAGCAGGTGGTTGGAGGAAAGGTCGCAGGCGGGCGACAGGTCCATCTCGTGTTCAACGACCGGCACGGATGGTACTGCGAACATGGTCGAAGCTGTCACGCCGTGAGTGCGGTGATGCGGCATGCACGAATTCGATAGCACGGGACGCGAATGACAACGGACGGACGAGAGGAGTTCAACATGATCGCACGACACGAAACGCAGCAGCTCGATCGCAACGACATCTGGAGCCGGCTGGCGATGCCGGTCGCCCCGGAGACGATCGCCTGGCGGCAGGACGGCCGCCCCATCCAGCGTGACGGCCGGTTCATGGCGCGCTTTGTCGCCTACATCGAGGCGAACACCGTTCGCGAGCGGCTCGACGCGGTGGTCCCGGGCGAGTGGGACCTGACGCTCGAACTGCTCCCCGCCCTCCCCGGTGCGAGCGCCGAGGATGGCACCATCTGCTCCTTCAAGGCGCGGCTCCAGGTCCTCGGCGTGATTCGCGAGGATGTCGGCACCGGGAAGGATTACAAGCAGGCATCCACCGACGCGTTCAAGCGCGCGGCGGTGCGCTTCGGCATCGGCCACGAGCTGTACGGGTACGGGCAGAACTGGGTGGAGCTCGACGGCGACGGCAAGTTTGCCAGGCCGGTGGAGGATCCAGCAGCGGCGCATGCGCGGAAGCTCGCGCGCCGCGCCCGCGAGGGGACGAACGACGTCGCGGTGCCTGACGCCGTTATGATGAACGACTCGGCACTCGACGGTGCCGGGACCGAGCGATCGGCGCCGGGGCGTCAGGCGGCGAAAGGCAGCGATCTCGCGGCGCTCCTCCCCGATTCGCCGGCCTGCCCCAAGTGCGGAGGGAAGATGTGGGACAACCGCCTCTCGAAGCGGAACCCGAAGGCACCGGACTACAAGTGCCGCGACCGCTCCTGCGACGGCGTGGTCTGGCCGCAGCGTGGAACCCCGGCTGCTCCCGCAGATGGACTCGCGGTGACCCCGGCGGCGGAGAACGCGCAGTCGGGGTGGACGGACGAGATTCCGTTCTGATCCGCCGCCAGGCGAAGGGACGCGGTACGCGAACGGCGTTGCAGGTGCGCACCTGCAACGCCGTTGGTTTGTCTCACCGGTCACTCGCCACTCGTCGCCTTTCCATGCCCGGGGCGGGAATCGAACCCGCATTCCTTTGCAGGAAGGGGATTTTAAGTCCCCCGCGTCTACCATTTCGCCACCCGGGCCTCGACGGCGTCGAACGAAAACGGAGCCGAACGCGTTCGCCGCGTTCGGCTCCGTTTCCATTTCCAGAGCGGGAAACGGGACTCGAACCCGCGACCCCAACCTTGGCAAGGTTGTGCTCTACCAACTGAGCTATTCCCGCGTGCGCGAATCATAAAGTGGAACGGCGCGCCGGGCAAGCGCCACTCGCCTGCCTCCTATGCGCGCGTCCCCAGGGCATGGACGGCGTACCACGCGCTCCACGCGACGAGCCCGGAGAGCGCAGCGTCACCACCATTCCCGGTCGCACGCCCCATCGCGTCGACCTCCTCCGCGGCAAGGCCGTTGTCGAGCGGTGATCGCCGCAGCCACTGCAGCACGGCGGCGGAGTCGGGGCCCATCAGCCGCGCGCACTGCTGCGCGAGGAGATGCGGGGTGTTCGACATCCCGCGCACGGTGCGCCGATAGGTGGAGTCTTCCCTGTCGACTGCCTCGTACAGCGGCAACCAGAGCGCGGATCCGTGCGGGTCGTCGTCCGCCGACGAGCCGCCGGCGAGGTCCACCGCCGATGCGAAGGTCGTCTTGTCGGCGCGGCCGACGACGAAGTGCCGGCGCAGCGCCGCGCGTACCGCGTCCGGGTCCTCGACGTCGCGCGCGGTCTCCTCGTCGAGCGTGCGGCGGAACACGTCGAGTGCCTGCGCGGCGACGGCGTTGCCGTGGAGCGTGAACGGCTGCACGCTCGGTGCACCGGAGAGGGTGACCTCGGTCGTGAAAAGCGGAACGTTTCGGTCGCGCCGCGTCGCGAGGTCATCGGATGACAGGTAGAGCGTGTCGGCGACGACCGGCTCCTCGACGATCTGGTCGTCGTCGGTGCCGCGGATGTAGCGGTCGACTGCGATCGCGTACGATGCGGCGCCCTCGAGGGAGAATCCCGGCTCGAACAGCGTGCCGTCGAGGTAGTGCACTCCCTGCCCTGGCGCGTAGCCGTGCAGCTCGCAGGCGCGGATCAGGATCTCGCGCGCGAGCCCGGCATCGGCGAGCTGGATCGCTGGAAGCGTCCAGGCGAGCGCTTCCCAATCGCGAACCGTCAGGCCGCGCCCGTTCCACGGTGCGCGCGTGCGGACGATGTAGTAGTGCGCATCGTCGAGCGCGCGCGCGACCGAGTAGAAGTAGGAAAACAGCAGGTTCCGGTTGATGAGTCGGTCCATCTCCTCGTTGCCCGTCGCCTGCTCGAGGGCCTGGAGCGCATCGCGTGTCGCCGTCAGCAGCTCGCGCCATCCGCGCCGGCGCATGACCCCGACGGTCGCGCGCGCACCATCGCGCTCGGGACCAGCGGCGAGATAGAATGCGGCCTGCGAGCGGCCGCCGGCGGGGACGCGCAGGTCGCGATGCAGCGCGAACGATCCCTTCGCCTCGTCGATGTCGATCGAGACGTCGGAGTCGGCGCCGAGCGCGAGGGCGACGACGCCGGGGAGCGCGGCCCCCTCGAGGACGACGACGCCATCCTCGGTGCGCGACACCTGGTGGGCGTCGTCGAAGGGACGCGCGGTGCGGACCCGCTGCTGCCGGTGCCCAAGCGTGCCCTCGAGGGAGAGGGTCACGGCCACCGACTGGCTCGATCGGTTCTCGAGGCTGATCGCGTACACCGCGCCCGCCATGTCCGCGTCTCGGCCGTAGGGAGCGAAGATCGTTCCGCGAATGACGAGGCTTCCCGCCGAGCAGGTGAACGTCGGCAGCCAGTTCAGGGCGCGCTCCCAGGCGATGCCGTGCTGGGCGAGCTCGATGCGCTGGCCATCGGCGACGATCGTCGGACGTACCAGCGGCGGGCCTGTGCCGGCGACGAAGTCGGGATTGCCGGCGATCTCGATGGCGGAGCGCGCTCCGCGGTGCACGACACCGACGGCATGCAGCGCGCCGTCGGCGGGATGGATGCAGGGGAGCGCGAGCCAGTGGTTCCCGGTGATCTGCCACGGAACAGCGGGCAGCGGGAGCGCGGCGGATGACACCGATCGTGTTGACATGCGAGAGTGACGAATGATAACCTACGCGTCATGCCTCGTCACGGCGGCACCGGCCGCCCGCCTTCCCGGCTTGCAGCCAGGCTCGCCCTCGCACTCGCGATCGCGAGCGTTTTTTTCGCCGTTCGTGCCCCCGCGCAGGACGCCCCCTTTCGCATCGACGAGGACGCGGCGGCCGTACCGCGCGGAACGCTTCGCTTCGGCGTCTCGGCGGACTTCTCCTACGCCGACCAGCTCCGGCAGCCGAGCGGCGACCGGGTTCCCCTCGGCCGGCGCCTCGGCTTCGATTCCACCGCGGACCACGTCGTTGCATCGGCAGCGGTTTCGATCACGCGGCTTCCCGTCTCCATCGAGTATGGTGTCACCCGCTGGCTGACGATCGGCGCGCGCGCACCGCTCGTCAGGCGGCGCGTCGAGGTCTCCATCGACACCAGCCTGCAGCGCCCTCCCGGCACGCCGCCGCGGATGCGGCTCGCCGACCCGGCAGCCGCCGTCGGCTTCATGCGTTCGAACGTCGGCGACGTCGACTTCACCGCGCGGATCGCGCTCTTCGACAGCTATCGCGGCCGCGCCCCGCTGCGCCTGCGCCTCGCCGCCGAGGGAGGCTTCCGCCTCGGGGCCGGCCCCTCGCGGTCGGGGACCGAGATGCTCGACCCCGGCGCCGGCGACGGCCAGAACGACGTCATCGCGTCGGCGTTCGCCGATCTCGCGTTAGGCGACCGCTGGTCGGTCTCGCTTGCCGGATCGCAGACGTGGCAGCGGCCGGATCGCCAGACGATCGTCTCGCCGGACAGCGTCTACCCGTCGCGGCAGGTGCACGGCAGCGTCGCGCGCGACCTCGGTGACATCCGCTCGGTGATGGTCGCGCCACGTTACCGCCTGACGCGCTACATCCAGCTCGCGGCCTCGGCGACGCAGCTGGCGAAGCGCGCCGACCGTTACGCCGGCGCCGTTCCAGCCGAAGGATGGGGGCTGGTCGCGCCGCCGACGGCGAGCTACGGGATCACCCGCGCGGGCGTCGGGATCGTCTTCTCGACGATGCCTGACGGGCGGGCGCTCTGGCGCTGGCCGGTCGATCTCGTCTTCGAGCACAGCCGCATCGTCCACAGCTCCGGCGTCACGGTCCCCGACATGCGGCTCGACCGGCTCGGCGGGCGGATGTACGTGAAGCTGTTCTAGGTCCGCGCCGGCTCGTCCGGCTCCGCCGGCCGGGCGCCGCGGCGCTTCGCCTGCTTCGGCTCGGGGACGACCGCGGTCTCCAGGAGCTCGGCGGCGTGGGCGCGGCTGATGTCGCTCTCCGGATCGCCGCCGAGCATGCGGGCGAGCTCGGTGATGCGCTCCTCGCCGACGAGCACCGCGACGTCGGCGGTCGTGACACCGCCGCGAGCGCCCTTGGCGACGAGGATGTGGTGATGCGCACGGGCGGCGATCTGCGGCAGGTGCGTGATCGCGAACACCTGGTGGTGAGCGGCGACCCGGCGCATCGTGTCGCCGACCTGGAGGCCGACCTTGCCGCCGATCCCGGCGTCGACCTCGTCGAAGATGAGTGTCGGCACCTGGTCGAGGCGCGCGAGGATCGTCTTCAGGGCGAGCATCACGCGGGAGAGCTCGCCGCCGGAGGCGACGCGCGAGAGCGGCCGGGCATCGTGCCCGACGTTGAGCGCGACTCGGAACTCGGTGTCCTCGGCGCCCGACGCGCCGACGTCGGCGAGCGGCACGAGCACGGCGACGAAACGGCCGTCGGACATCCCGAGCGAGGGAAGCACGTCGTCCACCGCCCGGGCGAGCCGCGAGGCGGCGCCCTGCCGCAGTGCCGACAGCTCGGCCGCGCCCGCGGTGAGTCGCGTCGCCGCCTCACGCTCGCGCTGCTCGAGGGTGCGCAGGTCGAGGTCCGCCGACTCGACGAGATCGAGCTCGGCGCGCGCCTTCGTCCCCGTCTCGATCACGTCGCCTAACGTTCCCCCGTACTTCTTCGTCAGGCGGAACAGCAGGTCGCGGCGGCGGCGGACTTCCTCGAGGCGGTCGGGATCCAGCTCGACCGCCGCCTCGTACTCCTCGAGCTCGCGGGCGAGCTCCTCGATCGCGTAGTACCCGCTGTCGAACAGCTCCTGGAGGCGGCTCCGCGACGGGTCGATGCGCGTGATCGACGCCAGCGCGCGCTGCACGGCCCCGAGATGGCTCAGCACCGCCTCTTCGCCGCCGTCGAGGGCGCCGGCCGCGCCGCCGGCGAGGGAGCGCAGCTCCTCGGCATGCTCGAGCCGCCGCGCCTCCTCGTCGAGCCGCACGTCCTCTCCGTCGACGAGCCTCGCCTCCTCGATCTCGCGGACGACGTGCCGCAGGTAGTCGGCGCGCCGCTCGGCGTCCGCCTTCCGCCGCCGCAGCTCCGCGATCTCGTGCCTGACGTGGGCGAGCGCCGCGTGCGCGGCGCGCACGGCCGCGGCTTGCCCCTGCGCACCGGCGAAAGCGTCGAGGATCTCGCGCTGTTCGTCGGGGTCGAGGAGCGTCTGCGCCTCGTGCTGGCCGTGCACGTTCACGAGCCGGCGGCCGATGTCCGAGAGCGCCGCGGCGGTGACGGGCGTCCCGTTCACCCAGCCCCGCGCCCGGCCGGCGGCGGCGACCTCGCGCTTGAGCACGACCGTCGATTCCTCGACGTCGATCCCGCGCTCGTCGAGGAGCGCGGCGAGCTCCGGGCGCTCGCTGATGTCGAACGTTCCCTCGACGAGTGCCCTGTCGGCACCGGTCCGGACGACGTCGCTGTTCGCGCGCTCGCCGAGCAGCAGGCCCAGCGCGCCGACGATGATCGACTTGCCGGCGCCGGTCTCGCCGGTGAGCACGTTGAAGCCGCGCCCCAGGGGAAGCGTCAGCTGCTCGATGATGGCGAAGTTGCGGATGCGGAGCTCGGTCAGCATCGGATGCGGGTCAACCCCTGGACTTGCGATCGAGCGGTTCTTCGCGGCGTTCGTCGCGGTCGACCAGCCCGCCCCATCCCAGCTTGAGGCGCATCCGGGCGAAGAACGACGTCCCCGGGAACCGCACGATCTGCACTGCGCGGGCGCTGCGCGACACGACCAGTGTCTCGCCGCTCGCGAAGGTCGTGCCGACCTGGCCGTCCACCGTCACCAGAAGCTCCTCGGGACCATCCTCGGCCCGCAGGGTGATCTGCGCGCTGGGCGGGAGCACGAGCGGGCGCACCGACATGGTGTGCGGGGAGATCGGGGTCAGGATGATCGACTCGACGGTCGGGTAGACGATCGGCCCGCCCGCCGACAGGTTGTACGCCGTCGATCCCGTCGGGGTGGCGATGACGATGCCGTCGGCCGAGTACGACGCGATCGACTCGCCGTTCGCGGCCACGTCGAGCGAGACCATCCGCGCGAACCCGCCCTTGTGCAGCACGACGTCGTTGAGCGCGAACCACCGCTGCCGTTCGTTCCCCGACGCGTCGAGCGCGCTCACGTCGAGGGTCATCCGTCGCTCGGCGTGGAAGTCGCCGCGGGCGAGCCGCTCGATTCCCGCCTCGAGGTCGTCGACGCCGCACGAGGTGAGGAACCCGAGCCGGCCAAGGTTGATCCCGAGGATCGGCACGGCGCGCCCATCGAGGGCGCGTGCCCCTCGCAGGAGGGTGCCGTCGCCGCCTAACGTGAGGAGGGCGTCGAGCTCGGTGTCGTCGTCGAGGACCTCGTGGTCTCCAGTGAGCGCACCGAGCTCCGGTTCGAAGGCGAGCCGGAGGTCGAGTCGCCGCGCCAGCCCGGTGAGCCGGCGGAGGACGTCAGCGAGCCCGTCGTAGCCGCGATGGGCGACGACCCCGACGCGCATCACCCGGCGACCGCTTCGCTCTCGTGTTCACTCTCGTGCAGCGCCCGCACCCGCGCCGCGATTCCCGCCGCGTCGAGCCCCGTGTCGGCGAGCTGCTTCGTCCGCGACGCCGCGTAGACGATCCGGTCCGGGACGCCATGCGCGATCACGCGCACGGACGGCTCGAGGCGCTCGACGATCGACGCCATGTACGCCCCGAAGCCGTTGGTGACCACGCCTTCCTCGACGGTGACGAGGATCTTGTGGTCGTGAATGAGCGCGGACAGCGTCAGCTCGTCGTAGGGCTTGATGAAGCGGCAGTTCACGACGGTGACGTCGAGCCCTTCGGCGGCCAGCGTCTCGGCCGCTTCCATCGCCTTGAGCACCATCGTGCCGACGGCGAGGATCGCGACGTCGCGTCCGTGGCGGAGGACCTCCCACGTGCCGTACGGCACGGCCGCGATCTCGCGGACGTGCGGGACGACGTCCGGCGACGCATCGCGCGGGTAGCGCATGCAGAACGGGCCGTCGTGCGCGGCACCGGTCCGGAGGAGGCCGAGCATCTCGGTCCCGTCCTTCGGCGCGGTGATCGTCATGTTCGGCACGGCGAGCATGTACGCGATGTCGTACAGTCCCATGTGCGTCTCGCCGTCCTCGCCGACGAGCCCCGCGCGGTCCATGCAGAAGAGGACGTGCAGCTTCTGCAGCGCGACGTCGTGAATCACGTTGTCGTATGCGCGCTGGAGGAAGGTCGAGTAGATCGCGCAGACCGGGACGACGCCGCGCGTCGCCATCCCGGCCGCGAACGTCACCGCGTGCCCCTCGGCGATGCCGACGTCGAAGAAGCGCGCCGGATGCGCCTTCGCGACGATCCCCGTCCCCGTGCCACTCGGCATCGCACCGGTGATCGTGACCAGGCGCTCGTCCTCCTCCATCAGCTCCGACAGTCCCTTCCCGAACACCGCGGTGTACGCCGGATTCGCCGACGACGTCTTGAGCTGCTTCCCGGTCGCCGGGTCGTGCCCCGGAGGCAGCGCGTGCCACTTCTCGACGTGCTCGCCGGCGGGAAAGCCCTTCCCCTTCTGGGTGATCACGTGGACGAGCCGCGGCTGCTTCATCTGGCGGACCGCGGTGAAGGTGTCGATCAGGACGTCGAGGTCGTGGCCGTCGACGGGACCGAAGTAGCGGAGGCCCAGCTCCTCGAACAGCACGCCGGGGGTAAGGAAGCTCTTCACGCTCTCCTCCCACCGCTTCACCAGGTTCCCGACGACCTGCACTTTCGACGGCGCCGACGCGAGCATCTCGCCGATCGCGCTGCGGACGCGGTTGTAGAGCGGGTTGCGCTGGATCGAGACGAGGTACTTCGACATCGCGCCGACGTTGGGCGCGATCGACATCTCGTTGTCGTTGAGGACGACGATGAGGTCGCGCCCCGAGTGCCCGGCGTTGTTCAGCCCCTCGTACGACAGCCCGCACGTCAGCGCCCCGTCGCCGAGGATCGCGACGACCTTGAGATCCTCCCCATTCAGCTCGGCGGCGGTCGCCATCCCGAGCCCGGCGGAGATCGCGGTCCCGGCGTGGCCGGCCCCGAACGCGTCGTATTCGCTCTCGGTGCGCTTGAGGAACCCCGACAGCCCGTTCTCCGTGCGGAGCGTCTCGAACCGGTCGCGGCGGCCGGTGAGCATCTTGTGCGGATAGCCCTGATGGCCGACGTCCCAGACCAGCTGGTCGGCCGGCGTGTCGAACACGTAGTGCAGCGCGATCGTCAGCTCGACGACGCCGAGCCCGGCGCCGATGTGGCCGCCGGTCCGCGAGCAGACGTCGATGAGCCGCGCGCGCATCTCCTCGGCGAGCGCGCGCAGCTCGTCGCGAGTCAGCAACTTGAGGTCGGCGGGAGAATTGACGCGATCGAGAAGCGACATGACGGGTCCGCGTTGGAGCGTAGTGCGACTGCGAGGCCGGCCGCCCAGGATGGGCGCCGGCCTCCTACTAATTTCGCCGGGCGACCACGTATCGCGCGAGGTGTTCGAGCTGCGGGGTGAGCAATCCGGCCGCCCCGAGCGCGGAGCAGCCTTCATCCACCAGCGCCGATGCCCGGGCCCTGGCTCCATCGATCCCGAGGAGCGCCGGGTAGGTGCTCTTCTGCAGGACGAGATCCCGCCCCGCGGTCTTGCCAAGGACGTCCGAAGTCTCGGTGACATCGAGCACATCGTCGGCGATCTGGAAGGCCAGGCCGATCGCTCGCCCGTACACGCCGAGCGCCTCGATGCGTTCGTCGCTCGCACGGGCGGCGATGCCGCCGATGCGGACAGCCGCGCTGATCAGGGCGCCGGTCTTCGCGCTGTGAATGCGCTCCAGCTCGGGCAGCGTCAGGGCGCGCCCCTCGCCCTCGAGGTCGAGAAGCTGGCCACCGATCATCCCGCCCGCCCCCGAAGCGCGCATCAGCTCACCGACCACCCGGCGCGCGTGCGCATCGTCGAGGCCGAGCGAGTCCGCGCCGTGGAGCGCGCAGCGCACGGCGAGGGGGACCATCGCCAGCCCGGCCGCCGTCGCCGCCGCGACCCCGAACGCCTTGTGGACGGTCGGCCGGCCCCGCCGCATGTCGTCGTCATCCATGCACGGCAGGTCGTCGTGCACGAGCGAGTACGCGTGCACCACCTCGACCGCCGCCGCGATCCGGGTCGCATCGCCCCGGCCGCCCGCGGCATCGAACGCGGCGAGGACGAGCACGGGGCGCAGTCGCTTGCCCTCACCGAGGAGCGAATAGCGAATCGCATTCGCCACCGCCGGCGGCATCTCGCCGAGGAATCGCGTGCAGAATTCCTCGAGCGCTCCATCGATCGCCGCGCGCGCGCCGGCGACCGCGTGGCGGACGTCGACGCCCGACGGGGCGACGCCCGACGCAGCGACGCCCGCCTCA
>OEPS010000590.1_pt1 | contig 12591 bp, 9 predicted proteins | sample 1539411 | NCBI WGS metagenome assembly OEPS01 (sample SAMN02671747, study PRJEB22543) | soil metagenome | biome: bacteria | place: China:Hunan Province, Lengshuijiang City | collected 2012-10-15 | depth 0.08m m | reverse complement strand
ACCGAAGCGGCTGTGCAGGAGAAGCTCATTCCCGCCACCTCGCTCCCGAGCACCTTCCGCTTCGGGGCGGTCCGCATCGCGCCGCTCCAGCCTGGTGCCCCGGCGGCGGCCCCCAACCTGGGACCACTGGCGGCGTTCGTCGGCAACTGGCGAGGGAACGGATTCAACACGATCTTTCGGCCCGACTTCAAGAGCGAGGACTCCTCCAAGCTGCCGATCCCCGTGACCAACAGCGACAACATCCTGGAGCTGAACCTCACCGCTGAAACGCTCTCGTTTTCTCCAAGTCTTGGCAGCGTCCCAAACCGGGGAATGGTGCAGACGAACATTTTCCTGAACGGCGTGCCCTACCTCCAATCGATCAGCGACATCACGCAAGGCCCCGCGCAGAAGGTCGGAATCCATCTGGAGCCGGGATTGTGGGTGATCGTCCCGAGCACAACCGACCCCCCCGTGGGGTCGACGTCGCTCGTGCGCATGGCCTCGATACCGCACGGGACAACCGTTGTGGCCCAGGGCACCTCGGTTACCGTCGCCGGCCCGCCGACCATCAACCCTGTCGACATCAGCCCCTTCCCGGCAATCAGCCCCGGGGAGACTCCCCCTACGACACGCCCGCCCCGCATCCGCTTCCCGAGCCAGACGCTCACCGATGGAAGCACCGCTCGGATCCCTCAGGACCTGACCCCGTTCAACGCGGCGGGCACCATCACACAGGCGATCTTGGACGACCCGAACACGCTCCTCCGGAATCACATCCACGGGCAGACGATCACGTCCACCACCGCGATCATTATCTCCACGTCACCCACGTCTCCTCTGTTCGGAGGGGGAACGGGCAACATCGCATTCTTGCTGGGGGACCCTGCAGCGTTGACCAACCCGAAGCCACCGGGGCAGAATGCCCAGGACATCGAGATGTCGGCCATCTTTTGGATCGAGACAGTCCAGCACACGATCCTTGTGCCTCCCATCCCGCCCGGTCATCCCCCCATGGAAGTTCCATCCGAGAACAGCGTTCCCGGGGTGCCCAGCCCGACGTTTATCCTGGCGCCCCCCACGCCGATCACCCAGCCGCGCCGCATCACCTTTACCACCCCCCAGATCCAGTACACCCAGTTGGTGATGCTCAACTTCAACGGGCTGACCTGGCCCCACGCTTCGGTCGCCACGCTCGTGCCCGCCGACCCGATTCCCGTTCCACCCTCGGTCTGGTCGTAGAACGGCTGCCTGACTGAGCTGGTCCTTTACGTCGATCTGCCAAGGCTTCAAACCTGGGCGGGCGCCGGCCCCGGTCCGGCGCCCGCCAGCTGGGCCCACCGGCTGACCGGCCCGGCATGCCCGGGTTGGGGACGTGGTTGACTGGGTGGGCTCCTCATGGCCACTCTGGGGTCGATCCGAGCACAAGCCGGCCAGGGACCGGCGAAGCCTTCCCGGCGGCACGGGTTCAGGTCGCCCCCGTTCCTCGTGCCGCTGCTTGCGCTGGTAGTCGGCACCGGCGCTTCCGTGGTCGTGGCCAGAGCCCTGTCCGGGTCGAGCCCGCCGTTGAACCGGGTGCCAGCAGCGGCGAAGGCCTCCGCCGACAGCCTTGCCGCCGCCCCCGATCCGGCCGCCGACCCATCGGGCTTCGCTGGGTTCATCGGCGGCCAGCTCAACGGCTTTTGGCGGCAGGCGTTCCGGGCGATGTACCCGGGGGGCACGCCCGCCTACCACCCACCGGTGCTCGACGTTTTCGGCGTGGCCACCAGCCTGCCCTGCTTCCCGCTGATGGACTTCAACGACGGGCCGCCCTACTTCTGCTTCCTCGATGACACGATCTACCTGCCCACCCAGTACGTGACCGACCTCGCCGCCTCGACCGGCCCCCAGGCACAGCTCGCCGTTGCCTACGTGCTGGCGCACGAGTACGCCCACCATGTCCAGCACCTGACCGGGCTCGGAGCGACGGTGGAGTACGGGGCGCTGCGCGGTGCAGCCGCCAGGCAGGCGAGCATTGCGTACGAGCTCCAGGCGGACTGCCTCGCCGGGGTGTGGCTGAGCACGGTGCTGCCACCGGGCACGGTCGGCCAGGGGGCCATGGCGAGCGCTCAGCAGACCGCGGTGCTCCTCCACGGCGGCGAAGGAGCCGTGTCGGCAGACACCCACGGCACACTCCCCCAGCGCCAGGCAGCTGGCTGGACCGGCTACCAGTCCGGACGAGCTGGGCGCTGCACCTCGCTGTGACCGCATGACGAGCCGGCCTGTTCCGCCCCCGCGGGGAGCCAATGCTGCCCCGGCGGGTAGGTATAGAGGTGGACGCGCCTACAGCGATAACGAAAGGGAGGCGCCATGACTGAGTACACGCAAGCGGAAGGCAGTACCGACACTGCGGCCGATGAGCAGCAGGAACTGACGGCGAACGCCGTGGATGAGCAGCCCGTCGTAGAGCCAGCAGCGGAGGGATCGGCTCCGGCGGCCAGCGAGGGCGGCACCTCTGGTCCGGCGGTGGACCTCGACGACGCCGAGCAGCAGGTCGCCGAGTGGCGGATCGAAGATCAGGCCCTGCTTGGCGAGGCCCCGGAACTGGCGCCCGCGCCAGCGGGAGGGTCGGCGGCCCCGCCCACGTCGGCCAGCGAGGCGGACATCGCATCGATGCGAGAGGAAACCGAGGCGCTTCTTGGCGAGGGCCTGGAGGCAAAGTCGCTGCCGACCGCCGAGGAGTCGCAACTTTAGGTCCGAGCCCTCGCCTCCGTATGCACGCACGCCTACGGCTGCATCGTCGCTGTCGGCGTCTGGAGCGAGAAGCTGCGACAGAGAACGATCTCGTCGTCGGTAAGGGCCGCAGCGCCAGGCACGATCGCGCCGGCAGCACAAGCCTTGAGCTGGACCGCCCAGCTCATAGCCCAGCCGACGCAGCCTCCGGAATACAGTCGGAGGGCCGCGCGCCGGAGGCGTATGGCCGCGGGCCAAGGAACAACGCGGTGAGCGACGTCTCGTCGACACCGACCGCGGCCCACAGGCTTCGGCGCTACGAGGAGGTCACCGGCGGTGCCGTTCCCACTAGGTCAGCGAGGGCGACGGGCACCAGGCGGCCGACCGGCTCGATGCCGTCAAAGGCATGGCCGGACCCCAGCACGCTCGCGGCCTGACGGCTCCGGCCGACCTGCACCGGGGGGGCAGGCGCTCCAGCACGTCGCACGCCACCCTGAGCTGATCGGGGAAGGCGGGTCGGCCCGCCGCTTCTCCAGATTGGTGCGTCGCGGAGGCGGAGGCACGGGGAGGGCTCAGGGAGCTCGGGAAGAGGAGTCAAGGCCGCGCAGGCCGAGGCGAAGCGCCTCTTGCCGTGACGCGTCGTCGGGTGCGAGGACGGCCTCCTCCGGGTAGCAGATGCCTACCCCTTCGCTCGTATCGACGTGGAGTTCCCACCACGTCGTGGCTCCTTCGTTCCGAACCACGGCAAGAATGACGCCTAATTCCCCGCCCGACTTGGACCGGATGACGGCTCCCCGCTTGAAGCGGCTTGACCAGTCGACCTCTGCGCAGTGTCTAGTCGCCATTGGTGGTCAAGGGGCAGTGCTGGTAGCCGCTAACCCAGTAGGCACTGGTGATGCCCTTGTAGGCGTACCCGCGGAAATCCTTGTAGTCCACGAACACCAGCATAGTTCTCTTCTGCGTGCCCACTTTGTACTGGTAGGAGTGACACTCGTAGTCCTTCCCGAGGGCGGCCCCGGCTTCCAGCAGGGCTTGCTGCCACCTGTCCATCGCCATGGCACCGACCTCGTGTTCGGTGCGCCCCTCTCGTGCCCGCATCACAATATGCTCATATCCGAAGTACACGTTTTTCTGCCAGGGGATATGGCCAATTCCGGTACGAAGGGGCACCGCACACCCATCCATGTCTTCGAACGTCCGGATGACATGCGTCGGGTCCAGTGGGTTCGCTGCTCCCCGGATGTTGGGGCAGTGCCCCCCGGCGTGCGCTGGGTCAACACCCCACAGGACGGGCCACAGGGCCGCCACGACCAGCACCATGCTCACGGTTCTTCTCATGCCCGCCTCCCAGGTCCTGGGCCTATATTCAATCTTTAACAGACTCTAGCATAGTTTCTCAACACACGTCACTCCAGAATGGCTGATTTACACAGCACAACGTGCTCGGAGCCACTCCCGTGCTGACGAACAGATCTGGTGTGGCAGACAATGGCAGCAGCCCGCAGACCCGACAGCGTTGCGGCGTTTCTCCTGACCGAACGCGTGGCGCCACGCCTCATTCAGGGCAACAGAGCCTAAGAACCCTTTGAGTGCCACCCCCGGGGCCGCGCGAGCTGGTCGACCGCGCCTGGGGGTGACGTCGGTTGGTCCCTCCGAACGGGCCGCATCGCGTTCACCCGGCGCACGCGAGGTCGCCCAGAGCCGGGGCTCAGTGATCCGTGGCCAGGGCGTGCTCGTCTGCGAGCGCGATCGCCAGCCCGCCAGCCGCCGTCGGATGGAAGGGAGCCGGGTCGTCCAGACTTTGGACGTAGGGATCCGGGTCGCACAGCGCGTGGCCGGCGAAGGAAGGGTGCACGGCAATGAACCCGGCCGCCTGGGCGCCTTGCGCCAGGACAGTGTTCAGGGCGTCCAGCAGCCCGCCCAGCGACTTCTCCTTCGCTGCATCGAGCCCTATTTGATCGAGGCACGAACGCTGCACGTCAAAGGGGTTGTAGTAGAGGTTGATCAGGATGGTCGGGTGCCAGGGAAGCTCGGCGAGTTGGCTCATCAGGTCGTAGTACTGCGTGGTGAACGTCGCCAGCTGCTGCTGGAAGTAACTGATCGTTGCCTGGTTGCTGCAGGTGAGGGCAACCGCGCAGACGCGGAGGAGGGTCGACCACTGGAGATCGTCGGCCCCGACGCTGACGGCAAGCACGGAAGCGGAGGGAATCTCCTTCACCACTGACAGCTGCGCCGTAGCGGTGACCGACCCGAGTGGCTGGGGGCCGAGCAGCCCGGCAGGGACTGTCGCCCCGCTGCAGGCCAGATTCACCACGTGCCAGTCATTGGCCACGCCCAGGTCGTTGGCATAGCTGTCGACGCTGCGGTGGCAGGCCTTGTCGAGATCGCTTCCCCCGGGTATCGGGGGGTTACCGTCGCCAGCAGCCGTCGAATCGCCGAGGACGACCGCCTGCACCTGGGGAGGAACGCTGGCCGTCCCGGTGGCAACGGTCGGGAGCGGGGCCGACCCTACCAGTGCTTCGAGGCTGTGGACTTGGCGCAGCCGCGCCGGAGCGGTGTAGGCGGTAATCATGGCCCCGCCCAGGTTGACCGCCTCGGCGAGCAGCAGGCTGACGATCATCAGTACGATCGTCCTGCGCCAGGAGCTCCGGCGCCAACCAGCGAGAGCACCGGCGAAGAGCAGCGCGAATCCGGCGGTGACGGCCGCCTCCCAGACGATGTACCGGCTCCATCCGCCGGCGAGCAGGCGCCCGATCGCTGCCTCGGCGTGCCGGGCATGCCCCCCCTGGAACAGCGACGTCACCTGGCTCTGCAGGGTGATCCGGCTGAGCACCAGTCGGGGGCGCACCGGGCCGGCGAAGCTGATCACCGTAGGGAGGTGCTGACCGAACAGGTCGAGCTCACCGGGGCCGGACAGGCTCAACGAGGGCCCGGTGGCGCCAACGCCGACGCTCTGCCCGGCAACCGACACGTGCTGCGGCGGCGTTACCAGCAGGGCCAGGGCGACCGAGGCTGCCGCAAGTGCCACCAAGGCGGCGATCAGGAGAATGGCCCGCCCCGCACGCCTGCCCGGAGCCCGCCTGCCACCGCTTCCCTGGTCCGGCACGCTACCCTCCTGTCGCCCGCTGGACACTGGGTGTTGGGGCTCCCGGCAGCTGCCCCGCCCTTTCTAGCGTTCCCTGTTGCTCGTGCTCAGGACCGCGCAATCAAGCGGCGTCCCGAAATCCTCTCCCGGGGGCAGCGAGTGGACCGCCCTATCCGGGGGAGACGGCGTAGTCCAAACGGACCAAAAGTGCACGGCGAGTACAGCCGCCACTCCCGTCGGTCGATATCCAAGGGTGTCGGGTCGATCCGGCGCCAATCGGGCGGCCCGAGGAGCGCGCATGGCCACGCTGTCGCTGAAAACTCGTTCTCTGCTGGTGCTGGGCGTCGTGCTGGTCCCGGCCTTCGTTGCCATCGCCCTGGTGCAGTCCGGGCCGAAGGCCTACCTCCTCGAGTACCAGCAGAACGTCCAGGACAGCCTGGCGGCCCGCGACCTGGACGCCCACCTCGGCGACGCGCACACCATCGGCGCGGAACTCCTTGCTGCTAGCGACAGCGATCAGACCCAGCAGCTCACCAACCAGTTGCTGGATCAGGCGATGCCCGCTGTCGACCTTGGGATTTCCACGCTGCGGACCCTCGTGGCCGACGACACGAAAACCCAGCACGAGCGGCTCACCAGCATCGCCGCTGAGTGGCAGCAGATGAAGGCCTTGTGGGCTTCCCCAGGAGGTCTGGCCCCCGCGGACGGGTCCGCCCGGACCGCCAAGCTCGATCAGCTCCAGGGGCTGTTCGGTACGATGGATTCGCAGGCAGAAGCCTTTGCCGGTACCGAGGACGTCGAGGCGAGCCAGTCCTACCGGCATGCCCTTCACGAGTACCAGGTGTCGCTGTGGCTCATGCGTGGCCTGCTGTTCGGGGCATTGCTGCTGTGCGCCGCGGTGATCCTCTGGCTGGTCCGTGGGATCCTCCCCCGGACACTGGCGTACTCGCGGTTTGCCGAGCGCATCGCCGAGGGCGACTACGCCAACCAGCCGGAGGTGAAGGGCAGGGACGAGATCGGACTGCTCGGGCGAACCCTCTCGGCCATGGCGACGCGGCAGGCAGCCGCCCACGAGTACGAGACCACGCAGATCGAGTTCAGCGAGAACCTGCAGATGACCGAGAACGAGCGGGAGGCCCACGAGCTGGTCAAGCGCCATCTCGAGCGCTCCATCCCCGGCAGCGACGTGACCGTGCTCAACCGCAACAACAGCGCCGACCGGCTGGAGGCGAAGACCGCGCTGCGTCCCGACTCCCCACTCCGCCAGACGTTGCAGGGGGCGGAGCCCCGGTCCTGTCTGGCCATCCGGCTCAGCCGGAGCCACCGCGAGATGCCCGGCATGAACCTGCTGCTGCCGTGCGGTATCTGCGGGGAGTGCCCCGGCTCGTCCACCTGCACGCCGCTTCTCGTCGGCGGGGAGGTGATCGGGTCGGTCCTGGTCCACGGAGCCCAGCCGCTGGGCGGCGCCGAGGACCGCCGCCTCCGCGACACGGTCAGCCAGGCCGCCCCGGTCCTCGCCAACCTACGCAACCTGGCCATCGCCGAGCTCCGAGCGGCGACCGACCCCCTGACCGGCCTCGCCAACCGCCGGGCGCTGGACCACACGATGAAGCGCATGGTCGCTCTGGCGTCGCGCACCTTGTCCCCGCTCAGCGCCGTGCTGTTCGACCTCGACCTGTTCAAGCAGCTCAACGACAGCTACGGCCACGGGCACGGCGACGAGGTGCTGGCAGCCGTCGGGGCGGCGCTGCGGGCGACGCTGCGGGAGAGCGACTTCGCCGGCCGGTACGGCGGGGAGGAGTTCCTGGTGCTGCTCCCTGCGACGGGGGTCGACGGTGCCAAGGTGCTGGCCAACAAGATCCGGCACGTGGTGTCGGAGATCTTCGTCCCCGGGGTCGAACGGAAGATCACGATCAGTTGCGGGATCGCCACCATACCGGACCACGCAGCGGATGCGGACTCCCTGGTGCGCTGCGCCGACCGCGCCCTCTACGCCGCCAAGGCAAACGGTCGGGACCGGCTGGAGGTCGCTCTGGTGGGTGGCGAGGCGGGCGAGCCGATCCGGGCCCCCGTATAACAGGCGCCTCGGTCTTCAGGCCGGGGGAGACCCTCCCGCCCATGGAGCCCCGGTGACCCTGGCCGTTGTAGCTCCAGGGAACCCCCCGCCCATCGCCTCCGGTGGCGTCGAGTCTCAATCAACGCGGCGCCCGACACGTTAGCAGTATCATCCGCAACGGTTTTTCTTGTTCGAACGAAAAAGGTGATCAGTCGTTACCCTTGCGCCGCGGATGAACGGGAGGCCGGCACAATGACCTGGAAGCAGATCGACCCATCATCACAAACGCCGTGGGACGGCAACCGCGCTACCTGGATGACACAGCTGCCGGACGACCTGCCGATTCAAGACCTTTCCGTCCCCGGCACGCACGACTCGGCTGCATTGCTCGGCTTCACCCATTTCAACGTCTCGGTCACGCAGAACATGAAGATCGAGGACCAGCTCAGCAGCGGCATTCGCTTTCTCGACCTGCGGGTCAAGATCATGTTCGAGCACCGTGGCCTGGCGATGTACCACGGAGCAGACGCCATTTACGATCCCGATCATCCCAATACCTACGATCAGTTCTACTACAAGGCGGTCATCCAAAAGTGCGTCGATTTTCTCAAGGCCCATCCGAACGAAGGCATCATCATCAGCCTGAAAAGCGAAGGCGATACCGAGTACGAGGGCTGGACCCTGGAAGACTGGTTTCGCCAGATTGCCAACGAGGTGGCTGCTGACAACCCGCCGGGAACCTGGGATCGGTGGTGGCACTACCCGTCGAACGTGAACGCAACGCTCAAGGACATCCGCGGGAAGATGCTCTTGTGGCGACGCTTTCCCAGGGGCTGCACGCATTTTTCCCTCGACACCTCCACGCCTTTCGCGTTGGACCTGACGCCAATGAACTCCAAGTACGACAACACAACCGGCGCATCCTGGTACGCGCCCGAGGGCGGGTACAGCTACGTCCAGGACCACTACAAGTTGTACTCCACGGGCGACACAACCGCCGATAAGTTTGGCTATTGGTACAACACCTACATCGACGCGTTCGACAGCCGGTGGGAGCCGGGCAACGCCGACTGGAACCGCCAGTACCTCAACTTCTCAAGCTTCGGTGGCGGCAAGAACCCCAGTGATTACTCCGACGTACTCAACGTCGCCCTGAACCGCTGGCTCGCAGCTGTCGAATCCGGTAAGGACGGCAACGGGAAGGATCTGGGAGGCCGTCCGCTGCGGACTGGCGTCGGCGTGATACCGATGGATTACCCGACCCTGGACAACATCGACCATTTGATCCGAGCAAACTTCGGTTGGACGCACCGGCTGCCCGAGACGCAGCAGGGCCTCGATTTCCTGGCGGGCATCCGTGATTGGGTCAAAACCAAGTTCTGAGCAGGACGCCAATCGCCCCGGGACCGCGTCCGCGGTCGGGTCGATGACGCACACCTCTTGGCCGCGAGCTGGGGCTCTGCCGGACCTGCTTCTTCAGTCCTTGCTGTCCGGGAAGCTTCCCTGGAGCGCAAGTCGAGCGCCCCACTGTCCACGGGTTCGCGTTTGCGGGGTGAGTGAGCAGCTAGGGGTGTGATCACGCCCGTTTCTGCTCACTCGGCCGGATCTCAAGCCCCGCTGCCGGCGTCTCTCGCCGACGCCGGGAGCCTTCCCTACCGGGGACCTTGGCATCTCCCCGGAGGAGACCGACACTCGCCGCGAGTCGACAATGCGTCAAGAACCAAGCTGGAGCTGCCAGGGGGGCGGTAACATCGTACTATCGTGGCATTGGGCGCAATGACCGCAGCTAGGAAGAGCTTCTGGATGGGTTTTGGCCCGGTCATCATCCTGGTCGTCGTCGGAGCGATTGTGCTGCTGAGCCTGGGCGAGAACTGGCGTCAGCAACATATCCAGTTCTACCGAGCGTTCAGGCTCAGGCATGTCTGCTCCAGTTGGGCAGATGTCCAGTCTGACGTAGCTGCGGACGAGGGCAGCGCCTTGACGAGTGACTCTCACCAGCTAGTGGCAAATGCCAATTCATCGGGAAACACTTCGGTCATGAAGGCGGCGACTACGTACTGGACAGCTCTCAACGGGGGTTTGCCCAACCCCGAACTGGCTCAAAATTACGCCGCCATCGCCCAGAGTCTTCAGACATCCATGAATCAGTTCTATGACTCGCTCTATCCGCAAGTCCAGCAGCTCAGCGGAAGTGGATTCAAGGCCAATGAGAAAGTGGCGGTGGACATTCTTCAACAAATGGCGGCGGCCGCAGGCCACGGGAGGGTGAGCCCGTCGGCGCTGGCGGAAGCCACATCGACCCTCAACAGCGAGTGCTCCTAGTGCACGGCGTGCGGGGTCATGAGCGCGATGCCGACGTGGCGGCGCCCTCGCTGTACCGAAACATGACGGTATTCTCATGCCGATCCCCCGAATGGACTTATGCACGTGGACATCACCGAGACCGAGTTCTCCAGCCTCGACGGTATTCGCCTTAGTGGCACGTTCGTGTTTCCCCCCGCAGCACAAGGCGGAGCGGTGCTCGTTCACGGCGGGGGCGTGACCAGAGAAGAAGGCGGTTTCTTCCCCCGCCTCGCCAGAGGCTTGGCAGATGCAGGCATCGCTTCTCTACGCTTCGATCTCAGAGCTCACGGAGCAAGTGAGGGCCGTCAAGAAGACCTGACCCTCGCTGGCATCGTCAACGACATCAGGGCCGCAGTCGATCACCTCGCCCTCCTCACTGGCATTGGCCCAGTTACCGTCGTCGGTGCCAGCTTCGGGGGTGGCGTCAGCGCGTTCTTCGCCTCCCGCTATCCCGATCGGCTGCGACGTCTGGTCTTGCTCAATCCGCTGCTCAACTACAAGAAGCGCTTCATCGATGACAAACCCTATTGGGAGGATGACCGCATCAGTGAGGAAGCCGGTCGCGAGCTCGCCAGAAAGGGGTTCCTCGCTCACTCGCCGTCCTTCAAGCTCGGTCGGGGTCTCCTGAATGAGGTCTTCTACCTGCGGCTTCATGAGTCCTTGAAGGACCTCACCACGCCCACGCTGATCGTGCATGGGACGGGTGACACGTTCATCCCTATCGAGAGCTCGAGGGAGTACGCCCGCCAGATCCTTGCCCCGGCCACGTTGCTCGAGGTGGAAGGTGCCCAGCACGGCTTCGCTGTGCACGACGATCCCGGTTACCTGGACCCCCAGACACAGGAGTGGCAGGCCTTCGTCATCAGGTCGGTCGCCGAGTGGATCACGACGAGCTGAATGTGACTCCGCTTGCCGCAAGAGCGTCGTAAAGATCCCGAACCGGTGGGTGATGGCGCCACGGTTGGAGGCAACTGGCAACGCGCGCTATCTCGCGAGTCGTGCGTGTCGAGTTCGTAGCGAGGGCGATCCCCAGCGCGTCGATCCCAACGCGGCAGGCCTCCCTGGGTTCCCCTGCGGCTGCCAGGGCGCTGGCCATGAGGGATGTGAAGTACCCGTAGTCCCGTCGCGAGAAGGCCTCGGTCGTGAGGTGATCCTGGAAGACCTCGACCGCTCGCCCCGGTCGACCCGCCTCCCAGTAGCAGATTGCGATCTGCATCGTGAGGAGCTCCGGCCCATAATGTGCACCGAGCTGCGGCCCCCCTTCCTGATCATCGTGGGCAGCGCCCTCGGCAAGCAGGTTCTGAGCCTCGTCGAGCTTTCGTTCCATCATCTCCAGATCGCCACTCAGCATGGCGTGGCAGCGAGCCTCTTGCTGCACGGCCTCGGCGCGCACTCTGATCGATGCTCGCCAGGGTCCTTCTTGGACCGCCCTCGCGAGTGAAAGCATGCGAATTGCGTCTCTGTCATCCCAGCAGGCCTGACTTTTCTTGAGCAGCGCGTAGCCCTGCATGGATAAGTCGCCGGCCTCCTGTGCCCAGTCGATGGCGCGGTCCCTCCAGTAGTCCGCCATCTCCTGCATGCCCAGGTCACGATAGAGCCAGGCCACAAACTCGGCGCCCTGCGCTCCGACGGCGAGGAGCTGGCCGCGCACGGAGGCCTTGACGTGGCGGCCGCCGCTTTCGATCGCGCCGACGATGCCCAGCACCACCGGGAGCACCCCCTTCGGTCCGCTCGCGCCATCCGAGACGGCACAGGCCGCGATGCGTTCCCGGAAGTACTCCACAACCTCCAGGTCCATGTAGCGGTGAGCATCCTGCAACGCCGCGGCGATGCGCTTGAGGTCGTCGGGCGTGACCGCCGGCGGGGCGGGGCGGGACGCCGATCCTCCCAGCTGGGCGACGGGGGAATCCATGGGGAAGGCGCGCGCCGCCTCGCCCTCATCGGTGTCCACAGCCGACCATGCCGTGGCCTTCCTACCTGGTGGCAGGCAGGCGAAGAACCTCCTCTTCTGCTCCGGCGACGCCGACTCCCAGGCCTGATCCAACTCCCGTTGAAGGGCCAAGCTCGGCGGGTGCTGGCCCTGTTCCCAGTTGCGAACAGTCTTGGGGGCGGCACCTAGTTGAAAGGCAAACTTCTCCTGGGGCAGACGGAGGGCGGCGCGTAGTGCCCGTATGTTGGCAGGGTCCCACTCCATGACTACTCCCAGTTCCTCGAGACCATGATCTCCCTGAACTTACAACCTTATTGACTCAGGGTTGCCCGTCCATGACCTCGTCATGGTCCGCTCCCGGTGATTAGCTCGGCACATGAACCTTGAGCGGATGCGCTGAAGCTACATTGTCCGCCAAGCATCCAGGAGGATGTCCGTGGCCATGAAAAAATCCCCACCAGTGGCCAACAGGAACGCCCCACTGGT
>OEPS010000587.1_pt1 | contig 12642 bp, 9 predicted proteins | sample 1539411 | NCBI WGS metagenome assembly OEPS01 (sample SAMN02671747, study PRJEB22543) | soil metagenome | biome: bacteria | place: China:Hunan Province, Lengshuijiang City | collected 2012-10-15 | depth 0.08m m | reverse complement strand
CCACCGCCACCACCGCCGGCACGAAAAACAGCAGCATTTCCGCCAGCAGCCAGCGTGCTCCGGCCCGAACCCAGTTTAGAGGGATCACCCGGCAAACAATCAGCGCCAGCATTATCAGCATACCAACCAGGTTCGCCGGAAGCGGCAGATGCAACCAGTTAACTAAATAGTCAGCGCAGACGAACAGTCCGGCATAGATCAGTACCTGAACGGGTACCTGAAGACGTTGCATGACCAGGGGCGTCACGCGAACTGGCGCGAAGGCCATGGGCGGTATTCCTGAAAAAGAAAACAGGCGTGCAGTATAGAGAGCCGTCCGGCCCGGTAGAAATGAATTAAAATCATCACAGGTATAGTCTCAGGGAATAATTATGGATATCCGAACGCTGCGTTATTTTGTCGAAGTGGTTCGCCAGCAGAGCTTCACTCGCGCGGCGGAGAAACTGTTCGTCACGCAGCCCACCATCAGCAAAATGCTTAAGAATCTGGAAGATGAGCTGAACTGCACGCTGCTGATCCGCGATGGTCGGAAGCTATTGCTGACCGATACCGGGCGGGTAGTCTTCGAGCGCGGGCAGGCTATCCTTGGCGAATTTCATCAGCTGGAATCAGAGCTGAGTGATATTAATCATCTGCATAAAGGCATACTGCGTCTTGGGATCCCGCCGATGGTCGGCATGCTGATGGCCGAGCCAATTAGCCTCTTTCGCCAGCGCTACTCGGGGGTCGAGCTGAAAATTTCCGAGTTTGGCGGCCTGACCGTGCAGCAGGCCGTAAGCAACGGTGAGCTGGATTTAGCCATGACGGCTCTTCCCGTTGATGAGGCCAGCGGCCTGACTACGCTTTCTCTGTTCAGTCATCCACTCTGCGTGCTGACGCCGAGAACCGCGCACTGGAAGGGTATCGCGTCATTATCGCCGGAAGCGCTCGCAGAGTATCCGCTGGTGATTTACAACGAGGATTTCGCCCTCAGCCAGCAGCTGATGCGGCTATTTGCACAGCATGAAGTTAAGCCGAGCATCGCCGTGCGCAGCGGGCAATGGGATTTTCTGGCCGCCATGGTGCAGGCTGGCATTGGCGTAGCCATTTTGCCGGAGCCGATCTGCCAGCGTCTCGACCCACAAAGCTTTTGCTGGATCCCGCTGCAGAGCGATCTACGCTGGGAGCTGGGAATGATTTGGCGCGAAGGTGTGTACATGTCGCACAGCGCGCGGGCGTGGCTGGAGTGCAGTAAGGCGTTCTGGCTGAAGTGAGTTCCCGGGTTGCGGCGTAACGCCTTACCCGGGCTATAATTCTCAATCTTCTGAGGGGCGGTAGCCCGGACAAGGCGCGTCAGGCGCCGCCTCCGGGAAAATCACACCACACACGTCCCGAGCGGCGCAGCGCCGCCGGGGAACAGGTACGGCGTTACTGGTCTTCGATCAGCAGCGCCTCCAGCAGGTCGAGGTCGTGCAGCAGCTTCTGCAGCGTCTCGTTACTGATCTGCCGGGTGGCGCGCAGGTGGTACAGTTCCCCACGCTCTGAACGCAGCGCCGCCAGACGGAAACGACGTTCAAGGCTCTCTTCCAGCATCGAGGTTTCAACATCGTTACGACCATCAACGCGGCGGCGCAGGTTACCAATCACTCGCGAACTGACTTCTGTCAGCAGCTGATTATCGATATTCTCTTTGGTGTCCGCCGCCAGGCGCTCTTCCATTTTCTGAATCGCGACAATCGCCACGTCCGCCGTTGCCGCTCGCGCCAGGCGCTCCTCTTTACGCTGCTGCACATGGTCGGTCGATTCGATATGGCGCAGCAGAATCGGCAGCACAATCACGCCGACGAACAGAGAAAACAGAATCACCCCGGCGGCAAGGAATACCAGCTCATAGCGCGCCGGGAAGACGTTGCCGTCCGGCAGCAGCAGAGGAATCGACAGCACACCGGCAAGAGTAATCGCCCCGCGGACGCCGGCGACGGAGGAGATCAGCAGCTCGCGCGTCGTCCAGGAGCCGAACTCCATCGGTTTCTTTTTCAGGAAACGCTGGCTGAGTTTGCGCATCGTCCACAGCCAGCCGAAACGCACCAGCATCAGGGCGGCATAAATCAGAACGATATCGGTAAACAGCATCCAGGTTTCGACGTTGGGATCTGCTTCAGCGGCCACCAGCGAGCTGGAGAGAATATCCGGTAGCTGCAGGCCCAACAGCAGGAATACCATGCCGTTGAACACGAACTCCAGCATCGCCCAGGTACTGTTAGCACGCAGGCGCATCGCCAGCGGCGCGCTGCGCATCACTCCGGAGCGGGTGATGGTCATCCCCGCGGCAACTGCCGCCAGGATCCCGGAAAAGCCGATATGTTCAGCGATCAGGTAAGAAGCGAACGGCAGCAGAAACAGCAGTACGATTTGCGTTGCCGGTTCATCGCCGCCCCAGCGGCTGAGGAAGCGCATTGAACGTCCGTACAGCCAGCTAACCACGAAGCCCGCGAGAATACCGCCAACCGCCACTTTGAAGAACTCAACCGTCGCGCCGCCGACGGTAAAGACCATCGTCCCCATCGCTACCGCAACGGCAAATTTCAGGGAGACCAGGCCGGAGGCATCGTTCATTAGCGCCTCGCCCTGCAAAATCCCCATAATTTTTTTCGGAATGCGCCCTTCGCCAACGATCCCGGACAGCGCCACGGCATCCGTTGGCGACAGAACCGCCGCCAGGGCAAAAGCCGGAATCAGCGGAATACCCGGCACAATCCAGTAGATAAGGTAGCCAATACCAACCACCGTCACCACTACCAGCGCCAGCGCCAGACCGAAAATTTCTCGTCCATGCTCAATGAACTCACGGGTTGGCGTCTTCCAGCCGTCGGCAAAAAGCAGCGGCGGAATAAAAAGAACCAGAAAGAGTTCAGGGTCGAATTCAACATGCAATCCGAAGGTAGGCCAGGCTAACAGCGCGCCGATGCCGATTTGGATTAAAGGTAGTGGAACCTGAAAGGGAAGTACGCGTGTAACAACCCCGGAGAGAGAGACCACGAGGGTCATGATGAGTATGGTAAAGAATATTTCCATGTGTTCCCTGTTTGCTGCGTTTTCTTTTTTACATCTGAGGCGTCATGTCTCGGCATAATACGCTACTCAGATTAACGCAAAAGGAAACAGGATGTGGCTTAAAAATTAAACGGGCGGCCAAAGCCGCCCGTCGTTAGCAGGAAAAGTTAAATCGCCCAGCCGCCTGCGTAGAAAATAACCAGCGCCGCAGCGATGATCACCGTGCCGAGGTTCAGCTTACGCCATTCGCCGGACACCAGACGGCCAATCACCAGCGACGCAAAGCCGATCATGATGCCGGTGACGATGTTGCAGGTCAGAACGATAAAGACCGCAGTAATCAGGCCCGCCATCGCATCAACGAAGTCGTTGAAGTCAATTTTTGCCACGTTGCTCAGCATCAGCAGGCCGACGTACATCAGCGCCGGAGCGGTAGCGTAGGCCGGAACCAGATAAGAGAGCGGAGAGAGGAACAGGATCAGCAGGAACAGTACGCCGACGGTCACTGCGGTCAGACCGGTTTTACCGCCCGCCGCCGTACCGGCAGCAGATTCGATATACACCGCAGCCGGAGCCGCACCCACCACGCCGGAGAAAACGCTGCTCAGGGAGTCGGTGGTCAGCGCTTTGCCGCCGTTGATAATCTGCCCGTCTTTATCCAGCAGGTTCGCCTGACCCGCCACCGCGCGGATAGTACCGGTAGCGTCAAACACCGCGGTCATTACCAATGCCAGTACGCTTGGCAGCACAACCGGGTTCAGCGCGCCGACGATATCCAGGCTACCGATCAGCGAATTGCCTTTATCGTCGCTCAGCGACGGCATAGCGAAGATACCTGAGAAGTGAACAGCAGGATCGAAAATCAGGCCGATAATCGATATACCGATGATCGTCAGCAGGATACCGCCCGGCACCTTCAGTTTTTCGAGGCCGATAATCACCGCCAGCCCCACCAGCGACATAATCACCGGGAAGCTATTAAAATGACCCAACGCCACCGGCAGGCCATCCAGCGGGTTTTTGATAACCAGACCCACGCCGTTAGCGGCAATCAGCAGCAGAAACAGGCCAATACCAATTCCCGTACCGTGCGCAACGCCCTGCGGCAGGTTACGCAGGATCCAGCTACGAATGCCGGTCGCCGAAATCACGGTGAACAGCACCCCCATCAGGAAGACCGCACCCAGCGCGACCGGAATGCTGATCTGCTGGCCCAGCACCAGGCTAAAGGCGGTAAAAGCGGTCAGCGAGATAGCGCAGCCAATCGCCAGCGGCAGGTTCGCCCACAGGCCCATCACCAGCGAACCGACGCCGGCCACCAGACAGGTGGAGACAAATACCGCTGCCGGCGGAAAACCTGCTTTACCAAGCATGCCAGGCACAACGATGACCGAGTACACCATCGCCAGGAAGGTGGTAAGACCGGCAACGATTTCCTGACGCACGGTACTGCCGCGAGCAGAAATTTTAAACCAGGCGTCTAATGAACCGCCGGTACGCGCTGAAGGCGTAGACATAGAAAACTTCCCCTGAGAATTTTTATCGTTCGTCTGTATGCGTGGTGGACCATCCACTGCCAGCTAAACGCGATCTCCTTGTGCTACATCGCAGCGCCAGGGGCTGTGAAAAGCAAACGTTTAACTCCGCGCATACAGTACGGTGTGAAGAATGACTTTGCCCCCTCTGTCAGCAGAGGAAATGATGAGCAAAATAAAAAGGCAAACGATTATCCAGCCTTTAGACGGGCCTTTTCAACTGAAGTTTGTCGGATTTCGCTAAATTTCGCTTATGACGTTCAGGAAATAACCAGTCGATGCGCAAACGTTATCGTCCATGCGCAATCCGGTAACAATTTTGCATTACGCCGCCAGCAATTTTTCCCCGGTCATCGGCTTTGGGAATGGTTCACTCTCCGGGAAGCGTAAAAGGGCCGCCGCGCTCAATTGCCTTCTGCCAGCCCGGACGCTGCTCCACGCGCTGAACCCACTGCGTCAGATGCGGTAAATCACCCACGCCGCCGCGCGCCAGCAGCGCCATCGCCGGAAAGCTCATCTGAATATCGGCCATACTGAGCTCTGCCCCGGCAAACCAGCGCTGGCTGGAAAGGTGCGTTTCGATAAAACGGGCATGGGTTTCCACCTGCCGGTTAAGCCAGGCCTTTTGCACCCCTTTGCCTAACGCATTGCCCAGCGTACGCATGCCAAACGGCACCGGAGGTTTACCGAGGCTGGAAAACACCAGTTTCATCAGCAGAAGGGGCATCAGGGAACCCTCGGCATAATGCAGCCAAAAGCGGTATTGCAGTTTATCTTCCATCGACTGAGGCTTCAGACGCCGGGCGCTATCGTAGGTTTCCTGCAAATATTCAAGAATAGCGCCGGATTCAGCCAGAATGTGGCCGTTATCTTCCACGACCGGCGATTTCCCCAGCGGATGAACGCTCTTTAATTCAGCCGGCGCGAGCATATCCTTGCCGCGCTGATAAGAGACAACCTGATAAGGCAGCTGTAGTTCTTCCAGCGCCCATAATACGCGCTGCGATCGTGACTGATTGAGATGATGTACCGTTAACATGGGCCTCTCCCGCTGTTTGTTCAAATTAACTATAGAAACAGGCGGCGAATGACGGGAATTTTTCGGCAAACCATAGAGGCAAATTCGGAGAAAAGAGCCACACTTAAAGTGTCGGCGCAAACCGGAACCTCCATCAACACATTGCGCAATACTGAGGTGAGCCGACGTCGGGGGAAACCCTCCTGCGTACCAGCGGGATAGAGCGAAAGACCAAGACCGGAAAACAACTAAAGCGCCCTGTTGTGGCGCTTTAGTTTTTAGTCCTCCTCCAGCAACCGCGCCCCGGTCCCCTCTTCACCCAGCTTATCGCCAGGGTTACGTAACGGACAGTCGCGACGCGACAAACAGCCACAGCCAATGCAGCCATCAAGCTGATCGCGCAGCGCGGTGAGAGTATGAATGCGTCGGTCCAGCTCCTCCCGCCACTGGGACGACAGCATCTTCCACTCTTTAGCGCTGAGGTTATGCCCTTCCGGCAGCACGCCGAACGCATCGCCGATAGTCGCCAGCGGAATACCGATACGTTGCGCAATCTTAATGATCGCCACCGCGCGCAGCACGTCGCGCCGGTAGCGTCGCTGATTGCCCGCATTGCGCTGGCTGTGGATCAGCCCTTTGCTTTCATAAAAGTGCAGCGCGGAAACGGCCACGCCGGTTCGTTTCGCTACCTCTCCGGGCGTCAGCAGCATTTTGATGCGGGGTGATTTCTTTTCCATAAAGCGCTTTACCTCAAGTTAACTTGAGGAATTATACTCCCCCGCAGACAAAACGACGAATCGAGAATTGAGAGAGGCCGCTTTATGTCCCATCAGGATATTATCCAAACGCTTATTGAATGGATTGATGAACATATCGATCAACCACTTAACATTGATGTAGTCGCCAGAAAATCGGGATACTCAAAATGGTATCTCCAGCGGATGTTTCGCGCCGTGATGCATCAAACGCTTGGAGATTACATTCGCCAGCGCCGTCTGCTGCTCGCCGCGGAAGCGTTAAGAACCACCCAGCGCCCTATTTTTGATATCGCGATGGATCTCGGCTACGTATCGCAGCAAACCTTCTCGCGGGTGTTCCGTCGCGAATTCGACCGTACGCCTACCGACTATCGCCATCAAATTTCCGCCTGATAAGGCTGTTGCCAGGGGCAGAGGCTGGTACGATCGTTCGCCAGCCACTGCATAAACTCCTGCGGCGGCATCGCTTTCGCAAAGTACCAGCCCTGGCAATATTGCACGTCGCGCTTATGTAGCCAGGCGACCTGGTTTGCGGTTTCCACACCTTCCGCCACTATCTTTAAATGCAGGCTGTTCGCCATCTGGATAATGTGTTCAGCAATCAGGTGGCTGGTCGTATGACTTGCCAGCGTGTCGATAAAAGATTTATCAATCTTGAGGATGTCGACGTTGAGCGAATGGAGGTTTTGCAGGTTGGAGTAGCCGGTACCAAAATCATCGATGGCGATTTCGTATCCCGCGTCGCGAAAAGCCTGAATCACAGGCGTCGTTTTCGGTACATCAATAAACCCGCGCTCGGTCACTTCGATTTTAATTTGTTCCGCCTTGATAGCGTAGCGACGGACCTTCTCGTTGATGTGTTCAATCAAGCGCGCGGAGTGAAAATCGGATGCGGAGAGGTTGATCGCCACGTACAAATGCGGATTCCGGGCCAGGAACTCGCCAAGGTCGGAAAATACCTCATCTATTACATAGTCGGTAACCTGCGCAATCATCCCTTCGTTTTCCGCCAGCGGGATAAACTCCGCCGGGCTCATCACCGGACCATCGAAGCCCGGCCAGCGCAATAGCGCTTCGGTACCGACGCAGCGATTATTTTTAATATCGATAATCGGCTGATAGTGCAGGCACAGCTGGCGACGGCTTAACGCTCGCTGCAGCATATTGCGCGGAGAATGGTACTGCTGCCGGGTTCGCGACCACACCAGTAAAAGCAGCACGCTGCAAATCAGCCCCAGCGGCAAAGTCAGCGTTACCTGATTATAAAAATTCTGATAATAGCTGACGCGCGAGGTGGACATAATGACGGCTATTGGGCGAACGGTAGAATGGGCGATGGTATAAACGCGGCCATTCTGATGAAAAAAAGCCTCTTTCCCGCGTATCAGGCGATGCAGCTCCCCGGAGTCCGCATGCTTGCTGACAGAAAAAAACTGGTTGGTTTTAGTATCAAAAACACCCCAGGCCAGATTGCGGTCACTGGATATCAAGGTGCTGAACGAGAGCGGATTAATCACCGCGACATAGTGGCCGCGCTGTAAATAATTCATCGTATAGCCAGGATAGAACTGAGTCTCACGGTAGTAATAAATCGCGATATCCGGCTTTTTAATGTACGTTGCCGCCGGGATTTGCCAGCCTATCTGGCGGCGTACCGCGGTTGAACAATAAAAATATCTGCCGTCGGCATAGATTAGGTCATCAACATAAAGCAGGCCACGAACGATGCCGAGCAGATATTGCTGATGCTGCGGCGAGCAGTACTCTCCCTGATAAAGGCGGGCTTTTTCGCGCGCTTCGTCGGCTTCACGGATCACCATTTCTGTTTTTTGCAGCGCCAGTTTAGAAAACAGCCGTAGCTGGTCGGCGGTTTCCGCTTTGGCGCGCATTTGCGCAAACCACAGTGCCAGCACGACCGGTAGCAGAATGACCAGTACAATGCCGAATATTCTCAACGCCTTATGCGGCGCGCTATGACTCATTTCCGCTTTTTATCCATGCGATACGCCTTAATCAAGGTGAAAGACCCCGATGGTTCTGCTTACTGTGATATGAATCAGTATGTTTCAGCAATCCACGCTTTGACGTAAAAACCTCATGACTATGAATCATGAATAATACTGGCTTCTGGAAAACTGGAGAAACATTCTCAGCATAATGAGATTAGCTCCACTATCTCATTCGGTTTATCCGCATAATTGACGGGAATAAGTAATAAAATCCGCAGAACCTAAACCTTAATAAAAAAAGTAAAGCGGCCGACAATCGCTTATAATTGGCCCCCGCAATGAGAAACGACCCTATCTCCTGACCATTAACCATACGGTTAACATGGTTAATAAGCGCAAGAAAAGAACATTTTTTCACTGGTGAATAAAAGACCAAATGTGATATATTTCACATTAGTTGATGAAACAAAAACATTGTTTCATTACGTTCTTATTTACCTGTAGATAGCCAGAGCACCGAATCATCGTTAGTCTCATCAGGTTGTCAAAGGGTGCCAAATTTCTTTGAGGATAGGTTGATGGCTTCCATTACTACCAGTGTCGTACTTTTACGCTGGCCACTCGTGAGCGCCGTGCTGATGTTTCTGGCCAGCTCGTTGAACATTCAGTTACGGAAAAGTGATTATGCCGGTCTGGCGGTAATTTGTAGCTGTATGGGCCTGGCTGCGGCCTGCTGGTTCGCCACCGGTCTTTTAGGCATTACCCTGGTGGACGTCGCGAAAATCTGGGGCAATATCAAAGACGTGATGATTGAAGTTATGAGCCAGACGCCGCCAGAATGGCCAATGATGATGACCTGATCGCAAAAGAAATTCGCGCCTTTGTGCCGGGTGGCGCCCAACGCCGGACCCGGCCTGAAGCGCCCACGCACGCAACGCGACTCCGGGAGCCTCCCTCTATTCCCCCCTTCTTTGAGAGCATCTCCGCACGCATGAATTTATGAATCATCTGCAAAATCAGTACCGTGCCTGACGATACCTGATAGTTGCGCGATGCGGGACTACCGATCGATAAACGAGTCCGCCAGGACTTTGTCCCGCAGGCCGATCTGTGCGTGGAAAAGAGGTCTGGCGGAAAGCTCACTGCCCGCAGAATGGATTGCATAGCGAAGAGTTAGCCGACACGGTTTTCTTAGCGACAACCTGGTGATGGCCGAAAGCGATGATGTCCAGGTGCGGCTTCCACTGTGGCCAGCGTAATCCGGTCCATCACGCAGGATACTGTCCGGATGAGTGTCCTGGCGATCTGCGAGGAATGTCGTTCGGACAGCGCTTTATTGCACAGTGCGCCTGGTAAGAACAGGATAACGCCGTCGCGGCAGTAGAATGGTAGGGACATGAAGGCCGCTCGCGTAATTTCTCCCACTGCGCCTCATCGTATCGTGTGATGTTATAAACTTTCACCGCGTGATATTGATCGTTAATTAAAATGCTCGACGAGTAGAGCTTTATCGACTCCCCCGGCAGTAATAAAATATCGGCTTCATACCAAAGAATAAACTTTAAAAACCGCAGGCTGGAAATTGAAGAAAAGGCCACGCCGGAATGCGGACAGACAAGAGTATTATGAATAGTCCATTTCATTTTTTATCCTTGTATGCATTGCTGATAAACGTTTCTATATATTGATAGCACCCATTATCGCTAACCGCAAGGCGGTCTATTAATTGTGTGATATCAGACAATACTTAGCATCAATTATACTCACTAAGACTTATCATCAACATTGAGTTCTAATAATGAATAGTTAATCATAACAGTCTGAGAAAATAACAAACTGGAGCCTATAAAAACAAAAATACATTGACAATTAATTACAACTGGCCAATAAAAAGTCAGCTACGAGTATTATTTCCAGAGCGTTCTGGAGCTGTCTAAGCTATTCTTCGGATATTCACTAACCTGGAGTATTACCATGCTACCTGCTGGCGGAGTTACCGCTGCGGTTAACGCCAACCAGTTCAGAGACATCTCGCGCTGGCGGATATTTACGGATTTCCGCAGCAGCGCCGATGTAGAATTTTTCATTTCGTCTCAAGCACGACCGCCAGTAGTCTGCGCCGGCAGCGCTACTCACCAGACAGACATATGACCACCTTACCTGGCGCAACGTCTCTTTTATAGCGCAGCCAGGCTCTTCCATGTAAATAATGGAATAGTAATTAATAGCGGCCAGATAGAAATCTGAACCTGGTATAAAACGAAGAAAAAATGCTCCGTATAATATTATTGGAAAATACAGATTAACCGACTCTCCTGCATGATCGCCAGGCATGCTAACTGCCAGGAGTAGACTAAAATAAGAAAATCCCCCTGGCGGAGCGCCGCGCCATGAACACTTTATCGTTGTCTCGATCCCTAATCGGCTGGCTCGTATGTCTTGCCGCTCTGCTATTCTTTACTTCAGTTTACGCCGCCACAGAAAACAAACGATCCGAGCCAGAGGAACGCGCTCCCCTGGAAGTCAACGTTGACGACATGCTACAGCCATGGAAGGGAGATTTACCGGGTATGCTCGACCGGCGAACCATTCGGGTACTCACCACATTCAGCAAAACCTTTTTCTTTATCAATAAAGGGACTCAGCGCGGCGCTACTCACGATATTTTTATGGAGTTTGAGCGCAGCCTGAATCAAAACCTGGCGAAGGAGAACAGGCTCAAACATCGTCATCTTAAAGTGCGTATTATCTTTGTACCAGTTGCCCGCGACCAGCTCATCAGCGCGCTTAACTCTGGTAAAGGGGATGTTATTGCCGCTAACCTGACGATCACCGCTGCCCGGCAGCGGGAGATGGCGTTTACCGCGCCAGTATACTCTCACGTTCAGGAGCTGCTTCTTTCCGGCCCCGGTTCTCCCGTAGTGGAAAATCTGCAGCAGCTTTCCGGTAAAACTGTATTCGTGCGCGCTTCATCCAGCTACTACGAGAGTCTGGTTGCGCTCAACGCTCGCTTTGCCCGGCAATCGCTGCCGCCCATCACCATCGAACCGGCTCCCGCAGCGCTGGAGGACGAAGATCTGATAGAAATGCTCAGCGCGGGCCTGATTCCATTGACCGTGGTCGACCGCCATAAAGCCCTGTTCTGGCAGCAGGTCTTCCCCAAAATTAAGGTTCATCAGAACATCATTCTGCGCGATGAGGCCGATATCGGCTGGGCGGTTCGCAAAAACAGTCCGCAGCTGCTCGCGTTGCTTAATGATTTTATTAGCAAGAATCGTCAGGGCAGCAGGCTGGGCAATACCATTCTGCTGCGCTACCTCAAGGATGCCAGATACGTTAAGAACGCAGCGGCACAAAAAGAACGCCGTAAATTTCTGACGATGGTGGAAATCTTCCGTAAATATGGCGATCGCTACGATGTTGACTGGCTGCTGATGGCAGCCCAGGGGTATCAGGAGTCGCGGCTTAATCAATCCGTCCGTAGCCACGTCGGCGCAATTGGCGTTATGCAGGTAATGCCGAGCACCGGTAGGGAGCTAAAAGTCGGCGATATTAAACAGCTCGATCCCAATATCCATGCCGGAGTGAAATATATGCGCTGGATGATAGATCGCTACTATGGCGATGAGCCGATGACCCAACTTGATAAAGCACTGTTCTCGTTTGCTTCCTATAACGCTGGCCCCGCGCGCATCGCCAGGCTGCGCGCGGATACCAAAAAACGCGGTTTTGATCCCAACGTCTGGTTTGGCAACGTTGAGTATCTGGCCGCCGAGAGAATCGGTTCCGAGACCGTAAGCTACGTCAGCAACATCTATAAATATTACATCGCTTACCGGCTAATCGTGGATGATATGGCGCGTAAACAGCAGGCGACAGCGGGCTCGAAAAATCAGCTCACTCCGGCAACGAGCACACAAAGCATACCGGCCACACCGTGAAAGATTGCTGCGAACCTGCGATTTTAAAATAGAAAAAGCCCCAAACAGGGGCTTTTTGAGTTGACTTAACAGCGCCAGTTCTTCATCAGAACGGGATATCGTCGTCAAAGTCCATCGGCGGTTCATTGGAAGGCGCTGCCGGTGCCTGCTGCTGCGGGCGAGACTGCGCGCCGCCGCTGAACTGGTTTCCACCCTGCGGCTGCTGAGGCTGACCCCAACCGCCCTGCTGCTGACCGCCGCCTGCTGGCGCGCCCGCGCCCTGCTGACGACCGCCGAGCATTTGCATGGCACCGCCCACGTTTACCACAACCTCGGTGGTATATTTTTCCTGACCGGATTGATCGGTCCATTTACGGGTACGCAGCTGGCCTTCGATATAGACCTGAGAACCTTTACGCAGATACTCAC
>OEPS010000586.1_pt1 | contig 12650 bp, 11 predicted proteins | sample 1539411 | NCBI WGS metagenome assembly OEPS01 (sample SAMN02671747, study PRJEB22543) | soil metagenome | biome: bacteria | place: China:Hunan Province, Lengshuijiang City | collected 2012-10-15 | depth 0.08m m | reverse complement strand
GCCGGCGGGGGCCATCGGGCGGGGCGACGCATTCCTGCTGCGGATCGCCGAGAACCCCCGCGACGAGCTGGCCTGGTTCCGTATCCTGCACTACCTCGACGGCGTGGGCCCGGCGACCGCCCGGCGGATCACCGCGGTCCTGGTTGGCGCCCCGGGCCCGCTGGTGGCGCTGACGTCGCTTGCCGCCCCGGAGGAGGTCCTGGGGGCGGACGCGGCCGAGCTGGCGGCTGCGGTCCGGGATGCCGGGCAGCTCGGCGCTGACCGGGCCGGGCCGGCGGTCGAGCGGGTGCGGGCCTGGCTGGAGCCCCGGCTGGAGCAGCGGTACGCCGGCGTCGAGGCGCGCATCGCCGACCTGGAGCAGCTGAACCTGGCCGCCGACCAGTCGGCCACGCTACAGCAGTTCCTGACCGACCTGACCCTCGACCCGCCGTCGAGCACCAGCGACCTCGCCGGCCCGCCGCACCTCGACGAGGACTTCGTCACCATCTCGACCATCCACTCGGCGAAGGGCTGCGAATGGGACGTCGTCCACGTGATCCACCTTGCCGACGGGAACGTGCCCTCGGACCTCGCCACCGGCGACGCCGAGGCGATCGAGGAGGAGCGGCGGCTGCTCTACGTCGCCATGACCCGGGCGAAGAACCACCTGTACGCCTACCTCCCGCTGCGCTACCACCACCGGCCCGCGCTCTCCGGCGGGTGGCACGAGGACCGCCACGACTACGCCCAGCTGACACGGTTCTTCACCGCAGCGGTGCTGGCCTGCCTGGACGAGGTGACAACGGTGGGGCCGGTGGCGGCCCCGACCCCGGTCGACCACACCGTCAACACGGCGGCCTTGGAGCGGCTGGACCGAGCGGTAGCTGCCCTCTGGGACTGACGACCACCGGACACGGCGCTTGCCGCGGTGACGTGAGCTCCTAGCCATGCTACCATACGTCGATGCTTGTAAAGACGCTTTGTTTGGTGCTGCCTTGTGTATTCGTCCTCGTCCTCGGCGCCCCCGGACTCCTCTTCTTCCTGCTCGCCGCCTCGCTCTCGCCGGTTGCGGAGCCGGGACCGGTACCGGCCGGGACCACGACCCCACCCCAGCTGCTCGCCGCCGATGAGACCGCTTCCATCGCCATCGGGTCGATCGTCACCGGGTGCGTCGTCCCGGTCTGGGTGCTGCTGGCGGTGGGCAAGGTCGAATCCGACAACACCTCGGGGCACACGATCCTGCCCGACGGCGACGTCTCGCCACCGATCATCGGCCCGGCCCTCGACGGCTCGCTCCCGGGCACCCGGGCGATCCCGGCCACCGACGGGGGGGTGCTGACCGGCGACCCGGAATGGAGCCACGCGGTCGGGCCCATGCAGATCCTGCCCTCGACCTGGCAGCGCTGGGCGCACACCGAGGGGGCCGGGCCGCCCGACCCCCAGAACGTGGACGACGCCGCGCTGACCGCGGCGGTGATCCTGTGCCAGCCGCCGGCCGACCTGTCAGACCCGGCCCAGCTGGCTCCGGCCCTCGCCGGCTATAACCACTCCGGCGCCTATGTCAGCGAGGTGCTCGCCTGGGCCGGCTACTTCGAGACCTCGGCTGCCTCGTCGATCACCGCCGACACCCAGCCGGCCAGCTCGTAGAGGTACGCCGGGTCGAGGCTGTGCGCCATCGGCGACTCCCGGTAGGTGACGTCGCCCCCCGCCGCCCGGAGCCGGTCCCGGGCCGCCTGACCGAAGCTCACCGGGATCACCGGGTCGTAGCTGCCGTGGCCGATCGCCACCCGGGGCAGCGGCTGCGACAGGTCGACCGAGAACCCCGGCACCGTCGGGATGAAGCCGCTGAGCGCCACCAGCCCGGCCGGCCGCGGCCGGTCCTCACCCAGGCCGACGGCGTAGGTCATCGCCGTGCCCTGCGAGAACCCCCCGATGATCGTCCGCCCGGTGGGAATGCCGGTCTCGGCGGCCAGGGTGTCGACCCAGTCCCCGAGCCGGTGGTAGGTCTCCAGGAACGTCGCCGGGTTGGGGAAGCCCACCGGGCCGAGCACGTACCAGTGCGCCCCGCCCGGTGGCAGCGACAGCGGCCCCCGGGCGGTCAGACCGAGCAGCCGCCGGTCCGGGTCGAGCTCGTCGAGGAGCGGGTACAGGTCGGACTCGTCGGCACCGCGGCCGTGGAGCAGGACCAGCGCGCCCTCGGCTTCCCCCCGGGCCGGCCGGGTGAGGTGGGTGAGCGAGTCGAGGCCACTCACCGGGCACCGCCCCGGACCGGGGTGGGTAGCGGGGTAAGGATGTGTTCCAGCTCGCCCCGCAGGTGCTCGAACTTCGGCGGAAGCGACAGCTGCTCGCCCAGGTGGGCGGGGTCCTCGTCGGCGCCGAAGCCGGGGCCGATCGTGGCGATCTCGAACAGCACACCGCTCGGCTCCCGGAAATAGATCGAGCGGAAGTAGAAGCGGTCGATCACCGGGGTCGGATGGCCGCCCCCCTCCACGACCCGCTTGCGCCACGCCTCGTGGTCGCCCATCGGCGAGGCCCAGGCGATGTGGTGCACGGTCCCGGCCCCGGAGACGCCCCGCCCCGGGGCCTCGTCGTAGATGTAATAGCCACCCCGCTCGCTGCCGCGGGCCTCGTAGCCGGCACCACCCGCCAGCTCCGGATTCGACGCCGGCAGGGCCGAGAAGCCCAGCGTCTGCTCCAGGAACGCCCGGCTCGACTCCGGCGTGTAGCTGTACGCCCGGACCCCGTCAAAGCCCTGCAGGGCGACCTCCGCGGGGATCTCCGGATGGTCGGCGATCAGCGGGCCGTCGGTGACATCGGCCACCCGCAGCGCCAGGCCGAGACCTTCGGGGTCGTGGAGCTCGATACGGCCCGGGGACCGGTCGTAGCGGACCTCCTCCCGGCGCAGCCGGTCGGCCCAGAACTCGAGCGCCGCTTCCGATCCGACCCGCCAGACGATGCGGTGGACCATGCCCGCCCCGGCGATCCCCCGCCCGGCACCGGGGTACTCGAAGAAGGTCAGGTCGGCGCCGGGGCTGCCCGCCTCGTCGGCGTAGAACAGGTGGTAGACAGTGGGGTCGTCCTGGTTCACGGTCTTTTTGACCAGGCGGAGTCCCATAACCCGGGTGTAGAAATCCAGGTTGCCCGGCGCATCGCCGGTGATGGCGGTGATGTGGTGGATGCCTTCCAGCTGCATGGCGTTTGACTCCTGTCTTTTTCGCAAGTGGGCGCTGCTCCTACAAGGGGTAATGCGCTGCCCCCACCGCGCTATTCCTCAGCTTCCCGCCGGGCGGAGCAGCCAGCGGTAGCCGATCCCGGGGTCGGTGGCGATGATCCGGGGCCGGCGCGGGTCCGGTTCAATCTTGCGCCGCAACTGGCTGACGAACACCCGGAGGACGTCGACGTCGCCCCGGTAGCCCGGCCCCCACACCCGGTCCAGGATCCAGTCGTGGGTCAGCAGCTTCCCGGGATGGGCGGCCATCGACTCCAGCAGCGACCACTCGGTCCTGGTCAGCCGCACCTCGACCCCGTCCCGGGTGACCCGGTGGCTGCCCAGGTCGATCGCCACCGGCCCTTCGCTGAACGACTGCGGCCCGGGCGACCCCTGGCCCGCCGAGCGCCGCAGCAGCGCCCGGACCCGGGCCATCAGCTCGTCGACGCCGAACGGCTTGGTCAGGTAGTCGTCGGCGCCGAGGTCGAGCGCCCGGACCTTGTCCGCCTCCTCCTCGCGCACCGAGAGCACCAGGATCGGCACCCCGCTCCAGCCCCGTACCTGCTGGCACACCGACAGCCCGTCGATCCCGGGCAAGTTCAGGTCGAGGATGATCAAGTCGGCTTCGGTGCTCCTGGCGGCGGCCAGGGCGGACTCGCCGTCGGGGGCGACGTCGACCAGGTAGCCGCGGGCCGTAAGTGCCCGGGTGACCGCGCGGCGGATGCTCTCCTCGTCGTCAACGACCAGGACCCGGCCCTTCTTCACGGCTCCGCCTCGGACGGCTCCGCCTCGGACGGCTCCGCCGCCTCGGGCGGCTCCGTCGCCTCGGACGGCGGCAGCTGCGGGGCGGCCGGCACTGAGAAGCGGAACGTTGCGCCACCACCCGGGGTCTCGTCGACCCAGATCTCGCCGGCCATCAGGGCCAGGAACCCCTTGCAGATCGCCAGGCCCAGCCCGGTGCCCGTCCCCGGCGGGCGCTCGGTGCCCCGGTAGAACGGGTAGAACAGCTGGCTCCGCATCGCCTCCGGCACCCCTTCGCCGTGGTCGATCACCGACACGATCACCCGGCCGTCGTCACGCCGGGCGCCGGCGGCCACCCCCAGGCCGTGCCCCCGCGCCGCCTTCGCCGCATTCTCCAGCAGGTTGGCCACGACCCGGTCGAGGAACACCGGGTCGGCCCGTACGACGGCGGCGTCCTCATCGACCGCGACGCTCAGGTCGAGTGCCGGCCACCGGCGGTGGATCCGCTCGGTGCACTCGCCCAGCACTTCCTCCAGGTCGACGTCCTGGATCCGGGCGTGCAGCGTCCCGCCCTCGATGCGGGACATGTCCAGCAGGTTGGCGACCATCGAGTCCAGCCGGTCGGTCTCACTGTTGACGCTCTCCAGGGCATCGCGCACGTCGTCCGGCGCATGGTCGGCGTCGGCGTCGAGAAGGTCGGTCACCGAGGCCTTGATCGCCGCCAGCGGGCTGCGCAGGTCGTGCGAGACCGCCGCCAGCAGTGAGCGGCGTATCTGGTCGGTCTCCCGGTACACCTCAGACTCGAGGGCGGCCTGAGCCAGCCGGTCCCGCTCGACGGCAAGGGCGAACTGGTCGGCGAAGGCCCGCAGCACCCGGCGCTCCGAGTCGGTCAAGGAAGGCCGGCTGCCGTCGAAGAGCAGCCGGCCGACCTGCTGGCCGGCGACCAGCAAGGCCACCCCGCCGGCTGGCGTGGGTCCGGTTGCCAGCGTGGCCGACGTGTAGCCGAACAGCGCCGCCACCCGGGCCAGCACCGGCGCGTAGCCGCCGGCCGCCGGGCCGGTCGCCACCAGCTGGGCGCTCAGCTCCTGGAGGCCGGCCAGTTCCGCCTCCCGGGCCTCGGCGGCCGAGGCCCGCTCCCGGGCCCGCGCCAGCGTCGCCGAAATCAGGACCGAGAAGGCCAGGAAGACGAACAGCACCACGATGTCCTGCGCCCGCCCGATGGCGAACGAGTCGTAGGGCGGCAGGAAGAAGAAGTTGAAGACGAGGAAGGCCAGCACCGAGGAGGCCATCCCGGGCCCGACGCCGCCGACCGCCGCCGCTGCGACCACGACGCCCAGGTAGCCGAACGCCTCGGTCAGCTCGGCCAGGCTCGACCGGAACGGGAGCAGCACGGCGGTGAGGATGACCGTGCCGCCGACGGCGAGGGCATAGCCGCCCCAGCGGCGCAGCGGTCGGCGGATCGCCATCCGGGCGACCAGCGGGGCCACCCGCCCCGCGCGGGCCGGGATGGTCACGGCGCGGTCCCGGTCCTGCGGCCGATCGCTTGCCATCGCGGCTCCAAGTCTGGCAGGAAGCGGCTCACCGGATGATTCCCGTAGGCCGCCAAGCTTCGGGCGACCTGCGTACCGCTGGCCGGCTCGCCGCCGGGGTGTGTGACTGAGCAACGAAGGGCGTGATCACGCCCTTGCCTGCTCACTCACCAGGGCAGGCCCCCGCGTTCCCTCCGGGCACCGCCAGCGGTTGGTCCCACGGGCGATCAGCTCCCATCACGGCTCCAAGTTGGGCACCGACGCGGTCGTCTTGATGGTTTCCATAGGTCAGCCTGCCGGTTCCTCACGGAGCGCTCATTAGGGAGCAATAGCGTGAGGGAATGGACTCCGGCGCTGCGGTGGTCATCCTGGGCCCCCAGGCAGCGGGCGACTTGGTGACCGCCGTGCGCCTGGCCGCCGCCCGGGGCCAGGAACTCGTGATCGTGTCGGTGGGCTACCCGCCGACCGAGCGCCAGCGGGCGGCCGTGGCCCGCGCCATCGACCACGCCATCCGGCTCGCGGTGCGCTGCGAGGCGGTCGTCGCGGGGTCGCCGGAAGCGCTCTCCGGCACCATCTGCCCGGGCGACACCGTGGCCCCGATGGCGGCGGGTGCGGCGTTGGAGGCGGCGCCGGTTCTCCAGTAGCGCCGGTGACGGCGCGTAGCTGCGGGCGAAGATTCTTGGCATAACAAAGCTGTTTTCCGCACGTACGCACGATGAAGTCCAGGAACAGCTCCCTGGCGATAGAGGGCGCCACGTTGGCCTCGACTGGCGACTCAACCCGATCAACTCCGCTTGACCTTGAACCTGGGTTCAAGGTCTACGATCGGGCCATGGCCTCCTACCGCATCTCCGAGTTGGCCGAGCAGGCCGGGGTCCCAGCCTCGACGTTGCGCTACTACGAGCGCATCGGCCTGCTGAACCCCGACGCCCGAGAGCCCAACGGCTACCGGCGGTACGGGGAGACCGCGGTCGATCGCCTTGCGTTCATCGCTCGGGCCAAGGGCATGGGGATGCCGCTGGACGAGGTCGGCCAGCTGGCCGACCTCTGGTTCACGGGCGAGTGCGGCCCGATCCAGGAGCGCCTCCACCGGTACCTCTCGGACCGCATCGAGGCCGTCGCCGGGCGGATCGCCGACGACACCGCGTTCCGCGATCAGCTGGAGCGGATGCTGGCCCGGCTGGACCCCGACTCCGCCTCAGGGCGGTGCGGGCCAGACTGCGGGTGCGACCTGGAGCCGCCGGGGCCTGGAGCGGCGCCGCTGCCGGTGGCGGTGGCTGCGGTGACGGCTGCGGTGGAGGTGGCCAGCGGGCCAAGGGGGCCAGGCCCAGCCGGGAATGCCGACCTGGCCGGCATCGCATCGCTCCTGCCCTCCGTGTCGGCCTGCTCGCTCAGCGAGAGCGACGCCGCCGAGCGGGTCGCCCGGTGGCAACGGGTCGCCGGGCAGGCCCAGCGCAGGGAGCGGGTCGAGGGTGGGCTTCGGCTGTGCTTCCCGACGTCGCCCGCGATTGGGGCAGACCTTGGGGAGCTGTGTGCGGCCGAGGCCGGCTGTTGCCCGGGACTGCACTTCACCCTTGAGGTGTGGCCGGCCGCTACCGTGCTGACGGTCACCGGATGCTGACGGTCACCGGATGCTGACGGTCACCGGATGCCTGGCCTGCACCGCTACATGACCTTGACCGCCACATGACCTTCAGCCGATGACCGGAGCCGGGCCAGGCCGCTCGCCCTGGTACCGGCCGTTGTTGGTCCCCGCAGCCTTGGGCGTCCCGGTCGCCGCCGCGGCCGGCCTGATCACGCTGCGCGCCCGGACCTCGACGGTCGACCTGGCGGTGCTCAGTCTCTGCGCCGTGCTGGCGGTGGCGGCAGTGGGAAGCCGGCTCGCCGCGGCGCTGGCCGCCGGGTCCGCAGCGCTGTCGTTCGACTACTTCCTCACCCACCCCTACGGCTCGCTGCTGATCCGGGGCGGCCAGGGGCAGGTGGCCGCGCTGGCGGTGCTGGTATTCGGGTTGGCCCTCGGGCAGCTGGCGGCCTCCGGGGTGGGTCAGGCGGGCCGGGTGGAGTTGCTGGCGGTCGTGCTGGTCGCCGGCCTGAGCCAGGCGCTCCCCGGGCCGGGGCGGTGGGCGGTCCGGCGGCACGGGATCGACATCGCTCTTGCGGTCCTGGTGTCTGCCACCGCCGCCGGGCTGCCCGCCGGCGCCTTCCGGGCGGCCGGGAAGGGGGCGGGACGGCTGGGGCTGGCGCTCGCCGCGACGGCGGTCACACTGCCTGCGCTGGCCTGGAGTGCCAGCCGGCTCGTTGCGGCCGGGGCGCTCCAACGAGGCCTGCTGGCGCTGGGCGTCGCCCCCGCCGAGATCGGTTCGGTGGCGACGGTGGGCATCGGGGGTGGCGACGCCGCCACGGCGGGGGTGCTGCTGATCGGCTCGACGGTAGTGACCGTTGCCCTCGGCCCTGCGATCCTCAGTGCGCTGAGCCGGGGCGGCACCCTTCATCCGCTGCCGGTACTCGGGAACCTGGTACTGGTGGTGGCCGTGCCGATGGCGGCGGGTCTGGCGGCAAGGCCGTTCACGATCCGGCCGTCGCGAGCCCACCGGGCGGCAGGGTCGGTTGCCTTCACCAGCTTGGTGATGCTGGTCGGCCTGGTAGCGTCCGAGGTCGCCCTGACCTGGGCCTACCTGCGAGTCGCCGGGGCGGTGGCGCTGCTCCTGGCCGGGTCGACCGTGCTCGGGGGGCTGCTCGGGCTGCGAGCGGGGCGGCCGGTGGCGACCGGGGTGCTGCTCACGACCTCCATGCGGGACTTCGCCGTCGCCGCCGCCGTTGCCAGCACCGCCGCCGGCCCGCAGGCGGCGGCCCCGCTCAGCCTCTACGGGGTGCTGGCCGTCGTGTGGGGGGTGGCCCTGGCCAGCTGGCGCCGCCGAAAGACCTGACCAGCACTGGCCGGCTCGCCGCCGGGGTGTGTGACTGAGCAACGAAGGGCGTGATCACGCCCTTGCCTGCTCACTCACCAGGGGCAGGCCCCCCGCCACCGGCCGTCGCCGCCAACTGGGCCGCCCGCTCCAGCAGCGTCGCCGCCTGGAGGCGGCCTGCCTCCCGGTCGGCGCCGAACATCTCGGCCAGCTCCTCGACCCGCTCCTCGCCGGCGAGCGCGGCCACCCGGGTCACGGTCCGCCCGCCCTCCACGGCCTTGCCGACCCGCAGGTGGCTGTCGCCATAGGCGGCAAGCTGGGGAAGGTGGGTGACGGCCAGCACCTGGCTGTGCCGGGCCAGCTCCCACAGCTTGCCGCCGACAACCTCGCCGACCCGCCCGCCGATGCCGGTGTCGATCTCGTCGAAGACCAGGATCGGCCGCCGGTCCGCCCCGGCCAGGGCCGCCTTGATCGCCAGCATCACCCGGGAGGTCTCCCCCCCGGAGGCCACCTTGGCGAGCGGGCGCACCGGCTCGCCGGGGGTCAGCGACAGCAGGAACTCCACGCCGTCAGGCTCCAGCGATAGGCCCGCTCCGGCCCCCGCCCCGGCCCCCGCCGCCGCAACGGAGAAGTCGATCCGGAACGTGCCCCGCATCGAGAGCGTCTCCAGCTGCTCGATGACCCGGCGCTCCAGGCCTTGGGCGGCCTCCCGGCGCCTGGCGTTCAGCTCGGCAACCTGCGCGCCCAGCGAGGCCCGCAACGACCGCTCCTCGGCCTCCAGGCCGGCGATCGCCCCCTCCCGGTCCTCCAGCCCCGCCAGCTCGGCCCTCGCCCCCTCAGCAAAACCCAGGACCTCCCCCACGGTGCTGCCGTACTTGCGCTTGAGCGAGAACAGCACGGCCAGCCGGTCCTCGACCTCGGCCAGCCGCTCCGGGCGGTACTCGACGCCGTCCCGGTAGGAGCGCAGGGCAACCCCCAGGTCGTCCAGCTGCAGCCCGATGGCGGCCGCCTGCTCGGCCAGCGCAGCCACGCCGGGGTCGACCCCCTCCAGCTGGGACAACATCCGGTGAGCACCGCCGAGCAGGTCGCGGGCCGAGGAGGTGTCAATGTCGCCCCCGGCCACCGCCGCGTAGGCCCGGCCGGCAAGCTGGAGGATCTGCTCGGCGTGGGCCTGGACCTGCTGCTCGGCGCGCAGCTCCTCCTCCTCACCGGCGGCCAGCCGGGCGGCAGCAATCTCGTCGACCTGGTGGCGCAGCAGGTCGGCCCGGCGGGCCAGCTCCCGGTCGTCGCCCCGGAGCCCGGCGAGCTCCCGCTGGAGACGGCGGAGCCGGGCCTGCTCGGCGGCGACCTGGCGGCGGAGGTCGCCCACGCCGCCCCAGCGGTCGAGCATGCCGGCGTGCTCGGGCACCCGGAGCAGCGACAGGTGGGCGCCCTGCCCGTGGATGTCGATCAGCTGCTCGCCCAGCTCGGCCAGCAGCCTGGCCGGGACCGCTCGCCCGTTGACCCGGGCGACCGACCGGCCGGAGGCGGAGACCTCACGGGCCAGGATCAACGGCTCCTCCCCCGGTTCCCCCTCCGGCTCCCCGTTCGGGGACACCAGGCCGGCCTCGACCAACGAGCCGACCGTCTCGGCCGGGAGGAGCACCTGGAAGATCCCCTCGACCCGGGCGGCGCCGGTGCCGGCCCGGATCATGCCGGCGTCGGCCCGGACCCCGATCAGCAGGTTGAGCGCGTCGATGACGATCGACTTGCCTGCCCCGGTCTCGCCGGTGAGCACGTTGAGCCCGGGGCCGAACGGGATGCGGGCGTGGTCGATGACGGCCAGGTTGGCGATGTCCAGCTCGACGAGCACGGGTCAACACTACCGGCCGGTAATCTGGTACCGCCATGGAACAACCGATCCAGGTCAGCCTGTACGAGCGGGTGGGGGGCGACGAGTTCTTCCACTCGCTGATCGCCCGCTTCTACCAGGCGGTCGCCGAGGACCCGGTCCTACGCCCGCTGTACCCCGAGGACATGGGGCCGGGGGCGTTCAACCTGGCCGAGTTCCTGGTCCAGTACTGGGGCGGGCCGCCCCGCTACAACGCCCGGCGGGGCCACCCCCGGCTGCGGATGCGCCACGTCCCGTTCGCCATCCGGCAGGCCGAACGGGACGCCTGGCTCAAGCACATGTCCGACGCGGTACGGGCGAGCGGGGCGGCACCGGAGATCGTCGACGAGCTCCTGGCCTACTTCGAGATGGCGTCGTCGAGCCTGATCAACCGGCCCGGCTAGCGCCTGCCGGGCTCAACGCTCCGCCACGCAGAACACCGAGATCCCGAACGGCGGGCTGACCCGCTTCTCGATCGCATGGAGCACGGGCAGTGCCAGCTTGTCCCAGGAGTGGACCACCCAGGTCTGTGCCGGCTCCTGCTTGAGCATGCGGCAGAAGGCAAACCACATCACGGCGCCGAAGATGTTGACGTAGCGGAGTTCGGTTGGGCGCAGCCCGGCGGCGCGCACCGTCGCCGTCAGCGACGGCATGGTGTAGCGGCGGAAGTGGCCGATCTTTGCGTCCCACGGGCTGTACAGCATCGCGAAGGCCGGCACGTAGATCACGATCTTGCCCCCTGCCGAGAGACCCGAGGCAAGCCGGCGCAGGGCGGCGACGTCGTCCTCGATGTGCTCCAGGACATTGATCATCACGACCGAGTCGAACAGCTCGCGGGGGGAGTACTTCGCGGCATCGAGCGCTTCGACGGCGATGTGGCGGTCGTTGCCGAAGCGCTGGCGCAGGTGGGTGAGGTTGTTCTGCGAACAGTCGGTGGCCACCAGGTTGCGGCCCTCGGCGAAGCCAGCGGTCAGGTCGCCCCGGCCCGACCCGATCTCCAGGACCCGGCGGCCCAGGTGCGGCTGGACCAGCTCCTGGATCCAGTTGAGGTAGTTCTTGGCCTGCCCATTGATCTCCAGGCCCGGCTGCATCGACTCGTCGGCTTCAAGGAAGCCGGCTGGGACGGCACCCTTGAGGGTGCCGGGGAGGAGCGATGGCTCGAATGCATCACCGGACGGGAGGAACCAGGTTGAATGACCCACGCTTATTCGTATCGGGGCCGTGATCGAATCACTGCATAGCCAGTCTTTGTCATTTCTCTCCCCCGCCTGGTGTGTTGGGTGTGGATGCTAGCCGAAACGGAGCCGACAAAAGTCCCGTGCACTCGTACCCACAACAAGCCAACCCGACACGGGAGGTCAGCCCGACCGCCTCGGCGGGCAGCGGGCCGGGGTGGAATCGGTCGATTGCGGCACTGCAGCGGATGGTCGACGCGGTCCCGACGCTCAGCGGCCTGGAGGCGACCCTGGCCAGCGGGGTGCGGGACGCCCTGGCCGCCGAGCGGGCCGGGACGATCGGTGCCCAGGAGGCCCGGCGCCAGCTGTCCCGGGCGGTGCAGGACTACGTGCGGGCGGTGTTCCTGGACGACCTGGCGGCTGCCCCGCGGTCCGGGGTGACCGCGGTCCGCCGCGGGGCGATCGACCTCGACGGTGTGCTGGAACGCGACCCGCTGGGCTTCCCGTACCTGACCCCGGTCGCCGCCCGTGCGCTGCGGGCGCTGCTTGCCCACGGGACCGAGCTGGTGCTGGCGACCGGGCGGAGCCTGAGCCACGTCCTGGACCGGTGCCAGACCTACCGCCTGGCCGGCGGGGTCGCCGAGTACGGGTCGGTGATCTACGACCACCGGCGGGGGCTCAGGCGGACGCTGGTGCCTTCAGACGAATGGACGGCGCTGGGGCGGATCCGGGCGCTGCTGGCAAGGGAGCCGGGCGTGGAGGTCGATCCCGGCTACGCCTACGTCGCCCGGGCGTTCGAGCCCCGCCGGGACGGGCCGCGGCGGGGGCTCAGCGGCGACCTGGTGGCCGCGATGCTGGAGGCCGCGATGCTGGAGGCCGCCCGGCCTGCCGCACTGCGGGTGTCGGCGGCGAGCACCCAGACCGACTTCGTCGCCGGGAGCGTGCACAAGGGGACGGGCCTGCTGGCCCTGGCCGCCGAGCTGGGGTGGCCGCAGCGGTTGGACTTCGCCATCGGCGACAGCGTCGAGGACCTGCCGATGCTGCGGATGGCGTCCTTCCCGTTCGCCCCGGCAAACGCCGAGGCGGGGGTGGGCGAGGCGGGCATCGACGTCATGGCAGGCGGCTTCCAGCATGGCTTCGCCGAGGCCGTTGGCCATTTCCTGGGCCACCCTCCCGGGAGCTGCCCGGTGTGCCGGCTGCCCGAGCAGGGCCGGGTCACCCGCCGGGTGCTGTCGGTGCTGG
>OEPS010000584.1_pt1 | contig 12684 bp, 8 predicted proteins | sample 1539411 | NCBI WGS metagenome assembly OEPS01 (sample SAMN02671747, study PRJEB22543) | soil metagenome | biome: bacteria | place: China:Hunan Province, Lengshuijiang City | collected 2012-10-15 | depth 0.08m m | reverse complement strand
GTATCCACCAGCGTTGAGCCCTGCTGAACGCGCGAAACCGACTCTTCGATCAGCCCCTTAATCTCTTTCGCCGCGTTGGCGCTGCGGCTCGCCAGGTTACGCACTTCGCCCGCAACGACCGCAAACCCGCGCCCCTGCTCACCGGCGCGCGCCGCTTCAACGGCGGCGTTGAGCGCCAGAATATTGGTCTGGAACGCGATACCGTCAATCACGCTGATGATGTCGCCAATTTTCTGCGAACTGGCGGCGATATCCTGCATGGTGCTGGCCACGTGAGAGGCCTGGTCGCCTCCTCGCTTCGCCGTCATCGCCGCCTGTTTTGACAGATCCGACGCCTGACGCGCGTTGTCGGCGTTCTGGCTTACCGTCGCGGTCAGCTGTTCCATACTGGCCGCCGTCTGCGCCAGCGAGGCCGCCTGCTGTTCGGTGCGGGATGAGAGATCGTTATTGCCAGCTGCAATCTCTGAGATCCCGGTGTGCATGGCATAACTGCCCTGCCGCACGTCGCTCACCGTTTCCCGCAGCGATCCCTGCATCGCCTTCAGGCTGGCAAAGATGGCCGAAATTTCGTTCTTCCCGTACACCGCCACCGGACGCGCAAGGTTGCCTTTTGCAATGCTGTCGAAGTGGCTGCTGATAATCGCCAGCGGTTGCACAATCATCTTGCGTGCCCAGAACAACGCGCCGCCGGTCAGCAACCCCGCCAGAATCACGACCACGGCAAAGATGACGCCCGACATGTGATAGCTGGTACGGCTCGCTTCACCGGCTCGCTGAACAGACTGGTTAATATCCTGCTGCCACGCGTTAAAGCTGCCGTCAAACGCCGCCTGAGACGCCTGTACCGGCGCGGTCATGAAATCCGAAAGCTGGTTGTTTTCAAGCCAGGTCGCCTGGTGGTCCAGATCGCTGTACCACTGTTCAAAATTCTTTTTCATGGCCGCTTTCAGCGCTTTCTCTTTCTCGCTGTCGGTGGCCTGCGCCGTAAAGGCTTTAAACTGTGCGTCAGCCTGCTTCAGGCTGTCGCGCGCGGTCGCCATCAGCGCCTTGATGTCATCCGGCGGATAGCTCAGCGCGGTCAAGGTTCCCGCCTTGTTCAGCGCAGTGCTTGCCTGCAACAGCACGGCACGGGTTTGTGCCAGCGCGGAGCGCTGCTGATTACTCGTCTCGACTTCCTGCAAATTCTGATAACCATCGCGAAACGCCCAAAAAGACAACCCGTTACTGCCAACCTGCAACACACCGCAAAGGATCAGAATCAAAAACAGTGTGGTCGAGATACGAATACGATTTAACATCCACGCTCCCATCAAGCGGCAAGCAGCCGCGGTTTAATTGTCAGTCAAAATGTTTCCCAGTTTTCTTCTTGTCCGGTCGTCGCGGTACGCGTAGGTGTTGCTGCCGTTGCTGCGGCTGGCGCACGATACATCGTATGTGAATCGACCGTTTTTGCTGCGAGTGAAGCGAGACGAAACGCCGAGACGGCCATCTTCAGACGGCTCGCCTGGTCTTCCAGCGCAGCGGCCGCCGCAGCGGACTCCTGCACCAGCGCGGCGTTTTGTTGTGTCACGCGATCCATTTCCGATACCGCCAGGGCGACCTGGTCGATACCACGACTCTGCTCATCAGACGCAGAGGCGATTTCACCCATGATGTCCGTTACGCGGGTAACGGCATTCACGATGTCATTCATGGTCTCCCCTGCACTTTCTACCAGCACTGAGCCGGTATCCACGCGGGAGACGGAATCTTCAATCAGGGCTTTGATCTCTTTCGCCGCATTGGCGCTGCGGCTGGCGAGGTTACGCACTTCCCCGGCCACCACCGCAAAACCGCGGCCCTGCTCACCGGCACGCGCTGCCTCAACGGCGGCGTTCAGCGCCAGAATGTTGGTCTGGAAGGCAATGCCGTCGATGACGCTGATGATGTCGGCGATTTTCTTCGAGCTGTCGGCGATTTCGTGCATGGTTTTCACCACGCCATCCACCACGCGACCGCCGCGCTGCGCCGTCTCAGAGGCGCTTTCTGCCAGCTGAGACGCCTGACGGGCGTTATCGGCGTTCTGCTTCACGGTGGCCGTCAGTTCTTCCATGCTGGCTGCGGTCTCTTCCAGAGCAGACGCCTGCTGTTCCGTACGGGAAGAGAGGTCGTTATTCCCCATCGCAATTTCGCTGGTGCCGGTATAGATTGCCTCGGATCCGTTACGCACGTTGGTGACGGTCTCCACCAGCGAGCGCTGCATATGGTCAACGCTGTTTGCCAGTTCGGTGATCTCGTTGCGCCCGGACACGGTCAGCGTTTTGGTCAGATCGCCTGAGGCGATGTCGCGGATATGCGCAATCACGCGGCCCAGCGGGTTGAGAAGGATGTGACGAATGCCGTACCAGACGGCCACCAGCACGATGACCAGCGCCAGCGCCAGCACGGCCATCTGCCATTTAGCGAAACGGTAGTCGTTCTGGCTTTCAGTAAATGCGGAGTGGTACAAGTCGCTGCTGGCTTTGGCATATTCACCCAACGCCGCACCGAGTGCGTTTTGCATCCCCTGCGTCGGCTGAGCGAAATAGGCATCCATGTTGCCGCTCTCCAGGAACTGGATCAGCTCCGTCAGCCCGGCAAAGTAGGCGTTGTATTTCTCATCAATATTGGCGCTCGCCTGCTCCATCGCAGGCTGCGGGGCAATCTTTTTGAAGGCGTCGTAATGTTTTGCCGCGTCAGCAAGCGTCGCACGCGCGTTTTTCAACAGGTCCGTTTTCGCGCTGCTCTGCTGATTGTTGGGATCCATCATCATGCGCGCGGACGAACGGCTCAGGTTGATACGCGTTTGCAGCATCAGATCCCACGTCGTGGTCAGTTCACTCTGCTGCAGCCGCAGATCGTTCGAGGCCACGAAGCTGTCCTGGTTCTGTTTTAACGACGAAAAAAAGAGGCTACCGGAAATAAGCTGAAGAAGTGCGAAAATGACCAGCACCATCATGAGCATTGTGACAACGCGGATACGGTTCAACATACAACACCTTCTCATAGATTTATTAACGGTGTTATCGGCACAGGCCACAGGAACTTTACATTTGCGAAAGGGAAAAGCGCGGGGTTAAAACGCCACGTCGACAATCAGCGTGTCGGTGTAGGTTCCGGCGGGAGGCGTGGCCTGGCTGGTCAGAACTTTTGCGGTGTAGTTATAGGTACGCAGTAAACCGTCGGTGCTGACCTGTGACGATGTCGCGCTGGTCCAGCGCTCGCTGCCGCTGCTGCCCCAGCGGTTACCGGAGGCTTCCTTATAGATGTCGTAGCTCATGGTGTTACTGCCGCTGACCATCCGGCGGACATTATTGAGGGCGTTGGCACCATTATTAATGCCGATAGTGTAGGTGCTGCCTTTGGTGCAGGTGACGGCAATGGCCTGCGAGACGGTAGGGAAACTTTGTACCAGCGGTGCGCTGTTGAAGTTCACGTCCGGCGTGGTCATGGCGCTGCAGTCGTTGGTGACGGTCATGTTAAGCAGAATGCTGGTCGTTGCGGTTCCCGTCTGGGGGGACGTACACAGGTTTCCAATACCTAAGGCACAGACGTTGTAGTTGATGCTGAAGGTCAGCAGCACCTGATAAGGACCGGCGGTGACGTTTTGTCCGGCGACGGTGCGGAAATAGAGCGGAATGTTGTACTGCTTTGACCCGAGCAATCCCAGCAATGTGTTGCCGCTCCAGGTATACGCTTTGCTTATCTGTACCTCGCTGCTGCTCGCGCAACCGGATAATCCGCACAGCCGGGTGGGGATCACGTCCGTAATAGCCGCATTATCCGTGCGCTTCATGGTGGCGCGGCTGTTGCCCGAAACCGAGGCCGAGGTGAAGTTCAGCGTCACCGAGTCGCTGGTCAGGACGTTGAGCACGGCGTCACACGCCACCACCAGCGTGCCGGTGGTTTCCACCTCCCCGTTTCCGCTGAGCGCGAACGAGGTGACGCTGCCAAACGATGCATTGACCGTACTGACGGTGCACGCCGCCCAGCCGCCGCCGGAAAACAGCAGCAGCATCCACAGCAGCAGGCGCGTCATGGCCCCTCCCGGCACACCAGTGGACCGTAGGTTTGCAACTTGTGCTCCGGATTAGCTCCCACGGTCAGCGTGGCCTTGCAGCGTTTTCCATCTGGTGCGATCACCTCGAGCGGATTCACATCGCTGAGATTTTCCAGCCAGGCGATGCCGTCATACCCCACCACCGCGTTGCTGCGCGAGACGCGTCGGACCTGGCTTCCCACGGGCAACGCCTGCCCGTGCGCATCATGCAGAATAACGCTGGCCACCCGCTCCTGCTCCATTGGGAAATCGACCAGATATCCGCTGTGACGGCGAATGGCGATCCGCCGTTCGGTCTCTTTCAGCCGGGTATCCGCGGGCAGATTCAGGGTATCAATCCGGTAGCTTGCCGGGTAATACGCCGACACCCCGCTCACCAGCAGGTAACCGTTGTTATTGGTTTTACCAACAGGCTGGTTTTCATAGCTGACGGGCACATCCGGGTGGCCGTCGGTACTGATCACCACAAACGCATCGTTGATTTTGTTCGCCGCAAACAGCTCGCCGTCCATCAGCACAACGGAACCCATCGCCTCGCCCCACCAGGTCATCATGTCCCGTTCGCCATAGGCGCCGCCCTGCAGTTCAACGTTGTTGTTGCGCCAGCCCAGCGTGCCCTGTTGATAATCACTGGCTCTTGACTGGTTGGCCCAGGCCATATTCCAGCTGAACCCACCGTCAGAAGGCATGGCGTGGTTGTAGTTAATGCGCTGAGTACTGCCTGCGTCCGGGGTGTTCTCAACGGTGACGGCAGCGCTGTCGCGCTCCCCTAGCGGCACCTGTAGCGACAGCGCAACGGTCCAGTCTCCGCGCTGTTGATCCCGGCTGCCGGCGAGGTAAATACTGCTCGCGCCCCACAGGTTGCGGCTCCAGGAGAGATTAAGCAGCTCGGTTTTTTGACCGTCAAAACTCTCCACGCCGATCCAGGCCGCGCCGATGTTGCCATATTGTCCCAGATTGAAGGTGAGAGAATACTGGTCCGTATTGCGGCTGAAGCTGGCGATGGGCTTATCGTTTTCGTCATAGACCGTCGGCTGGTCATAAAGGGCGAGGTTGCCAAAGCCGCGGTCGCGACGCGTGTGCTGGGTGGCGACGCTAAACTCGCTGGTGCTGTACTGGTAACCCCAGTTGATTTGCCCGCCCTCGTCACCGCGCATGCGGCTTTGCGAGTAAGAGGTATTCACCACGCCAAACTGGCCGAGTTTTATCACCGTTCCCGCTCCGCCCAGCGCCAGCTCCTGCGCCCCTTCCGCGTGCCCCTCCAGCGTCAGCCAGTCCGTCATCCCGTAGCGATACGAGCCGCTGCCTGCTGCCGAACCGTAGTCAAAATTCTTGATACCGTAATTACGCCGCAGGCTGCCCAGGGTCACGGCACCGTCGCTCAGCCCTTGTTTAAGCAAGTCGCTGGTGACGTAGAACGGGAGCGTGGTGCTCACCTGTCGCCCCAGCGCATCCGTCGTGACCAGCACCGCATCCCCGGCGCCGTTGATATAGGGCAGATTGGTCAGGGTGAAGGGGCCAGGCTGAAGCTGGGTTGAGCCGGAGCGATAGCCGTTGATAAAGAGATCGACCGAGGTGGGTACTGCGGCTTCCCCCGCGAACTCGGGCAGCGGCCATGTCACCAGATCGGGACGCAGGGAGAAATCCCGCCCGACGCTTACCCCACCCATCCGCACGCTGGAGCTCCAGCTCAGGGCATCGCTGATCACATCCCCGACGCTCCAGCTCATCGCGTCATCTTCATTCGTGAACAGCAGGGTGGTGTCATAGCGAACATACCCTTCCTGCTGGCCGTCGTTACCGGTGAAGTTTTCCCGGGCGTAGCCGGTGGAGGAAAAGGAGCCGTTCTCGTTGAAGTAGCGGAACTCATGCCAGAGCGACGCCTGACCGCCGATATGTTCCGTGTGGTTGGTGTAGAGATCGTAATTCAGCAGCGCCCCGCGCCCGTAGTGCGGTTTGGCCTGCGCCGTTTGCGCGTTGAAAGGGGTCACGCGGGCCGTCACCCAGTCGCGGGGAACGGTCAGCAGCAGGCGCTGCGCGGCGCTGTCGTACGCCACCCGAACCCGATCAAGCGAGGAGAGATTCACCTCTCCGGCAGGAACATGCGCCGGTGGCAGCCCCGCGCGCAGCAGGTCGGCGCTGGAAATAAAGAAAGCGCCTTTACGCTGCGTCACCGGCACGACCAGACCGGTATCGTAGTGGTTGAGCACGAGGGCGAGCTGGAAGACCGCTTCATCATTTATCGCCTGTGCCTGAGGAGGCGGCGGCAAACTGTCGTCGCCGGGCTCGGCCAGGGTCGCGGAACTGACGCAAAGCAGGATCATCATCGCTGGCTTCAGTTTACGGGCGTCGACTGCCATTGTTCGTCCCTGGCATTAATCTGCGCGCTCATCCGCTCCGGCTGACGAACGCCAGCGGGTACTGGCCAGCTGCGGGTGCTGCCCGGGAGGACGTAACCCAGTAATCCCTCCGCGACCGTGCGTTTCTGCCCTCCCTGCTCCAGCGCCACCTGGCTCAGTCTGACATGAACATCACCCCGGTTTCGAACCTCCAGCGCAGGCTGTCCACCCGCCTGCGTCACCCGCCAGCTCAGATTTTGGGTCTCCGCCAGCGCGTGGTGCGCGCCCTCTTTTACAGTCGGAACCCCCTGGCCATACACAAACAGAGGGATGGAGTAGCGCATCTGCAATTTGAGGCCGATGGCGGGTTCGGCTTTGGCATCTGGCTGGGGAATTTCATCCACGATGATGCGGTAAGCCTGTTCGATACCTGCGGGCACGGAAGCCTGTTTGATAAGGCGAATGAGCTGCTTGCTGCCTGTACCAATCGTGACGATGGGCGGGCTGGCGACCACATCCTGCTGCGCGGTATAACGCTCGTGTCCATCCTCCTGTTTCCAGCGCACGATGCGGACCTGCATCGTCGTGGCGCTGTTTCCCTGGTTCTGGATCCACAGCTCCGTGGCGTTGGCGTCCGCAGCCAGCCACGGATCTATCGGCCACAGCAGGATGGTGGCCGCCGCCTGCGCCTGCCCGGTTGCCACCGTCAGGCTCAACGCGCCCGCCAGACAAACAGGCCTGAAAAATGGCTTCATCAATACTCTCCCTTTATTACCATGACAAGGTCACGGTGAGCTGATCGGTATAGGTTCCTGCCGGGCTAAACCCGGTCAGTAGCGCCACGCCGAAAAGCGGCAGCGCGATGTTGTTGCTGTTGGTATAGGTCACCGGTATCGCCTGGTTAACACCAATTTCGCTGTTGGCGGCCAGCGAGCTGCTGCTGTAGAGCCGGTATGGCACCAGTTCTGTTCCACCGGACCGCTTCATCCGACGAACGGATGAATAATTTTGACCGCCGTTAATGCTCATGCTCAGCGCCACGCCCGGCGTACAGGCGATGGACAACGCCCCGTTTGGCACAAAGCTGGTGCTGACCGGCGCGCTCTCGACGCCGTTATGACTGCCAAAGTCCAGCATGCCGAAAAGCCCGCCGCTACCGGTAGCCACCGCACATCCGGGTACAATCGTGGCACTGACCTTAAAGGACTGAGACGTCACCGCATCCGCCGTCGGCATCATGAGCAATACAACCATCAGCGTGAAAAAAGGGTGCACGCTTCCCTCTGCGCGTTTGCGCAGACTTCTCAACGTTGCCTTCATGGCGGTAGAGGACTAGTAGGTGACGCTGACGTTAATCGTGTCGGTGTAGGTCCCCGGTACGACCGTCACGCTGTTGCCGCCGCCGGTAATACGCCCGTAGAGGGTGTAACTGTCTACCCCTCCGGCCGTAGAGGCGATCGGCAACGCGGCGTTATTGGCAATCACGGTATTAAACCCGCTGTCGCTGTACAGGCTGTAAGCCACGCCCTGTGCCGTATTGGCGGTGTTAACCAGATAGCGCGCAGGGGTGCCTGGCGTGCCGACAACGGTGCCGGGGGCCGTGGAGTTGGTGTTGCCGACGATCGCCACCGTATAGCTGGCGGTCGTGCACTGAATGGTGAAGGTGTTTCCGCCGCTGGCACCGGAGAGCTGCGTGGTCAGGGTAGAAAACGTGGCAGGATGGGTCCCGAAATCGAGCGTACCGAAGTTAATGCCACTTTGCGCGGGCGATCCGTTTATCAGACACCCGTTTGTCAGCGTCAGCGTCGCGCCGATGGTGCCGCTGCTGGTCACGGCCAAAGCCTGAGGGGCCATTGTCGCAGCCAGTAACGAGCCTGCGCAGATCAAAAGGCGTTTTCTTTTCATTTACCACTCTCCAGAAGACGTCGCCGTTCCCTTGCCACATTTTATTTTTGCTGTTCAAGATGTTAGCCCCGCTTAAGGTTCCTCTGAGGGGGTTATTGAGAATTTAGTTTACGGATATCGCTTCGACCACCTTCCCCATTACACATAAGCCATATGTCTTATTGACTCCCTATCTTTATAAATAACAGAGAGTTAAATGTTTTCAGGCGGCGATTTTGTTTTATCAGGAGAGAATATATCCATTAAAGTGTGATCTTAATCACAATATATCGTCAGTGCATTCACAACAAATTTAATAAAACTTAAAAAGGAGTTGTATCCCCCTACGCTTTGCGTCAATTTATGGGCCGAATAATTTCCCGTTTCGTAATAAAAAATTTATATGTATCGACGCGGGCTACATCTGAAGCGCATAGAGGGTCTTTTTTCGTGGCAAGTGCAAACAAACTCACACTCTTCATCGTGATATTCATGCTGGCGGGTATTCTTTCAGGGGCAGCAATTCATGAATATGCATCTGCGGATGCCATCAAAGCCTGGTCGGATAATATTACCCTTCTGACCGATATTTTCCTCCGTCTGATCAAAATGGTGATTGCGCCCCTGGTCTTCAGCACGCTGACCGTTGGCATTATGAAGCTGGGCGAAACCTCCACCATTGGCCGCGTAGGCGGCAAAGCGATGGTGTGGTTTATCAGCTCATCCGTGCTCTCTATTCTGGTGGGGCTGTTTATCGTCACCCTCGAGCATCCCGGCAGCGGTCTGAACCTGACGGTGCCGACAGAAGCTGTGGATACCGGCCTGGCCGTCAGCGGCATGACGCTGAAAGCCTTCCTGTCGCACACCATTCCGACCAGTATCGCAGGGGCGATGTCGAACAATGAGATCCTGCAGATTGTGGTGTTCTCAATGTTCTTCGGCATTGCTGGCGCATCGCTGGGGCAGAAATTCAACGCACCGCTGGTGGCCGCGCTGGATGTGGTTTCCCATATCATGCTGAAGGTCACGGGTTACGTGATGTACGTTGCGCCGCTGGCCATTTTCGCGGCGATCTCCTCCGTCATCGCCACGCAGGGTCTGGGCATTCTGCTGAACTACGCCTCCTTTATCGGCGGCTACTATGTGGCGATCCTGCTGACCTGCATGGTGCTGCTGGCCGTGGGTTACATGGTGCTGAAAAAAGAGGTGTTTCGCCTGGTCAGCATGCTGAAAGATCCGGTCCTGGTGGCCTTTACCACCAGCAGCTCTGAAGCCGCCTACCCTAAAACGCTGGAACAGCTGGAGCGTTTTGGCTGCTCGCGCAGTATTGCCTCTTTCGTCCTGCCGATTGGTTACTCCTTTAACCTGGTGGGCTCGATGGTTTACTGCTCTTTCGCCTCGATGTTTATCGCCCAGGCATACAACATTCACCTGAGCTTCTCGGAAGTGACGGTTCTGATGCTGACCCTGATGCTGGCGTCAAAAGGCATTGCGGGCGTACCGCGCTCGTCGCTGGTGGTGCTGGCAGCAACCATTCCGAGCTTTAATATTCCGGTGGCCGGTATTCTGCTGCTGATGGGCATCGACCACTTCCTGGATATGGGCCGTTCGGCGATTAACGTGCTGGGGAATGGTATTGCGACGGCGATGCTGTCGCAGAATGAAGGTGCGCGGGAAGCTGAAGCTGAGCTGGTAAAGCAGGAAGCGTAACGGTATGAAAAAGCCGGGTGGCGGCTTCGCCTTACCCGGCCTACAAATAGCTCGAACACGTAGGCCGGGTAAGCGTCAGCGCCACCCGGCTTTGTTTTATGCTACATGACTCGCGGCGATATCCAGCAGCGCCATCTCGTCACTGTTCAGCAGCTTCTCAATGTTCACCAGAATCAGCATACGCTCGCCGAGCGCGCCCAGGCCAGTGAGGTATTCGGTCGACAGCGTGACCGCAAATTCCGGCGCAGGACGGATTTGGTCAGAGGTCAGGGAGAGCACGTCAGAGACGCCATCCACCACGATACCCACCACGCGCTGCCCAAGGTTGAGGACGATCACCACGGTGTTGTCGTTATACTCCACGTCGCCCTGGCTGAACTTCACGCGCAGATCGACGATAGGCACGATCACGCCGCGCAGGTTGGTCACGCCTTTGATAAACGCAGGCGTGTTAGCGATGCGGGTAACCTGATCGTAACCACGAATTTCCTGCACTTTCAGGATATCGATGCCGTACTCCTCATCGCCTAAAGTGAATACCAGGAATTCCTGCCCTGATGGCTCGCCCGCCAGCTTCGTTACATTACTCATACCGGTCATGTTTTTACCTTCTACTTAATCAGGCGGCTGTGTACGCCACACGTTGTTCACGATTTAATCCCTGAAGCGCCGACACATCGACGATCAGCGCCACGCTGCCATCGCCCAGAATGGTCGCAGCAGAAATCCCCGGCACTTTGCGGTAGTTGCTTTCGAGGTTCTTCACCACCACCTGGTGCTGACCAATCAGCTGATCGACCAGCAGCGCGTAGCGGCGACCGGCACTTTGCAGGATCACCACGATGCCCTGCGTGGCTTCGGTTTTCGCGCCGTCCACTTCGAACACTTTCCACAGTTCAACCAGCGGGAGATACTCGCCGCGCACTTCCAGCACGCGCTCGCCGCCCGCCAGCGGATGCAGATCTTCCTCACGTGGCTGCAGGGATTCCATCACCGCGTTCAGCGGCAGAATGAAGACTTCGTCCGCCACTTTGACTGACATGCCGTCAAGGATCGCCAGCGTCAGCGGCAGCAGGATGCGAATGGTTGTACCAGAGCCCTGTTTAGACTGGATCTCAACGTGGCCGCCCATCTCCTGGATGTTACGTTTCACCACGTCCATGCCCACGCCGCGCCCGGACACGTCAGTCACCTGCTCGGCGGTTGAGAAGCCCGGCGCGAAGATCAGCATGCCCACTTCTTCGTCGGTCATGTTTTCGTTAACCGCCATGCCCTGCGAAATCGCCTTCGCGAGAATACGCTCGCGGTTCAGGCCCGCGCCGTCATCGGTCACTTCGATGCAGATGTTCCCGCCCTGATGTTCCGCGGAAAGAATCAGGTTTCCGACAGGGGATTTCCCCGCCGCCACGCGGTTTTCCGGCAACTCAATGCCGTGGTCCAGGCTGTTACGCACCAGGTGCGTTAACGGGTCAATGATGCGTTCAATCAGGCTTTTATCCAGCTCGGTGGAGCTGCCCATCAGCGTCAGTTCAATCTGCTTATTGAGCTTGCTGGCCAGGTCGCGCACCAGGCGCGGGAAGCGGCTGAAAACATATTCCATCGGCATCATACGGATGGACATCACCGATTCCTGCAGATCGCGGGCGTTACGTTGTAACTGACCCATGCTGGTGATGAGATCGCCGTGGGTTACCGGGTCCAGTTCGTTAGAACGTTGTGCCAGCATCGACTGGGTGATCACCAGCTCACCGACGAGGTTAATCAGCTGATCAACCTTCTCAACCGCCACGCGGATGCTGGTGGATTCGCTGGAGCGCGCGGCCGGTTTTTCACCGCGGGCAGGTGCAGCCGTATCTTTCGGCACGGCTTTTAATGCAGGCGTGGCCGGTACGACGGCAGGCGCAGCCGCTTGTGCGACCTCTTCCACTGCGACAGGGGCATCGACTGCCGCGGTTTCAGTTTCAAAGGCAATTTGGTCGGCTTCGATAACAAAGCACAGCACCGCCACAATATCGTCCTGACTGATACCGTCATCCAGCGTCGCGGCAAGGCTGTCTTTGCCTTTCACCACATTGCTCAATGTCGCCAGGTTGCCCAGTTCTTCTTCGAGAAGGTTGACTTCGCTCTCTTTAAGACGGGATAACACTACGCGCAGTTTCGCCGGTCGGTCGGTAACGGGCGCCGTGTCCTGTGCGGCCATGGCATCAACAACGCTCAGCTTCGCCGCCGGTACGGCAGCGACCACGTCACCTTTTGCTTCCAGCGCCAGCTGGCGCAGCGCGTTGCAGATATATTCAAAGCTGGCGGCATCAGGCTCTGCCGAACTTTTATAGGCGTCGAGCTGTTCCTGCATAATATCTTTGGTTTCCAAAAACAGGTTGATAATGTCGGTATTGAGCTGCATCTCACCGCGTCGTGCTTCATCCAGCAGGTTTTCCATTAAATGGGTCGTTTCCTGCAAAATGGTAAATCCAAAGGTCCCTGCACCACCTTTAATAGAATGCGCTGCACGGAAAATGGCATTGAGCTGCTCTGAATCCGGTGCTTCAGGCACCAAGTCCAGCAGGTGTTGCTCCATATCGGCCAACAGTTCATCGGCTTCATCAAAAAATGTCTGGTAAAAATCGCTAATATCCATGCTCACGCTATCACCTCGGATTGGCTGGTGGCGAT
>OEPS010000577.1_pt1 | contig 12752 bp, 13 predicted proteins | sample 1539411 | NCBI WGS metagenome assembly OEPS01 (sample SAMN02671747, study PRJEB22543) | soil metagenome | biome: bacteria | place: China:Hunan Province, Lengshuijiang City | collected 2012-10-15 | depth 0.08m m | reverse complement strand
TGGGCGAATTCTGGTGTTGCCTGGCGCGCATTGGCCGGCACATCGACCGGCTCGGCCAGGACGTGCAACGCCTCGATGCTGCCGGGTGAGTGGCCGATGAGGATCTGCTCCTTGCCGACTTGTATCAGCAACAACCGATCCCTCGGACCCAAGGTGCGACTACCGAGAATTTCGATGAGCTGACCACTGCCTGGCGCGGCGTTCTGTACCCGGCGCAATAGCCAGGCGAGCAGAAAGATCAGCCCCAGCACCAGCAGCAGCCCCAGCACCAGCTGGGTCAACTGGCCAACGGCATTGCCACCACTGCTCGGCGCTACCACCGCGGCGGCCGGCTGCACCGCAGCCAGGGCAACATCCATGTACAGAGCGCCAGCCAATGCCAGGCTGCGATGCAGGAGCCTGCTCACTCAGCGCAGCTTCTTGATGCGTTCGCTTGGACTGATCACGTCGGTCAGGCGAATGCCGAACTTTTCGTTGACCACTACCACTTCCCCGTGGGCGATCAATGTGCCGTTGACCAGCACATCCAGCGGCTCACCCGCCAGACGATCAAGCTCGATGACCGACCCCTGGTTGAGCTGCAGCAAGTTGCGAATGTTGATCTCGGTGCTGCCCACTTCCATGGAGATGCTCACTGGAATATCCAGAATCACGTCCAGGTTCGGACCATCGAGGGTCACCTGCTCGTTGCTGCGTGGCGAGCTGCCGAACTCTTCCATGGGCAAGCGATTGGTGGACGAACCGCCACCGCCGACATCCGCCGCCAACAACGCGTCAATATCGGCCTGACCGGCGTCGCCGGTTTCTTCCAGGGCAGCCGCCCACTCATCAGCCAGCGCCTGCTCCTCTGGAGAAGTGATGTCGTTTTCGTTAGCCATTTTGTCCTCGACGGGCAATCAATTCGGAGTTGGAACAACCGGCGCCGCTTAGCGGCGCTCGATCGGATCGATAATCTGCAGGGCCAGGTTGCCTTTGTGCGAACCCAGCTTGGCCTTGAACGACGGCACGCCGTTGGCCCGCAGGATCAGCTCTTCAGGCAGCTCGACCGGAATCACATCACCGGGCTGCATGTGCAGAATGTCGCGCAGTTTCAACTGACGACGGGCAACCGTGGCACTCAATGGCACGCTGACATCCAGCACGTCTTCGCGCAGGGCCTTGATCCAGCGCTCGTCCTGGTCGTCCAGGTCAGACTGGAAACCGGCGTCGAGCATTTCACGCACCGGCTCGATCATCGAGTACGGCATGGTCACGTGCAGGTCGCCGCCACCGCCATCGAGCTCGATGTGGAACGTCGACACCACCACCGCCTCGCTGGGCCCGACAATGTTGGCCATGGCCGGGTTGACCTCCGAGTTGATGTACTCGAAGTTGACCGGCATGATTGCCTGCCAGGCCTCCTTGAGATCGACGAAGGCCTGGTCCAGCACCATGCGCACTACACGCAGCTCGGTCGGGGTGAACTCACGCCCTTCAATTTTGGCGTGACGTCCGTCACCACCAAAGAAGTTGTCCACCAGCTTGAACACCAGCTTGGCGTCGAGAATGAACAACGACGTACCGCGCAACGGCTTGATCTTCACCAGATTCAGACTGGTCGGCACGTACAGCGAATGCACGTACTCACCGAACTTCATCACCTGTACACCGCCAACCGCAACGTCGGCGGAGCGACGCAACAGGTTGAACATGCTGATACGGGTGTAACGGGCGAACCGCTCGTTGATCATCTCCAGGGTCGGCATACGTCCGCGGACAATGCGATCCTGGCTGGTCAGGTCATAGCTTTTGACGCTACCCGGTTCGGCGTTGTTCTCGGTTTGTACCAGCCCATCGTCGACGCCGTGCAACAAGGCATCGATTTCATCCTGGGACAGCAGGTCCTGCACGGCCATCGGTGGCTCCTACTGCAATACGAAATTGGTGAACAGCAACTGGTCAACGACCGGTTTGCCGACTTCCTTCTGGGCGACTTCCTGAACACTGGCCGTCGCTTTCTGCCGCAGCATCTCCTGGCCTACCGGGCTTGCCAGGGTGTCGAAACCCTGCCCGGAAAACAGCATCACCAGGTTGTTGCGAATGACCGGCATGTGCACCTTCAAGGCGTCCAGCGCAGCCTGGTCACGCCCCTGCAGGGTGATGCTCACCTGCATATAGCGCTGCCGACCGTTCTGGTTGAAATTGACCACGAAGGCCGGTGCCAGGGGTTCGTAGATAGCCGCAGGTTTGACGTTGCCAGCCAGCGCCGGGTCTGCCGCAGGCTTGTCCGCGGACTTGTTCAGGACGAACCAGGTGGCACCAACCGACAGACCGATCGCCAGCAACAACGCCAGCACCAGCAGCAGGATCAACTTGAGTTTGCCTTTCGCGGCGGGGTCTTTCTCTACGTCGCTCTTCGCCATGCCAATATTCCGTCATTCATCGGAGAATTCAGTCACATGGCGTGGGGAGAGCAAGTGTTATGCCAGATCCGAAACTGTAGGAGCGGATTCATTCGCGAAGGGGCCCATCGCAACCCCGCGCACAGGGACTGCTCTGCAGTCCATCGCGGATAAATCCGCTCCTACAGGCACCCAATCAGGCGTAGAAGTCGACCGCACTGGAGCCGATTACGCTCTGCTGCTCGACAGGCGTGGCGCTTGCTGCAACCTCGCCCTCCTCACCCGCCGCATTGCGCCGCGCCGCCACACCACTCAAACGCGGAGAGTCAGGGCTGCCCTGCTGTTGCTGCTGGCCACGCGACTGGTCAGCGACATTCACATCCGGCTGCCCGAGCCCTTGCTGGGCGAACATTTCCTTGAGGCGATGAACCTGGTTCTCCAGCGCCTCGCGCACACCGACATGACCACTGGTAAAGGTAATCTGAGCCTGTTGTTCAGGCGCCAGGTTGACGCGAATATCCAGACGGCCCAACTCTGCCGGCTCCAGCTGAATATCGGCAGACTTGAGACTTTGGCTGGACAGGTACATTACCCGGTTCACCAGGCCTTCAGTCCAGCCACCCTGGTTCATGGCCAGCGGTTGATGCAAAGGCGCCGCAGCCACTGGCACGGCATTCGCGGTTTTCGCCGTGGCGGCCTGGGTCAAGGCGCTCAGGCGTTCGGCAAAGTTATCCACACGGGTGTCGGTGGAGGCACTCTTGAGGTCCTTGAGACCATCGTCGAGCAAACCGGAAAACGCCTTGTCACCCGCCTCACCCTGTTCGGCATCCGCCCCGGGCTTGTCGAGCAATGCCGCCAGGGTATTGACGGCAGGCTGCCCTGGCACCGCTTCAGGCTGCGCCGTCGGCTGTTTGCTCGCCGCATGCGCCGACGTCGTGCCCTGAGCTTGCGCGCTCTGCTCCAGCGCCATGCGCAAGGCCGGCAGATCAGCCAAAGGATCGGCCTCGGGATCGAACTCAGGTTCTGCCGCGAGTGGAGCCTGAGCCTGTAGCTGCGCAGCCTGCACAACGGGTGCAACCGCTTCTGCCTGGGCCTGGATCAACTGGGCACCTGGCTGCGCGTCGGTCACCTGACCCGCCACCAGATTCGGATCGAGCAGGGTCGGATCTGCCGTTTCGCTGACAGCAGGAAGCGTGTCGCCCTGGTCGTCAGGCAAGGTATTGCCGCTATCGGCAGTTTTCTTCTGCCCAGCGGCAGAGGCCTTGCCGTCGGCAACGTCTTTGGCAGCCGGAGCACTCTTGTCTCGATTGAGCACATCAGCGGCTTTCGATGACTTGTCTCGGGCCTCCTGCGCATACACGCTGGAGAAGCCTGAAGCCTTGTCGTTTGCCGTCTGCACCGGCTTGTCCGGCTGATTGGCAGCAGCGCGCGAGGCCTTTGCCGCAGCACCAACGTGCAGCAATGGATTGGAAGCGACGGGCATGTAGGAATCTCCGCGACAGAGGGTCTGGAATATTGATTAGTGAAAAACCAGCAAAAGTCGCGCCAACTCCGACGGCGCGCCCTTAGCCAATAGAAACGCGCTGGCGCTCTTCGGTATACAACAAGCGAACCGCTTCATATTCGTGATCGATCTGATTGATCAGGTCTTCGATATCGTTCAGCGGTGGTTGCTTGACCCGCTCTTCCAGCTGCCTGCACAGTTCGGCCAGCGCTTTGGCGCCCATGTTGCTGCTGCTGCCCTTGAAGCTGTGCGCGGCATAGCCCAGCTCTTCGGGACTGGTCGCCTTATGCAGCTGACTGAGGCGGATTTCGGAGTCTTTGAGAAAGGTATCGAGCAGTGTCAGGTAGTCATCTTCCATGACCTCCTGAAGACCGCTCAAAACCTCATGATCTATATGGGTATGGGACACTTGCTCACTCCTTGATCAAGTTGGATTATGCCAGAGCCTCCCAAGCGAACTCCACGCATACGCGGCGCCCCTCGTCAGCCCACTCGGCACGCCGGCTCAGCCGGCGAATAAGGTTCAGCCCGCGGCCGTACAAACCTTGCTCAGCCAGCGGGCGCGCGAGCACTTTACTTACATTGAAGCCCTTGCCGCTATCTTCAACCTCGATGATCAGACGCCCACCCAGGGCCTGGGGTTCAATGCGCAGCCCTACTCGAATATAGCCATCGCACAACGCCAGCAGGCGCTCATTGCGCTGACGGTAGTATTCACCAAACCCCTGGGCATCGCACTTGAGCCCGGAATCCAGCCCCAACACCCCATGCTCAAGGGCATTGGAGTACAACTCGCTCAACACGCTGTGCAGTGCCCCGCTCTGAGCCCGCAAGCCATGAATCTCCTGCAACAACTGCAACAGAAACGGCAAGGGGCTGAACCGCTTGAGGGTCTCGGCGCGGAACTCGAACTGCAGCGACCAATCCAGCGGCGCGGATTGCCCACTGTCAGAATAGATCACCGGCGGCGGTGACAATGCATCCGGGTCTACGACCCCGATCTCCAGCAGACTGACATCGTCACGGGAGCGCCCGCGAAACGCCTCCAGCGCCTGCAGCATCTCCTCGAACAAATGGTCCGGCTGGTGATTACCGCGAAGCACCTGGAGCAACCGCTCAACGCCAAACAACTGGTCGCTTTCGTCACTGGTATCGACCACCCCGTCAGACAAGAGCAACAGGCGCTCGCCCAGGGCCAGGGGCAAGACCTGCGTCGAGTCATCGAAACGCTCAGGTGCCAGCACGCCCAGCGGCAAGTGCCGGGACACCAACGGCAATGGCTCACCGCCCTGTGCCGGCAGCAAGTAGCCATCCGGCATACCGCCGTTCCAGACCTCGACCATGCGCCGCTGGAAACTCAGATTGAGTAGCACGGCGCAGCAGAACATATCCACAGGCAGGATGCGCTTGAGCTTGGCGTTCATCTCCCGCAGGGTTTCTGCCAGGCCGTAGCCCTTGGCGGTCATCCCGTAGAAGACCTCCGCCAGCGGCATGGCGCCGACCGCCGCCGGCAAACCATGTCCGGTAAAGTCGCCCAGCAGCACATGCATATCACCAGACGGGGTAAAGGCGGCCAGCAGCAGATCACCATTGAACAGCGCATAGGGCGATTGCAGGTAACGGATATTCGGCGCACTCAGGCAACCGGCATGCGCGACTTTGTCGAACACCGCCTTGGCTACCCGTTGCTCATTGAGCAGGTGGTGGTGATGACGGGTGATCTGATCCCGCTGCTCCAGAACCGTAGCCTGCAAGCGTCGCAAGCGATCCATGGCCTTGATTTTTGCCGCGAGAATCACCGGACTGTAGGGCTTCGCCAGAAAGTCGTCGCCGCCCGCCTCCAGGCAGCGCACCAGCGCTTCCTCTTCACTCAAAGAGGTCAGGAAGATGATCGGCACCAACGCCTCACCCGCCAGCGCCTTGATCTGCCGCGCCGCCTCGAAGCCATCCATTACCGGCATCAGCGCATCGAGCAGGACCAGTTGCGGACGTTGCTCGGCAAACAAAGCCACTGCCTGTTCACCGTTTTCAGCGGTGATCACGGCGTGGCCCTGCTTGCTGACAATCCGCGCCAGCAACAGACGATCCGCCGCGCCATCTTCGGCGATGAGCACGGTCAAACGTGATTCAGGCATGGCCCGGATCAACTGATGTCGAACAGCTTGTCGAAATTGGAGATGGCGAGAATCTTGCGCACATCCGAGCTGGTGTTGACCACCCGGATCTCCGAATCATCACCGCCGACATGATCGCGCAGCATCAGCAGCATCCCGAGCGCCGAGCTGTCGAGGTAGGTAGCGTCCTTGAGATCAACCACGACCGATTCCGGCCGATTGTGCTCATAGGCATTACGAAATTCCTGATGCTTGCCAAAGTCAAAGCGGCCCTTGACCTGGATCGTCAGCTTTTTCCCATCCTGGGACATCTCAGCATTGACTGCCATAGTGGCGATTCCTTCCGTTACGACGATTACAGACAACAAGAAGGTTTAGCAGCCCCACGCCCCGGGGGCAACCCTTCGCGGTCAAAGCCTGCTTCAATAACGATCGTGACGCGGCAGGCGCTGAGACAGTTCGTCGAGTAGTTTTTGCTCGCGCTTGTCTTCAATCACCCGGGCTTCGTCGACATAGCGCTGGACCAGTTTGCGCAGGCCTTCGACGCGGGCGTAGGCCTGTTGCCAGGTGCCGCGGGCATTGTTCAGGTTGTTCTGGTGCCAGGCCAGGCTCTGACGCTGCTGCGTCATGGCACTCTCGAGCTGCCCGAGAAAGCGCTGGTAATTGACCAGCCAACTGCCGGATACACCCTGGCCGCCACGGTCGATCCACTGCAGTTGGTAGTCTTCGCGAAAGCGGTCAAGCTCGGCGAGTTTGACCTGCGCCAGGTTCACCTGCTGCTGGAACTGCCCCAACCGCTGAGCAGCCTGGCGCTCAGCATTTTCGGCCATTTCCACCACGGGCGTCAGACGCGCCGCACGACTGGGTTGAGCCATGTGCTATCAGCCGCCTGCGTCGGGTTTAGGCTGGGCGAACACGCTGCCCAGGTGCTCACGACTCTGCTGCATCCCAACATTGTCGTTCAGGCCCTGGCGCAGGAAGTGCACCAGCTTGGGTTGCAGGGCGATAGCCAGATCCGTCTCGGCATCACCACCAGCCACATAGGCACCCACGCTGATCAGGTCGCGACTCTGGGACAGCCGTGACCACAACTGTTTGAACTGCTGCGCCTCGCGCATCTGCTCAGGGCTGACCACCTGTGGCATGACCCGGCTGATCGACGCTTCAATATCGATGGCCGGGTAGTGACCTTCTTCAGCCAGGCGCCGGGACAGCACGATATGCCCGTCGAGCACGCCCCGCGCCGAGTCGGCAATCGGGTCCTGCTGGTCGTCGCCTTCGGACAGCACCGTGTAGAACGCGGTAATCGAACCACCGCCCGCCTCGCCGTTACCGGCACGCTCCACCAGCTTGGGCAGTTTGGCAAACACCGAGGGCGGGTAACCCTTGGTCGCCGGCGGCTCGCCGATGGCCAGGGCAATCTCCCGCTGGGCCTGGGCGAAACGCGTCAGCGAATCCATCAGCAACAGGACATTCTTGCCCTTGTCGCGAAAATATTCGGCAATACGGGTGCAATACATGGCTGCGCGCAGGCGCATCAGCGGTGCATCGTCAGCCGGCGATGCAACGACCACCGAACGCTTGATGCCCTCGGCACCAAGAATGTGTTCGATGAACTCCTTGACCTCACGCCCCCGCTCGCCGATCAAGCCGACCACGATGATGTCGGCCTCGGTGAAGCGGGTCATCATCCCCAACAGCACACTCTTGCCGACGCCGGTACCGGCAAACAGACCCAGACGCTGGCCGCGACCGACGGTCAACAGACCGTTGATACTGCGGATGCCGACGTCCAGCGGCTCACTGATCGGGTCACGATTGAGCGGGTTGATGGTCGGGCCGTCCATCGGCACCCAGTCTTCGGCCTTCATCCCGCCCTTGCCATCCAGCGCCCGCCCGGCGCCGTCAAGCACGCGACCGAGCATGCTCATGCCCATGGGCAGGCGGCCGTTATCGGCCAGCGGCACGACCCGCGCACCCGGCGCGATGCCGGCGACGCTGCCGACCGGCATGAGGAAGACTTTGCTGCCAGCAAAACCCATGACCTCCGCCTCAACCCGCACCGGGTGATAGCTGTCGTCATTGATCACCACGCAGCGGCTGCCGATCGCGGCACGCAGACCTTCAGCTTCGAGGGTCAAGCCGACCATGCGCAGCAGGCGACCTTCGACGACGGGCTGGGCAGGCAGTTTCACGGTGCCGGCATAGGTGCCCAGGCGCTTGGCGAAACTGGTGCGTTCAAGGCGCATCGGTGTCGCCCAGATCGACCGCCAGATCAGCTGCCGCCGGATGCAGGGCCTGATCGTGCAGTTGATCGAACAGTTGCGCCAGGGCCTTCTCGATGCGCGTTTCCATACTCGCGTCGATGCGGCTGTGATCGGTCTCGATGCGACAGCCACCAGGCAGCAGCGCCTCATCCTCAAGCAGCTTCCAGCGCTCTTCGTGACGCTCGCGCAAGCTCTTGGCCTGCTCGAAGTCTTGCGGATTGATATGAATACGGATGTTGTCAGCCCCCATCGGCAGGAGCTTCAGGGCCTCACGCAGGACCTGACCGATCTGGCTGGAGTCCGTGCGCAGCTCGCGGCCAATGACTTCACGGGCCATATGCGCAACCAGGCTCACCAGGGCTTTCTCGATCTGGCTGTCCTGCTCGGCAATCGGCTCCAAGAGGTTGCCCATCAGTTGCTCCAGGCTGGCCAACTTGGCAGCCAGGGCGGTTTCGGCTTCTTGACGGACCTTGAGCTGGGTGCTGTGGAAGCCTTCGCGCTCACCGGTGGCGAACCCTTCGTTGTAGGCTTCCTGGCGAATGCTCTCAAGCTCTTCGAGAGTCAGTGGCTGGACTTCTTCCAGCGGTACTTCCTCGACTTCATCCTGAACCACTTCGGGTTCGGGTTCGGGCTCCGGTTCCGGCTCCGGATCGAAACTGGGCAGCGCCCAGCGATTGAAGGCCTCGACTTCATCGGCGCGAATCAGTTCACTCAGGTGCTCGTTGGTTGACATGATTTCACGCACTCAAATAATCGCGGGACAAGCTTTAGATCATCTCTTCGCCGCCCTTGCCACCGAGCACGATCTCTCCGGCTTCGGCCATACGGCGGGCGATGGTGAGGATTTCCTTCTGTGCCGTCTCGACATCGCTGACCCGCACCGGCCCTTTGGCCTCCAGGTCGTCGCGCAGCAGTTCCGAGGCACGCTTGGACATATTTTTGAAAATCTTGTCCTTGACCTTCTCGTCGGCGCCCTTGAGCGAGACCACCAGAACGTCGGAGGAGACTTCGCGCAACAGCGCCTGGATACCACGGTCGTCGACATCGGCAAGGTTGTTGAAGACGAACATCAGGTCTTCGATCTGCTCGGAAAGATCGCCATCGATGTCGCGGATCGCGTCCATCAGCTGACCTTCCACAGAGCTGTCGAGGAAGTTCATGATGTCGGCAGCCCGCTTGATACCACCCAGGGTGGTACGCGCAGCATTGGAGTTGCCGGAGAACTGCTTCTCGAGGATCTGGTTGAGCTCCTTGAGCGCCGCCGGCTGCACCGTGTTGAGCGACGAGACGCGCAGGATGATGTCCAGACGCACCTTGTGGTCGAAGTTACCCAGCACTTCACCGGCCTGGTCAGGGTCCAGGTAGGCGACAACGATGGCCTGGATCTGCGGGTGCTCGTAGCGGATAACGTCTGCCACGGCACGTGGCTCCATCCACTTGAGGCTGTCCAGGCCACTGGTGTTGCCACCGAGCAGGATGCGGTCGATCAGGCCGTTGGCCTTGTCTTCACCCAGGGCCTGGGTGAGCATCTTGCGAATGTAGCCGTCGGAGCCGACACCCAGGCTGGTCTGGTCGCCGACAATCTCGACGAACTCACTCATCACCTGCTCGACCTGCTCGCGATGGACGTTGCCCATCTGCGCCATGGCCACGCCGACCCGCTGCACTTCCTTGGGCCCCATATGGCGCAATACTTGCGCGGCGTCGGTTTCACCCAGGGACAAAAGCAGGATTGCCGCCTTGTCGACCCGGGTCAGTTTCGCGGTAAGGGCTCGGTTATCACTCATCGGCGTTGATCCACTCTTTCACGACCTGGGCCACACGACCCGGGTCTTCGGCCACCAGGCTCTTGATTGCATTGAGCTGTGCGTCGTAACCCTCGCTCGGGCTCGGCAGCAGAATGCTTTGCGGACCACCCAGGCTCACGCGGTCGTTGGCCAGTTCGCCATCCAGACCGAGCATACCGCCCAGTTCCATGTCGCCATCGGCACCGGCGTTTTGCTTACCATGGCCGGTGATGTTGTTAAGTACCGGGCGCAGCACACCGAACACCAGCACCAGGATGAACAGTACGCCCATGACCTGCTTGATGATGTCCCAGAACCAGGGCTGCGAGTAGAACGGAATCTCGGCGATCACCTCACCGCGGTCGGCGGCGAACGGTACGTTGATCACGCTGACGCTGTCGCCACGACTGGCATCGAAGCCCACCGCGTCCTGCACCAGGCGGGTAAAGCGCGCCAGGTCTTCGGCACCCCAAGGCGCACGCGTACTGTCGCCAGTGGCCGGATCAATCTTGACCTGGTCATCGACCACCACGGCCACCGACAGACGATTCAGGCGGCCCTGCTGCTGGCGGGTATGGCTGATGGAACGATCCAGCTCGAAGTTCTTCGTCGACTGCAGGCGCTTGTCGGCAGGATACGGCGCGAGCATCGGCTGGCCGGTGGCCGGGTCCATGATTTGCTGGCCGTTGGCATCAAGCAGTGGCTGGCCGGGCTGGATGGCCGAGGCAGCAGTCTGTGCACCGCCGGTGGTCTGCGGGGCAGAAGCCGGGCCTGGTGGCTGGTTGCTCAGGGCACCCGGGACACCTTGCGGGCTCATGCTGCTGGAGCGCTGCTCATTGACCGACTGTTCGCTGCGCAGCGCCGGTTGATCAGGGTTGAACTGCTCAGAGGTCGATTCGACGGCACTGAAATCCACATCTGCCGACACTTCCGCCTTGTAGCGGTCGTTGCCCAGCACCGGCTGCAGGATGTTGTGCACACGCTGGGTGAGCATGCCTTCCATGCGCCGGCTGTAATCGAACTGTTTGCCGGCCATGGTCAGTTCGGAGTTACCGAGCTGCTCGGAAAGCAAGTTGCCCTTCTGGTCCACCACGGTGACCTGGGACTTGTCCAGTTCCGGCACACTGGTCGCTACCAGATTGACAATCGCCATCACCTGGCCGGCTTCCAGGGCACGCCCCGGATACAGCTCAACCAGCACCGAGGCACTCGGGCGACGTTCGTCACGCACAAACACCGAGCTTTTCGGAATCGCCAGGTGCACCCGTGCGGCCTTGACGTTGTTGAGGCTGGAGACGGTGCGCGCCAGTTCACCTTCGAGGCCGCGACGATAACGGGTGGCCTCCATGAACTGACTGGTGCCCAGGCCTTGCTCTTTGTCGAGGATTTCGAAGCCGACGTTGCCATCGCCCGGCGCCACACCCGCAGCAGCCAGCTTCAGGCGGGCACGCGACAGGTCGTCGGACTTGACCAACAGCGCGCCGGAGTTGGGCTCGACGTTGTAGGGGATATCGGCAGCGGCCAGGGTATCCATGACCTGCTTGGTGTCCATGCCGGCCAGGCTGCCGTACAGCGGCCGGTAGTCCGGTTGCTGCGACCAGAGCACCACGGCAAAGCCGATCGCCACGCTCGCGGCCAGGCCCACCAGCAGGCCGACCTGACGCAGCATGGGCATCTGCGAGATGTTTTCCAGAAACGACATGCCGAACAACGGCGGCTTGGGCGCTGGCGCGCCGCTTTTTGCGGGCACGTTATCGACGACTGCTTCGGCCATGACTCAATCTCGCCCTTATACCGGCATCTGCATGATGTCTTGATAGGCCTGGACCACTTTATTACGCACCTGGGTCAAGGCTTGAAACGATACCGAGGCTTTCTGCGAGGCAATCATCACGTCCGTCAGGTCGACGCCGCTCTTGCCGATCTCGAAAGCGTTGGCCAGTTGCGTGGAAGCCTGCTGGGTGTCACTGACCTTATTGATGGCCTGCCCCAGCATGTCAGCAAAACTGCTCGAACCGAGCTCAGGCGCGGCTGCCGCTTTCGGCATCGACATAGCGTCCATTTGCATGGCCCGCATGTCCAACATCAATCGATTAAATTCAACACCTTGGCTCATGGACTTCTCTCTCCGACGACCCGCATTTTTTTGACACTCACGCAGCGGATAGGCAGGACATAGCAACAAGAGTGCCAGCTCTGCCTACAGGCCGTTCAAAACTGCGAATATTCACACCCTTCACGTGGCGTACAGGCTGGCCTCGACATCCATCCCGGCATCACGCATCTGCGCCAGCTTGTAGCGCAGGGTCCGCGGGCTGATGCCCAGGCGCTCCGCAGCCTCTTTGCGGCGGCCGCGCTCGGAACGCAGGGTATCGATGATCATCTGGAACTCGTGACGGCGCATGTCGTCGCCCAGCCCGCCCGGCGCCTCGGCCACCGGCACTGGCGCTACCGGTGCGGGAGCCGCAGTGAACATCGGCATGGCACCCGCCAGACAAAAATCTGCCGCCTCGATGACACCCGCCTGCTGCAGGATCAGTGCACGCTGCAAGGCGTTGTCCAGTTCGCGCACGTTGCCCGGCCAGGCATACGCCTGCAGGCACGCTTTGGCCTCTGGCGACAAACGCACCGGCGCATGCTTCATTTTATTGACGTGACGCGCCAGCAAGCGCTCGGCCAGTGGCAGAATATCGGCGCTG
>OEPS010000576.1_pt1 | contig 12754 bp, 15 predicted proteins | sample 1539411 | NCBI WGS metagenome assembly OEPS01 (sample SAMN02671747, study PRJEB22543) | soil metagenome | biome: bacteria | place: China:Hunan Province, Lengshuijiang City | collected 2012-10-15 | depth 0.08m m | reverse complement strand
GCAGCAGACCCAGGTCAGCACCGTGCTCAACTACTTCGGCCGCTTCATGGAAGCGCTGCCGACGGTAGAGGCCCTGGCCGCAGCACCTGAAGACGAGGTGCTGCACCTGTGGACGGGCCTGGGTTACTACACCCGGGCGCGCAACCTGCAAAAAACCGCGAAGATCGTCGTCGAGCAGTACGCCGGTGAATTCCCGCGGGATGTCGAGAAGCTTACCGAGCTGCCCGGCATCGGCCTGTCCACCGCAGGGGCCATTGCCAGTATCAGCATGGGCCTGCGCGCGCCGATCCTCGACGGTAACGTCAAGCGCGTGCTGGCCCGCTACACCGCACAGGAAGGCTATCCGGGCGAACCAAAGGTAGCCAAGGCGCTGTGGGCCAATGCCGAACGCTATACCCCTCACACCCGGGTCAATAATTACACCCAGGCGATGATGGATCTCGGCGCGACCCTGTGCACCCGCAGCAAGCCCAGTTGCCTGCTGTGCCCGCTGCAGGCCGGATGCGAAGCGCACATGCTCGGCCAGGAAATCCGTTACCCGCTGCCCAAGCCGCGCAAGGAGCTGCCTCAGCGGCGCACACTGATGCCGTTGCTGGCCAACCGCGAAGGCGCCATCCTGCTCTACCGGCGCCCGTCCACGGGGCTCTGGGGCGGCTTGTGGAGCCTGCCGGAGCTGGACAACCTGGAGCAGCTCGATGACCTGGTCGACCAGCACGGCCTGAGCCTTACCGCCAGCCAGGCGCTGGACGGCCTGACGCACACCTTCAGCCATTTCCAGCTGGCCATCGAACCATGGCTGGTCCGGGTCGATGACACCCGTGCCCACGTGGCCGAGCCCGACTGGCTCTGGTATAACCTCGCCACCCCGCCGCGCCTGGGCCTTGCCGCCCCGGTGAAAAAACTGCTGAAACGCGCGGCCGACGTTTTGATTGCAGGAGAGTCGCGATGACCCGCACCGTAATGTGCCGCAAGTACAACGAAGAACTGCCAGGCCTGGAGCGTCCACCGTACCCGGGCGCCAAGGGCCAGGATATCTACGAGCACATCTCGCAGAAGGCCTGGGCCGACTGGCAGAAAGAACAGACCATGCTGATCAACGAGAAGCGTCTGAACATGATGAACGCCGAGGACCGCAAATTCCTCCAGGGCGAGATGGACAAGTTCTTCTCCGGCCAGGAATACGAAAAGGCCGAAGGCTACGTTCCACCTGCCGAATAACCCCGGAAAATCGTAAGCGACGGAATTAATTTAAAAATTTTTCAAAAAGTCGTTGACGCAAATCCGAAAAAGCCTTTTAATGCGCCCCGTTGCCCAGATAGCTCAGTCGGTAGAGCAGGGGATTGAAAATCCCCGTGTCGGCGGTTCGATTCCGTCTCTGGGCACCACTAATACCGAAACCCCTGAATCGCGAGATTCAGGGGTTTTTTGTTTGTGCCGGAAAAACGGGGGCTGTTGACCAACATCAGTACCTCTGCGACAAACCGCCGTATGCTGCCTGAAGGACATTCGACAAAACCTACAGGCCCCACATGAGCGAAGAATCCACTGCCCTGCCCCTGCCCTCGCCGACTTCGGACACGCCGGCCAGCACCAGCCAGACCCCGCCACGCAAACCCGCAGCTACACGTTCGCGGCGACCACGCACTACCCGCAAGCCAGCCACGGTGACCGCAGACGGCGAAATCAGCGCCATCAGCCAGGAACCGGCTGCGCTGAAAGTCGCCTCGGCTCCACGCGGCTCGAACGAAGACAGCACCGCAGCGAAACTGCCAGCCAGCTATCCCTATCGGACCCGCATGCGCCGCGCAGAGTACGAAAAGGCCAAGCACCAGCTGCAGATCGAGCTGCTCAAGGTACAGAGCTGGGCCAAGGACACCGGCCAGCGCATCGTCGTGCTGTTCGAAGGCCGTGACGCGGCCGGCAAGGGCGGCACCATCAAACGCTTCATGGAGCACCTGAATCCGCGTGGCGCGCGTATCGTCGCCCTGGAGAAGCCTTCCGAGCAGGAAAAGGGCCAGTGGTACTTCCAGCGCTACATCCAGCACCTGCCCACCGCCGGCGAAATGGTCTTCTTCGACCGCTCCTGGTACAACCGCGCCGGGGTCGAGCGGGTCATGGACTTCTGCTCGCCCCTGCAATACCTGGAGTTCATGCGCCAGGCACCCGACCTTGAGCGCATGCTCTGCAACAGCGGCATCCTGCTGTTCAAATACTGGTTCTCGGTCAACCGCGAAGAGCAGCTGCGCCGCTTCATCTCGCGCCGCGACGACCCGCTCAAGCACTGGAAGCTGTCGCCCATCGACATCAAGTCGCTGGACAAGTGGGACGAATACACCGCAGCCAAAGAGGCGATGTTCTTCCATACCGACACCGCCGATGCCCCCTGGACGGTGATCAAGTCCGACGATAAGAAGCGTGCACGGATCAACTGCATCCGCCACTTCCTGCATTCACTGGATTATCCCGGCAAGGACCTCAGCGTGGCTTACCCGCCTGATCCGCTGCTGGTTGAGCGTGCGGCACGGGTGCTTGTCGAGGAAGACCGTGGCGAGCTGGCACAGCCCGCCTGAGCGAGGCCGTCGGATACACTTGGGTTTCTTTGCCAACTAGGCTTCAATACGCAAAATTTTTCGACTCAGGATTCACCGATGGCCTCCAACAGCAAACAACAGAAACGCGCCAAGCGCGCCGCCACCAAGGCTCGCGAGAACCGCATGGTGCGTAGCGGCCAAGCGGTCAAGGGTTCCGGCGAGAGTTCCAGCGCCAGCGTCGAGCAGGTCTTCAACAAGGCCATGAACTCGGGCAGCTACACCGCCCTGTTCGACAAGATGAAACAAGCCCAGGAAGGCGGCCTGGTGGCACTGATTTCGGTGTTCCTGGTCGACCCGCTGCTGGCTCTGGTACTCAAAGGCCACAAGGAAGAACACGCCACCGACTACATCGTCATGGTCTTCACCGCCTACCGCCAATGGCTGGACGGCGCCGACGAGGCCACCACCATGGCCTGGCTGGAGAGCGACGAGTTCCAGGAAGCCTACATCTCGGCCTCGGAAGCGGTGGCCAAGCAGCAACAGAAGATGTTTGGCTGATTTCGAGGGCCTCATCGCGGGGCAAGCCCGCTCCCACAGAGCTTGCCCCGCGATGCTTTACCAAACAAAAAGGCCGCGATCCTTACAGATCGCGGCCTTTTCATTTCAACGCCACTGAATCAGTTGTTCAGCACCGCACGCCCAGCCGCCTCGGCCTTGCGCTTGCGCGCCACCAGCAGGCCCGCCGCTACCACAGCGATCGACAGCAAGCCGGTCGCGATGATCTCGATACGGTGATCCGGACGGATCAGCATCACGGTAAGAATGGCAACGATGAAGAAAATGGTCGCCCAGGTCAGGCCCGGGAACAGCCACATCTTGAAGGCGATCTTCTCACCACGGGCCATGCGCTGACGGCGCATGCGCAGCTGCGAGATGGCAATGACCAGATACACCAGCAAGGCAATGGCGCCGGAGCTTGCCAGCAGGAACTCGAACACCGCGGCAGGGGCCACGTAGTTGGCAGCCACAGTCAGGAACGCCGCCGCCGTCGACAGCACCACGGCAACATACGGGGTACCGCTGGAGGTGGTGCGCTGGGCCACGGCCGGTGCATCACCACGCTTGCTCAGGGAGAAGAGCATGCGCGAGGAAGTGTACAGCGCCGAGTTCAGGCAGCTGGTTACCGCGATCAACACCACGATGTCGACGATCAGCTTGGCATTGGGAATGCCCATCAGGTTCAGCACGGTCTGGTACGAACCGACTTCTGCCAGCTCACTGCTGTTCCACGGTACCAGTGCCACAACCAGGAAGATCGACACGAGGTAGAACAGGAAGATCCGCCAGATCACCGAGTTGGTGGCCTTGGAGATCTGCTTGCCCGGATCCTTGGATTCGGCTGCGGCAATAGTGACGATCTCGGTACCCATGAACGAGAACATGGTGGTCAACATTGCTGCCAGCACCGCGCCCAGGCCGTTAGGCATGAAGCCCTGGGTGTCGAACAGGTGACTGACACCGCTGACCTGGCTGTTAGGCAGGAAACCAAACACCGCCGCCGTGCCGAGAATGATGAAGCCGATGATGGCGATAACCTTGAGCAGGGCAAACCAGAACTCGAACTCGCCGTAGTTCTTCACACTGAACAGGTTGGTTGCGGTCAGCAACAGGGTAATGACCAGGCTGAAGACCCAGATGCCGACATCAGGGAACCAGGCGTGCAGGATGGCTGCGGCGGCGTTGGCCTCCAGCGGAATCACCAGCACCCAGAACCACCAGTACAGCCAGCCGATGGTAAAACCGGCCCAGTGGCCGATGGCCTTGTCGGCATAAGTAGAGAAAGAGCCCGTATCCGGCGAAGCGACCGCCATCTCCCCGAGCATGCGCATTACCAGCACCACCAGGGTACCGGCAGCGGCGTAGGCCAGCAGCACGGCAGGACCGGCTGCAGCGATGGCGTGGCCGGAACCTACGAACAGGCCGGCGCCGATGACACCAGCAATAGACAGCATGGTGACATGCCGTTGTTTGAGCCCCTGAGCGAGGTCATTGGAATTGTGCGTACCGCTCATAAAACTACCTTTGAAAGGAGTGGCTTTCTACGTCCTGATTTCGTCAGGCGCACCCTTCTGAAAAGAGTGCTACATCCTGTTGCCGGGGATAAGGCAATAAGCGCGCCAGTGGCACGACCGTTCGTACGGAAGTATTGGCAGCCCCCGTGGAACAGGGCCTTCAGGACGTTGCTGCCAGTAGATGACCGAAAGACCATCAAATACTGTCGGAAATAGACAATTACTGAAATACCCACTTACAAATAGCCGGGTGCACCAAAACCCGTTCGCGGTAACACCTCATGCACAACCGCAGGGCAAAAAGGCGCAACCGCCAGGCGCAACCAATCGCCGCATTCAGGCGCCGAAGCTGGGCACAAGGTCAGAAACGGCTTCCCAGCACCGGCCAAAACTGGCACCATCGCGCCTTTTTTCATCAAGGCTCCGGCCCTGGAAACGAGGGTAAGTGGTCATCCGCGCGACAGTCCGCTGCAGCGATGCGACACTCACCCTTCCGGCAAGCACTTGCCCCTGCCGACCTTGTTGGCTGTCATTCCGCCGCTATGCTAGCTTGGCGCTCGCCACGAAGGCCGCCAACAGCAGGAGCGCACCAGAACACATGAGGACCGCACATGGCTGAGGCCACGCCCGCGCTGGAAATCCGCAACCTGCACAAACGCTACGGCGACCAGGAGATCCTCAAGGGCATCTCGCTGACCGCTCGCGATGGCGACGTGATCTCGATCCTGGGATCCTCCGGCTCCGGCAAGTCCACTCTGCTGCGCTGCATCAACCTGTTGGAGAACCCGCATCAGGGCCAGATCCTGGTGGCCGGCGAAGAGCTGCGCTTGAAGCCGGCGAAGAACGGCGACCTGGTGGCCGCCGACAACAAGCAGATCAATCGCCTGCGCAGCGAGATCGGCTTCGTGTTCCAGAACTTCAACCTCTGGCCGCACATGAGCATCCTCGACAACATCATCGAGGCGCCGCGCCGCGTGCTTGGCCAGAGCAAGGCCGAAGCCATCGAGCATGCCGAGGCACTGCTGAACAAAGTAGGGATCTACAACAAACGCCACAGCTACCCGGCCGAACTGTCCGGTGGTCAGCAACAGCGCGCTGCCATTGCCCGCACCCTGGCAATGAAACCCAAGGTCATTCTGTTCGACGAGCCGACCTCGGCCCTGGATCCGGAAATGGTCCAGGAAGTGCTTAACGTTATCCGCGCCCTGGCCGAAGAAGGCCGTACCATGCTACTGGTTACGCACGAAATGGGCTTCGCCCGCCAGGTGTCCAGTGAAGTTGTCTTCCTGCACCAAGGGCTGGTCGAAGAGCAGGGAACGCCGCAGCAGGTTTTTGAAAACCCGAACTCGGCGCGTTGTAAACAATTCATGTCCAGCAACCGCTAACGGAGCAACACGCATGCAGACCTATAAGAAATTCCTCCTGGCCGCTGCCGCCACGCTGGTGTTCTCGGCCAATGCAATGGCTGCCGAGAAACTGAAGATGGGCATCGAGGCGGCTTACCCGCCGTTCAACAACAAGGACGCCAGTGGCCAGGTCGTCGGCTTCGACAAAGACATCGGTGACGCCCTGTGCGCCAAGATGAAAGTCGAGTGCGAAGTGGTCACTTCCGACTGGGACGGCATCATCCCGGCCCTGAACGCCAAGAAGTTCGACTTCATCGTCTCGTCACTGTCGATCACCGACGAGCGCAAGCAGGCCGTGGACTTCACCGACCCGTACTACTCGAACAAGCAGCAGTTCATCGCGCCGAAAAACGTCGACTTCAAAACTGACGACGCTTCGCTGGCCGGCAAGACCCTCGGCACCCAGCGTGCAACCCAGGCCGCAATCTGGCTGGACGATCACGGCGGCATGGACGGCAAGTTCAAGGTCAGCCTGTATGACACCCAGGAAAACGCCTACCTGGACCTGACCTCGGGCCGCGTCGACGCCCTGCTGGCTGACAAGTACGCCAACTACGACTGGCTCAAGTCCGACGCCGGTAAAAACTACGAGTTCAAAGGCGAGCCGGTGAACGAAAGCGACAAGGTCGGTATCGCTGTGCGCAAAGGTGACAATGACCTGCGCAACAAGCTGAACGCCGCCCTGAAGGAAATCGTTGCCGACGGCACCTACGAGAAGATCAACAACAAGTACTTCCCGTTCAGCATCTATTGATTCGCCCCGACCGGCATTGCCCTGGAGGCAATGCCGGTCCCTTGAACAAACCTGCCCATGAATATTGATCTCTACGGATTCGGTCCGGCTTTATTGGCCGGGACACTGATGACCGTCCAACTTGCGTTGTCGGCCCTATGCCTGGGCCTGGTACTGGGGCTGCTTGGCGCCCTGGCCAAGACCTCGCCGTACAAACCCCTGCAATGGCTGGGTGGCTTCTACTCCACCCTGGTTCGCGGCGTACCCGAACTGCTCTGGGTATTGCTGATTTACTTTGGCACCGTCAGCCTGATGAACCGGCTGGGCGAAGCCCTGAATATTCCCGGTCTGGAGCTCAACGCCTTTGCCGCTGGCGTGATTGCTCTGGGCCTGTGCTTTGGCGCTTATGCCACGGAAGTCTTCCGTGGCGCGATCCTGGCCATCCCCAAGGGCCACCGAGAAGCGGGCCTGGCCCTGGGCCTGTCGAAAGGGCGGATCTTCTCCAAGCTGATCCTGCCGCAGATGTGGCGCATCGCCCTGCCGGGCCTGGGCAACCTGTTCATGATCCTGATGAAGGACACCGCACTGGTATCGGTGATCGGCCTGGAAGAAATCATGCGCCACTCGCAGATCGCCGTGACGGTGAGCAAGCAGCCTTTCACTTTCTATATGGTCGCCGCGGTTATCTACCTGGGCCTGACCATTCTTGCCATGACCGGCATGCACTTCATGGAAAAACGCGCCGCACGCGGCTTCGCGAGGCCTAACCAATGAACTGGGAAGTCATCATCAAGTGGCTGCCACGCCTGGCCCAAGGCGCCACGCTGACCCTGGAGCTGGTAGCCATCGCCGTGATTGCCGGCCTGATCCTGGCCATTCCGCTGGGTATCGCCCGCTCTTCCCGGCACTGGTACGTGCGCGCCCTGCCCTTCGGCTACATCTTCTTCTTCCGCGGCACGCCATTGCTGGTTCAGCTGTTTCTGGTCTATTACGGCCTGGCTCAGTTCGACGCCGTGCGCAACAGTGTCTTGTGGCCCTACTTGCGCGATCCGTTCTGGTGCACCGTGCTGACCATGACCCTGCACACCGCCGCCTACATCGCCGAGATCCTGCGTGGCGCGCTGCAGGCCATCCCCCGCGGCGAGATCGAAGCGGCGCGGGCGCTGGGCATGTCCAGGGCCAAAGCGCTGTTCTACATCATGCTGCCCCGCGCTGCGCGGATCGGTCTACCGGCCTACAGCAACGAAGTGATCCTGATGCTCAAGGCCAGCGCCCTGGCGAGTACCGTGACACTGCTGGAACTGACCGGCATGGCGCGGACGATCATCGCCCGCACCTATCTACCTGTGGAAATCTTCTTCGCAGCCGGCCTGTTCTACCTGCTGATCTCGTTCCTTCTGGTCCAGGGTTTCAAGCAACTCGAACGCTGGCTGCGCGTCGACGCCTGCCAGGGTCGCTGAACCTGTATAACGGGGCTGATCACAGCCCCGTTTTCGTACCTGCCCATGACCACTTCCCGCCCGCTAGAAGATGACCAGTTGCTCAGCCGCTTCCAGGCCCTGGACGGCTTCCTGCGCGAGCACCAGCAACTGTGGCGGCCACGCCCGTTCACCCAGCTGCACCTGCCCTGGGAGACCGAGCTCCCGGCCCTGGCCGCCTGGTTGCGGCAACGTTCGCTGAGCGAGGCGGAAGCAGCCCATAACCATCCCGAGCAACTACAAGCGCCCGCGCCTTTTCCACAACTGGCGCGCCAGGCCGCTCAGCTGTCCCAGGTTGGTGAGTTACCCACAGTCGCCCTGCCCGCTGCCGGCCACCGTCTGAATGTCGATGTGCCTGGGCGCAAGTGGCAGCAGATCGAGGCGTTCGCCCGTCACCTGGGTTTTACCGGCGAACCGCAACACTGGCTCGACTGGTGTTCGGGTAAAGGCCACCTTGGGCGCCGGTTGCTGCAGGCCGACAAGCAGCATCTGACCTGCCTGGAATACGACCCGGCATTGGTCGAAGCAGGCCTGAAGCTCAGCCAGCATCATGGCCTGGCCAGCCAGCACCTGTTGCAGGACGTGCTGGCCGAAGATGCCTACCGTCACCTGGGCAGCGAACACACGGCGGTGGCCCTGCATGCCTGCGGCGACCTGCATGTACGCCTGATACAACTGGCCAGCCGCCAGGGCTGCCGCCAGCTGGCCATTGCGCCGTGCTGCTACAACCGCATCCAGGCAACGCAATATCAGCCACTGTCCGCAGCGGCCATGGCTTCGGGCCTGCAGCTGTCCATTGATGATCTGGGCCTGCCCTTGAGCGAAACCGTCACCGCCGGGGCGCGGGTGCGTCGTCAGCGCGATGAGTCGATGGCCAGGCGCCTGGGATTTGATCTGCAGCAACGTCAGTGGCGCGGCGTCGATGAATACTTGCCGACACCGTCATTACCGGTCAGTTGGTTGCACAAGCCTTTTGCCGACTACTGCCTTGAACTGGCCTTGCTGAAAAACCTGCACGCCGGCGCTATTCCGGATTGGCAGGCCTTGCAGGCCAGAGGCTGGCAACGCCTGGCCGAAGTGCGCAACCTGGAATTGCTGCGCAACCTGTTCCGCCGCCCGCTGGAACTGTGGTTGGTCCTGGACCGTGCTTTGTACCTGCAGGAGCAAGGCTATCGAGTGCAATTGGGGTTGTTCTGCGAACAACCGCTGACACCGCGCAACCTCATGCTCCTGGCCGAGCAGCAGTAACCTCCACAGCTGTGCGCAGCCTGTGGATAAGTCTGTGGGCAACCTTTTGAAAAAACCCTCAAAATCCTTGGATCCAAGCGCTTTCAGCGATTGATCGTTTTTTACCCAGTGGTTTATCGCCAGCAAAAACAGCCATTTGCGCAAAGACCAATGGCCTGCGTCGCTCCGACGCACGTACGGCCTGGCTGGCACGCGCGTTGTGCATAAGCGCTTTAGCGATTAGCTCTAAGCAGGCACATCAGGCCAGTTTCAGCAGGCTCATACCCGCCAACAACAGCACCAGGCCCAACCAGCCTCGCCCGGCCAGGCGTTGGCCAAACAGTGCCCAGCCCATCGCCACTGTGGCGAGGATGCCGAAGCCGCCCCAGATGGCATAAGCCAGCGACAGTTCAATATCGCGAACAGCCTGGGCCAGTGCGGTAAAGGCCGCCAGCACACAGAGAATCGACAGGACGCCCAGGCCACGCTTGCGGAAGCCGTCGGAGTATTTGAGCAACAGGTTGGCGATAACTTCCAGCACGATGGCCAGGCCCAACCAGACAAAAGGAATCCAGTTCATGCTTAGCATGGCAGGGCCTCCGTGTTGCGCTCGGCAGGTGCCGGGCGGGTACCGGCCTTGATCAGCAGGATACCGGCGATCATCACACCCAGACCCGCAGCCTTGAGCAGGCCGAGGCTTTCACCCAACCAGGTAACGCTGATCAGGGTAATGAAGACAATGCCGATGCCTTCCCACAGCGCGTAGGCAACGCCCACCGGCACACGTTTGACGGCCAGCGCCAGGAAGAAATACGACAGACCGATCATGGCGTACATCAGGCCATGGCCAAGAATCGGGTGTTCAGTGGCGGCGAATTTCATCGACGCAGTGCCGATCACCTCAGCGGTGATGGCGATAAACAGATAAATCCAGGAACGCATGATGCCCTCCCACGGGCGACACAAACCCGGCGCACAAACGGCGACGGTTACAGACAAAAAGAGAGAAAAAGCTGTTTGTCGGGGGAGGCGCTAGAGACCGCCGGTCCAGTGATTTTCACGGGAAGCCAGACGAGAGGTAGGGAGCAGAAACGCTTTAGTGTTCAACATAATGAACAACAAATTAGCTGAAGGCATCGTTAAAGTCAAATCGATAGAAAATTACTAATTAAATTTCGCGTCTTTCAACACGTATTCAGGTGAAAGCCCTTAAAGGCTGCAGAAAGGTTCGTAAATTATACTTTTCAGTCTCAAAAGCCTCGCGGGGCAAGCCCGCCCCCACTGGTGATGACGGTGGGAGCGGGCTTGCCCCGCGATGAGTCAAAACGCCGCACACCCACAAAAACAACAATTAATTATTGTATTACGATAATTTCTAGAAAATAATGCCCGCCGCTCAACACCGAACGGAGGCAATCCATGAACAGTAAAACAGTGGCCTATGCGCGCTCGCGCCTTCGAGTGATCGGCGCTTTCGCCGCCCTCCTCGCCTGGACCACCGCCGTCACCGAATTCGGCAGCAGCGTGCTGCTGTGGGTATTCGACAAGGCGCAAATGCAAAGTGCCTACCTGCAAAGCTACGGCGATCAGATGCCACTGCTACTGGCACCCGACTATCAACCCTCCACCCTGGCCCTGAGCCTGGTACTCGCCCTGGAACTGATCCCCAGCAGCCTGTCGGTACTGGCGCTGTTCCTCACCGGCCTGTTCTTCATGCGCCTGTCCAAAGGCCAGACCTGGACCGCGCCGAACATCAAGCTGCTGTGGTGGGTCGGTCTGCTGTGCATCTGCACACCGATGCTCTGGCCGGTGATCAGCACCCTTCAGGGCCTGGCTTTCGCCATCGACCTGCCCGCCGGGGAAAGAAGCTTCAGCGTTTCGATCGGTGTATCATCCGTGGCGGTTTACGAGATCATGAAAGGGATTTTGCTCTGCGCCTTTTCACTCCTCATGCGTGACGCCAAAACCATCAGCGATGAACACAACTGTTATGTCTAGCTTCCCCCTATGCCGATAATCATCCGCCTCGACGTGGTCATGGCCAAAAACAAGATCCGTTCCAAGGATCTGGCCGAAATTATCGGGATTACGGAAGCGAACCTGTCGTTGCTGAAAAACGGCAAGATCAAGGGTTTCAAGATCGAAACCCTGGAGAAACTCTGTCGCGCGTTGAACTGCCAGCCAGGTGACCTACTGGAGTTCAGCGAGGAATGATCAAGGAAGTGGTAACTCGTGAGCAATTCACTCAAGTGGCGCGTTGCGCTGCTCCTGGCGGTCGCCCTGCTCGGCGGCTGCGGCCCCAGCTACACCTATAGATACTCGCCCCCGCCCAGCGTAATGGGCATGACCTGCATCAACAGCTGCGCCAGCGAACGCAACCACTGCAAACAGATGGCGCGCCTGCAAGAGAACAGCGAACAGGCCCTGTACCAGGCCAACCTCAGAAGCTACCAATACTGCCAGACCGGCAAGAGCAAAAAAGAAGCGCGTAAAAGCTGCTACTACCCCAGCTACCCGTACAGCAGTGGCTCAAGCTTCAGCTGTGGTAATGACTACGACAGCTGCTACCAGGGCTGCGGCGGCACCATCCAGCGCATCCTCAATAAAAACTGAAAACCTTCGGAAAACGGAATTCACTGTGAACACACTCAGCTCACTCGCCTTGCTCACCTTCATCCTGACCCTGGCCGGTTGCAGCGGCTCAAGCTACACCCCGGACGCTGGCTGGGACATGCCCAAGATGCAGGTCCTGGGCGACAACGGCCTGCCGGCGCAGCCCTACATGCACTGCAACAAGCGCGGTTGCCACGACCATAAACCGATGCTTTTCGACCCGAGCAAAGCCGAACCCGACGCCACGACATTGCACCGCGGCTGGTAAGAAAATGCCTCGTGATGCCTGTTGAAAACAGGTATTGCGAGGAATGTTGCAGAAGTAGTTTACAGACGCAAACTGATCGCTATAATGACGCCCCTGTGCCGGTATAGCTCAGATGGTAGAGCAACTGACTTGTAATCAGTAGGTCCCGGGTTCGATTCCTGGTGCCGGCACCATACGCAGTAAAAAAGAGGCTCACCGCAAGGTGGGCCTTTTTTGTTTGCGCCCAGAAAACACAGCGTCCCCCTGTGGCAGATTCTATGGTGAGGACAAGGCTCTTTAGCCCCTTTGAGACCTATTCGCCCCTGGCTTTTAAGCAGCCCTTGCCAGATGCCAGTGGCTCCCACAGGTTTCAAGGTGGCCAGGCCATCTGTAGGAGCGGATTTATCCGCGATGGGGCGCGTAGCGGCCCCCAAAATGGGCCTGCTA
>OEPS010000575.1_pt1 | contig 12761 bp, 9 predicted proteins | sample 1539411 | NCBI WGS metagenome assembly OEPS01 (sample SAMN02671747, study PRJEB22543) | soil metagenome | biome: bacteria | place: China:Hunan Province, Lengshuijiang City | collected 2012-10-15 | depth 0.08m m | reverse complement strand
CAGTGACTTTGTCGCGGACGTGCGCGCCCCTACGCCCTCAGCAGCCGCCGAGCTGCTGGCCCCGGACAGCAGCGACCTGCAGCGGCGCATCGACAGCCTCAAGCGCCGCCTGCTGCTGCGCATGCAAAGCCGTCTGATGCATGACCGTCTGCGCCTGGACAGCCTGACCCGGCGCCTGCGTCACCCTGGCGAGCGTCTGCGCCAGCAAGCTCAGCGCCTGGACGACCTCGACATGCGCCTGCGCCGCGCCTTCGAACAACGCCTGAACCAGCGCCGCGAACGCCTGGCGCGTCTCGACACACGCCTGGCGGCGCAGCACCCGGGACGCACCCTGGCCCTGCTCAAGCAGCGCCTGGACAGCCTGGCCGAGCGCTTGCCGCGGGCCATGCGTGAAACCCTCAAAGACCGTCGCCAGCGCCTTCAGGCCCAAGTGCAAACCCTGCAGGTGGTCAGCCCTTTGGCCACCCTGGGGCGCGGCTACAGCATTCTCCTCGACGAACGCGGCCAGGCTGTTCGCAGCGCGGCCCAGACCCACAACGGCCAGCGCCTGACTGCACGCCTGGGCGAAGGCGAGTTGCTCGTGCGGGTCGAAGACAATCACCTGACTCCGGTCACGCTTTCATTACTGGACTGAACCATGCCTCGTCTGTTTGCCCCGCTGTTGTTGCTGTGCCTGATGTTCGCCAGCAGCGCCCAGGCCAGCTACATCACCCGCCAACTGAACAAACCGGTACCCGGTGGCGTCGCGGTCGTCAATCTCGGCCCTGCGGCTCAGGCCCCCAACGCCCGCTTTGACGGCAAACCGGTACTGGTGGTCAGGGAGCAGGACAACTGGCTGGCCATCGTCGGCCTGCCGCTGACGCAAAAGCCCGGCCAGGCGCAGCTCACCCAGGGCACGCGCACGCTCACCTTCAATGTCGGCAGCAAGAAGTACCCGGAACAGCGCATCACCTTGAAGAACAAGCGCCAGGTCAACCCCGACCCGGCCGACCTCAAACGCATCGATGCCGAGCTTGCCGAACAGATCAAGGCTTATCGCAGTTTCAGCCCGACCCTGCCGAGCAACCTGATCCTCGACAAGCCGGTCAATGGCCCGCTGTCGAGCAAGTTCGGCGTGCGCCGTTTCTTCAACGGTGAAGAACGCAATCCCCACGCCGGCCTGGATTTCGCTGTACCGGCCGGCACCCCGATCAAGACCCCGGCCAACGGCAAGGTGATTCTGATCGGCAACTACTTCTTCAACGGCAACACAGTCTTCGTCGACCATGGCCAGGGCTTTATCAGCATGTTCTGTCACATGTCGAAAATCGACGTCAAACCCGGCCAGCAACTCAGCCGCGGCGCGATCGTTGGCCGGGTCGGCGCAACCGGCCGCGCCACCGGTCCGCACATGCACTGGAACGTCAGCCTCAACGATGCGCGGGTGGATCCGGCAATTTTCATCGGGGCCTTCCAACCCTGACGCTTCGCTTGCGCCAATCAAAAAGACCGCGCAACTGGCGCGGTCTTTTCATTTGTGAAGCGCTATAAAATATCGACAAATCTTACTTTTTAAGCATTTCTATCAATTTTCTCTCAAGGCTTGCCATCTTTAACCCCACTGGGTAGGGTTGAAGCCATGAAAACCTTTCAGACCCTCATTCTGCTTCGTCAACATCGCAGCCTCTGCCTGGTCAGTGCACGACTACCAAGCTGAATCGCGTCGCCTCGCCTTTTCATCTCGTTTTCGTTCGGCAGGCCACCTTTCCAGGCCGCACACTAAGGATTGCTTTTCATGACCATGCTCAAAGACCCTTCGAAAAAATACAGCGCCTTCCCTACCGTCAACTTGCCTGACCGTACCTGGCCATCGAAGACCATCACCCAGACGCCAATCTGGTGCAGCTCCGACCTGCGTGATGGCAACCAGTCGTTGATCGAGCCTATGGATGCGGTGAAGAAGCTGCGTTTCTGGAAGACCCTGGTCAGCGTTGGCGTGAAAGAGATCGAAGCCTCGTTCCCGTCGGCATCGCAAACCGATTTCGACTTCGTTCGCACCCTGATCGAAGACGGCCACATTCCTGACGACACCACCATCCAGGTGCTGACCCAGGCCCGTGAAGACTTGATCGCCCGTACCTTCGAATCGCTGCGCGGTGCGAAAAAGGCCATCGTCCACCTGTACAACGCCACCAGCCCGTCGTTCCGCCGCATCGTCTTCAACCAGGACAAGCAAGGCGTGAAAGACATCGCGGTGAATGCGGCCAAATTGTTCGTCAAATACGCCGCCCAGCAACCGGAAACCCAGTGGACCTTCCAGTACTCGCCCGAGACCTTCAGCGCCACGGAGCTGGAGTTCGCCAAGGAGGTCTGTGACGCGGTGATCGAGGTGTGGAACCCGACGCCGACCAACAAAATCATCCTCAACCTGCCGGCCACCGTCGAAGTCTCGACGCCGAACATCTACGCCGACCAGATCGAATGGTTTGGCCGCAACGTCAACCGTCGCGACAGCGTGATCATCAGCCTGCACACCCACAACGACCGTGGCACCGGCGTGGCCGCCACCGAGTTGGGCCTGATGGCCGGCGCCGACCGTGTCGAAGGCTGCCTGTTCGGCAACGGCGAGCGCACCGGTAACGTCGACCTGGTGACCCTGGCCTTGAACCTCTACACCCAGGGCCTGGACCCACAGCTGGACTTCTCCGACATCGACGGCGTGCGCAAGGTGGTCGAGGAGTGCAACCAGATTCCGGTGCACCCACGTCATCCGTATGTCGGTGACCTGGTTCACACCGCCTTCTCCGGCTCGCACCAGGACGCTATCCGCAAGGGCTTCACCCAGCAGAAAGACGACGCCAAGTGGGAAGTGCCGTACCTGCCGATCGACCCGGCCGACATCGGCCGCAGCTACGAGGCGGTGATCCGCGTCAACAGCCAGTCGGGCAAAGGCGGTATCACCTACCTGCTCGAACAGGAATACGGCATCAGCTTGCCGCGCCGCATGCAGATCGAGTTCAGCCAGGTGGTGCAGGGTGAAACCGATCGCCTGGGCCTGGAGATGACTGCCCAGCAGATCTACAACTTGCTGCACCGTGAATACTTGCAAGCCAACGCGCCGTACGCGCTGGTCAGCCATCGCTTGCAGGAAGAGAACGGCAACAGCAAGGTCGAAGTTGAAGTGTCCAGCGAAGGTGAAACCACCCTGCACTGGCGCGGCAAGGGCAATGGCGCCCTGGAAGCCCTGGTGGCCGGTTTGCCGGTGGCCGTGGAGATCATGGACTACAACGAGCACGCCATCGGTGCGGGCACCAACGCCAAAGCCGCAGCCTATATCGAACTGCGTGTTGCAGGTGGACGTCCGGTTCATGGCGTGGGTATCGATGAAAACATCACTACCGCCAGCTTCAAGGCACTGTTCAGTGCGCTGAACCGCTCCTTGAGCCAGCAGGCAGCCAAAGCGGCGTAAGCTGATTCAGGCAAAGTAAAAAAGCCCGTATCCATTGATACGGGCTTTTTTTATGCATTCACTTTACTTAAAGCACTTATATATCAAAGCGGAATTGATTCAGATCAATGCCACAACTAACAAACACATGTTAGCGCAACAACCAACAACTAGATAAACCACTAAAACATCGTTCAACTTATATTCACTCACGTAGAATAGTGGCTGCGCGCCATCAAACAACAATAGGACACGACCACGCGCCAACTACTGAATGCATATAAGGTTTGAAGTCAGCATGCTCAAGAACGCTCCGCTTCGTCTGAAACTATTGTTGATACTGGTATTTCCCCTGCTCGGATTCCTGAGCCTGGCCGGCCTGTTCATCGCCGATAACTACCGAACCCTCAAGGACATGGAAGCCACTGTACAGGCCAGCAGCACCGCAGAGTCCCTCAGCCAGCTAATTACCACCTTACAACGCGAACGCGGTGCCAGCGGAGTGTTCCTTGGCAGCCGGGGAACCGCTATGGCCGATCGCCTGGCGACCATGCGCCGTGAATCCAGCGCGGCCGTTGACGCCGTCCGCAGCCAGCGCAGCACCCACGACCGCGACCTCGAAAAAGTACTTGCCACCCTCGAGCGCTTGCCCGATATCCGCAGCCAAGTCGATAAACTAAGTATCGACAGCACAGCGTCTGGAACCCATTACACCGAGATCATCCAGCAGTTGATCGGCTATACCCACTCACTGGAAACCCGCGTTAATAATACCGCTGTTGTTCACGCCCTGAGTGCACTCAATCAATTTATTGAAATGAAAGAGCGCGCCGGCCGCGAACGGGTAATACTCGGCCTGGTATTCAATCAGGATCATTTCGATGAAACCCTGCTATCGCGCTTCAGCCGCAACCTCGGAGAGTTCAACGCATATGCCGACGGATTTCGTCGCAAGGCATCGGCGATTACCCAGCGCCAATTCGACGAGAAGATGCAATCAACTGCAGCTGCAGAAGTTGACCGCTTGCAACGCCTGGCATTTGAGATCCCCCTGGGCCAGAAACTCGGCTTGAAGCCTGAAAGCTGGTTCGAAACAGCCACACAGCGCATCGACCAGATGGGTGAAGTCGAGCAATCACTGGCGCTGGCCGTTGGCACCCTGGCCGAACAGGCCCGAGATACCGCGAGCAAAGCCTTGTGGCTGACCATCGGCAGCGCCGCTGTCGCCTTGCTGGTGGTTGCACTGCTGTCCTGGGCGATCATCCGCAGCATCGATGTGGCGGTGCGCGATATCAACCAGGTGCTGAACAAACTCGCCGAACGCGACCTGACCTCCAGGGCGAGCTACCAGAGCAGGGACGAGTTCGGCCAGATCGCCGATAACCTCAACCGCATGAGCGAACAGTTCACCGACATCGTCGAAGAAATTGGCAACGCCACTGCACAGGTGGCCACTGCCGCCGAAGAGTCCTCTGCGGTCACCCTGCAGACCAGCCGCAGTGTCGAGCAGCAACGCCAGAGCACCGAGCTGGTGGCCACCGCCATCAACGAGATGAGCGCCACTGTGCGCGAGGTGGCCCATAGCACCAGCGATGCGGCATGTATGTCGCAACAGATCAACGTCAGTACGACACAAGGCCTTGTCGAAATCGAGAGCACTATCGAACTGATCCGCCAGCTCTCCGACCAGGCCGAGCAGACGGCAACCACCATCGACGACCTCAAGCATGAAAGTGACGCTATCTCTTCGGTCCTGGACGTCATCCGCGGGATCGCCGAACAGACCAACCTGCTGGCGTTGAACGCCGCTATCGAAGCGGCCCGTGCCGGTGATCACGGTCGCGGATTTGCCGTGGTCGCTTCGGAAGTCCGGACCCTGGCGCAACGGACGCAGGAGTCGACCGGGAGCATCCAGCAGATGATCAGCAACCTGCAGATTGGCTCCGACCGCGCCAGCAGTTCGATGCTGGAAACCCTGGGCAAAGCCCAGTCAGGCGCCAGCAAGATAGGACGGGCCGGCGAGCTGCTTGCAGAGATTGCAGACGGCGTGGCCCGCATCAACGACCGCAACATCCAGATTGCCTCGGCTGCCGAGGAACAGAGCGCGGTGTCCGAAGACATCAATCGCAACGTGAACGAGATCAACGATCTGGTTATACAGGTGAGTGCGGGAGCCCAACAGACCGCAGTGACCAGTCAGGAACTCGCACGACTGGCTGAACACCAGCAGGATCTGGTGAGCCAGTTCAAGGTTGCCTAGGACTTCAGGTCAGACAGACAAAAAAAAGGGGCGCCGACCAAGCGCCCCATAAGCCGTGTAGCACACAACGAATCAGTTCAATCCAGCAGCGCCAGTGCCTCGGCGCTGCAGTCGGTAATCCGCGACCATTCGCGATTCTTGATCCAGCCACTGTCGAGCATCCAGGTACCGCCCACACACATCACGTTGGGTAGCGCCATGTAGTTCTTCACGTTGCCCGGGTTTACCCCTCCGGTCGGGCAGAAACGCACGTCGCCGAACGGTCCGGAGAAGGCTTTGATCGCCGCCACACCACCGCTGATCTCGGCAGGGAACAGCTTGAAGCGCCGGTAACCGAGGGTATAGCCCATCATGATTTCCGATGGCGTGCTGATACCTGGGAGCAACGGGATTGCGCTTTGGACACCGGCCTCGAGCACGTCCTGGGTGATACCCGGCGTGACCACGAACTGGGCACCAGCGGCTTCCACCGCCGCAAACATTTTGCGATCCAGCACAGTACCGGCACCGACGCACAGCTCCGGCCTCTGCTCACGCAGGACCTGGATGGCCTTCAAGCCGTGCGCCGAACGCAGGGTCACTTCGAGCGTTTTGATACCACCGGCAGCCAGGGCATCGGCCAACGGCAGGATGTCTTCTTCGCGGGCGATGGTGATCACCGGCAGAATGCGCGCCTGGGTGCAGATCTGATCGATCCGGGCAATCTTGTCGGTCATCGAAACTCCCGGCTGTTTCAGTTCATGCGTGGTCATAACGGCGGATCCTTGGCTCATGGGCACCAGTAAATATCCAGAGGGTCTTGTAAGAAGGCGCGAATCGGCATGTCGCTCAGGTCATCGCTCGCCAGCGCGGCGCGCAGGGTAGCGAGTTTGCCCGGGCCTTGCACGGACACGGCGGTGAAAGCAGCAGTCGCCAGCAAGGCACGGGTCATGCTCAATCGTTGATGTGGCACCGTCGGCGCCAGCATCGGCAAGCAGCGGCGCGCGCTCTGCGGATCAAGGCCTTCGGTCAGGTTCGGGCTGCCCGGGAAAAGCGAGGCGGTATGGCCGTCGTCGCCCATGCCCAGCACCAGCACGTCGATGCCCGGCAGCTCGGCCAAGGCTTGATCGGCTTCCAGCGCTGCCACTTCAAGGTTGGCGGCAGCACGATACAGGCTGAGGAAACGCGCCTTGGCGGCGTTGCCCGTCAACAAGTGTCGCTTGAGCAGACCGGCATTGCTGTCAGCATGCTCGACCGGCACCCAGCGTTCATCGGCCAGCGTCACCAGCACCTTCGACCAGTCCAGCGGCTGCTGGATCAGTGCCTGGAAAAACGCCACCGGGCTACGCCCACCGGACACCACCAGGGTAGCCTGGCCTTTGGCTGCTATGGCAGCATTCAGGCGCCCTGCTACATCCTTGGCCAGGCCGGCAGCCAGCTGCGCAGCACCGTTGAAGTCATGTGCCGTCACGTTAGCCGGCAGTTGCAGTTCAGATATCGCCATACCAGGACCTCCCATCACGGGTAATCAATGCAATCGAGCTCATCGGCCCCCAGGAGCCAGCAGCGTAAGGCTTGGGCGCATCGCCGCTGTTCTTCCAGCCGGCAATCAGCTGATCGCACCACTTCCACGCGTATTCGATTTCGTCTTTGCGCACAAACAGGTTCTGATTGCCGCGCATCACTTCCAGCAACAAGCGCTCATAGGCATCGGGAATCCGCGCGCTACGCCAGGTGTCGGAAAAATTCAGCTGCAACGGGCCGCTGCGCAGTTGCATGCCCTTGTCCAGGCCCTGCTCTTTGGTCATCACCCGCAACGAGATACCTTCGTCCGGCTGCAGACGGATGATCAGTTTGTTACCGATCTGCAAACGCTGTTCCGGGGCGAAGATGTAGTGCGGGGTTTCCTTGAAATGGATGACGATCTGCGACAGCTTCTGCGGCATGCGCTTGCCGGTACGCAGGTAGAACGGCACCCCCGACCAGCGCCAGTTGCGGATGTCGGCACGCAGGGCGACGAAGGTTTCGGTGTCGCTCTGGGCGTTGGCGTTGTCTTCTTCCAGGTAACCGGGCACCGACTTGCCTTCGCTGTAGCCGGCGATGTATTGGCCACGCACCACGTGAGTGCTCAGGCCTTCGCCGGTGATCGGCGCCAGCGCCTTGAGCACTTTGACCTTCTCATTGCGGATGCTGTCGGCGGAAAGATCGCTGGGCGGGTCCATGGCAATCAGGCAGAGCAGCTGCAACAAGTGGTTCTGGATCATGTCGCGCAGTTGCCCGGCCTTGTCGAAATAGCCCCAGCGCCCTTCGATTCCGACCTTCTCGGCCACGGTGATTTCCACATGGGAAATCGAATTCTGGTTCCACTGGGTTTCGAACAGGCTATTGGCAAAGCGCAGGGCAATGAGGTTCTGGACGGTTTCCTTGCCCAGGTAATGATCGATGCGATAAACGCGGTTTTCCGGAAAGTACTGCGCCACCGCATCATTGACTCGACGCGAAGACTCCAGGTCATGACCAATGGGCTTTTCCAGTACCACGCGGGTACGCGCACTGAGGCCGACGCTGTCGAGGTTCTCGCAAATGCCACCGTAGACCGCCGCAGGCGTGGCGAAGTAAGCAATCAGTTGGCTGTCGTCTCTGACCTGCTCGGCCAGTGTCTGGTAGTCCTCGGCCTTGAGGAAGTCCACGTGCAGATAGCTCAGACGATCAAGAAAACGCTGCAACACCAGGCTTTCGATCTGCCCCTCCGGGACGAATTCACGCAGGTGCGCCTCGATCGACGCCAGGTGTTCGTCGACGCTACCCGGCTCGCGGGCCAGCGCCAGCACCCGTGTATCGGCGTGCAGCAAGCCGGCACGGTCAAGCTGGTAGAGCGCCGGAAACAGCTTGCGCAACGCCAGGTCGCCGAGGGCGCCAAACAGGGCAAAGGTGCAAGGTTCAACGCTGATCGATGCCATGATGTTGGTTCTTTTATCAAGTTGACGTAGAAATACCGGTTTCAATCGGAGTTTTCAAGGAATAATGTAGTAAAAACCACAACATTTTATCCGATACACAGATTCAAGTGGTGTGCCTCCCATGCCATCAGTACGATAGGCCACCGCGTCAAAAGCCCACTACCACCGGTAGCCGGCTGCCTCATCGACCCAAGGACACATACCCATGGACCGCGTGCGAAACCTCCTGGAGCAGATCCAGGGCCGCCTCGAAGAGCTGAACAAGGCTGAGCGCAAAGTCGCCGAAGTCATCTTGCTCAATCCCCAGCAAGCCACCCGTTTCAGCATCGCCGCCCTCGCCCAGGCCGCCAAGGTCAGCGAACCGACGGTGAACCGCTTCTGCCGTTCGTTCGGCGTCAGTGGCTATCCCGAGCTCAAGCTGCAGTTGGCCCAAAGCCTGGCCAGCGGCGCCGCTTACGTCAGCCGGGCAGTGGAAGCCGATGATGATCCGGCGTCCTACACCCAGAAGATCTTCGGCAGTGCCATCGCCTCGTTGGACAGTGCCTGCCAGCAGCTTGATCCACAGTTGATCAGCCGCGCTGTCGACATGCTGATCCAGGCCCGGCAGATCCATTTCTTCGGCCTCGGCGCCTCAGCGCCCGTGGCGCTGGACGCCCAGCACAAGTTTTTCCGCTTCAACCTCGCCGTTTCGGCCCACGCTGATGTACTGATGCAGCGCATGCTGGCCTCGGTGGCCCACACCGGCGAGCTGTTTGTCATCATCTCCTACACCGGCCGTACCCGCGAGCTGGTCGAAGTCGCGCGTCTGGCCCGGGAAAACGGTGCCTCGGTACTCGGCCTGACTGCCGCCGATTCGCCCCTGGCTAAAGCCAGTAGCCTGAGCCTGAACATACCGCTGCCAGAAGACACCGATATTTACATGCCGATGACCTCGCGGATCATCCAGCTGACAGTGCTCGACGTCCTGGCCACCGGCATGACCTTGCGCCGTGGCGTGGACTTCCAGCCACACCTGCGCAAGATCAAGGAAAGCCTCAACGCCAGCCGCTATCCGATCGACGACGAACTCAACTGAGCAGGTGCGCCTGCAACCGCAGGTGTGCCTGCTCACCGGGGGCCAGGCTCAGGCTGTCACTGCTGCCACTGGCCGCTTCGACACAGACGAACCCCAGGGTTTCACTGCTGCTGACGCCCATCAAGGGGCGACTGCCCGGATGCCAGACGATGGTGTCCTCGCTATCACCGGTATCGATGCTCAATTGTCGTTGCCAGGCCGGATCGTGCAGTTGCACGGTCGCCGCATTGGGGAACACCCGCTGACAACCGCCGTGGACCTTCAAGGCGCCTTTCTGGCGACAGGCCTGACGGTTCAAACGGTCGTAACCCTCAATGTTTTCTAGCCCGGATAGCGCTATCTCAGAAACGTCACTAATACGCCAGTAAGCCAACAGAGCATGACTCAGCTGACAAGGTTGACTGTCCTGATGTTCGGTACTGAGCTGCAACTCCATGCGCTTGCCCAACCTGGCCAACAGGTCGACCTGCCAGTCGCACAGTTGCAAACGCCATTTGAGCGTCACGCCCTCTTCGTCTTCACTGCTGTCGATCAGTTTCCAGTCGAGCAAACGCGCCCAGCCGTGCGCTGGCCACATGTCTTCGCTGGGGTGGCGGCCGTACCAGGGCCAGCACACCGGCACACCGCCACGAATGGCGCCAACCTGCGGCCACTGCGCAGCGCACCACAGCCAGGGCCGGTCGCCTGTGGGCTGAAAGTGCAACAGCTGCGCACCCTGGCGGCTGAATACGGCCTGGCACTGGGGGTGATCGATGATCAGCACATCGCGCTGCTGATAACGCTCCCACTCGAAGGTCGGTCGCGGCCTCTGCGAGGTGAAGAAACGTTGTAGCGGGTGCTCGGGCATAACGTGAGACTCTTGTTGTTAGTTGGGGCCATCGCGGGGCAAGCCCGCTCCCACAGATTATCCCGGTGGGAGCGGGCTTGCCCCGCGATGAGCTCGTAAATTTACAACATATTGCCTCAGAACGACGACTGAATCTTCAAACCCGCGACCAGCGCGTTGTCCACTTCGTCCACCCCACCCGGGTGGGTGATGTACTGCAGGTTCGGACGCACAGTCAGCCAGTTGGTCACGTGGAAACCGTAGTTGAGCTCGTAGTTGTATTCGGTGGTGCGCAGCGGCGAGAACAACGGGTCTTGGTAATTGCCCACACCGTTGGCGGCATTGAGCAACTCGGCGTTTTTCTTCACGTCGTCGTTGACATGGATACGGGCAAAACCGATACCGATGTCATCCTTCGGACGCGCATCGAACGGGCCTTTGTAGACAAACATCAACGACTGGTAGTTGTCGATGAAGTTGGTGTCCTTGTCATGGAACGTGGCGTTTGCCGCGATGTTCAGGCCACGGCTGGCATCGCCGTTGTGGCGGGTGAGTTGCTGTTGCGCGACAAACCAGTAGCCATGCTTGCTGTCATGCACGCGATAGCTGTTACCCGTGGTCGCCGCATCCTGGCCGTTGTCATCCTCACGCACATCATCGGCGTCGGCCGTACTCTTGTAGTACCCCACACGGTATTCGCCCGGCAGGCTGTTGATTTTCGGTGACCAGACCAGCTCGACCGGCAAAACCGTACCGGCGGTACCACTGCCGCTGAGCTTGAAGCCGTTGCCGTGCTCCAGCTGAGAGGGGTTCTGGTTGTACGCCCCGACTTGCGCATAGAGCTCATCGTTGATGTTGTATTTGAAGCGGATCGCCGCCTGGCTGACCGGCCAGTTGTACCAGATGTTAGTGGCCCAGTTACCCACCTGGGAGCCACAGAACGCCAGGTTCTGGAAATCGCACGGGAAGGTGTTGAAGTCTTCGCCTTCGCCGAAGTAACCGGCCTTGATGTCGAGCTTGTTGTCGAAGAACTGATGCTGAATCCACAGCTGGGTCAGACGCACCATATGCCCCCGCCCGTAGACTTCCTGCGATGAGCTCAGGGTGCCGGCACGCGGGTCGCCAATGCGGTCATTGGAAATATTCTCGCCGTTACGGTTGGTCAGCTGAATCTTGGCCTGGGTGTTGTCCCAACCCAGCAGCTTTTGCAGATCCAGCGCGGCCCCAAGACCGAACTGGTCGCTGTAGCGTGCAGTCTTGTCATCGTTGAAGCCGCCATCGAGGTTTGCGCCAACTTCACCCACGTAGTCGATTTTGATGTCGACGCCCTTCTCCAGCAGTTCGGTACGGGTGCCGCCCCAGTCGCCGGTCATCCATTGCGACTCCGGGGCAAAGGCATCGGCAGCCTGCGCCCCGCAGCTGACCCCGAGCGCCGCCAGCAAGGTCAGCGGCGCCAGTGGCTTTATGCGTTTGAAGTGATCCATCCTTTGCTTCCTCATTTTATTGTTCTTGATGGGCTTGTACGACGGGCAATGCATTCAGCGGCCTTTGAATTGCGCCACGTTATCTGTGCCGGTTTGCTGTGGAGTGACATTGATCCCCAGGCGTTCACCGCTGGCAGCATCGAACAGCAACACCCGCGCCGGATCGAATTGCAGGGTGAGGGTGTCGCCGACCCGGGTCGGCACATCCGGCGCCAGACGGCAGCAGACCTTGGTCTGGTTAAGGGTGATGAACACCAGCAGGTCCGGCCCCGTCGGCTCGGTTATCTGCACCTCGGCGCGAATGCTCGGCAGGCCATTGGCCTGGGCCGGCGCCAGGGAGATCTGCTCTGGACGAATACCGAGGATCACTTCACGGCCTTCAAGCCCGGCATCACTGACCCCCAAGGGTAGTTCGCATCGGGCCTGGCCACTGTCGAGCAAGGCGTGCAAACGTCCGTCCTGGCGCTGCAAACGCAATGGAATGAAGTTCATCGGCGGCGAGCCAATGAAGCTGGCGACAAACAGATTGGCCGGGTCGTTGTAGATCTGTTGCGGCGTACCGAACTGCTGAATCAGACCATCCTTCATCACCGCCACCTTGTCGCCCAGGGTCATGGCTTCGATCTGGTCGTGGGTGACATACACCGTGGTGGTCTTCAGGCGCTGGTGCATCAGCTTGATCTCGGTGCGCATTTCCACCCGCAGCTTGGCATCGAGGTTGGACAGCGGCTCGTCGAACAGGTAGATCTT